>Ga0302314_10000595_pt1 | contig 66334 bp, 59 predicted proteins | sample III_Palsa_N2_3_FD_200533 | JGI IMG/M metagenome (GOLD analysis project Ga0302314, IMG submission 200533) | Peat permafrost microbial communities from Stordalen Mire near Abisko, Sweden - III_Palsa_N2_3 | ecosystem: Environmental > Terrestrial > Soil > Palsa > Peat permafrost | place: Sweden...
GTGGGCTTGCCCAAACAGTGCGATTCCATCATCGCCCATTGGGCGTCAGTCAAAACGAAGCGGTCCATCCACAGCTTGAATCACGCCAAGCTCAATCCGTGAATCCCAAATCTCAACAGTCCCTAGCGCGAGGCGGTGGGTTCAAGGATAGTGAACCCATGAACATTCACACCGCCTTGCGTCTCAGCGCCGTCGTCCTCGCCATCAGTCTCGCAGCCTTGGTCGCCGATATCGGCGCCTATCTGTTGCACATCCACCTGGCTCCGAAGATCAAGAGCGCTTTGGACGTGGTCGCCTTCGTCTGGCCCCTGGCCCTGGTCTTTTTCGGGACCTATCAGCGCAGGGTGCAAGCCGCGGCGCAAAATCAAAGTCCGCCCGCGTAATGCGCACGGCCGGCTGGGGAGACAGGCCATGGATTTAAGCTGGAACGAGGCCGACATAGCCTTTCGGGGCGAAGTGCGCGCCTTCCTGGCCGAGCATCTGACGCCGGAGCTGCGGGCCGCGGCGCGCGGCATGACCAGCGTCTATTCCGATTATCCGGTGGCGATGGCCTGGCAGAGCATCCTGCACGCGCGCGGCTGGGCGGCGCCGGCCTGGCCGGTGAAACACGGCGGCTGCGACTGGTCGGTGGCCCAGCACTACATCTTCGCCAGCGAGTTGACGGCGGCGGGCGCGCCAGGGCTCTCGCCGATGGGGATCGGCATGTGCGGGCCGGTGCTGATCGGCTATGGAACGCCCGAGCAGAAGGCCTTTTTCCTGCCGCGCATGCTGTCGGGCGAGCACTTCTGGTGCCAAGGCTATTCCGAGCCCGGCGCCGGATCGGACCTCGCCTCGCTGAGGATGAGCGCGATCGAGGACGGTGAGGATTTCATCTGCAACGGCCACAAGATCTGGACCACCCACGCCAACCGAGCCAACTGGATCTTCTGCCTGGTGCGGACCTCCACCGAGGCCATCCGCCAGCGCGGGATCACCTTCCTGTTGATCGATATGGCGACGCCCGGGGTCGAGGTGCGCGCGATCGTGTCGCTGTCCGGCGAGCATATCCAGAACGAGGTGTTCTTCACCGACGTCCGGGTTCCCAAAGCCAACGCCGTAGGACCAATCGGCGAGGGCTGGACAGTGGCCAAGTATCTGATGCAGTTCGAGCGCGGCGGCCACGCCAACGCGCCCGGCCTGCGCGGCCGGCTGAACCGCATCCGCGCGATCGCCCGCGCCGAGAGCGACGGCGGCAATGCGCGCCTGATCGACGATCCCGCCTTCGCCGCGCGCCTCGCCCAGGCCGATATCGAAATATCGGCGCTGGAGGCGGTCGAGCTCCGGCTCATGTCCAACCTGTCCCAGGGCCAGGCGCCCGGACCGGAATCGTCAATGCAGAAGACCGTCGCCACCGAGCTTAGCCAACGGCTGACCGAACTGGCCAACGAAGCCGTCGGCCTCTATGTCGCGCCCTACCAGCCTCACGCCGTCCACGCTGGCGGCCCATCGCCTGGCTATGTTCCCCCGACAGACCTCGCCGCCGTCGGGCCTGACTACAGCTGGACAGTGATGTCGAAATACCTGAACGACCGCGCCGGCTCGATCTACGCCGGAACCAACGAGATCCAGCGCAACATCATGGCCAAGGCGGTGCTGGGCCTTTAGGGCGTTCGAACGCAACCTTTCACCACCAAGCGTGTTGCTTCCTAGACGCAGTTCTTAATGCGCGAATTCCGGCGCTCCTTGGGCGCAGGACAAAGGCACACCCACCATGAAGAAACTTATCATCGCCCTGGCCGCGGCCAGTGTCGTGGCCAGCGTGACCGCGCCTGCCCTGGCCGGTCCCGTTTCCGGCGCCCTCATCGGCGCGGGCAGCGGCGCCGTCATCGCCGGGCCTCCGGGCGCGGTTGTCGGCGGCGTTATCGGCGCGGTCGTCGGCGGGCCAAACTTCTACCATCACCACCGCGTCCACAATGACGGCAATCGCCACTACTACTGGGACAATCACGAACGCCACTACTTTTGAGGCGCAAAGCCGGGAATGATCGGTTCGGCGGCGACGTCTTGGGCCGGTTGGGTCTGAACCCAATCCCGATCGCCGATGCGGAACCCGGTTCAGCCGCCCTCGTTGATAGCCAGATGATGGCGAATCAAGCCCTTTCTCCGCAATCATCGAACTCTGACCCGGCGCCTCGCGCCGGGTTTTTTTCGCCGTTCCGACCCGTCGGCGGAATTGAAATTAAGCAGAATGCTAAACCTTAGCGGCTGTTGCTATCGTGCCACACCCAAATTGCGGGTTCGCGCGTTACCGTCCCAGCAGATTTGCCACTGGAGGGTGCTTATGAAATCGATATTGATGGCTGGCGCGGTCGCCGCGGCGTTGATCACCGCCTCGACGGCTTCGGCGCAAGGCGACTGGCTCGCCGGCGGATGGTACGTCGAAGCCGAGGGCGGCGGACATTTCCCCAACGACTTCCACGCCCATTCCACGGATTTGGCCGCGGACGGCGCCCCCTATCACTGGAATTTCAACTCCAGCGGCAAACCGTGGGTCCTGATGGGCAAGTTCGGCTACCACTTCGACAGCGGCTGGCGGCTCGAGGCCGAATACGGCTATCGCAACGGCGGGATAGATTCCGTTCTTGGCGACGGCGGCCGGGCTCAACCGATCGGCCTTTGCACGCCAAATGTAGTCCGAACCAGCGTGTCCCCGACTTGCGGCTCTCCAAGCGGAACTCTGAATGTCCAGTCGGAGATGATCAACGCCATCTACGAAGTTCCCTGGCACCCTTCAATGTGGGGCGCGACATTCGTTCCCTTCGTCGGCGGCGGCGTCGGCGCCGCGCAGGTCCAGCCAGATCTGACCGGTCAGCTTAGCGGCGTGCCAGCAGGCTTCGCGCCTTACCAGGACGCCCATTTTGACGACAACAAGACCTCCCTCGCTTATCAAGGTTTGGCTGGCGTCAGCTGGAAAGTCAGCCAACATGTCTCGGTCGATTTGACGGGTCGCTATTTCGCCGCCACCCGCGTGATCGCGCCCACGCGGACGTACGCCGAGGCGACAAGCGCCGCCGGCCCGCTGGTTCCGCTCGGAACGTTCAAGGGCGAGTACCAAGACCAGTCGGTGGCGATCGGCGTTCGCTATACGTTTGGCGAGGCCCCCCCGCCCCCGCCCCCGCCCCCGCCGCCGCCACCTCCTCCGCCGCCTCCCCCGCCACCGCCACCTCCGCCGCCTCCCCCGCCGCCGCCGCCGCCACCCCCGGCGTTCACGGCCAAGGATTTCGTGGTCTACTTCCCGTTCGATCAGTATGTGCTGACGCCGGAAGCCCAGACCGTGGTGCAGGAAGCGGCCAAGTACGCTGACGACGGCCACGCCACCCGCATCGTCGTGGTCGGCCACACCGACACCTCGGGCAGCGTGAAGTACAATCTTCGCCTCTCGGAACGCCGCGCCAAGGCGGTGGCCGACGCCATGGTCGGACTGGGCGTGCCCCAGACCGTCATGAACGTGGACTGGAAGGGCAAAACCGATCTCGCCGTCCAGACCCCAGATGGCGTGAAGGAACCGCTCAACCGCCGTTCGACGATCTCGATCAACTTCTGATCAGGGTCCAGACGCTCTAGCGTGACGACCAGGAGCCCGGCCTAACCGCCGGGCTCCTTTTTGCCTGCGATTCAAGCCGCCCCGCGAGGGTCGGCGCGGCGGGCGCGCATCGTCGCACAAGCTTTGCAAATTCGTCACCGCGCGTTCGAGAACCGCGGCTAAAGCCCTCCACGTGACGAACGCGGCCCGATGGCCCCGGACGTCTGAGCTGGGGGTAGTTTCCAATGACGAGTGACAAGTCCTTTCCGCGCGCCACGCGGCGCGCCGCGTTCGCCTCGTTGCTGGCGGGCAGCCTGTTCGCCTATACCGCCGCGCTCGCCCAATCGACCGGTTCGCAGACCGTCGAGGGGGTGGTGGTCACCGGCAAACATCAGATCTCAACCGGCGGCCTGGCCGTCCAGGTGCGCACGGCCAAGGATCAATCCGTCGTCACCCAGGACTTCATCAAGACCCAGATCGGCAGTTCGAACTTCGCCCAGGCGATCAACCTGCTGCCAGGCGTGACCTATTCGACCGAGGATCCGACCGGCATTCTCAGCAGCGACTTCCGCATGCACGGCTTCGATGGCGCCCACATCTCGTTCACCATCGACGGCACGCCGGTCAACGACACCGGCAACTATGCGATCTATCCGGGCGAATACATCGTGTCCGAAGCCATCGACCACATCACCGTCGACCTGGGGCAGACCGAAGTGGACAGCCCGACCGCCTCGTCGATTGGCGGCACGGTGAACATCGTCACCAGACTTCCTTCCGAGACGCCCCAGACCCTGATCAAACTGGCGGGCGGCAGCTACGACTACGGCCGCGCCTTCGGCGAGTACGACACCGGCGCCCTCGGCCCGACCGGCGTCCGCTCATTCTTGAGCGTCAACTACGCCGACTCCGACAAGTATAAGGGCGATGGCGACATTCGGCGCTGGGGGGCGGATGGCAGGGTCTATCAACCCTTGTCCGGCGACGACTTTCTGAGCGCCTCCTTCACCTATGTGGAAGACCGCGCGGACTTCTACGAAAGCGATTCCCGCGCCCAATTCGCCCAGTTCGGCCGCAACGTCGACTACAACACCCAGTGGGCTGTTCCATCGGCGACCCCGGGCGCGGCGGACGGCATCGCGCCCTCCACCTCGCCGGCGTCGACCCCGGCCGGGACCGCGCCCTTCGCGCCGGGCTTCGAACAGGGCAACGACGCCAACTATTACAAACTGCACCCCAATCCGGTGAATTTTGGCGATATCCGCGGTCAATCGCGCTTCGATCTGCCCTACAACGCCATCCTGACGGTCGACCCTTATCTATTCTACACCTTGGCCAACGGCGGCGGCACAACCTCGCTGAAGGAATCGGATCCGAGACTGATCGGCTCGGGCGTGGCGCACGCCTGCCCCAAGGGCGGGACCGGCGTCGACCTGAACGGGGACGGCGACTGTCTGGACTCGGTCCTGTTCTACACGCCCAGCAACACCCAGACCCAGCGCATGGGCGTCAACAGTTCGCTGATCTGGGACGTGGATCCCCACAACACCTTCCAGCTGGCCTACACCTTCGACTACGGGCATCACCGCCAGACCGGCCAGTTCACCCCGATCGATCAGTTGACGGGCGTTCCGGACGATCAGTTCGGCGGTGAGAACGGTTTTGGGCCTACGGTGAAGGCGGAGGACGGCGCGATCCTGCGCACCCGCGACCGGCTCTCCATCGCCAAGCTGAATCAGGTTTCGTTCAACTATATCGGCAAGTTCTTCGACAACCGCCTGCACGTGAATGTCGGCCTGCGCGATCCTTATTTCGAGCGTGACCTCAATCAATATTGCTTCACCTACAATGGCGGCAGCCAGTATTGCGACAGCGTCAGCCTCGCCGCGGTCCAGGCGGCCTACAACACCGACATTGCGACCCACGTCGCCGGCGCGACCCACGCATCTGCCTTGAGCATGCTGCTGTTCGGGAATACGACCGCGGTCGCCTACAACAACACGCTGGACATTCCGAACTTTCGCTTCCCCTTCAAGCAGACCTACAATTTCAACCGCCTGCTGCCCAATGTCGGCGCCAGCTACGACTTCGACGACCACAACCAGGTCTATGTGACCTTCGCCCAGGGCTTTTCAGCGCCGAAGACGGACGATCTCTACACCAGCGACCAGGAACTGGTTCACCCGGAGTCCACCAACCAATACGGCGTCGGCTACCGCTATCACGGCCCGACGATCACCGCGTCGGTCAACGGCTGGGGCGCCACCTGGGACAACCACATCGTCCAGTCGTTCGATCCGAGCGACCCGACCCTCAGTATCGACCGCAACGTCGGCTCGGTGGATCTTTACGGCGTGGACGTCGAAGTGGGCTGGCGCATCAACGAGCAGTTCAACCTCTATGCGTCGGGAAGCCTGACCCACACCGCCTTGCAGGACGACTATGACGTCACCGTCACCAGCGGCCCGGACGCCGGCAAATCCATCGGCCTGCCCGTCAAGGGCAAGGAACTGGTCATGCAGCCCGACAACGAGTTCGCGGTGCGTGGCGAGTACAAGCCCTCCGAGAACGTCACCCTGGGGCTGGACGTCAAATACACCGGCCGCCGCTTCACCTCCGACATGAACGACAACGAGATCGGCGGTTTTGTCGTCGCCGATTTCGACGCTGAGTATCGTTTCACCGTGTGGGGCAGGAAGTCGGCCGTTCAGTTCAACGTCTACAACCTGTTCGATCAGCAGTATTTCGACCGGGTCTCCACCATCTCCAACGCCAAGCCGGTGGTGTTCGCCAATGGCGACACCATCGCCGCGGCCAATAGCGGCGCTGGACCCTTCATCTATATCGGCGCTCCGACCACGGCCTACATCACGCTGAAGACCACCTTCTGATCCGGCTGACGCAGACTTCGACAAGAGCGGCTTCAAGCGCGGGGCCGCTCTTTTCATGTCCGTCGAGCGCGACTAAGTCATGCCCATGAACGCTCATGTCCCCGCGGAATGGTCGGCGCACCGCGCGCTTTGGGTGGGCTTTCCCAGTCACGAAGACCTGTGGGCCGACGATCTGGGGCCGGCGCAGGCGGAGGTCGCCGCGCTGGTCCGCGCTCTGGCCGGTCCGGGCGGCGAGCATGTGCGTCTGATGGTCGCCGGAGCGGCGGCCGAGGCGGCGGCGCGCGCGCTGCTGGCGGACGTTTCGCGGCTCGAGGTGGTCCAGGCGCGTTTCGGTGATGTCTGGCTGCGCGACACCGGGCCGATCTTCCTGCACCGCGAGGGCGCGGCGTGCGCGGCGGCGTTCCGCTTCAACGGCTGGGGCGGCAAATACGTCCTGGAGGGCGACGACGGCGTGGCCGAACAGATCGCCGCCGCCGCCGCCACGCCGCTGGAGACGAACGACATCGTCCTGGAGGGCGGCGCCCTGGACCATGACGGCCTGGGCGTCGTGCTGACCACCCGCCAATGTCTGCTCAATCCCAACCGCAATCCAGGCTGGGACGAGGCCAAGGCCGAGGCGGCGCTGGGCCGGGCGTTGGGCGCCAGGAAGGTGCTCTGGCTGGGCGACGGCCTGGCTGGCGACCATACCGACGGCCACGTGGACAATTTGGCCCGCTTTGTCGCGCCGGGGGTGGTCGCTTGTCCGATCGCCTGGGGCCGCGACGATCCCAATGCCGAGGTCTATGACGACGCCGCGCGACGCCTGGCCGGCATGACCGATTCGCGGGGCTCACCCCTTCAGGTCGTCCGGATCCCGTCGCCGGGCCGGACCCTGGACGACGAGGGCGAGGTGGTCCCCGCCTCGCACATGAACTTCCTGATCGCCAATACGGCCGTGGTCGCGCCGATCTATGACGAGGCGGCCGGAGCCTTCGCGCTCGAGGCGCTGCGCGGCCTGTTTCCCGAACGCGCGGTGATTGGTCTTGCCTCCAAGGCGCTGCTGACCGGCGGCGGCTCGTTCCACTGCATCACCCAGCAGGAGCCGGCATGACCCGCCCTATCACCGTCGCGGCCCTGCAAAGCGCCTATGTCGGCGACATGGACGCCAATATCGCCCGCACTATCGAGTTGATCCGCGAAGCCGCCGCCGCCGGCGCCCAGGTGATCTTGCCGTCGGAGCTGTTCCAGGGCCCCTATTTCTGCGTGAGCCAGGACGAGCGCTGGTTCGCGACCGCCCATCCCTGGCGCACCCACCCTTGCATCACCGCCCTGGCGCCGGTGGCCGCCCAGCTGGGCGTGGTGCTGCCGGTCTCGATCTTCGAGCGCGAAGGCCCGCACTATTTCAACAGCCTGGTTATGCTGGACGCCGATGGCGCGGCGCTGGGCGTCTACCGCAAAAGCCACATTCCCGACGGTCCCGGCTATCAGGAGAAATACTATTTCCGGCCCGGCGACACCGGCTTTCGCGTCTGGGACACCCGCTTCGGCCGGCTGGGCGTCGGCATCTGCTGGGACCAGTGGTATCCCGAATGCGCTCGTGCGATGGCGCTGATGGGCGCCGAGGTGCTGTTCTACCCCACCGCCATCGGCTCCGAACCCCACGATCCCAGCCTGGACACCGCCGCGCCATGGCGGCGCGCCATGCAGGGGCATGCGGTCTCCAATGTGATCCCGGTCGTGGGCGCCAATCGCACCGGCTTCGAGCCCTGGCCGGACTATCCGGGGGGCGGCCAGCGCTTCTACGGCTCCAGCTTCATCGCCGATCATCGCGGCGATCTGGTCGCGGACCTTTCACGCGACGAGCAGGGCGTGGCGCTGGCGAGCTTCGACCTGGACTTCCTGCAAACCCACCGGGCGGCCTGGGGCTTTTTTCGCGATCGGCGGCCGGATCTCTATAGCGCCCTGACCCTGCCGCGCCCGACCTGACCCCCTCGGTTTAGTAGGGAGAATGGGCGGCCGCCTCGTCTTGCGCCGCACAGTTCGCCGGCCCGGCGTGGGCGCCGGCGCGAAGGGCCGCCAACTCGGCGCGCGCCCTGTCCATGTCCGCGCGAAAGCCGGCGTCACCGTGCAGCGCCGCGAACAGGCTCGCGCCGACGGTTCGCCCGCCTTCGACGTCGCTCGCATAGTGCACGCCACAGACCACGCGGCTCTCGCCGATCGCGCGGGCGCGTCCCAGGGTCTCGCTCGCCCGGTCCGGAGCCAGCTCCGCCAGGATCAGGCCCCAGGTCCAGGAGATCGAGGCGTGACCAGAGGGGTAGGAGGGATTCTTGGTCAGCCCCTCGCTCTTGGCCACGCAGACCGGCGCGTCGGTCGCGCCCGGCTCGGTATAGGGCCTGGCCCGGCCATAATGGTTCTTCGGCGGATCGATCACCGCCAGGGTGTCCAGGCCGACCCGGCGGAAGATGGCGTTCAGGGCCGGCGCGCCGGCGGCGTCCAGCCTGGCGCCCACCGCGCAGCTGAACATGTCCGGCCCCGGGGCCAGGTTGGCGTCCTGCGTCGCCAGGATCCAGCGCGGCTGGCCGGCCAGGGCGCGTGTCGCGGCGAACACTTCGCGGTCGCCGGCCTCGCGCTTCGAACCGGCCGCCGGGGGCGGGGGCAGGATGCGCAGGGTGTCCGGCGCGGCGCCGGGAGCCAGATAAGCCTTGAGCGCCGTAGGCACGGCGTTTTGCGGCGCGGGACCCTGGGCCACGGCGACGGAGAACGCGGCCACACAACCGGCGGCGAGCAAAGGCGCAAGCAAGCGCAGCTTCATTTTTGAACCCTCGATTCCAGCGGCGCCGGGCTCACCCTAGGACGGTCTTGCCATTCTTGATCACCGTGACGCCGCGATCCTTGATCCGCGCCTCGAACGAGATCACCTCGTCATCCTTCCACAGATCGACGGTGATGGTCTCGCCTGGAAACACCGGCGCGGAGAACCGCGCCTGGTGGCTTTTGAACCGCGACGGATCATAGCCGGCATAGGTCTGCAGCACCGCGCGGCAGGTTATCCCATAGGTGCACATGCCGTGCAGGATTGGCCGGGGAAAGCCCGCGGCCTTGGCCACCGCCGGGTCGCAGTGCAGCGGATTGCGATCCCCCGACAGCCGGTAGATCAACGCCTGATCCGGGCTGGTCGGAATATCCACCGACATCTCCGGCGCGCGCGCCGGAACCGGGTGTGGTTCGGGCTGGCCCTCGGCAGGACCGCCAAAGCCGCCGTCGCCCCGCGCGAACAAGGATCCGGTGATGGTCAGCAGGTCCTCGCCGGCCGCGTTGGACAGGGTCGTCTCCGAAACGATCACCGCGCCCTTGCCGGCGCCCTTGTCCCAGGCCCCGACGACCCGGCTCCTGGCGGTGACATGGCCTTGCACGGTCATCGGCTTGTGGAACTCGATCTTGCGCTCGCCGTCGACCACCAGCAGATAGTTGATCCCCGGCGCGCCGGTCCCCGCGCCCCAGGCCACCACGCCGGCCAGGGTCGGAACCGCCTTCAGATCCTTTTCATAGACGAAGGCCAGCTCTTTCTCGTCCATCGGATCGGCGGCCATGCCGACGCCAAGCGCATAGATGATGGCGTCCTTGGCGTCCCAGGAAAAGGCCTGACCCTCGCTCTTCAGATCGAGGATTTCGGGATAGGCGATAGCCATGGGCGTCCTCCGGATTCTGCTTTTGGTCATTGAAGGCGACTGACGTGGCGGGAGGCAAGGCCTTTGGGGGGTGCAAGCCTCAATTGCCGGGGGCGGCGCTATCCGCTAGAAGCCCGGCATTCGGGCGTCGGCAATGATCGCGTCCTTTCGTTTCGATCAGGAATTCCATGGCGACGTCCATTCCCGAAAACAACGCCCAGCTGCAGGGCCAGGTGCTGTTCTACAAGAACCCCGAGCCGCTGGATATTCGCCGCCATGGCAAACTTGGCCTGCGCACCACCGACCGGCCGTTCAGCTTCGCCGCCAAGCAGCACTTCGTGCCCTTGCATGTTCCCGAGTTCGGGCCCGCGGCGCTGTCGTACCCGATCATCTTCGCCGGGCCGCAATATGCGCCGCTGGCGGTGATGTCGATCGCCCAGGGCGAAAACCTCTTCATCAGCAACGACGGCCTGTTCCGCGGCGGCGCCTATATTCCAAGCTTCATCCGGCGCTATCCGTTCGTGGTGGCCAAGGACGATGCGTTGAACCGCCTGATGATCTGCATCGATCGCGGATCGGACCTGTTCGTCGAGGTGGGCGCCGACCTGATGCTGTTCGAAAACGGCGAGCCGTCGCAGTACACCAAGAACTGCATCGAGTTCTGCGGCAATTTCGACATGGATCGCCAGCGCACCGAGTTCTTCGTCAACGAGCTGCGCGAACTGGACCTGCTGGAGTCGAAACAGACCACCTTCACCCCGCGCCTGGCCGACGGTTCGGAAGGCCCGCCGCAGGTCATCGCGGAATATTTCGCGGTGTCCGAGGAGAAGCTCAAGGCGCTGCCGCTGGAGCAACTTGGCCGCCTGCGCGACAGCGGCGCGCTGGGCCAGATCTATGCCCACCTGACCTCGCTGTTCGGTTTCGACCGACTGGTCTATGAAACCAGCCAGCGCCAGGCCGCCGCCGCGCCCCAGGCGGCGAACGCCTAACCGTCACCCCCGCCGCTGCAGGCGTAGACGCTGCGGGTCAGGCAGGAGAAGACCAGCCGGCCGGCCTCGTCCAAAAGGTCGTGCTGGGCGATCACCAGGCCTTTGGCCTCGCCAACAGGGTCCTTGCCCAGCACGGTCATGCGCCCGCGCAGCAGCTCGCCCACCGGCGGGTTGCGCGCCCAGCGCAGGGCGTCCACCGCCAGCCGCTTAGTCTGGGGCCAGTGGGCGGCCGACTGGCCGTCCAACCGCGACCAGATCGCGTAGATCAAGGCGTCCGGCGCGCCCAGGGACGGGTCCCAGTCGGGCGAGAAGGCGGTGATGAAGGCGTCCAGCACCTGTTCGTCGACGGCCATGGCGCCCAGGGACACCACCTGGCCGATCTCGATCTCGTCAAAATAGGCGGGCATGCCGGCTCCGGATGGCGATTTGGCGGGCGCGGATACTTGTTAAAATCTTGCCGCAATGATGCGGTGTTCGTTCGGAAAGTCGAGGCCTGCGCCGGTCTTCGACCATCCCACGCCTTGAAGCCTCAACCCCTCGCGTATAGCTCTGTCGCCGTGACCCAGACCGAAGCGTCCAAATTGCTGATCAGTTGCGCCGGCGGGCTCGTCCTAGCGCTGGCCGCGCTCTGCGCGCCCGCGGGAGCCGCGGCGGTCAATACCGGGCATATCGAGGCGGAGCTGGTCGCGGAGCGGGGCTCGGTCGCGCCCGGCGGGGTGATCCATGTCGCTCTCAGCCAAAAGATTCAGCCGGGCTGGCACACCTATTGGCGCAATCCCGGCGATTCCGGCCAGCCGGTCACGCTGGACTGGGCCTTGCCCGCCGGCTGGCGCGCCAGCGGTTTCACCTGGCCGACGCCGCAGCGGCTGAAGATCGGCCCGCTGATGGACTATGGCTATACCGGCGACGTCCTGCTGCCGGTCGCCCTGACCGCGCCGGCGACCGCCCAGCCCGGCCAGACCATCGCCCTGAAAGCTCACGCCGCATTCCTGGTCTGCAAGGATGTCTGCGTCCCCGAAGACGCCCAGCTGACCCTCGATCTTCCGGTCTCCGCGGCGCCGGGCGCGGCGGACCCGCATTGGGGACCCGCGATCGCCGCGACCTTGGCCGCCGCGCCCGGCCCGGCTGGCCTGACGGCGGCCGTCACCGCCAGCGCGAGCGGCCTGCGACTCAGCGTGGTCGGACCAGCGGTCAAGGGCGCCGATTTCCGCGACGCCTATTTCTATCCTTACGACCCCTCGGCGATCGACCAGCCTAGCCCACAGATCATCGATCGCGGCCCGCGCGGCGTCACCCTGGCGCTGACCCCTGGCGAGGCCTTCAAGTCCGGCAAGCCGCCGGCGGTGCTGGCCGGCGTGCTGGCCTTTGGCGGCAAGGCCTATGAGGTCACCGCGGCGCCGGGCCCGCCCCTGGCCGGCGCGGCCGGCCTCGGTCCGCCCAGCGCGGCCGGCGGCCTGGTCCAGTTGGCGACGGCGATCGGCTTCGCTTTCATCGGCGGCCTGATCCTCAATCTCATGCCCTGCGTGTTCCCGGTGCTGTCGATGAAGGCCGCGTCCTTCGCCAGCCACGCGCACCGGCCGCGCGACGCCCGCATCCAAGGCCTGGCCTTCATGGGCGGCGTGCTGGCGACCTTCCTGGCCCTGGCCGGCGCGCTGATCGCGGCGCGGGCGGCGGGGGAGGCGGTCGGCTGGGGCTTTCAGCTGCAATCGCCCAGCGTCGTGGCGGGCCTGGCCCTGGTCATGCTGCTGGTCGCCCTGAACCTTTCCGGCCTGTTCGAGCTCGGCTCCAGCATTCAGTCGGCCGCGGGCGAGGCCGGCGGGGTCGATCACGGGGGCGCGGTGGGCGCGGCGTTCACTGGCGCCCTGGCGGTGGCCGTGGCCGCGCCCTGCACCGCGCCCTTCATGGCCCCGGCGATCGGTTTCGCCCTGACGCAAGGGCCTGTCGTGGCGCTGTCGATCTTCCTGGCGCTGGGTCTTGGCCTGGCCGCGCCCTTCACCGCCCTGGCCTTTTCGCCCCATCTGCTTCGCCTTATGCCCCGGCCCGGCGCCTGGATGGAGGGGCTGCGCAAGGCGCTGGCCTTTCCGATGTACGCCACGGCGGCCTGGCTGGTCTGGGTGTTCAGCCAGCAGGCCGGGACCCTGGGCCTGGGAGGCCTCTTGGCCGCCGCTGTGCTGACCGGCCTGGCGGCCTGGCTCTACGGCGTCGCCCAGCGGCGCCAGCTGGCCGGAGGCCGCGCGGCGGTTTCCTTCGCATCGGCCATCGCCGTCCTGGCGCTGGCCTTCGCGGCGGCGCTTTGGCCCCAGCCCGGCGGCGCCCCCGCCCAGGCCTCGGCGACCGCGACCGGCGATCTGGTGTCCGAGCCGTTCTCGCCGGCCCGCCTGGCCGAACTTCGCGCCCAGGGCCGCCCGGTGTTCGTCAATTTCACCGCCGCCTGGTGCGTCACCTGCCAGGTCAATGACAAGGTCGCCCTGTCCGGCCAGCGGGTGGCCGAGGCGTTCAAAAAGGCCGGCGTGGTCTATCTGAAGGGCGACTGGACCAACCGCGACCCCGTCATCGCCCAGACCCTGACCGAACACGGCCGCGCGGGCGTGCCGCTCTATCTGATGTATGGGCCGAAGAGCGACGACGGCGATGTGCTGCCGCAGCTGTTGACCGAGTCGGTGGTCATCGACGCCGTGCACAAGGCGGCGGGGAGTTAGTTCGACCGTCCGTGCGTTCTTCGACACACGGCCTGCGGCCGTGGCTCAGAATGACGTGGAGAGAGGACGCCAAAATAGATTCGTCATGCTGAGCCGGCTGCAAAGCAGCCGTGTCGAAGCACGCACCGCAGCCGAAACCCCTACGCCGCCGGCTTGGGCGGCGCCGTGATCACTTCGACATTGTCGTTCAACAGATAGGCCATGTCCCGCAGGGCCAGGTCTTCGTCATGGCCGGTCTTGGCGGCGGCCACGGCGGCGAGTTTCACCGACATGTCCTGGGATATGCCGTGCAATATGCATTTCAAGTCGTCGGCCGCGCCGCGCGAGACCAGCAGCAGATGGCCCTTCTCGTCCAGCGCCGCCAACTCGCCGACCTGGGCGCGGAACTCGTCGAAGCGCGGCAGCTCCAGCGCGGCGGACGCGGCGCCGAGGCCATGCCGATAACCCTCGACCTGGCCCTTCAGCCGGTGCGCGCGCCGCACGATGTCGGCGAACAACGGCTCGCCCGCCACCGAGACCGGCGCGGCGACCGCGAACGTCATCCTGGCCGGCTCCCCCGGTCCCGCCGAAGCGAACATCAAAAACGCGGCGACCGCGACATCGCAGGACATGGGATTTCCTTTCGGCTGAGACTAGCCAAGTCTGCGTGTTGGTAACCCGGACTGGGTAAATGAGGGTTTACCGGCGCCAGATCACAGCGCAGGGCGCTCGGCGTCATCTTGCCGCCATTGTCCGAAGCACTATATCTGTGGACCGTTGGCAAGCCAGCGGGGCGATTTGCAATTGACGCTTGCAAATCTTGACAAATGTGAAACCAAGACGGGGCAATCTGCGTGCTGGGAAGCCGCAGGAGACCAATCGTGTCCGTCTGCGTTTCATTCCAGTACAGGAGTGTAAACCATGGAAGAGATCGCAGCTGTCGCGCTGCTCGGAAGTGGGGCCAGCATGCTCGTGGCGTTCGGCACGGCTGCGTATTCTGTTTGGAAGGGGCACCAGAAGGCGCGCCTCGCCTCGATATTGGAAGTGAAGGCCGGTGAGCAAACTTTCGAGTTTGACCTTGGAGAAATTGAAAAGGTCAAACCCGCAATGCTGAGGAAGGCTTCAGAAGCGGTTCGCGTGGAGAGCGCCAAAGCCGCCTGAGGCGTCCTCGTCTGGGGGATCTGATTGGTCGATCGCCGATACGTGCGCCCAAGCGGCACTGCGAACGTCGCTGGCGCTGGCGGCGGTACAGGCATTATCGCGATCGCTCAGTTGATCCCGCATGATTGGCAGTGGCTAAAGCCGATCCTTGTTTATGCTGCACCCACCATGGCTGTCGCAATCTCCTTTGGGTCATTGTGGGGCTGGCATCTTGCAAACGAATGGGTTGTTAAGCGCGACTTGGACTCAAGGATAAGCGAAGCCTCCCAAAGGCTTAACCAGGCGATGAACGATCCTAATTCGTCTGCGCGTCACAAGCGGGCGCTCAAGGCAACATACGAGGCGCTGTCCGAGCTACGAATGCGGCTAATCGCCGATGGGGCTAAGCTCGTAATGGCCCGAATGCGCGAGCTAGATGGTGCGGCGGACCCCTAGGCCGACCACCCCGCACACCCCGCCTTCCTTGCCCCGTCCGGCCCAATCGGCTAAGCGCGCCCCATGACCGAGACCTTCCGCCCTGAAGCCCGCCCCGCGCGGGGCTTTCTCGACAAGCGCGCCGGCGACCTTGCCGCCGAGCGGCGCATCATCGACGCGGTGTCGCAGGTCTATGAACGCTATGGGTTCGAGCGGCTGGAGACGGGGGCCTTCGAATATGCCGACGCGGTGGGCAAGTTCCTGCCCGACGCGGATCGGCCCAATGCGGGCGTCTTCGCGCTGCAGGACGATGACGAGCAGTGGATGGCGCTGCGCTATGACCTGACCGCGCCCCTGGCTCGTTTCGCCGCTCAGAACTGGGACAGTCTGCCCAAGCCGTTTCGCCGCTATGCCGCCGGGACAGTCTGGCGCAACGAGAAGCCGGGGCCCGGGCGCTACCGCGAATTCATCCAGTGCGACGCCGATACGGTGGGTTCGGCCCGGCCCGAGGCGGACGCCGAGATCATCGCCATGGCGGTGGAGGGTTTTTCCGCCGCCGGCCTGCCCGGCTCGGACTTCGTGCTGAAGATCAATAGCCGCAAACTCTTGAACGGCCTGATGGCGTCGGCGGGGGTGACCGACGCCGGCCAGAAACTGGGCGTGCTGCGCGCGGTGGACAAGCTGGACCGGCTCGGCGTCCAGGGGGTCAAGCTCTTGCTCGGCGCCGGCCGCAAGGACGAGTCCGGCGCCTTCACCAAGGGCGCCGAGCTGGGCGCCACAGCCATCGACGCGGTGCTGGCCTTTATCGAGGCCGGCGGCGGCGCGCGCTCGGCGACCCTGGACCGGCTCTCCAACGTGATCGGCGGCTCGGCCGAGGGCGACGAGGGGGTCGAGGAACTGTCCCGGATCGGCGCGGCCTTGACCAGCCTTGGCGTCAGCGAGGCCCACGCGCTCTTTGAGCCGTCAGTGGTTCGTGGACTCGAATACTATACCGGCGCGGTGTTCGAGGCCGAACTGTTGGCCGAGGTGGTCGACGAACGCGGCCAGGTCATGCGGTTCGGCTCGGTCGGCGGCGGCGGACGCTATGACGACCTGGTCGCCCGGTTCACCGGCCAGGCCGTGCCGGCCACCGGCTTTTCCTTTGGCGTCTCGCGCCTGGCCGCGGCGCTGGCGGCGTCCGGGCGGGCCGGCGAGGGCCAGGCGCGCGGGCCGGTGGTGGTGCTGGCCCTGGACGCGGCGGCCATGGGCGAATATTTCGCCGCCGCCGCCGAGCTGCGCGCCGCTGGCGTCGCCGCCGAGGTCTATCTGGGCTCCTCCGGCATGCGCGCCCAGATGAAATACGCCGACCGGCGCCTGTCCCCCGCCGCCGTCATTCTGGGCGGCGACGAGTTGGCCGCCGGCCAGGTCACCATCAAGGACCTGGATCTGGGCCGCGTCCTGGCCAGTGGCGTGGCCGACAACCAGCAATGGCGCGCCGATCGGCCCGGCCAAGTGACGATCGCACGGGCGAATCTGGTGGCGCATGTACGCGCCATTCTGGAGGCCGGCGCCAATCCGGACGCGGGCGGATGAGCCTGGAGCCGCAGGTCCCGCCGGAGGTGATGGCCGCCGTCCGCGCGCCCTTGGTGGCGCTGGGCGCGACGCGGATCGACACGCCCGTGATGCAGCCGCTGGGCCTGCTGCTCGATCTGGCCGGCGAGGCCATGCGCGCGCGGCTGTTCGTGATCCAGGGCGAGGCCGGCGCCGAGACCTGCCTGCGCGCCGACTTCACCATTCCGGTGGTGCGGGCCCACATCGCGGCCGGATCGCCCGATCGCCGCTATGTCTATGAGGGCAAGGCGTTTCGCGTCGCCCCGCGCGGATCTGATCATCCCGAGGAGTTTCTGCAGATCGGCCTGGAGGCTTTTGGCGACGGACCGAGCCCAGCGGCGGACGCGGAGGTCGCGGGCCTGGCCTGGCGCGCGGCGGCGGCCGGCGGGCGGGACGACCTCGCCATGGCGCTGGGCGATGTCTCGCTGTTCTCGGCTTTCATCGACGCCCTCGGATTGGCCGACGCCCTGGCCGCGCGGCTGAAGCGAGCCTTCTCCCACCCGCGCGCGCTCAGGGCCGAGCTGGCCCGGGCCCAGGCCGCTGTCGCACCCACGCGGCAGGGCGACCGCCTGGCCGGCCTGGTCGCGGGCCTGCCGGAGGCCGAGGCCCTGGCGGTGCTGGAGGACCTCTGGGCGCTGGCCGGCATCCAGCCGGTCGGCGGCCGCTCGGCCAGCGAGATCGTCCACCGACTGGTCGAGCGCGCCGGCGCCGCCCAGGCGCCGCGGCTCGGCGAGGCCGAGCGCGATCTGGTGGAGCGCTTCCTGGCCGTGGCCGATCATCCGCGCCGGGCGCTGGATCAGGTCCAGGCCCTGGCCCGCGAAGGCGGCGCCGATCTGGATGCGGCGCTGAGCGGCTGGACCGCGCGGCTGGACGCCCTGGTCGCCGGCGGCGCGCCGGAAGACCGCCTGTCCCTGGCCACCGGCTTCATCCGCGCCTTCGGCTATTATGACGGCTTCCTGTTCGAGATCAGGAGCGCGGCCCTGGGTGAGGACAGCCCGGTGGCGGGCGGCGGACGGTATGACAGCCTGCCGGGCCGGCTGGGCGGCGCGGCGCCGGCCGTGGGCGCGGTTGGCTGCATGGTGCGCCCGGCTCGGGCTTGGGCGAAAGCGCCTGGGGCGAAAGCAGGCGCGGCATGAGCGCTCAGCCGCTGATCTTCGGCCTGCCCTCCAAGGGGCGGACCAAGGAGCCAACCGAGGCCTGGCTGGCCGACGCCGGCTTTCGCCTGGACGTGGACGGGGGCGACCGCGGCTATCTGGCCAGCCTGACCGGACTGCCCGGGGTGCAGGTTCAGTTGCTGCCGGCCTCGGACATCGCCGTGGGCGTCGACGCCGGCGACCTGCACCTGGGCGTGATCGGCGAGGACCTGTTGCGCGAGCGTGGCGAGGGGGTAGAGGCGCGGGTGATGCTGATCCGCGCCCTGGGCTTCGGTCGCGCCGACCTGGTGGTGGCCGCGCCGCGCAGTTGGATCGATGTCGAGGACATGGCCGATGTCGGCGAGGTGGCCAGCGCCTATCTGGCGCGCACCGGCCGGCGCCTTAGGGTCGCGACCAAGTACACCGTCCAGACCCGCGCCTTCTTCGCCCGGCTGGGCATTGTCGACTACCGCATCGTCGAATCCACCGGCGCCACCGAAGGCGCGCCGGGGGCCGGGACCGCCGAGCTGATCGTCGACATCACCACCACCGGCGCCACCTTGCGCGCCAATGGCCTGAAGGTGCTGTCCGACGGCCTGATCCTGAAAAGCCAGTTCCAACTGGCCGCAGGCCTCACCGCCGACTGGACCGCTGACCATGTCCAGACCGTCCGCCGGTTCCTGGGGGCGGTGGAGGCGCGGGCGCGGGCGCGGCGGCTGGCCCTGCTGGCCTGGCCGGCCGAGCAGGCCAAGGCCGCGGAGAAGGCGACCGACGGCTTTCTGGCCCGAGGCGCCTCGCGGCGCGCCAACGGCCTCCTGGCCGAGGCGGATGATCTGTTCGACGTAGCCGCGGCCCTGGCCGCTGCTGGCGTGGGGCCAGTTTCGGTGACACGACCGGAATTCGCCTTCGAGCCCAATTCCGAGGCCGCCGACGCCCTTGCGCGCCGTCTCGGGCTATAGTTTTGACATAACTGTCAAAACTGTGAGGCCAATTTCGCGGAACCATGCGAAAAGATTGACACATAAGTGAAAATAAGGTCCTGTCTTAAGGCGAGAGACAAACGGGCCGGCAGACGCCTAGAGTCTTCGGCGTTTCGGGGAGGAAACGCCTACCACTATCGAACCACCGAGCCCGTCGCGACATATCCCCCGCGACGGGCTCTGTTTTTTGACGGTTTTGTCAAAACTCTCGTGCGGTCTCGACACGCACCCTTCGGTCGCGGTTCAGACTGACGAGGGGGTCGGGAACGCCAAAAAGCTCGTCATGCTGAGCCGGGCGCGCAGCGACCGTGTCGAAGCACGCACTGACCGCCTCGGCGCCCCCGCCTCACCCCACTCCCAGCACCCCCCCCAGCGTCGCGACCACCCGCTCCGGATCGCTGTCCGCCATGCTGGGGTAAAGCGGCAAGCTGAGGCAGCGGGCGTAATAGGCGTCGGCGCCAGGCAGGTCGATCGCCCCGTAGCGCGCTCGGTAATAGGGCTGGTGGTGCACCGGGATATAGTGGACCTGGCTGCCGATCCCACGCGCGCGCAGGCCCTCCATCACCTGACGGCGCGATAGGCCGGCGGCGGCGAAGTCGATCAGGACCACGAACAGATGCAGGGCCGGATCGCAGCCGCGCGGCGGCGCCACGCCGCGCACCAGCGGCGCCAACGGTTGCAACAGCGTCCGATACCGCGCCACGAGGCTGCGCCGCCGGGCGATGAACCGCTCCAGCTTGGTCAGCTGGCTGAGGCCCAGCGCGCAGAGCAGGTCGGGCAGGCGATAATTGTAGCCCAACGCCTGCATCTCATAGATCCAAGGATTGACCGCGCCGTCCGCGTCGAAAGCCAGGTCGGCGTGCTCAAACCCCGCCGGATCGCGGCTGATGCCGTGGGTGCGGTAGAGCCGCAGCCGCTGCGCCAAGGCCGTGTCATTGGTCGTGACCATGCCGCCCTCGCCGGTGGTCATGGTCTTGACGGGGTGGAAGGAGAAACAGGCCAGGGCCGAATGGCGCCCATCTCCGACCCGCTCCGGGTGGTTGTCGAAGGCCATGGCGGTTCCAAGCGCGTGGCAGGCGTCCTCGACCAGTTCGGCTTCGTTCTCCGTCGCCAGCCGCCGGATGCCGGGCAGATCAACCACATTGCCAGACAGGTGCACCGGTAGCACGGCCTTGAGCCGCCGCCCGCCCAGCTTTCCGATCGCCGCCGCCAAGGTGTCCGGCGTCATCAATCCGGTGTTCGGATCGACATCGGCGAAGATCACCTCGCCGCCCTGATAGCGCGCGCAATTGGCGGTGGCCGCGAAGGTGATGGCCGGCGCGATGACCACCTCGCCAGCCTGAAGGTCCAGGGCCAGCATGGCGAGGTGCAGGGCCGCGGTGCCGTTGGAGCAGGCCACCGCATGGCGCGCGCCGACCGTCTCGGCGAAGGCCTGCTCGAACGCCTCGACCCTTGGACCCGTGGTCAGCAGTTCCGCGCGCAGGGCCTCAGCCACCGCGGCGATGTCGTCATCCTCGATGACCTGCCGGCCATAAGGCAGGAAAGGTTGGGCCTCAGCCATGGCCGGCGAGCAGGGTCATAAGGCCCTCGGCGTCCAGCCATTCGGTATTGGTGTCGCTGGCGTAGCTGAAGCCGTCGTCCACGCGCCGGCCGATATCGCCGGCGAACGGCGTGCGGGGATATTCCACGAACTGCGGTTCGATCACATAGCGGTCGGGCAGTTCGGTGGTCATGCGCGCGTCGTCGCCGGAGATCATCATCTCATGCAGCTTCTCGCCGGGGCGGATGCCGACGGTGCGGTGGGCCAGGCCCGGGCCCAGGGCGCGGGCGACGTCGGTCATGGTCATGCTGCCGATCTTGGGCACGAAGATCTCGCCGCCCCGGGTCATTTCCAGCGACGACAGGACGAAGTCGACCCCCTGGTCCAGGGAGATCCAAAACCGCGTCATGCGCGGATCGGTGATCGGCAGCTCGCTGGCGCCCTCGGCGACCATTTTCTCGAACAGCGGCGCCACGCTCCCGCGCGAGCCGGCGACGTTGCCGTAGCGCACCACGCAAAACCGCGTGCCGATATCGCCGGCCAGATTGTTGGCGGCCACAAAGGTCTTGTCGGCCGCCAGCTTGGTCGCGCCGTAGAGATTGATCGGGTTACAGGCCTTGTCGGTGGACAACGCCACCACCCGCCGCACCCGTGTGTTGAGACTGGCCCAGACCACGTTCTCGGCGCCCAGCACATTGGTGTGGATGCATTCGGAGGGGTTGTACTCCGCCGCCGGCACCTGTTTCAGGGCGGCGGCGTGGATCACGATGTCGACGCCGCGCAGCGCCAGGGTCAGCCGGCTCTGGTCGCGCACGTCGCCCAGAAAGAAGCGCATCTTGCCGTAAACCTCGGCCGAAAAACGCGCGCGCAGGTCGGCCTGCATCTCGTACTGTTTCAGCTCGTCGCGGGAAAAGACAATCAGCTTGCGCGGCGACTGTTCGGCCAGGGCCCGCTGGACGAAGCGGCGGCCGAACGAGCCTGTGCCGCCGGTGATCAGCACCACCTGACCGTCGAGCACCGGCTTTTTCGGCGCGAACGAGCGCAGGGCGGCGGTCGTGGAGGCGTGTGCGGGCAAGGATGGGCCTCCGGCGCGCGGCGCGAATCACCGCGCCCGCCAGGATGGCGCAACATGGATCGCGCCGCATCCCTGGACGATGTCGCGGGGGTTAGGACCGGTCCCACAGTGATTGACGCAAACTTCTATCCTAGAGGCGACGTTTTACGGCTGCCGAAAGAGAACCACGGAATTCTTGAACTCTCCGCAGCGTTCACACTGTACGATCTCCCGTATCACATAGTCGGTGCTCAATACGTCGATCATGCGGGTGATCGGCTTTGAGACGCGCAGCTCTTTCTGGAGGCAGTCATCGCAAAAGACCCGATTGGGATTTCGCCTTAAGAATTGGATGACGCGCTCTGCTATGTTCACGACAGGTTTCTAAAATTTGCGCGCCGTTGGTTCACCTGTCGGATCGTCACGCGCCGGTGTTTCGGGAACCCTTCCCCCTCGATGGGGGAAGGGCAGGGTTGGGGGTGAACGCACGCGGTTGAGGTGAAGAACGCGGGAGGCGTCTAGCGAGATTTTTCCTTCACCAACTGTGGACGCACCCCCACTCCAACCTCTCCCCCATCGAGGGGGAGAGGCTTTCTCAGCCTACCCCGCCAAATTATACGCTCCGCCCTTTTCGATCGAGCGCTTGAAGGCCGGCCGCGCCTGCAGTCGGGCGATATAGGCGCCCAGGGTCGGATAGGTCGCCAGCTTGCCGAACGCCCGGGCGACTTCCATCACGAAGCTCAGTTGCAGGTCCGCGCCGGTGAACTCGCCCAGCAGATAGTCCTTGTCGCCTAGCGCGGCGGCTATGTAGCTGAGATTATTGTTAATCTCGTCGTTGATGCGCGGGTGCAGCGGCGCGCCGGCCTCGCCAAGGCGCATCACGTAGAGGTTCAGCATCAGGGGCAGCATGGCCGAGCCCTCGGAATAGTGCAGCCATTCCGAATAGGCGACATGGGCGTCGGAGGCGGGATCGGGACGAAAACGTCCGCCGCCGTAGCGGGCCACCACGTATTCGACGATGGCGCCGGACTCCGCGATGGTGATGGCGCCGTCGGTGATCACCGGCGACTTGCCCAAAGGATGCACCGCCTTCAGTTCCGGCGGCGCCAGATTGGTGGTCGTATCGCGCCAGTAGGGCACGATCTCGTAATCGACTCCCAGCTCTTCCATCAACCAGACGATGCGCTGGGAACGCGAATTATTCAGATGGTGAACCTTCAGCATGACGGACTCCTGGAGGGATCGATGGGACGGCCGTATCGAAGACAGGCGCGAAGGCTCAGCGCAAGCGCGCCGTCGCCGAAATCGGGCGGAGCTAGGGCCTCAGACGCTTTGGCAAGGCCGCGACCTCGTCCGGACTCAGCCGGCGCATGTCGGTGACCGGGCAGATGCGGCGCGCCCCGTTCTGGCTAAAATGGATGGTCAGATCGATCGCCGAGCAGATGCTGGACCCCCGGTCGGCGCGGGTGAATCCGATGTCCTGGCGAAAGCTCAGTTCCGGGCACTCGGTCATCAGCTCCAGCCGGTAGACCGCTGAGACCCCCACGCGGATATAGACAATCCTGTTCGCCTCTGTGGTGAAGTTATTGATATTGCTGGCGTAAAAGCATTGCCGCGACGCGGCGTCCTTGGCGGGCGGGGATGAAGGCTCGGCGCGAAGCGCGAATGGCGTCGCAGCGACCACGGCAAGGCTGAGCATCGCAGTGGCGATCGGCTTCCGATGGAAACGCATCATCGTTCCTCCCCGCCCTCATCGAGGGGCTTTGCGATCCGGCGGTTTGAACCGTCCGCGCGCATTGAACGCCCAAGACGGCGGGTTCGTCGCCTGTCAAATCGGCCTGGATCGACGATTTCGCTCAAATCCCTCGGCAGGGGCGAGGCAAATCCCAGGGCCAGGGCGGCCACATGCTCGGCCAGCAACGGCGCGGCGCAAAATCCGCGCGAGCCAAGGCCCGACAGGATATGGAGGCCGGGAGAGGCGGCGAGCGGCCCCGCCACGGGCAGGAAGTCCTGAGTGACCGCCCGCAGGCTGGCCCGCCCGTCCAAAGCCTTCGCATCGATCTGGGCGGCCAGGCGGGGTCGCGCCTGGGCCAGCAGATCGAGATTGCGGCGATGGTCCTCAGGCCTCACATCGAAGGCGTCATCGTCCCGGTCGTGGGTCGCTCCGAACAGAAGGCCGGTGCGGGTGGGGATGACATACCCGCCCCAGATCGCGGCGGCGGGCCGTTCGCTGGCATTGGCCAGGCTGATCTGGCCGCGAACCAGCGACAGGGGCAGCCCGGGCGCCAGCCGCGCGGCGCCGGCGCCGGCGGCGATGCACACGATGTCCGCGACGGCGATCTCGCCGCCCGACAGATCGAGCAGCCGCCAGGCCCCGTCGGCGCGCTCGATTCGATCCACCTGAGCGCGCCGGATGTCCACGCCGGCAAGCCAATTTGCAAGGACGGCCGCCGGCTCGACCACCAGCGCGTCTCGAATCCCAAGACCGCCAACGTCCACGGGCTCGCCCAGCCCCGCCCCGGTTTCGGCGGCGAGAAGACGGGCCACGGCGCCGGCCTCGAACAGGTCGCCGGCGGCGATCCGATCGAATCGGCTCGCATCGTTCGGGCCGGCCTCGAGTTGGACGGCGCCAAAACCGATCACGCAGCCCGGAAGGTCGCCGAACAGGTCGGCCGCGCGGGCCAGGGCCTGGGCGTAGAGCTGGGCGACCACGCCGCCGCCGGCGTCCAGGCGAGCCATCACCAGCGCCGCCGCATTGCCCGAGGCGCCCGCACCCGGCGCCGCGGTCTCGATCACCAGCGGCCGCGCGCCCAGCACCCGGAACGCCCGGGCCAACGCCGCGCCGGCGATCCCCGCGCCCAGAATTGCGATGCGCGGCGCCGGGTCCTCGACGTTTCCGGCGGGGGAGGAGGTCAGCCATCGCGCTTCCAGCCGTTCGGACTTGCGGCCGAAGCCTGGACGCTTCTCCACCGCAAAGCCGGCCGTCGCCAGACCCCGCCGCACAGCGCCGGCGACGGTGAAGCTGGCGACACGGGTCCCCGGCGCCGAACGCGCGGCGACGCCCGCCAGCACTTCCGGCGTCCACATGGCGGGATTGCGGGACGGCGAGAAGCCGTCGAGGAACCAGGCGTCGGCCTCGCCGCTCCAGGCGGACAGGGCCGCACCCACGTCCATCACGGCCAGGTCGAGAACAGCGCCGATCTCGCCAAATTCGATCCGGTGAAATCCGCGCGCCCGTCTAGGCCACAGGTCCAGCAGCGCGGCCGCCAGGTCGCCGATTTGCGGCCAAGCCGACAGAGCGCGGCGGGCGTCCTCCGCCGGCATGGGGAAGGCTTCCACCGAAAAGACATGCAGCCTCGCCCCTGGCTCGCGTGTTTCCCGCCACAACGCCAACAGGGCCAGGATGTTCAGGCCGCTGCCGAAGCCGAGCTCTCCGACGACGAAGCGCCGGCGGCCGCGCCAGGCGTCAGGCATTCCGCAGCCGGCCAGGAAGACGGCCCGGGATTCGGCCAAGCCGTCCGCGGTCGAATAGTAGACGTCGTCGAACAGGCGCGAGCGCGGAACGCCGTCGGCGCTCCAGCACACGGGCGATTCGGGGTTGGATGGGTCCGGAAAAACGGGCCGCGGCGGATGGGTCATGCGCGGCGGACTATGCACATGGCCGCGCGATGGCGGAGGCCCCAAACACAAGAAGGGCCGCCCAGGGGCGGCCCTTCCCATGGAAGTTCGCTAGAGGCGAAACTTACTTGGCGGCCGGAGCAGCGCTCATCGCGCCAGCGGCGGACGAGGCGGCCATGGCGGCGCTGGACGCGGCGACCGAGGCGTCGGAAGCGGCGGCGGCGGCGTCGGAGGCCGCGGCGGTCGCTTCAGAAGCGGCGTCGGAAGCAGCCGCGTCAGGAGCCTTCTTGGCGCAGCCAACGATGGAGAGAGCGGCGACGGCGGCGCCGGCGACGAGGATCTTGCGAAGAGCTTCGGAGGTCATAATGTCCCTGGTCCCCAGTAGGAGGTTGGTGCGCCGTCCGCGAACTCGCCATCTTGAAACCGGCCGTTTCCGGCCGGCGACGAAATGGCGCACCCACGCGCGCTGGGTAGGAATATGCCGTCATCTGCGAGAAGGGCAAGCACCAAGTTCACGACAGTGTGATCAAATCGCGATCTTAACCTTCGGCGGGGATGGTGCTGAGGGTCTCTTCGAGCTCCAGGAAGCTGGGCTGCGAGGGCGTCGGCACGCTGCCGCGGCCGATCTCCACCGAGATCTGGGCGGCGTTGCCGTGCAGATGGGCGACCAGGACCGACTGGATGATCCGGTAGAAGGAGCCCTCCTCCTCCACCACGGCCTGCAGACGCGTCGCCATCGGTCCGACCATGCCATAGGCCAGGAACACGCCGAGAAAGGTGCCCACCAGGGCTCCGCCGATCATCATGCCGAGAACTTCCGGCGGCTCGGTGATCGAGCCCATGGTCTTGATGACCCCCAGCACCGCAGCGACGATGCCCAGGGCGGGCAGCGCGTCGGCCAGGCTGGTCAGGGCGTGCGCGGGCGCCAGCGCTTCGTGGTGATGCTTCTCCAGCTGTTTCTCCATCGCGTCCTCGACCTGGTGCGGGTCTTCCAGGTTCATGGTCATCATCCGCAGCGTGTCGCAGATGAAATCGATGGCGAAATGGTCTTTCATCAGCCGGGGGTAGCGGGAGAAGATGGTGCTGTCGGTCGGCTTCTCGATATGGCTCTCCAGCGCGATGACGCCCTTGGACTTCATCGTCTTGGTCAGCAGGAAGAGCAGGCTCAAAAGGTCCTTGTAGTCCCCGGCCTTCCATTTGGGCCCTTTGAACACCTTGCCGAGGCCGCCGCCAGTGGCCTTGATCGTGGTCATCGAGTTGGAAATCAGGAACGCGGCGACGCCCGCCCCGCCGATCGCCATCATCTCGTGGGGCAGAGCCTCCAGCACCACGCCGATCTTGCCGCCCGAGATGATAAAGCTCCCGAACACCATGGCGAACAGCACGACAATGCCGATGATCTGGAACATGAACCGCCTTGGCCCCCTGGGGAATTGAGGCCGACCTTGGCCGTTAATGCTTAATTCCACGTTTGCGCGAGCGGTTGCGGCGGACGCGCTGGCCTCTATGTTGCCGCTCGCATGAACGACCTTCAGGCCGCCCTGATCCGGTTCCGCAATCGCCCCGCGCCGACGCCGGAACAGGTGCGCCAGCGCTCGTTCGCCCTGTTGTTCTGCGTTTCGGTGACCATCGCGCTGGGCAACAGCGGCATGCAGTCGGTTCTACCGACGATCGGCCGCCAGATCGGCATTCCCGACCCGATGGTGGCGGCCATTTTCTCGTTGTCGGCCCTGCTTTGGGCGCTGGCCTCGCCGTTTTGGGCGCGCCAGTCGGATCTGCGCGGCCGCAAGCCCCTGATCCTGCTGGGCCTGGTCGGCTTTGTGCTGTCCATGATCGCCTGCGGCGTGGTGGTCAGCGCGGGCGTGCGCCACTTCGCGGCGCCGATGATCATTTTCGGGTTCTTCCTGCTGGCCCGAGCGGTGTTCGGTCTGTTCGGCTCGGCTTCCAATCCGGCGACCCAGGCCTATGTGGCCGAGCGCACCAGCCGCGAGCAGCGGACGCAGTCGATGTCCACCCTGGCCGGCGCGTTCGGTCTGGGCACCATTGTGGGGCCGCTGGTGGCGACCATGTTCGTCCTGCCGGTGGTGGGCCTGGCCGGCCCGTTGTTCGCCTTCGCCGCCATCGCCGCGGCCATGCTGCTTGCGGTGGCCCGCTGGCTGCCGGAGGAAAAGCCGGCTCCCTCGCCGCTGGACGATGCTGAACGACGCTTCGTGCCGGCGGAGGCGCAGATCGGGGCCCGGGCCGAGACGGGCGCGGGGCCGCGCCCCCTCTGGCGCGATCCGCGGCTGATCCCGTTTTTGATCTATGGCTTTTTGATCGCCTCGTGCCAGTCGGCGGTCCAGCAGATCCTGGGCTTTTTGATCATCGACAAGGTCGGCCTGCCGCCGATGCAGGCGCTGGACTACACCAAGATGGCCTGGATGACCGGCGCGATCGCCGGCCTCTTGGCCCAGTGGGGCCTGATCCGCATGTTCGCCATGAGCCCGAGCCATCTGCTGCGCTGGGGCGCCGGGTTAGCCGCGGCGGGCAGTCTCCTGATGGCCCTCGCGCCGGATTACTGGACGGTCGTGATCGCCTTTGCCCTGTGCAACCTGGGTTTCGCCTTCGCGCGGCCAGGCTTCACCGCCGGCTCCTCCCTGGCCGTGGGACCGTCGGAGCAGGCCCGCGCTGCTGGGGCTATCGCCGCGGTCAACGGCGTGAACATCATCTTCGCGCCGTTTTTCGTCGGGCTTTACGGACGCATCCACATCGCGCCGTTCCTGATCATTCTGGGCGTTTTGTTCGGGCTGATGGTCTTCGCCTTTGTCCACCCCACCCTTCGCCGGGCTGGCGAGAATCCCACCTCGGAAGAGGACGCCACCGTCTCGATCCTGGAGCGGAGCGAGGAGGGGTGAGGCTTCACGCGCTCGGCTGGGCGGGCGCCGGCCCGCTGGTCTCCGTGCGCAGGCGCTGCACCATGTCGATGGACAGATAGCCGTCCGCCGGCAGGCGGCGGGCTTTCTGCCAGGCCTGCAGCGCGTGACGGGTCTTGCCGCCGATCACCCCGTCGGGCGCGCCGGGGTCGAAGCCCAAACGGGCCAGGTCCTGTTGGGCGCCGATCCGATCGTCGGCCGACAGCGGGGTCTCATGGGGCCATGGCGTCCTGATCGCCGGCGCGCCGGCGATCTGGTCGGCCAGCAGGCCCACCGCCAGGGCGTAGGCGGTCGAGTTGTTGTATTTGCGGATCACGAAATGGTTGGGTGTGACCAGAAAGGCCGGTCCCGCCGCGCCCGACGGCAGGATCAGCGTCATCTCCGCCGCCTCTTCGGGGCCGGACCAGCCGGCGCCATTGGCGGTCTGCACGCCCAGAAAACCCCAACCCGCCGGCGTCGGCGTGGGTCCCTCGGTCAGGCCGTAGTCGAAGCTGGCGGGCAGGATCACCTCGCGCTGAGGATGCTGGCCGGCGACCCAGCCGGCCTTGGCCAGGAGGTTAGCCGCCGAGGCCAGGGCGTCCTTCGGCGAGGCCCAGATGTCGGGCGGACCCTCGCCGTCCAGGCTGACCGCGTCGGCCAGATAAGCGTCCGGCTCGAACTGGGTCTGGCCCATGGCGCCGGCCCAAGAGCCCCTGAGCTGACCGCGGCTCGCCTGATGGGTGGCGATGATGCGGATCACCGCCAGGATCTCGCCCTCCGCCCACTCCCGGCGTCGGCCGGAGGCGGCGAGCGTGGCCAGGGCGCGCAGCACGTCGAAATCGCCCTGGATGGCGCCGAAGCGGGATTCCATCGCCCAAATACTGATCAGGACCTCGCTCGGCACGCCGAACCGCGCCTCGACCCTGGGCAGCCAGGTCAGGTCGGCCCGCAGGCGGCGTCCCTCGGCCACCCGTTCGGCGGTGACCGCGCCCCTCACATAGTCGCCGACCGGCTTGGAGAATTCAGGTTGCCGCCCGTCAAGCTCCAGCACGCGCGGCTCGGGCGTCAGGCCGGCGAACTCTCGCCGCAACACCTCGGCCGGCCAGCCGTCGCGGATCGCGCGGTCCACGAAGTCGCGCGCCCAGTCGTCGAAAGCCGGATCGCCAGACCGCGCCGGCCCCGGCGCCTCGATCGCCAACGGCGGCGCGCCGATCATGTCCGGCCCCGGCGGCGGACTGGCGCTGCCGGCAAGGGTCATCAGCAAGAACAGGCGGCGGTCCATGGGACAGGTTTGGGCGCATTCGTCGGTGCTGGAAACCGGCTCGGCCGCCAATCCCTGTCAAAATGCTTTGAAACCATGCCCAGAATTGACTTCCCGGGCTCGCCAGCCTATACGCCCGCCCTCCAGATCAACCGGCCGTCGCCGCGCCCGCGCGCGACCCATCCGCCCGAACGAGACGTGTCATGAAGGTCAGAAGTTCGCTGAAGTCGCTGAAGACGCGCCACCGCGACTGCAAGCTCGTGCGCCGCAAGGGCCGGGTCTATATCATCAACAAGACCAATCCGCGCTTCAAAGCCAAGCAGGGCTGAACTCGCGCGGCCGGCCGTGACCGTCGCGCCGGCCCAAACCGACGCTGAGGCCGTCCCCGAAGTCGTCGTCATCATCGTCGCCTTCAACAGCGGCCCGCATTTGCAGGACGCTCTGAACGCGCTGCAAAACCAAAGCTTCAGAGATTTCGAGGCCATCGTCTGGGACAACGCCTCAACCGATGGCGCGGTCGAGGCGCTGGCCGTCGATCCGCGGTTCCAGATCGTGCGCTGCCCCGACAATCTGGGCTTCGCCGCCGCCAACAACCGCGCGGCGGCCCTGTCCCGGGCGCCGCTGATCGTCACCTTGAACCCCGACGCCTTTGCCGAGCCGGACTGGCTCGCGATCCTGGTCGAGGCCGCCAGGCGGACGGGCGCCGAATCCATCGCCTCGCTGCAGTTGTGCGACGACGACCCGGAAATTCTCGACGGCGCCGGCGACATGATGAGCGTGATCGGCGTCGCCTGGCGCGGCGGCTACCTGCAGCCCCGCAAGGCCGAGCCGTCCGGGCCGGTCGAGGTGTTCGCCGCCTGCGCCGCCGCCGCCCTCTATCGCCGAGATGCGTTCGAAGCCGCCGGCGGGTTCGACGAGCGGTTCTTCTGCTATCACGAGGACGTCGACCTGGGATTTCGACTGCGGCTGCGCGGCGGGCGCTGCGTCTTGGAACCTCGCGCCGTGGTGCGGCACATAGGTTCGGCCAGCTCCAACGCCATTTCCGGCTTCGCCGAATATCACGGGATGCGCAACCGGCTTTGGACCTTCGCCAAGGACATGCCCCGGGCGCTGATGCCAATCGCGCTGCCCTGTCACATCCTGCTGGTGGTCTTCCTGCTCGTGCGGGCCCAATCGCCGCAGATGCGGGCGGCGCGCTGGCGCGGCCTCGTCGACGGCTGGAGCGGTATCGGCCCGTTTTTGCACGAGCGTCCGTGCTGGCGTCCGGCTAAGTTGATGGCGCTGGCCCGCGCTCTGTCCTGGAGCCCGGCGGCGATTTCGCTGCGTCGGCCAGTGTATCGCCGCTTAATCCCCTGAGGCGCGGAGCGGCCCTAAAATGCCTCGGCCCGTGAGGCGATTCCCGGTTCGTTCGCGCGCGGATTTGCTCTAGGGTCCGCGACCGTTCATTTCCCTTTGCTTGCGTGTGAGACCAAGACCCATGGCCGACGATTCCTCCTCTGTCGACGTTCTGAACAGCGCCGCCCAGAGCCAATTGAAAAGCGTGATCGAGCGCATCGAGCGACTTGAGGAGGACAAGGCGGCGGTGAGCGCCGACCTCAAGGAGGTCTATCTCGAGGCCAAGGGCAACGGCTTCGACGTCAAGATCCTGCGCAAGGTCGTCCGTCTGCGCAAGCAGGACAAGGCCAAGCGCCTGGAAGAAGAAGCCTTGATCGACCTCTATCTCTCGGCGATCGGAGGCCTGTGAAGCGGAGCGTTCCAGACCCAAGAGCTCAGGCCAAGCGCGCCGCCCTCAACGCCTTGAAGCGCGCCCTGCGCAAGGCGGCCCGCGAGGGCGTGACGCTGTCGGCCTGGGAAGATGAATTCCTGGGCTCGGTCGAAGAGCGTATCCGCACCTATGGTCGCGCCTTCGCCGACCCCGAAAAGGGCGCGCCAGGACAGGCGTTGTCGGCGATGCAGGCGGTGAAGCTGAAGGAAATCGCGGTAAAGGCTAGCGGCGAAAAACCGAAGCCGCCCAAGCCGCGCGCCCGCATGTCGTCGCGCGGCGGGTTTCGCCGCTCCGCCCCGAAGGCGCCATAGCCGGACTTCCCGGGCGGTCTCGTCTTTGGCTTTAGGCGGCTTTAAAGTCTTCCGCGCCACAAGGCAGTGTGGATTGAACGAGCGCAACATGAAGATTCTGGTGACCGGCGGGTCCGGATTTATCGGTTCGGCCCTGTGCCGGCGACTGATCGCGGACGGCGCCGACGAGGTGCTCAATATCGACGCCCTGACCTATGCCGCCTCGCCCGCCTCGCTGGCGGAGCTGGAAGGCTCCAACCGCTACCGGTTCCTCCACGCCGACGTCCGCGACGCCGGTGCGATCCAGGCCGCGTTCGACGGGTTTCAGCCGGATGCGGTAGCCCATCTGGCCGCGGAGTCGCACGTCGATCGCTCGATCACCGAGGCGCGCTCCTTTGTCGAGACCAATGTGGTCGGAACCTATGTGATGTTGCAATCCGCCCTGGACTATTGGCGGGGCCTTCCGGCCGAGCGGCGCGACGCCTTCCGCTTCCTGCACATCTCCACCGACGAGGTGTTCGGCAGCCTGGGTTCCGAGGGTTATTTCACCGAGGACACGCCCCGCGATCCACGCTCGCCCTATTCCGCCTCCAAGGCCGCCTCCGACCATCTGGTCAGCGCCTGGTGGCACACGCACGAATTGCCGGTGCTGATCTCCAACTGCTCGAACAATTACGGCCCCTATCACTTCCCTGAAAAGCTGATCCCGCTGATCACCTTGAACGCTTTGGAGGGACGGCCGCTGCCGGTCTATGGGGACGGCTCCAATATCCGCGACTGGCTCTATGTCGAGGATCATGTCGCCGCGCTGCGCCTGATCCTGGCCAAGGGCCGGCCGGGCCAGACCTATAATGTCGGCGGCCGCAACGAGCGGACCAATCTGGAGGTGGTTCAGCGGATTTGCGATCTCCTGGACGAGATGGCGACGCCGCTGGCCAGCGGCCCCAGACGCGGTCTGATCACCCACGTGGCCGATCGGCCCGGTCACGACCAGCGCTACGCGATCGACGCGACCAAGCTGGAGACCGAGCTGGGCTGGCAAGCGGCGGAAACCTTCGATACCGGCCTGCGCAAGACCGTGCGCTGGTATCTGGATCGTTCCGATTGGTGGGCGCCGTTGCGCGCCCGCTACGCCGGCCAACGGCTGGGGCTCAACGCCGAGGCCGCGGGATAGAGCATTTTCAAGCGAAGTGGGAACCGGTTCGCGTGAAGAAAATGCGTCAAAGTCAGGAGTCTAGCGTCTACTGCGCGGCGGCGGCATGGGGGATGTGACGCTCGACGCCGTGCCAGTGGCGGAATGCGTCGATGGAGCCGAAGAAGACCGGCTGGCCGTGGTCCAGATAGAGCACCTTGTTGCAGAGCTGCTCGGCCAGGGCCGGGCTGTGGGTGGCGGTGACGATCACCCGGGACTGCTCGGCCACGCTCAGCATGCGCTCCGTCGCCTGCTTGACGAAGCTCTCGTCGCCGGCGCTCAGCCATTCCTCCAGCAGCAGCACGTCGTGATCGAACGATGTGGCCACCGCGAACAACAGCCGCATGGTCATGCCTGAGGAGTAGGACTTGACCGGCATGTTGGCGAAATGGCCCAGGCCCGAGAAGGCGATGATCTCCTCGACCTTGGATGACATGCGCCAGGGCGAATAACCTCTGAGGCTAGCCAGCAGGCGGATGTTGCGCGCGCCGGTGGCCTCCGGGTCCAGCCCGGCGCTGATCTCCAGCAGCGAGGTGATCTTGCCGTTCACCCTCACCTGGCCGCGGGTCGGCTCATAGATCCCCGCCAGCACCCTAAGCAGGGTCGACTTGCCCGAGCCGTTGGCTCCCATGATCGCCAGCCGGTCGCCGTTTTTCAGGTCGAAGGTGACGCCGTGCAGCGCTCGCACATAAAGCTCCGAGTCCGAACGGCTGCGCATCAGCGTCCCGCCGATGGCCAGCGCCGCCACCGATCGCAGCGAGCGGGCGCGGACCGAATAGAGCGGATAATCCAGCTCCACCGACTTCACCGATACGATCGTTTCCGCCATGACCCCTCAAAAGCTGGAACCAAACTTTAGATTCGCGCCGCTAAACCCCGAGCGTGACAAGCGCGCGAAACACACAAGGACAGATAAGACATAACGCCCAACCTGAGATGGCGATCCCGAAACAAACGAACTCGACCCCGCAACGCTCGCCGCCTTCGCGATCTTGGGGTTTCACCAGCGCTATGTGGCCGAACAACGGCCAAACGACGAACCGGGCGACCGGGTCGCGCGCGAAGACACGAGCAAACTGCTGAACCGCCGACGCCCCCCTATCGGCCAGTTAAACTCAAGCTGTTGAATCGCTTGACTAAAAATGGTGGACGCGGCTGGGATCGAACCAGCGACCCCCTCGATGTCAACGAGGTGCTCTCCCGCTGAGCTACGCGTCCGCCTCGGGAAGGGCGCACGTATAGGCAGGGCGGCCCCGGACTGCAAGTCGTCTGCCCCCTATTCGCGGATGGCCGCCTCCACCAAGCGATTCTCCGCGCGCAGGACGTCCTGGACGAACTGGTCGAGGTCGCCGTCCCTATACAGATACCCCCTGACGCCCGCGGCGGCGGCGGCTTGGATGTCGCTTTGGCGGTCGCCGATCAGGAAGGCCCGCGCTGGCGCTACACCGAAGTCGCGCAGGGCGCGCAGCACCATGCCCGGATTGGGCTTGCGGTCGGGGTGGTCGACGTGCCGATAGGCTTCGACATTCGCCTCGGGATGGAAGGGGCAATAGTAAAAGGCGTCGATGCGCGCGCCTTCCGTCTCCAGCGCGGCGTTCATCGCCGCGTGGAACCGGTCCACGGCCGCCTCGTCATAGAGGCCTCGCGCCACGCCGGCCTGGTTGGTGACGACGATCACCTTCCGCCCGGATTGGTTCAGCCGCCGGACCGCGGCGACGGCGCCCGGCGTGAACGTCAGGTCTTCCGGCCGATGGGTGTAGCCGCGATCGACGTTCAATACGCCGTCGCGATCCAGCAGGGCCGCCGCCTTCATCGCATTCTCCAACAGACAAGCCGCGTGATCCGGATCATCGAAACCGCTCAGAATAGAGATCAGAGCGCCGCCCCGCTAGAAGGCGACCGTTTTCAAAAGGATGCTGGTTTCGCTGCTGGCGATGCCCGGGATCAGGCGGATGGCGTCCAGGGCCTGGCTGAACTCGGCCAGGGTCGGGGTGTTCAGTTCGACCACCAGTTCCCACCGGCCGTTGGTGGTGTGCACGCGCTCGACCTCCGGCCGCTGGCGCAAGGCGCGCAGCACGGCGGCGGCGCGTTCGCCCTCGACATCGACCATCATGATCGCTCTCACCCGCCCTGCCTCGGCCTCTGGCGCGAGCCGCACGGTGAAGCCCGCGATCTCGCCCTTGGCCGTCATCCGGTCGATGCGGTTCTGCACCGTCGCGCGCGAGACCTTGAGTGCCTGGGCCAGCGCCGCCACGGGCTGGCGGGCGTCGGATCGCAACATGGCTATGAGTCGGCGATCGAGGTCGTCCATGGCGTCCACTGCGCAATTCGATACGTTGCTCTGACAATATGGCACAAACATCCGACAAAAGTGACGTAAATCTGCCTATACGCTAGCCAAGCCGTTTGAGACCCTTCAGTCAGGCGCGGCGGAGCGCCGGTATAGGGGCTTTTCATGCGTCAGCGACCACATCTTCTGGTGACCGATCCGGCTCATTTCGAAGTCTCCTATGCGATCAATCCCTGGATGCGGCCGGGCGCCTGGAGCGAAAATCCCGCCGCCCATCAAGCCGCCGCCCGGGCCAGCTTCGAGGCTCTGGTCTCGGCCTTCGAGGGCGCCGGCGCCCGGGTCGAGGCCCTGGCCGGCGCGCCGGGCTTGCCCGATATGGTGTTTCCCGCCAATGCGGCGGTGGTCCTGAACGGCCGCGCCATGATGGCCCGCTTCCGTTGCTCAGAGCGCCAAGGCGAAGAGGCGGTGTTCACCGCCGCGTTCGAGCGGCTGCGGGCGCGCGGCGTCCTTTCCGAAGTGATCGAGCTGCCCAAGGGCAGGCTGCAAGAGGGCGCCGGCGACGCCATCTGGGACGCCACGCGGCAATTCTTTTGGGTCGGCTACGGCCCGCGCTCCGACGCCCAGTCCCCCGCCACCATCGCCGAGGTGTTCGGCCAAGAGGTCGTGGCCCTCGAGCTGGCCACCGACGACTACTACCACCTGGACACCTGCTTCCTGCCCTTGAGCGGCGGCGAGGTGCTCTATTATCCGCCGGCCTTCACCCCCGCCGGGCGCGCGCTTATTCGCGCTCACGTCGCGCCCGACAAGCTGTTCGAGGCCAGCGCGGACGACGCGGGCGCCTTCTGCGTCAACGCCGTCAATATCGATCGCCAGGTGGTGATGGCCCGCGCCACGCCCGCCTTGCGCGTCCTGATGACCCGCCTGGGCTACGCCCTGACCGAGGTCGACCTGGACCCCTTCATCCTCTCCGGCGGCGCGGCCTATTGCATGAGCCTGCGTCTCGATCGCCGCTCCAACGTTCAAACCCAAACCCAGGAGGCCGCGCGCCATGACGTCCTTGTTGGAAGCTGACCTGTTGCAGGCGGAACGCCCCGTTCGCGAACGCACCCGCACCGCCGCCGACCTGATCGCGGTCGAGACCGAGTTTGGCGCCAAGAACTACAAACCCCTGGACGTGGTCCTAAGCCGGGGCCAGGGCGTCTGGGTCTGGGACGTCGAGGGTCGGCGCTATCTGGACGGCCTTTCGGCCTATTCGGCGGTCAACCAGGGCCATTGCCATCCGAAAATCCTGGAAGCCATGACCGCCCAGGCGGCCAAGCTGACCTTGACCTCCCGCGCCTTCCGCAACGACCAGCTGGCGCCCTTTTATGAAGAGCTCTGCGCCCTGACCAACTCGCACAAGGCGTTGCCGATGAATTCCGGCGCCGAGGCGGTGGAGAGCGCGCTGAAGGTCGCGCGCAAATGGGCCTATCAGGTCAAGGGCGTGCCTGAGGGTCAGGCCGAGATCATCGTCTGTTCGGAGAACTTCCACGGCCGCACCCTGGCCATCGTCAGCTTCTCGACAGATCCGGGCGCACGCAACGACTTCGGGCCGTTCAGTCCGGGCTTCAAGGTGATCCCCTTTGGCGACGCCAAGGCGCTGGAGGCGGCGATCACTTCCAACACCGCCGCCTTCCTGGTCGAGCCGATCCAGGGCGAGGCGGGCGTGATCATCCCACCGGCGGGCTATCTCAAAAAGGTCCGCGAGATCTGCACCCGCCGCAACGTGGTGCTGATCTTGGACGAGATCCAAACCGGCCTTGGCCGCACAGGCAAGCTGCTGGCCGAGGAACATGAGGGGATCGAGGCCGACCTGACCTTGATCGGCAAGGCGCTGTCCGGCGGCTTCTATCCGGTCTCGGCGGTGCTTTCGAACAGCGAGGTGCTGGGCGTCCTGAAGCCCGGCGAGCACGGCAGCACCTTTGGCGGCAACCCCTTGGCCTGCGCGATCGCCCGCGCGGCGCTGAAGGTGCTGGTCGAGGAGGGCATGATCGAAAACGCCGAACGCATCGGCGCGCACATGCTGGCCTCGCTGAGCGGGTTGAACGCGCCGGCGGTCAAGGAGGTGCGCGGGCGCGGCCTGATGATCGCGGTCGAGCTGCACGAGGACGCCGGCGGCGCGCGCCGAGTGTGCGAACGCTTGCAGCGCCTGGGCCTGCTCTGCAAGGAGACCCACGACCACACCATCCGCATCGCCCCGCCCCTGGTCATCACCCGGACGGAGGCCGACTGGGCGATCGAGCAGATGGATACGGCGTTGCGCGCGGCCTGAGAGCGCTTGGCCTAAACGAAACCCACGCGGCGCAGCTCCGCCTGCGCCTTGTCGAACCCCTCGCCGGCGCGACGTTCGATGCCGGCGTGGGAGAAGTCCGTGCTTTCCAGGGGTTGGGCCGGACTGGTTCGGGTCACCTCGATGATGCTCGGTATGTGCTGATAGTGCTGCTCCAGCATCTTTTGGAAGCTGGGCAGGCTTCGCACGGGAGAGTCCTTCGGCAAGGTCTCCAGCGCCGCCATCAGCTCGGCGACCAGGTTGAAGCGCTTCATCAGCGCGACATCGCTGCGCGTCTTGTTGACGAATAGCAGGTTCGAAAAGGCCTGGCTGACATCGGCGAGGTTGGTGGGCAGCGGCATGGTGTTGGGGAACAGGTTGATCACCAGGATCGCCCGATCCGGCGCGTTATCGTCCAGCATGCCGATCACCGCGCCCAGCGGCGTGTTGTCGAACACCCCGCCGTCCCAGTAGCTGGCCTCGCCAACCTTGGTTATCGGAAACGAAGGCGGCAACGCGCCGCTGGCGAGGATATGATCCAGGGTCAGCGGCGTCTGGTCGCTCTGGAATGTCGCGAGCTGGCCCTGCTCGATATTCGTCGCCGTGACCACGATGCGAGGGTGCGCCGCCGTGTCGGCCAGCCGATCCAGATCGACCAGGCGGGTCAGCGTCGCGCGCAGGGGCTCCACCCCGTAGAAGTTGGTGCCGACCAGCGCGAAGGGGTTGATCGTGTAGAAGTGGGGCGTTCCGAACAGCGAGAGGTAAGGCTGCACCGGCTCGGGAAACAACCGCGAGACGGTCACCTCGCGCCAGAATTCCTCCAAGGCCTCAAGCGGCGTCAACCCTGGCGCGGGTCGGCCGAGCAGGGCGGCCGTGATCGCGCCGATCGAGACGCCGGCGATGACGTCCGGCTTGAACCCGCAATCCTTGCTGAAAATCGCCCTGGCCACGCCCAGCTCGAAGGCGCCCAGGGCTCCGCCGCCCTGCAGCACCAGAGCGTGTCTGGCCAAACCTTCGGATGCCGCCAGCGCCATGACTAACCTCCACGGATGCGCCGCATCCGCGTTGGCGGAAGGCGGCTGGTGCCCTGTGCGGTTTCCTCGCGGTGGATCGTGGTTCGGCGTTGGTGGCGCCCGTTTCGACCCAAGAGAGAACTATCATGAAACATCCCGCCCCGCGCGCTTCACCGGCCTATACGGGCGATCACTTTTGAGGAACCTCGCTCGTCCAGGCCCGTTGCGGAGACATCAGCTCTGGAGGAAGCAGGATGCCTCAAGGCGACAAGTCGAAATACACCGACAAACAGATTCGCAAGGCCGACCACATCGCCGAAAGCTATGAACAGCGCGGTGTTCCGGACGCCGAGGCGGAAAGCCGCGCCTGGGCGACGGTCAACAAGGACGACGGCGGCGGCAAGAAAAGCGGCTCCGGCCGAGGCATGTCGACCGGCCATCCAGCAGCGCACAAGGGCGGCCGGCTGGGCGGCGAGACGTCAGCCGAAAGGCCCGCCGAAGCTCGGTCGGCCTCGGCGAAGAAAGCCGCCACGACCCGCAAGCGAAACGCCGAAAGCCACCCGCACCACTGATCGCGGGTCAACCATCGGCGATCTCGTCATAGCCGCGATTGAGGAACTGGATCAGGCACAAACCATGGCCGAACGGATCGGCCAGGATGGCGATCTTGCCCCAGACGGCGGTGCGAACGTCCTGCTCAACCTTGGCGCCTGCACTGACGGCTCGGGCCAGGGCGAGATCGATATCCTCAACCACCACATCCAGATGGACCGGCGTCCAGTGCCGCTCATAGCGTCGAAACTGATCGTCAGCGCCGATCGTGCCCGCCGCCTTCTCCAACAGGTAGACCGCCGCCGGCCAGCCCGTCAGCTCCGCGCCGCCATCCCCAAACCGGCGGGTGACGGTCAGCCCAAAGGCCTCGGTGTAGAAGGCGACGGCGGACTTGAGGTCGGGCACGTCGATATTGATTAGGACCGTCATCGACCCTCCCCTGGGACGGGCGCCGAGTGTTGTTCGACGAAACGGGTTTTGCCCCACGTGTATTCGGCGCGGCTGGCGGCGCCGGCGGCCAGTCTCAGCTTCAGCGCCTCGTAGGCTTCGCGGGCTTCAGCGTCCGCGCGCAATCGGTCGCGAAAGCCAAGGCAGCGTCGCCAGGACTCGCTTTCATGGATAACGACGTGAGCCAGATGCGTCCGGGCGATCCCCCTGCCGAAGATGTGGTGATCGACAATGCCCTGGCTGCCCGCATAGTCGTAGCCAAGCCCCGCCAAGGGCTCGATGAACAGCAGCCCGTGATCGCTCTCGGCCACGCCGATCACCAGATCGATGATCGGTTTGGCGCGCAGGCCCGGCACGGCAGTGCTGCCAAAGTGCTGGATGTCCAGCGCCAGCTCGCCAAGTGCGGCTTTGATGCGCGCCGCCTCCTCTGCGAAGGCGCGCGGCCAACGCGGATTGTACTCGACCAGCCGGTTGACGCCCTGCTCCAGGCCAAGGCCATAGACGCTGTCCGGGCTGTCCACTGAGAGCGCCCCTATCCGATCTTCAAATCGCCCTTGCCCCAATAGGCGTCGCGGATCAGGCGCTTGTAGAGTTTGCCGGTCTGGTGGCGCGGCAGTTCCTGCATGAAGTCGATCCGGCGGGGGATCTTGACGTGGGACAGCCGCTCGCGGGTCCACGCGGAGAGTTCCTCCGCCAGGGCCGGACCGGCCTCGTCCCAGTTCATCGGCTGGATCACCGCGACCACCTGTTCGCCCATCTCCTCGTGCGGCGCGCCGACCACGGCGACGTCGGCGACCTTGGGATGGCCGATCAAAAGGTTCTCGATCTCCTGGGGATAGATGTTCACCCCGCCGGAAATGATCATGAAGCTCTTGCGGTCGGTGAGGTAGAGATAGCCTTCCTCGTCCAGCCAGCCCACATCGCCCAGGGTCGACCAACCGTGCTGGTTGCGCGAATCCGCCGTCTTGGCAGGGTCGCCGTGATATTCGAACTGGCCGCCGCCGGCGAAGAACACCAGGCCCTCGGCGCGCGGCGGCAGGGGCTCCCCTTCGTCGTTGCAGATCTTGACCTCGGCCATCAGGCCCCGGCCGACCGAGCCCTTATGGGCCAGCCATTCGGTCGAGTTGATCGCGCAAAAACCATTGCCCTCGGTGCCGGCGTAATACTCGTTGATGATCGGCCCCCACCAGGCGATCATCTGTTCCTTGACCGGCACCGGACATGGCGCGGCGGCGTGGAACACCGCCTTCAGCGAGGAGAGATCATAGCGGGTCCGCACCTCTTGCGGCAGCTTCAGCATGCGGACGAAGTGCGTCGGCACCCATTGGGCGCTGGTGATCTTGTATTGTTCGATGAAGCGCAGTGCGTCTTCCGGATCGAACCGCTCCATCATCACCACCGTGCCGCCCAGGGCCAGCACGCCCATCGACCAGCCCAGCGGCGCGGCGTGATAGAGCGGCGCCGGCGACAGATAGATGGTGTCCGGTGTCCAGCCATAGAGCGCCTGGCCCAGCATGGTCAGGCCGTTCTGGGCGGCGATGTCGGGATCGGTCTCCCCGGCGCGCTTGACCCCCTTGGGCCGGCCGGTCGTTCCGGACGAATAGAGCATGGCGCTGCCGGCCGATTGATCCGCGATCGGCGTTATGGGCATGGCCGCACGGGCCGCCTCGAGGCTCTCGAACGGCGCTTGGGCGTCACCCAGCACATAAAGCTTCACGCCCGGGATCAGCGGCGCGACCTGGCGGGCGACCTCCATCAGGCTGGCCGAGGCGACAAAGACCTTGGCCTCGCAATCCTTCACGATGTACTCGACCTCGCTGGCGGTCAGCTTGGACGAGACGCAGGTGAAGCGCAGACCCGATCGCTGGGCCGCCCACAGCAGCTCGTAGTAGCGGGGGTGGTTGTCGATGAAGAAGGCCACCCCATCGCCGGCCTTCAGCCCCAGCGACCGGAACAGGTGGGCGCCCTGGTTGGAGCGCTCGTCCAGCTGGCGATAGGTGACCCTCTCGCCCGAGCCGGCCATGATATAGGCGGGCTTGTCGGGCGTCGTGCGGGCGTGAATGGAGGGATGCATGGGACTGACGATTTCCTGGACGGCCGAGCAGTGACTTGGCGCTCTGTGATTATGGAAGCGACAATGCAGCACGACCTCGGCCGGCGCCAAGGGCGATGCGTGGGTTCACCTTGGGGCAGGGCGCATACAAATGAATGCTCAAAGGCTGCTGAGGCGAAGCTGCTCCCCCGTTGGGGGAGCTGGCGCGAAGCGACGGACGGGGCCTTGCCGCCGCTGAGATCTCTCCGGCAACGCCCCCTCCACCACGTTACACGTGGTCCCCCTCCCCCAACGGGGGAGGAACTGCGGTCGTGAGTCCCGCGGACATCGAGTCCATCCTTGCCGAGTTCCGCCCCGGCGCCCGCATCTTCATCCCCGGCGCCACCGGCGAGCCTCTCGCCCTGCGCGAGCTGCTCACCGCCCACCCCGAGCGCGCGGCGGGCGTCCAGTTGGTCGGCTGCCTGCTGCCGGGTATGAACGATTTCGACTATGCCGCCCTGCACCCGACGGCGCGCCTGACGACCTTTCTGTTTCCGCCGGCGTTTCGCGCCTCGTTCGAGGCGGGGCGGGTGCGTGTTCTGCCACTCGCCTACTCCCAGATCGCCGAATATCTCGCCGAGACAGCGCCGATCGACGCCGCGATCCTGCAACTGGCGCCGCCGGGCGCGGACGGCCTCTGTTCATTGGGCGTCTGCGCCGACTTCCCGCCCCTGGTCTGGCGCCGCGCAGGGCGCCGGATCGGCCTGATCAATCCCGGCCTGCCCCAGCCGGCCCGCGCGGCCAAGATCCCCTTTTCGGCGTTGGACCTGGCATTCGAAATGGACGCGCCGGTGATCGAGGCCGCCGACGCGCCCCTCTCGCCAGAGCTGGCGGCCATCGTCGATCGGGTGGCCGGCTTGATCCCCGACGGCGCCGCCCTGCAGACCGGTATCGGCGGCGCGCCGGCGGCCATCTATGAGCGACTGACCAGCCACCGGAATCTCACCATCCGCTCGGGCATGGTGACCCCGGGGTTCCAGACGCTGGTGCAGTCGGGCGCTTCGGCGCCCGACGGCCACATCACCGGCGTGGCGCTCGGAACGGCGGCGTTCTACCGGTTCCTGAGCGAGAACGACGTGATCGCCTTCGCCGACGCGCGGATCACTCACGGGCCGGCGTCGTTAGCCGCGATCGAGCGGTTCGTCTCGATAGGATCGGCGCTGGAGATCGATCTGTTCGGCCAGGTGAACCTGGAATGGCGCGGCGAGCTGATGGTCAGCGGCGTCGGCGGCGCTCCGGATTTCATGCGCGCCGCCTCACGCTCACCGGGCGGACTCTCCATCATCGCCCTGCCCGCCAGCGCCGGCGGTGGCAAGATCTCGCGTATCGTCCCGCGCCTGGCCTCGCCGACCAGCTCGATCAGCCGGAACGATATCGACGCGGTGGTCACCGAATTCGGCGCGGCGCATTTGAAACATCTGTCGCTGGACGAGCGGGCCGAGGCGTTGATGGCCATCGCCGATCCGCGTCACCAGGCCGGATTGGCGGAAGAATGGGCGAGACTGCGGGCGAGGCTCTAAACCTCGGCCGCCAGCATCTGGGCTGGGCGGGCGGTGAAATGCAGCCAGGCGATGATGCTCATGCCGGCGAGCAGCAGCCCAACGCCCAGATAGAGCGCGCCGCGGGCATGGTGGTCGTCCACCGCCATCGAGGCGGCGAAGGGACCGAAGGCGCCGCCCAGGAGCTGCGCCGCGCCGCTTTGCACAGCCGCGCGTCGCGACGGATCGGCCTCGATGGTCATCGGCACCAGGAACGGCGTGACGAACATCCCGACCAGGCCTTGCAAGGTGGTGGCGCCGATGAACATCCAGGCCGGCGCCGCGAAGCCGTAGACGGCCCAGGTGGCCAGGGCGAAGACCGTCCCGATCACGAAGACGACAAAATACCCCACCCGACCAGCGACGATGGTCGCTAGGGCCGCGCCCACGATCTGCGCGGCCAGGGAGGCCGACAGCGCCGTCTGGGCGACGCTGGCGTTCAGCCCCGCCTGGTGGGCCAGGGGCACCAGATAGATGCCGACGGCTCCGGTGGAGGAGACGAAGACGAAGGTTCCGATCAGCGCGATCCATCCGCGCAGCGGCGGCGCGCCGCCGCTGCCTTGTCCTGCGTCTGGCAGGGGCGGGTAATGGTCGGGCACGAAGCCGGCGATGACCAGTCCCGCCAGGCTGACCACCGCCAGAAAGATGAACCCGCCATTGGCCCCAAAACGCGGCAGGATCACCGCGGCGAAGATCGTCGCGACGGCGAGCTGGGCCGCGGTCAGGGCGGTGAACAGCACCGCCGACCAGCGTTCGGGCGTCGCGGTGCGCGCGATCATGCCGATGGTGATCCACAGCAGCAGCCCTTTGGGAATCCCCGCCAGGGCCCGCACCGTCAGTATGCCGCCGTCGTGCAGGCGGATCGTCGCCAGGTCGAGCACGGCCAGGGCCAGCGTGGCGCCCACGCCCAGCAGGCGTAGGCGTCTGGCCTTGAGGAACACCCCGGCCAGCCCCGTCGTGATGCCCATGGTCAAGGCTTCGAAGGTCGCCGCCAGGCCGATGCCGGCGGCGCTCAGCCGGTGCTCGTCCGCCAATCCCCCCAGAAGCACGGCCAGCACGCCCGCGATCAACAGAGAGACCACGCCGATGGCGATCGCGGCGCCGGCCTCCACGCCGCCGAAGGCCGGGCCGAACGCCTCGTGGACGACGTGTTCCGTCTCAGGGTCTCCGGCCTCGGTCATGCTCACCCACTCATCCCCAACTGAAGGCGATCTCGTGTCGCCGCCAGCCTATTGGACCCGCCTTTCGCGCGCACCTCAACGATGAGTCATATTCGAACAGCTCATCCGGGGAGAATCATGGACAGACGCACGATCGAAGCTTTGGACGCGCCGTCCGCGTCGGGAGGCTATTCGCAGGCCGTCGAAGTCACCGGCGCGACCCGCACGCTCTATGTCAGCGGGCAGATCCCTGCCTCCAGAGCCGGCGAAGTTCCCGCGACGTTTCGCGAGCAGTGCGAACTAGCGTGGCGCAACCTCGCCGCCCAGCTTCATGCGGCCGACATGACGCTCGACAATCTGGTAAAGGTGACGACCTTCCTCTCGGATCGCCGCTTTGGCGCCGAGAACGCAGAGGTGCGCCGGTCGGTGCTGGGAGAGCGATCGCCGGCGCTGACCGTGATCGTCGCGGGAATATTCGACTCCGCCTGGCTGCTCGAAATCGAGGCGATAGCCGCCGCCTGAGGTTTGGGCGCGCCAACGCCCTGGCTTATCCGCTAGGTTCGCGTTGAGAAAACGACAGCACCCAGGGGAACACCCAGCATGGACCAAGGATTGAGCCATGTACGCGGCGCCGAAACGCCCGCCCTGCTGAACCAGACCATCGGCCAGGCGCTGGACGCCGCCGCCCGCCGCTGGGGGACGCGCGAAGCTCTGGTCTCGGTGCATCAGGGGGTCCGCTGGACCTTCGCGGAGCTGCGCGAGCGCGCCGAAGCCTTCGCCGCCGGCCTGCTGGCCCTGGGTCTTGTGCCTGGCGACCGCATCGGCATCTGGTCGCCGAACAAGGCGGAATGGGCGCTGACCCAGTTCGCCGCCGCCAAGGCTGGCCTGATCCTGGTGACCGTCAACCCCGCTTATCGGCTGACCGAGGTCGAGTACACGCTGAACAAGGTGGGGGTGAAGGCCCTGGTCTGCACCGAGCGATTCAAGACCAGCGACTATGCGGGAATGGTCGAGACGCTGGCGCCGGAGGTCGCTGTCTGCGCGCCGGGCCGGCTCGCGGCGGCTCGCCTGCCGCATCTGAACGTCGTCATCAAGATCGGCGGCGATCCGCGTCCCGGCTGGCTCGATGTGGAGGAGGTCGCGCTTCTCGGCGGCCCTGCGGAGGTTGAGTCCCTGACGACGATCGGCGCGCGGATCGATCCTGGCGAGGCGACCAATATCCAGTTCACCAGCGGCACAACCGGCCTGCCCAAGGGCGCGACCCTGTCGCACCGCAATATTCTGAACAACGGCTATTTCGTCGGCCGCGCCGTTGGCTTGGTGGAGGGCGATCGGCTGTGCATCCCCGTGCCGCTGTATCATTGCTTCGGCATGGTGATGGGCAATCTGGCCGGCCTGACCCATGGCGCGACCGTGATCTATCCGGCCGACGCCTTCGACGCGGTGGCCGTGCTCCAGACCGTACAGGCCGAGCGCTGCACCGCGCTGTACGGGGTTCCGACCATGTTCATCGCCGAGTTGGCCCACCCGGACTTCGACCGTTTCGATCTCAGGTCTCTGCGCACCGGCTGCATGGCCGGCTCGCCGTGTCCGGTCGAGGTGATGACCCAGGTGATGGGGCGGATGCACATGGGCGGCGTGACCATCGCCTATGGCATGACCGAGACCAGCCCGGTCAGCTTCCAAAGCGCCCAGGACGATCCGATCGATCGCCGCATTTCCACGGTCGGCCGTGTGCAGCCGCACCTGGAGTGCAAGATCGTCGACGTGAACGGCGAGACTGTCCCGATCGGAGAGCCGGGGGAACTTTGCACCCGCGGCTATTCGGTCATGCTGGGTTATTGGGACGAGCCGGAAAAGACCGCCGAGGTGCTCGACGCCGAGGGCTGGATGCACACGGGCGACGTCGCGACCGTCGACGCCGACGGCTACGGCAATATCGTCGGCCGGATCAAGGACATGGTGATCCGCGGCGGCGAGAACATCTCACCCCGCGAGGTCGAAGAATATCTCTATCGCCACCCCAAGATCGAGGACGTGACCGTGGTCGGGGTGCCGGACGAGAAGTTCGGCGAGGAACTCTGCGCCTGGATCCGGCTGAAACCCGGCGAGGACGCCAGCGCCGAGGAGGTGACCGTCTTCTGCCGCGGCCAGATCGCCCACTACAAGATCCCCCGCTACATCCGCTTCGTCGACGAATTCCCGATGACCGTGTCGGGCAAGGTGCGCAAGTTCGTGATCCGGGATCGGATGATCGAGGAGTTGAACCTGACCGTGGCGCGGACGGCGTGACCAACGATCGCCAATGTCCACGGCCTATACCGTATCGAACCCTTCCCCCTCGATGGGGGCTACAGCATTCACACATCTCGTTTACATCGTCGCGGAACTCGCTGCTCCCCCGTTGGGGGAGCTGGCGCGAAGCGACTGAGGGGGCCTTACAGTCGCTGAGACCTCTCCGGCAAGGCCCCCTTCACCGCCTTGCAGGCGGTCCCCCTCCCCCAACGGGGGAGGAGCCTAGCCGCCGCATCGTCCTCAGCCAGATGTGTGAATCCGGTGGCCCATCCGCCAACGGGAGAGGCTTTGAGATCTGTCCGGGATGACGGACCAAACGGCCAAATCAGACTTCATCCGTATCCCCATGGCTGACGGTCGGTCGCTGTCGGCGCATCTGTGGCGGCCGAGGGGCGACGCGCCGGTTCCGGCCATCCTGGAAGTCCGGCCCTATCGCGGATACGACTTCTTTCGTCCGTTGGAAGAACAATATCTGGGCGTCTGGGCGGAGTACGGTTACGCGGTGCTGGCCCTGGATATCGCCGGGTCCGGACAGTCGAGCGGGCTGCTGATCAACGAGTACCTGCCGCGTGAGATCGACGACGCCGTCGCCGTGATCGCCTGGTGCGCGCGGCAGGCCTGGTGCGACGGCCAGATCGCCATGAGCGGCATGTCCTGGTCGGCGTTCACGGCCTTGCGGGTTTCGGCGCGGCGACCGCCGGCGCTGAAGGCCCTGGTGCTCGGCGGCGTGTCCGAGGACGGCTGGCGAACCGACATCCACAATCTGGGCGGCGCGCTCTACGCCGCGCGGGTCGATTGGGCCGGGGTGATGCTGAGCCTGAACGCCCTGCCGCCGGACCCGGTGGAATTCGGCGAGGGCTGGAAGGACCAGTGGTTGGCGCGGCTGGCCGCGAACCGGCCGTGGATCGAGCCCTGGCTGGCCCATCCGGCGCGGGACGACTATTGGGCCGGCAAGGCGTTTGACCTTATGGCGCCGGATGCGCCGGCCTTGCCGCTACTGCTCTATGCCGGTTGGGCGGACAAGTATGCGACCTCGGTCCTGCGGATCGCCGCCGCATGGCGCGGGCCGGTCAGGACCCTGATCGGCCCCTGGGAGCATTCGACCCCCGATTTCGCCCGCCGCCGTCCCCGGATCGATTTTCTGGGCGAGGCGCTGCGCTGGTGCGATCATTGGCTGAAAGGGGTCGACACCGGCGTGCTGGACGACCCGCCGCTTCGGGTCTGGCTCGGCGAGCCCGACGCGCAGGGTCTGACCGGGTCTGGCCGCTGGGCGGCGTCAAGCTGGCCCTCCTCGAGCGCGCCGAACTGGACGCTGGCCATGACCGATGACGGACAGCTCGTCGTGGCTGGAGATCAGCTAGGTTGGGCCGGCCGTCTGAAACTGAATCCATCTCCCAGGACCCCGACGGCCCTGGGCGTCGATCGCTATGAGGACGTGCCAGGCCCATTCGATCTTGCTGGCGCCGAGGCGGCTGGCGCCCGGGTCGCGCTCACCGATCCGATGACGGATGATATGGAGATCTGTGGCCTGCCGATCCTGCATTGCCAGGTTCTGACCAGTGGGCCTGGCGGGCAGTTGGTTGCGCGGTTGGTCGATGTGGACCCCCAGGGTCGGGCCGTGCGGATGATCACCGGTGCGCTCAATCTGAGGTTCCGGGAAAGCTTCGAACATCCTTCTCCTCCGAAGCCAAACGCGCCGCTGGGTCTCGCGATCCAACTACAGGCGACCGCCTGGCGGTTGAAGCGAGGTCATCGGCTGGGCCTGGTGCTGAGCGCCGATGGATGGCCGAACCTGTGGCCCGACCCCACGGCGGCCCGGATCGAGATTCTGGCGGGCAGTCTGGCGCTCACCCTGCCCCTGATCGAGGCGCTCGGGACTTGGCCTTCGCCGGTCTTCGCGGAACCTCGCAAGGCGGCCCGTGCGGACACAGCGAGTCTCAAATGGATTAATGCCGATCGCGAAGCCTTGCTCCCCTCGGGCCTCGAAGGCGCTGCCGCCTACGACAGCCGCGGCGCCGCCCACCACCTGCAAGCCACCGGAACCGACTATTTCAGCGCCGCGCGGTTCGAGCTGGCGTTGAGCCGTGATGGCCGCCAGGCGACGGCGGCCAGGGTCTCCCGCGCCGCCTTTGAGCGCCCCGACTGGAGGGTCCGCGTCGACACGCGCCTGGTCGTGGTCTCGACCGCGACGGCGTTCGAGATTCAGTGGACGGTGCGCGCCGAGCATGACGACGTGGTGGTTTATGATCACAGTGGGGAGGCGACGGTTTCGCGAAGCGTGGTCTGACTGGGCCAAAGCGCCGTGCGTGCTTCGACATGGGGCCTTTGGCCCCGGCTCAGCGAGATGTAGATTGGGCTGCACAGAATATCGTCACCCTGAGCCGGGCGCGTAGCGGCCGTGTCGATGGGCGCACCGACGGACTGGGCCGCAGCTCGCGTTCAACGAACGAGTGGTTCGGAGCAGGGACATGAGTCTGCAAGACGCGGCGATCGCGGCCAATCGTTTCGGCCTGGGCGCCCGGCCAGGCGAGCTGGCCAAGATCGCCGGCGATCCGCGCGGCTGGCTGCGCGCCCAGCTGACGCCCGAGGCCGCTCTACCCGCGCCGCTGGCCGCCCTGCCTTCGACTGCCGACGACGAGGCCGCCTTCGCCCGCTGGCTGGCCACCCTGCATCTGGGCGGCGCGGACGGCGCGGCGCTCAAGGCCTACAACGTCAGCCACGGCGCTGCGTCGATGTCGGAGACGGCCTCGACAGCCTCCATGGCCTCGAACGCCATGGCCCCTGACGACGGCAAGCTCAGCGTCGAACAGTCCTATGTCCGCACGCTTCTGCCCCGTTACGCCACGGCGCTTGAGGCCCGGATCGACGTCGCCACCACCACCGACCGTCCCTTCTTCGAGCGACTGGTGCATTTCTGGTCCAACCATTTCACCGTGTCCGCCGCCAAGCCCGCGGTTATCGCCCTGCCGCCCTCATTCGAGCGCGACGTGGTGCGCGCCCACGCCATGGGCCGCTTCGAGGACATGCTGACAGCCTCGACCCAGCATCCGGGCATGCTGATCTATCTCGACAACTACCTGTCGGTCGGTCCCAATTCGTTCATCGCCGGCCATTCGGAATATCTGCCGGAATATCTGCGCGGGCGGATGACCGGTCTGAACGAGAACCTGGCCCGCGAGATCCTCGAACTGCATACCCTGGGCGTGCGCAGCGGCTACACCCAGGCCGACGTAACGTCTTTCGCCAAGATCATCACCGGCTGGTCGGTGCAGGGCGCCCGCCGGCCCAGCCCCGATGGCCGGTTGTTCCACTTCCAGCCGTCCTTCCACGAGCCGGGAACTCATGAGCTGCTGGGCGTCAGCTATCCCCAGGACGGCGTCGAGCAGGGCGAGGCGGCGCTGCGGGCCCTGGCCAAACATCCCGCGACCGCTGACCACATCGCCACCAAGCTGGTGCGCCATTTCGTGGCCGACGATCCGCCGCCCGCCGCGGTGGCGCGAGTGGCGAAGATGTTCCGCGACAGCGACGGCGACCTCGCCAAGGTCAGCGCGGTCCTGATCGATCTGCCGGAGGCCTGGTCGCCGGCTTCGGCCAAGCTGAAGCCGCCGGAGGACTACGTGGTTTCCGCCATGCGCGCCATGGGCGGGCCACGTCTGACCGGTCGGCAACTGACCGCCGTGTTCGACCGCATGGGCCAGAAGCCCTATTGGGCCCCTGGTCCCGATGGCTGGGCCGACGCCGCCGCCAACTGGATCGGGCCCGACCCGGTCTGGAAACGGATCGAGTGGGCCGATGCGGCCGGCAAGGCCATGGCGACGTCTGGGGTCGATCCGGTGGTCCTGGCCAAGGAGACGCTTGGCCCTAGTGTCAGCCCCGCGACGCTGGAGGCGATCAAGCGCGCCGAAAGTCCCGCCCAGGGCCTCGCCCTGATGCTCGCCAGCCCCGAATTTCAAAGACGGTGAACGCGATGATCGATCGCAGACAAATGTTGGGCGGCCTGAGTTTAGCCAGCGCCCTGACCGCCGCGCCCCGCTTCGGATTCGCCGCCGAACCCACCGACAAACGCCTGGTCGTGGTGCTGTTGCGCGGCGCCATGGACGGGCTTTCCGCCGCGCCGGCCTATGGCGATCCAGATTTCGAGCGCGCCCGCAATGGGTTGGCCGTCGCCAAACCTGGGCAGGCGAACGGCGCGCTGGCCTTGGATGGTTTCTTCGGCCTGCACCCGTCACTCACCGGCCTGCACGACCGCTATGCGCGACGCGAGCTGATCGTGTTTCACGCCATCGCCTCACCCTATCGCGACCGCTCGCACTTCGATGGCCAGAACCTGCTGGAGAATGGGTCGGACGCCCCCTACGGCCTGCCCGACGGCTGGCTGAACCGGGCGCTGATCGGGCTGCCGCAGGCGCGGCGGCAAGGGCGCACCGACCTGGGCGTGGCGCTGGCGCCGTCGATGCCGCTGATGATGCGCGGTCCCGCCCGCGTCACCTCCTGGTCGCCCTCGTTGCTGCCGGCCCCGGAAACCGATCTGGTCGCCCGCGTCCGCGCCCTCTACCAGGAGACCGATCCCAAGCTGGCCATGGCCCTGACCGAGGCGGTGGACGCCAACGCCGCGACGGGCGCCGGCGGCAAGGACGGCGCCGGAGGGCAGGAATTCGTCGTGCTGATGAAGGCGGCGGCGAAATTCATGGCCGAGCCGAACGGTCCCTGCGTGGCGATGATCGACTCCACCGGCTGGGACACCCATGCCAACCAGGCTGGAACCTACAGCCCGCTGACCCGCAACCTGATGACGCTGGACCACGGGATCCAGGCCCTGGCCGACGGCCTGGGTGATCGCTGGTCCTCGACGGCCGTGGTCGTGGTCACCGAATTCGGCCGGATGGTGGCCATGAACGGCACCAGCGGCACCGACCACGGCACGGCCAGCGCGGCCTTCCTGGTCGGCGGCGCCGTGGCCGGCGGCCGGGTGCTGGCCGACTGGCCGGGCCTGAAGCCGGCGAACCTCTACGCCGCCCGCGACCTGAAACCGACAGCCGACCTGCGCTCGCTCACCAAGGCGGCGCTGCGTGATCACCTGGGGATGGACGAGGGGCTGCTGGAGACGGCGGTGTTCCCGGGCAGCGGGGCGGCGCGGCCGTTCGACGGGCTGTTTCGTAGTTAACCCAGCGATCGGAACGCGGCGGCCGTCAGGGGCCGGCGGCCTGCCCACCAACTCGTGATCGCCGCGCTCGGTCGCGGCCATTGACATCATGGGTAGTGTTTGGACTCCTGAAAACCACCTCGGGAGGAGTTTGGCCATGGCGTCACCGATAGTGCGCGTCCCTGCCTCAAACCCAGTCAGTCCTGCGAAGCTGATCAGCAGAGCGCGGACGCGCCCCGACGCCGCCCAAGGTCTTGCGCCATCCCAAGTGACCAGGGCTGTTCAACCAGGAGCTCCAGGATGACCCGACAGACCAACCTGTCAGCCAACGCCGCGATCGATCCCGCGCCGGTCCAACTGCCGGTGATCGACTGGGCCAGCATCGGCCAGACCGCGCCGCAACCGGTCGCCCAGCCGGCGCGGCAGGCGGTCGATCCCTTGCCGCGCGCGGACGTCGTGGTGATCACCTGGACCGGCCCGGAATGGTCCGCGCTCGACCACGTCTTCGTCAACAGCGGAACGACCCGGGACAATGGGACCGGCGCCTGGGCTCAGGATTGGCTGGCCTATATGCGCGGCGCGGAGGGTTTCACCGGCGACGCGACCGGCGGCGCGCTCTGGGGCGTGTTTCGCGTCGTGTCCATGACCGCGGCCAGCGGACCTTTGACGGTGCTGCTCTTTCACTCGCACGCGCATCTGAAATACCGGCCCTATGTCGCCGGGCTTCGGGCGATGGTGCAGGCCATCCTGGCCGACGCCCAACCGAAACAGCTCTATTCGACCGGCACCGCGGGCGGGGGCGCCCTCGACCAGGCGCTGGGGGACGTGGTGGTGACCAACGGCGCCCAGTTTCTTCCCGGGATCGCGCCGAACGACACCGATCCGGCCAATGGCCAGACGTTTACCTGCATGACCTGGGCCGCGCCGACCACGCTGTTCGCCGGCGCGCAGAAACTGATGTTCCCGATGTCCAAGGCCGCCACGCCCGCGGATTTGCAGACCGTGTTCGACTGGCTCGCCAAGCACTATGCGGTGGGATCGCTGACCTTGGCCGATTTGATCAACCAACCGCTGCAGCCGGCCAACTTGGCCACGCCGACAATCCATGACCTGCCGGGCGTGCCCTTGAACACGTCGTGCAATTTCGGCATGGCGCCGCCCCAGGGGTCCACGACCTACAGCGCCTTCGAGGAAGACGACGCCATCATCGGCCAGATGGCCCTGAAGGGGCAGGTGGACTTCGCCTTCGTGCGCAGCGTGTCCGATCCGGTCATCGCCGGCGGGGGCGCCATCCCCGCCAAGCTGAGGCCGTCATGGGGGAGCGCGCTCTACGACCGGTACGAACTGGTCGCCGCCTGCAACAACGCGCTCGCGACCTGGGCGGCGATCGCCGCGAGTTGAGCCTCGGCGCTCAAGCCAGTTCCGCCTGCTTCACCGTCCCGGCCACCTGCGGTCCGCGCACCAGTCGGCCGGGCATCTCGCCTGTCGCGACCCCGTCCTCGAACGTGACCACCCCGCTGACGATGGTGGCGCGATAGCCCTCGGCGCGCTGGATCAGCCGGCGACCCTCGGCGGGCAGGTCGAACACCATTTCCGGCGGCAGGATGCGCAAGGCGTCAAGGTCGATCAGGTTCAGGTCGGCCTTCATCCCCGGCGCGACCACACCCCGGTCGTTCAGGCCGTACAGTTTGGCCGTATCGCGGGTCTGCATGGCCACCACCTGTTCCAGCGGCAACCGGCCGCCCCGGCTGCGGTCGCGGACCCAATAGGTCAGCATATAGGTCGGGAAGCTGGCGTCGCAGATCACCCCGCAATGGGCGCCGCCATCGGACAGGCTGAGCACCGTCGCCGGATGGTTCATCATCTCGAGGATGTGGTCGAAATTGAACTCGGCGTAGTTCAGCAGCGGCAGATAGATATAGCCGAGCCCGTCGCGCTCCATCAGCATGTCATAGACGATGGCGTCAGGCTCTTGGCCTGTGCGCGCGGCCAGAGCGGCGATGCTGTCCTCGGCGCGGGGTTCGTAGTCGAGGCCTTCGCCCTGCTCCAGTCGGAACATGCGGTCGAACCCGCTCATCAGCATGTCGGCGAAGGCGTGGGTCTTAGGCGGTTGTTCGGCCAGGATTTGGGCGCGGATCTCGGGGTCGGCCAAACGCTTGATCCGCTCGGCGAACGGCGCCGCCGCGATCGCCCGATAGCTGGGCCGGGTGATGAACGGATGCACCGTGCTCTGCCAGCCCAGCACCATGCCGGTGGGGCGGCAGGCGATCTGAGCGGAGATCTGAGCGCCCTCGTCCCGCGCCTGTTCGGTCAGGCGCAGCATGTCGCGCCATTTCTGCGGCTGCATCGGCGATTGCAAAAGGGCGTAGGTCACCGGCACGCCGGTTTCCGCCGACATCGCCTTCATCCAGGCGAACTCGTCCTCGGCTATGGTCATGTCCGAGGCCAGTTCGAACACCCCGTGGCCGGCCTGGCCCATGGCCCGGCCGATGCCGATCATCTCGTCGGCGTTGGCGAAGGTGCCGGGCACCGGTTCGCCGTCCTTGGAGCGATGCAGCATGGTGCGCGAGGTGGAAAAACCGAGCGCACCGGCGGCCATGCCCTCGCCGACGATGCGGGACATTTCGGCGATGTCCTCGGCGGTCGCCGGCTCGTTGCGCGCGCCGCGCTCGCCCATCACATAGGCGCGGACCGAGCCGTGCGGAACCTGGGCGGCCACGTCCAGCACCCGGGCCTGGGCGTCCAGGCTGTCGAGATATTGCGGGAAGGTCTCCCAGGTCCACCGGATGCCCTCGGCCAGGGCGGAGCCTGGAATGTCCTCGACCCCTTCCATCAGGCTGATCAGCCAGTCGCGGCGATCGGGCCGGGCGGGGGCGAAACCGACGCCGCAATTGCCCATCACCACCGTGGTCACCCCGTGCCAGCAGGAGGGCGACAGATAGGGATCCCAGGTTACCTGGCCGTCATAGTGGGTGTGGATGTCGACCCAGCCGGGGGTGACCACCAGCCCTGTGGCGTCGATCTCGCGCCGTCCCTTGCCGGCGATGGCGTCGACCGCGGTAATGACGCCGTCATCGATCGCCACATCGGCTTGGCGCGCGGCGACGCCGGTTCCGTCGACCAGCAGACCGCCTCGAATGACCAGATCGTGCATCACCGCTCCCTTACAGGTATTCGACCCGCTCAAGGCCACACGGCCCTTTCAGGTTCGTTCATGTTCGGCCCAGTAGAGCGGGTTTCGACGACCCTCGCCACCCGAATGATCAGCTTTCCGGGCCTGTCCTTACGTAAGAGGGCGCGTCAAAGGCGCGCGCGGGTCACTTTACGCTAGGTCATGTCTGGCGAATGGGCGGTTCAGTCGCGACACCCTTGGTCATAAACATTCCATTTAGTTTGCAGTGTTGATGACGCTAGGCTGGCGCCGGTCCGGCATGGTCAAACTGTCGCCGGATTGGCGGCGCCCAATCACGACAAAGAAGACAATAAGGGGATTCATGGTGGAGCGTGTCCTGGTTATCGGCGGGGGGATCGCCGGCCTCTGCACCGCGCTGGCCCTGGCGCCGACCGGCCGGGCGCTCACCATCCTGGAACGCGACGCACCGCCGCCCCTGGGAGACGCGGACGAGGCCTTCTTGACCTGGAACCGGCGCGGCGTCGGCCAACAACGCCACAGCCACGCCTTCCTGGCGCGCCTACGAAACCTGATCAAGGATCACCACCCGGCCCTGCTGCAACAGTTGCTGGACGCCGGATGCCGCGAGATCCGCTTCGCCGACATGTTGCCCGACGCCCTGCGCGAGGGCTATCAGGCCGAACCCGCCGACGAGCAGATGGTGATCCTGACCAGCCGGCGCACCACTCTGGAACTGGTCATGCGCCGCTATGTCGAAACCCTGGCGGGCGTGACCATCGTGCCAGAAGCGGTGGTCAAAGGCCTGACCCTGGAGACTGGCCAGGAGGGTCAGCTGCGAGTGTTGGGCGCCCACGAAGGCGAGGGCGGACGCAGCTGGACGGCGGACCTGACCATCGACGCCGCGGGCCGCACCTCCCAGGCCGCCGAGCAGCTGCGGGAGGCCGGCGCGGTGCTGAAGGAGGACTCCGAGGACTGCGGCATCCTCTACTACACCCGCCACTACCGCCTGCTGCCAGGCCTGGGTGAACCGTCCCGCGAAGGCGCGCCAGGCACCGGCGACCTGGGCTTCATCAAGTTTGGCGTGTTCCCCGGGGACAATGGCTGTTTCTCCATCACCCTGGCGGTGCCCGAGGTGGAGACCGCCATCCGCCAGGCGGTGATGCATCCGGAGACCTTCGACGCCATCTGCGCTCTTCTGCCTGGCCTCGCCCGCTGGACGACGATCGAGCGGTCGGAGCCGATCAGCAAGGTGTTCGGCATGGGCGACCTGCGCAGCCGCTGGCGCGAGTTCGTCGCCTCCGACCAGCGCGCCACGCTGGGCTTTTTCGCCGTCGGCGACAGTCTGATCCGCACCAATCCCCTCTATGGGCGCGGCTGTTCGTTCGCCGCCATCGAGGCCTTCCTGCTGCGCGAGGTGCTGGAGGAGAGCGCCGATCCCGCCACCCGCGCCCGGCTCTACGATCTTCGGACCAAGACCGAGCTGACCCCCTATTTCGACGACATGCGCCGCCAGGATCGCTCGGCGATCCGCCGCGCGCGCCAGGCGCTGGATCCCGATTACACCGCCCCGGTTCGGGCGCGGCTGATGACCAGCTTCCTCAATGACGGGGTGAGGATCGCACTTCGCTCCGACATCGTCCTGATGCGCGCGGCGCTGAGGGATTTTCACATGATCGACCGGCCTGGCGTGTGGCTGAAACAGCCGAGCACCATCGCCAAGGTGGTTGGCCGCTGGGCCCGCGGCAAACGCCGCAACGCCGACCTCTATCCGCCATCGCCCGGCCCCGGCCGCGCCGAGATGATGCTGGCCCTGGGACTGGACGCCCAGCGTGACGTGGCGGCGGTGGCCACGGAGACGATCGCGGCGCAGTAGGGGTGTGCGCGTGCGTGCTTCGACCCGCCGCCCTTCGCCATGCTCAGGACGTCGGCTCAGCATGACGAAGCTTTTTGCATTCCACCCCACCACGTCGTGCTGAGCCGGGCGCGAAGCGGCCGTGTCGAAGCACGCACAGGTCTCAGCAGCGTCGATTCCGCTGGCCTTGCATCGCCTCAACCATTCCAATAGCCCCCGCAATCAAGGGCTCGCTCAAGGGCCGGATCGGAGGGCGCCACCGTGGATCTGCAACTGAAGGACCGCGTGATCTTCGTCGCCGGCGCCAGCCGGGGCATCGGCCTCGGCATCGTCGAGGCCTGCCTGGCCGAGGGGGCCAAGGTGGCCCTGGTTGCGCGGGGCGCAGAGGCGCTTGAAGCGACCCGCGCCCGTCTGGCGAAAACCCACGGCGCGGACCGGCTGTGGTCCTTCGCCGGCGACATGTGTGACGCCAAGACCATCGACCACGCGCTGGAACGGATCGAGGCCGAGTTCGGGCCGATCTGGGGCGCGGTGGCCAATGTCGGCCTCTATCCGACCCCGCCCGGCTTCGACATTGATGACGAAAACTGGGACGCGGCCTTTTCGCAGAACCTGGACTCGGCCTTTCGCCTGGCCCGTCCGGTGCTGAAACGGATGACGACGCGGGGCGAGGGCTCGCTATTGTTCATCAGCTCGATCGCCAGCCTGGGCGCCTTGGGCACCGCCCTGACCTATGGCGTCGCCAAGGCCGCGATGAACCATCTGTCCAAGGAGTTGTCCAAGCTGGTCGCCGGCAAGGGGGTCAGGGTCAACACCATCGCGCCTGGCAACATCCTGTTTCCGGGCGGGAGCTGGGAGGCCAACTCCACGGGTCCGCGCGCCGACGCCTGGGCGCGATGGATCAAGCGCGAGGTGCCGATGAACCGCTACGGAAGCCCCGAGGAAATCGGCGCGCCCGCCGCCTTTCTGCTCAGCCCCGCCGCCAGCTTCATCACCGGCGCCGTTATTCCCGTCGATGGAGGGCAAACCCGATGAGTGGCCCGACCGGTCCCGTGGTCATCAAAAACCGCATCACCGAGATGCTGGGCGTGCGGTACCCGATCGTGCAGGCGCCGATGGGCTGGATCGCCCGCTCGCAGCTGGCCTCGGCGGTGTCCAACGCCGGCGGCATGGGCATCATCGAGACCTCGTCCGGCGAACTCGATGCAATCCGTGTCGAGATCGCTAAGATGCGCCAGCTGACCGACAAACCGTTCGGGGTCAACATCGCCCACGCCTTCGTCCGTGACGAGACGATCATCGATTTCGTGATCAGCCAGGGCGTCCAGTTCGTCACCACCTCGGCCGGCGATCCCGCCAAATACTGCAAGCAGCTGAAGGCCGCGGGCCTCACCGTCTTCCACGTGGTGCCGACCCTGCGCGCGGCGCTGAAGGCGGTGGAGGCGGGGGTCGACGGCCTGATCGTCGAGGGCGGAGAGGGCGGCGGGTTCAAGAACCCCCAGCCGGTCTCCTCCATGGTGCTGCTGCCGCTGGTGCGCGAGAACGTCGGCGTGCCGATCATCGCCGCCGGCGGCTTCTGCGACGGCGCCACCATGGCCGCGGCCTTCGCCCTGGGCGCCGAGGGGGTGCAGATGGGCACACGGATGGTGGCCTCGGCGGAATCGCCGGTGCACGGCAATTGGAAACAGGCGATCCTGGCGGCGGCCGAGACCGATACGGTGTTCCTGAACCAGTTCTCCAAGCCCGCGCTTCGGGCCCTGCGCACGGCGAAAACCTCGCGCCACGAACGCGAGAGCGGCCCGCAGATCATGGCCGAGTTCGGCCACGCCAAGGACCTCTATTTCGGCGGCGACATGGAGGCCAGCATCGCCCTGTCCGGCCAGGTCTGTGGACGGATCAATTCGGTCGAGCCGGTGGCCAAGATCATCGCCGATACGGTGCGCGAATTCCAGGCGACGATGGATCGGCTCGCTGGGTCCTATGCGAGGCACGACGCCTGATGATCCCGCTCAGCCGGCCTGCCTTGAGCGATGCGCTCGTGAAAAGCTAGGCCGCCCCGTAAGGCCGCAAATCCATCTCAGGGTAACGCTCGCCCACATCGGCCAGGGTCTGTTCGTTCCAATAGTCCGACCCCGTCGGCGGCCAGCCGAACAGGTCGCGCTCGCGAGGCGTCATCCGGGTCAGGGCCTCGGCCATGTCGGGATGTCCGGCCTGGTTTGGCCAGCTCATCTTGCCGTTCCAGCGCCAGCCGCGCTCCTGGATGTCCAGCAGCATGACAAAGCGCGACCGGCCCGGCGCCAGAAACGCCGATCCGCGATGCAGCACGTCGGTCTTGTAGATCAAAAGGCTGCCCGCCGGCCCGGTGGCGGCGACCTCGGCGTCGAACATCTCACCGAACGGCAGCATCCGCGTCGCCAGCGGCAGGTCCGGATAGCGATCCAGTGGAACCAGCTTGGTCGGACCGTCCAGCTCGGTGACGTCGGACAGCAGCAGGATGGTGGTCATCTGGGTGTGGCGCCGGTCGCGGCGCGGCGCCACCAGGGTGTGGTTGCCATAGTCCCGGTGAAGAGCCTGGTCGTAATTGATCGCGCCGGCGTACTTGGCCCAAAGCTCGATCTTGTAGATTTCCAAATCCTCGGTGTTCAACAGCCGCCCGGCCGCGTCGATCAGGTCGGGGTAGACCGCCAGCCGGTTCAGGTCCCAGCTCGGATAGGGGAACAGCTGCAGCCCGGCGAACTGGCTCTTGGCGAGTCGGGGATAGTTTTCCGGCGCGGCGAAATAGGCTTCCGGCGTCGGATAGAGGCTCCACAGGGCCTCCTGTGCGGCCTTCAGCGTGTCGGCGTCGAGATAGTTCTCGACGATGGTGAAGCCCCGGTCCCAGACCTCGGCCAGCTTTTCGTCGCCAATGCGCATTTGGATCTCCAGGGCGGCTCGCTAACCTAGATAGCAATTGCGGGCCAGGGGCGACAGGCGTTGGGTGGATTTCCGCAAGCCGTCAGCGCGCGCGATGCGTCGTCAGGAGCAGCGGCGGCTCGATCGCCTCGGCCGCGATCGCCTCGGGTGTAAAGGGCGGGCGCACCCAAAGCTTTTGCGCGTAGAGCGGCGCCTGGTCGGCATACCATGGCGAGTCCGGATCGCTGGACTGCGAATTGACCAGCAGCGTGTCCGCGACCGGACCGTTAGCGTCGAACCCAACCACCTGGATATAGGAATCCGCCGAGCCGATCGGCTCGGTGTATCCGCCCGGCTTGAGCGTCAGTGAAATGCGATTGAAGATCAGCCCGCCGTGGAGCGGAATCCGGCGCCCGTTCCGTTCGATGAACTGGATGTCGCCCAGCCTGGCGTCCAAGGCCACGCCGGCCTTCTCAAGCTTTTCGACGCCACGCGCCAGGGCTTGCAGCGGCGCCGTGGTCGAGGTGTCAAGGCCGGCGGGCGTGGCGATCGGGTTTGCAGGGTCAAAGGGCGTGCGCCAGAAGCCCTTGGCGGTCACGGGGTCCTCTTCGCCTGGCGGCTTCTCCTGACGGGCGAACTCGCGGAAGATGGGGGCGCCGACGCTGGAAAGCTCATCCTTGCGATCCCAGGCGGCGAGGATTTCGCACGGACGCGTCAGATCGCGCACGCGGCCGTCGGGCAAGTTGACCTGGGGCGTCCGCCGGCACGCCGCGATCAGGTCGTCCAGCACCAGGTCGGCCAGCAGGTCGCGGTTTGAGAACAGAAGGCCCTCGATCCGCGTCTGGTCCGGGACCGTCGCACCCGACCCCAAACCGCTGGCGAAGAAAGCCTCGGCTTGCAGATGGCCCTGGCGCGTGCGGATGTTCGGCGCCGTCCGCTCCTGGCCGATCATCGGCGAGAACCCCTCGAGCGGCCGCTTGGGGTTCACCAGCCAATAGCTGGCGTTGGAGTTCTCGAAATAGTCGCGGCTGATCGCCCAGGGTTTGTCCCGCGCCGGCATGACGCCGGGCGCGGCGGCCAGGGGGTCCGATCGCCAGCGGCAGGCGGCGCGCGAACCGTCCATGATGTTGACGAAGGCGGCCTGGGGGATCGTCACCGGCCGGGCGCAGTCGGCATATTCCGCCTTCGGAACATCGGGGATCGACGACAGATCGGCGAACAGAGCCTCGCCCGTGGAATCGACCGCCAAGGTGTTGACCCAGACCAGACCCTCGGTCGCGGCCATTCTTTGCTTCAGCGTCCGTACGTCCGGCGAGGAGCCGATCTCGACCAGTTGACGAAGATAGCGGTTGTTCGTGGCGTTGACGTCGGCGAGGGCGTAGGCGACCGAGCGGTCCCAGGGCAGTTGTTTTGACTGAACGACCGGACCAAGCTCGGTGAGCCAAAAGATGTGGCTGACCGGATGGATCGCGCCGTCGGGTCCGCGCGCATCAATGGTCATTGTCCGCTGACGCATGGCCACTGAGCGCCCGTCGACCAGATAACGCGTGGGATCGGCGGGATCGAGCTTCAGCTCGAACACGGTCCCCCGCGCGTCGGTCGCCACGGTGTGGGTCCAGGCGAGGGACCGGTTATAGCCGATGGTGATCAGCGGCATGCCGATCACCGCGACGCCCATCACGTCGTATTTCCCGGGGACGGTCAGCTGGACCTGCATGAACCGGTTGGGCACGCCCCAGAACCAGTGCGGATTGCCGACCAGAAGGCCTCGGCCGTTTTGCGTATGCGAGCCGCCGAACGCGTAGCCGTTGCTGCCCGCGTCCGACGCCTGGATCATCGCCGTTTGAACCGGCGGCTTCACTCGCGCGGCGTCGGCGCGCTCGGCCGGCGGCCGGGCGTCGAACAGCTCCTGATCGAACACGCCGGTCAACAGCATCGCATTGGCGACCCTGTGCAGCACGTCATCCGAGCTGATCGGCCGGACCCAGGCCGCCGCGCGGCAAGCCTTGGGAAGCTTGTCGCGGGGCGTGTCGGCCAGATAGCGGTTGAAGCCGTCGGCGTATCCGGCGACCAGATCGCGGCCGTCAGGCGTGAGCCCGGCGCGTTGGGAGGCCATGACCTTGCTGTCGACCAGCAGATCCGTCGCCAGATCGCCGACGACATTGCTCGACGGCCGGCCGACCAGCGGATTGACCTGATTTTCCGACCCGCCGAAATCCGCGGCGCGATGGCCCGCGACATCGACAAACACCTCCGCGATCGCGCAGACGTCGATCCGCGCGGCCGCATAGGCGAAGCCGTAGCCCAAATCATAGAAGTCGGCGGCGTTGACGTGCGGCACGCCATGGGCCGTGAACGTGATGCTGACGGGCGAGGCCGGACGTTCCGCGTGAACGGAACCCGGGGCGGCCAGCGCCGCCAGCGCCAGCAGCACCGCCGCACAGCGCCGCACGCTCGGGATTGCGAAATGAGACCGAAGTCCAAGACCGGCGGCGTCCATCATTCGGCTTTCCACATTGTGCTGAACAGAGTGCGCCACGCGGTCGCGGCGGGGATCGCCTTCGACGCCATCCATTAGCCAGTAGTAGATCGATCGATCTATTAATTCAACAAGGGAGCGCGCGCGCCGGCGGCGAGGGCAGGAGATTTAGGAGGCCGCCGGGCGCCAGCCGCTTTCGGCGAGGAACGCCTTTGGATCCTTCATCTCGAAGATGTCGCGCAAGGCCTGGTGCTTGTCGGAGGCATGCTGATAGTAGGATTTCACGATCCTGTAGCCCACCCAATAGCCCAGGTCGCCGGGGTGTTCCGGCGTTCCAAGGCCGTTGTACAGCCAGGGGGATAGATCGGTCTTGTCCTCGTCCACGACGAAAGCGGCCTCGATCGCCGCCTCATGGCCCTTGGTCAGGGTTTTGAGCCGGTAATTGGCGACGTCGCCCGAGATCAGCTCCGCGGTGAACTCGGCGCCGCCCTCGATGAGAGAGGCGTACAGGACCGTGGGATTCACGGGATCGACCTGGGCGCCCGGCTGTTGGACGTGTCCGTATTCGTGGGCGATCGTGTGCACGAACCTGTCTTCGACGTTCGGATTGTCCCAGTCGGCGGCGCAGAGGGTCTCCAGCCCGATGATGACCCCCGAGGCGCTCGTCGTGCCGCCCGTATTTCCCCGGCCGATCAGGACGGTTACCGGAGGGAATTTCGCTTCCGGATAAAGCCGTGCGAGTTTGTCGAAGGCCGCGCCCAAGCGCTGCTTCACGGCCGGCAACACCACCGCGCAGCGCCGCGCGTCGGCAAAGGTTTGCGGATGCTTGGCGATGGCGGCGACCAGCGTCGCGCCCGATACGTTCCGCAGTTTGGTGAATTGATGCAGGCCGTCCGATCCTGGATCGATATAGCCATGATCAAGTTCGTCGGCGCTCGGATGTCCGCCCGCCGCTTCATAGACCCGGTAGAACCGACCCACATCCTCGGTCAGGATGAGCGGTCCTTTCGGGTGCTCCGCGTGCGCCAGACCCAGGGAAACGGCCGTCAGCATCAGGATGCCCGCCCAGGACAGGGCGCGCGCCCTGATGTTCGACAACACTCGCTGGCTCCTTGAATCTCACGACAAGCGTCACAATAGATCGATCAATCTATTGGAAGCAACCTTGTCAGCCGCCGCGCTTACGCCCCGCGCCCGCCATCGAGCCGCAGCGACAGTATGATGCGGTCCTCGACGCCGTAGCCGATCGCCTCATAGAAGGCGACGACGGCGGCATTGTCGCCGCGCACCATCAATTGCAGCTTGGGCGCGCCGCGGGCCCTCGCCCAGGCCTCGGCGGCGCGCATCATCGCCTCGCCGTATTTGAGGCCGCGCTGGTCCGATGAGACCGCCAGGTAATAGACCCAGCCGCGATGACCATCGACGCCCACCAGCACGGTAGCGACCAGGCGGCCCTCGATGCGGCCCGCCAGGATCGTCGACGCCGGGCCAGCCAGCGCCAGGCGGGCGTCTGCGCGCGGATCGTTCCAGGGGCGGGTGAGGCCGCAAGCTTCCCACAGGGCCACGGCGGCCTCGACTTCGCCGGGGTGGAGGTCGGCGATGGCCAGGGTTTCAGAGGGCATGCAGCCGATCCGGTGCGCGGCCCGTGCGTGCTTCGACACGGCCGCTTCGCGCCCGGCTCAGCATGACGAAATAAATTGGAGCGCAAAAAGACTCGTCATGCTGAGCCGTGCCTGCAAGGCGCGTGTCGAAGCACGCACCGTCCGGCTTCCCGCCCCTCAATTCCAGATCCCCGGCCGCCGATCCTTCCACGGACATTCCTTTTCCAGCTGCGCCGCCAAGCGGAACAGGGTCGCCTCGTCGGCGTAGCGGGCAGTGAACATCATGCCGATGGGAAGGCCGTCTTCGGTCTGCCACAAGGGCAGCGAGATCGAGGGCTGGCCGGTGAAGTTGAACGGGGCGGGGAAGGGGAAAAGTTCGCCATTGCGCCGGCCGATGTCGCGGGGGCTGACCTGCATCGGGTCGATATAGCCGATCGGCGCGGGCGGCGTGCCCAGGACCGGCGTCAGATAGACGTCATAGGTCTCGAACAAGGCCAAGACGCCCCGGCTCAGCATCCGGCGCTGCTGCAGGCTGTAGAGCGCCTCCTCGCCGGTGACCCGGCGCCCGCCTTTCAGCGCGGCCCAGGTCAGGGGCTCCAATTCGTCCGGTTCCGGCTCGCGGCCGACGACGTCGATCAGCCGGCGCATGCCGGCGGCGAAATTGGCCCCGGCATGGGCGCCTTGGGCGGCGTACAGAGCGCGGTAGTCGATATCGAGGCCTTGCGGGACCACCTCGTGGCCCAGCTGTTCCAGCAGGGCCGTGGTCTTTTCCAGCGCCTGCTGGATCACCGGCTGGATCGGACGGCCGTTGGCGGTCTGCGACGACCAGGCGATCTTCAGGCGGCCGGGGGAGCGTTCGATCTCCTCCACATAGGGCCGTTCCTTGGGAGGATGGGCGTAGGGCGAGGCAGGCTCGGGCACGCCGGTGACGTCCAGCATGGCGGCGCTGTCGCGCACTGTGCGGGTCATCACGTTCTCCACCACATTGCCCTGCGCGAAGTCGTAGCCGTCCGGCAGGTTTGGATTGCGGTCGCGGGTCACCTTCAGGCCCACCAGCCCGCAACAGGCGGCGGGGATGCGGATCGAGCCCAGGCCGTCGCCGCCATGAGCCAGCGGCACGATCCCCGCCGCCACGGCCGCGGCCGAACCGCCCGACGAGCCGCCGGCGCTGTGACCGGGATTCCAGGGATTGCGCGTGGCGCCGAACAGGGCCGGCTCGGTGGTTCCGGTGATGCCGTATTCGGGGGTGTTGGTCTTGCCCAGGGCCACGATCCCGCTGGAGCGGTATCGGCGCATCAGGCCGGAGTCCTCGGCGTCGGTCACCTTGGCGTTGGCGGCGAAGCGGCTGCCGCTATAGCGCGGCCAGCCGGCGACGGTCAGCAACAGGTCCTTGACCAAGAAGGGTACGCCGCGAAACGGGCCATCGGGCAGGGAGCCTTTCGCGGCGGCGCGGGCCTCGTCATAGGCCTTATAGATCACCGCGTTGATCGTCGGATTATGGCGCTCGATCCGCTCGATCGCCGCCTCGACCAGCTCGGTGGGGGAGACATCGCCCTTGCGGACCAGCGCCGCCAGACCCAGGCCGTCATATTCGGAATAGTCGGCGAAACTCATGATCGGTTCCCAGGTGATTGCTGATCAGCCTCGCCCGCCAACCTGCCCGACCGCGGCGGGCGCCGCAATCTCCTGGCGGCCGATCGTTGCGCTTGTCACACGCGCGAGGCATGGATCGCGCAAACCTGGGATCGCGCGAACTCGGCGAGATCGAGCGCAAGGGAGATAGGCATGCGGCTTCTGACGATCCTCGCGGCGGGGCTGGCCCTGGCGGCGCCGGCGGTGGCCGCCGGCAAGACCTGCCGCCTCCATGCCGCCGACGCGAAAGCCGCCGGACCAGGTTGCGCGCGGGCCTGGATGGACCACAACCTGCGCCTGAACGACCTAATGACAGTCGGCACCCACAACAGCTACAAACAGGCCATCTCGCCAAAGATCTACGCCCTGGTGCTGAGCGCAGCGCCCAAGGAGGGCCTGGGCCTGGACTATCACCACCCGCCCTTGGACGCCCAGCTGGACGACGGCGCGCGGGGGTTGGAGCTGGACGTGGCCTATGATCCCCAAGGCGGCCGGTTCGCTCATCCGGTCGGGCCGAAGCTGGCCGGCGAGCCGGTCGGCGACGACTATGTGGCGGCCATGATGAAGCCTGGCTTCAAGGTGATGCACATCCAGGACATCGACTTCCGCTCCAGCTGCATCACTTTCGTCGCGTGCCTGACCGTCATTCGAAACTGGTCCGACGCCCATCCGGACCACACGCCGATCCTGATCACCATCAACGCCAAGGACGACGCCTCGCCGGCGCCCGGCGGGACCGACGCGCTGAAATACGACAGCGCCGCCTATGACGCCCTGGACGCCGAGATCGCTTCGGTGATGACGCCGGGCAAGTACCTGATCACCCCCGACATGATCCAGGGCAAGTGGCCGACCTTGCGCGACGCGGTGGTCCACGGCGCCTGGCCGACGCTGGGACAATCGCGCGGCAAATTCCTGATCGCCCTGGACGAGGACCCGCCCAAGGTGGCGGTCTATCGCGGCGCGCGTCACTCCCTCGAGGGGCGGATGATGTTCATCTATACCGACGAGAACAACCCAGCGAGCGCCTACATCACCTTGAACGAGGCCTCGGACGCGCCGCGCATCACCGCCGCGGTCAAGGCGGGCTTTCTGGTGCGCACCCGCGCTGACGCCGACACGGTCGAGGCGCGGACCAACGATACGCGCAGGCGCGCCATCGCCCTGGCTTTCGGCGCCCAGTACGTTTCCACCGACTATCGCCATCCCGAGACCCGGTTCAGCGACTATCAGGTTCGGCTGCCCGGCGGA
>Ga0302314_10000596_pt1 | contig 66315 bp, 40 predicted proteins | sample III_Palsa_N2_3_FD_200533 | JGI IMG/M metagenome (GOLD analysis project Ga0302314, IMG submission 200533) | Peat permafrost microbial communities from Stordalen Mire near Abisko, Sweden - III_Palsa_N2_3 | ecosystem: Environmental > Terrestrial > Soil > Palsa > Peat permafrost | place: Sweden...
GGGCGCGGCGCCCGAGCCGGCACCGGACGACGAGGCGGGGACCGACGACGACCGCGCCGCCATCGCGCCGGGGGACCGGATCCTCCTCATCATCGAGGACGACCTCCGTTTCGCCGCCATCGTGGTCGATTTCGCGCGGGAGAAGCGCTTCAAGGCCCTGGTGGCCCGAAGCGCGCGGCGGGGCCTCGCGCTGGCCCGTCAGTACCAGCCGGTGGCGATCACGCTCGACCTGCGCCTGGTCGACGAGGATGGGTGGATGGTCCTCGACCGCCTGAAGCACGACCCGCTGACCCGCCACATCCCGGTCCATCTGATCTCGGTCGAGGAGGCCCGCAACCGCGGGCTGCGCCTCGGGGCCGTCTCCTACCTGCAGAAGCCGGTCACCCGGGAGGCGCTGGTCGGCGTGCTCCAGCAGACGGTCGACTTCATCGAGCGCCGGGTGAAGAACCTCCTCGTGGTCGAGGACGATCCGGTGCAGCGGGACACCATCCGGGAACTGGTGGGCAACGGCGACGTGCACACGACCACGGTCGGGACGGCCGCCGAGGCCCTGGCCGCCCTCGCCGCGGGCAGCTTTGACTGCGTGGTGATGGACCTCATGCTGCCCGACCAGCCCGGCGGCGAGCTGATCCGCGAGATCAACCGGCGGCTGGGGATCCACGCCCCCCCGGTCATCGTCTACACGGGCAAGGAGCTCACCCCCCGCGAGGAGACGGAGCTGCGCTCCCTCTCCGAGTCGATCATCGTCAAGGACGCCCGCTCGCCCGAGCGCCTGCTGGACGAGACCGCCCTGTTCCTCCACCGGGTGCAGGCGCGGCTGCCCGAGGCCAAGCGCCGGATGCTGGACCAGGTCCGGCGCCAGGACGCGGTGCTCACCGGCCGGCGCGTCCTCCTGGTCGACGACGACGTCCGCAACATCTTCGCCCTCACCGCCGCGCTCGAGGGTTACGGGATGGTGGTCGAGTTCGCGGAGAGCGGCCAAGGGGCCCTCGACCTGCTGCATGGCGAGCGGAATTACGACATCGTCCTCATGGACGTTATGATGCCGGGGATGGACGGCAACGAGGCCACCCGCACGCTCCGGGGGGAGGCCCGCTTTGCCAAGCTGCCGATCATCGCCGTCACCGCCAAGGCCATGAAGGGCGACCGCGAGCGCTCGATCGAAGCGGGCGCCTCCGACTACATCACCAAGCCGGTTGATACCGAGAAACTGATCTCCCTCCTGCGGGTCTGGCTTTATAGATGAGCCCCGAGACCCCGGTCGCCGATCCCGAGCTGGACGAGCTGCGCCAGCTTCTGGAGACCGTGCACGAGCGCTCGGGCCTCGACTTCCGGGAGTACGCCTACTCGTCCCTGCGCCGCCGCGTGGCCCGCGCGGTGGGCGAGGCCCAGGCGGGCAGCGTGGCCGGCCTGCACCAGCGCCTGAAGGGGGACGACGCCCTCCTGGGCGACCTCATCCGCGGCCTGACGGTCCACACCACCGCGATGTTCCGCGACCCGCTGTTCTTCCAGGTGTTCCGCCAGGAGGTGGTGCCGGTGCTCCGAACCTATCCCTTCGTCCGGCTCTGGGTGGCCGGCTGCTCCACCGGGGAGGAGGTCTACTCGCTTTCCATCCTGCTCCGCGAGGAGGGCCTGGCCGGGCGGTGCCGGATCTACGCGACCGACGTGAGCGAGACGATCCTCGAGCGCGCCCGGGCCGGGGTCTTCCCCCTGTCGGCGATGCAGGAGTACTCCCGCAACTACCTGCTGTCCGGGGGCACCCGGCCGTTCCTCGACTACTTCACCGCTGACAGCGAGTGGGTCGTCTTCCAGCGCCAGCTGCGCGACAACGTCGTTTTCGGCACCCACAACCTGGTCTCCGACGCGTCCTTCAACGAGTTCCACGTGATCCTCTGCCGCAACGTGATGATCTATTTTCGCCGTCCGCTGCAGGAGCGCGTTCACCAGCTTTTCTACTACAGCCTGATCACCTTCGGCTTCCTCGGCCTCGGGCGGAGCGAGTCGATCCGGTTCACTCCCCAGGCGGCCTCCTACGACGCCCTCGACCGGCGCGAGCGTATCTTCAGAAAAATCCGATGATCGTGATCGGCGGATCCCTGGGCGGATGCGAGGCGCTGCGGGACGTGCTCTCCCGCCTGCCGCCAAACTTCCCGCTGCCGATCGCGGCGGTGCTGCACCGCCACCGCGATGCCGACAACCTCCTGGTTCCCGTCCTGCAGCGCGGCAGCCCCCTGCCGGTCGGCGACGCCGAGGACAAGGAGCCGATCTGCGGGGGAAGGGTCTACCTCGCCCCGGCCGACTACCACCTCCTGATCGAGCGCGATGCGTTCGCCCTCTCGACCGACGAGCCGGTCAACTTCGCCCGTCCCGCCGTGGACGCCCTGTTCGAATCGGCGGCGGAGTGGGGCGGCCCGGCCGTCCTGGCGGTGGTGCTGAGCGGTTCCGGCACGGACGGGGCCCGCGGCGCCGCGCGGGTCGAGGCGGCCGGCGGGACCGTCCTGGTCCAGGACCCCGGCTCCGCGCCGGGCCCGTGGATGCCCGCGGCGGCCGTGGCGGCCACGGGCCGCTCGCGGGTCCTCGGGCTCGCCGCGATCTCGGCCGCCCTGGTCGCGCACGCCGCGGGCCCGGGTCCCGGGCGGTAGCTCTCCCTGTTGCATTTCCGCCGGAAATGGCTCGGAATCGGGGGATGAAGCTCCGGCTCCTTTTCCTCACCGCGCTCCTCGCCGGCTGCGCCGCCGCGAAGCCGTTCAAGCCCGGTGACGTGCTGGTGGCGGCGAAGGACGGGACCGTGCTCGGCCGGGTGATCGAGCTGGGGAACCACAGCTTCGAGAACGGCGCCTCCGGGCCCTCGGTCCATGTTGAACAGCCGGACGGCCACCACCGCTGGTACTCGCTCGACACCACCGTGGGCACCTACGTGGTCAAGCCGTAGGGCCGCTCTCGCCCTTCAGGGACGGCTGGCGCCGGGCAGGTCCGCGATCGTCGCCGCCAGCTCCGGCTGGCCGGAAAGCATCGCGGTCCGCCAGGCCCGCGCGAACTCCAGGCGCGCCTCGTCGTCGTGGTGCAGGCGGCGGAGGCGGTTGGCAAGGTACAGGTGAACATTCGGCCCCGCCGGGCCGGCCCTCGTGGCCAGTTCCAGACAGCGCGCCACGCCGTCGTCGTCGCGGCGCTCCTCGTCCACCTTGGCCAGGGCCATCTCGTTGCCGAAATTCAGCGGCTGGGTCTCGAGCGCGGCGGTCATGAGCTGGTGGGCCTCATCGGTGCGTCCCTCGGCGCGGAAGAGCGAGACGAGGCGTTGTTGGGCCTCCGCGCTCGCGGGGTTGGCCGCCAGGACCTCCTTGCAGGCGGCGACGGCCTCGTCCCGCCGGCCCGCGAAGAAGAGCAGGTCGGCCCGCGTCAGGCGCAGGTAGTCGCTCGAAGGATTGCGGGCGACGGCCGAGTCGAGGATCGCGCGCGGTCCGGCGTAGTCGGCCGTCTTCCGCGCCGCGGCCACCAGTTCGCTGTAGGCCGGCAGGTGCTCGGGGTCGGTGCGGACCGCGCGCGCCGCCTCGGCCTGGGCGTCGGCGGCGCGGCTAAGGGCGAGGAGCGTGCGCGCGCGCCGGACCAGCAGCTCGGCCGATCGGGGCTCCAGGGCCTGGGCCGCGTCGACCGAGGCCAGGGCCGCGTCGGGATGCCCGGACTCGAATTCCACCTCGGACTGGCGCAGCAGGAGTTCCGGGTTGGCCGGGTCCGCGTGCAGGGCCGCGGCGATCTGCGCCCGCGCCTGGTCCGCCGTTCCGGGCGCCTGGGCGGCGGCGGCCGCCGCCTCGCTCAGGTGCTGCAGGCGGACCTGATCGTCGGCGAAGGTGAACTGGTTCGTGAAGGGCGGATTCGAGACGATCGGCCCGAGGGCGCGGAGCATCCGCAGCGCGCCGAAAGGCGTGTATCCGACGGCCGCCGCGCAGCCGGCATCATCGAGCCACGGTCCGGGGGGCGCGCCGAAGAGCGCGGCGCCCGCCTGCTCCGCCAGCAGGCGGGCCACCGCCTTGTTGCCGTCCCAGTTCAGGTGCACGTGCTCCCAGAGCAGGCTGCGACCGGCGCAGCGACCGGCCGAGGCGGGGTCGGAGCCCAGGGCGGCCGCCGGGTCGGCGAGGATGGCGGCGTCCGGGTGGGCCCGGGCCACCGTTCGCACGGCGGTGTTGATCGCGGGATCGGGCCGGAAGCGGAGCGCGTCCCAATGCAGGGCGGCGACCAGCTGTTCCCGGGCCCCGGGCAAGTCTCCCTGCTGGTCGAGAATCTGGCCGAGGAGGTAGCGGCCGTCGGCGTCCTCGGGATCGACCGCCACCGCCTTGCGCAGCAGGGGGGCCGCCCGCTCGAGGTCGCCGAATTCCCAGGCCCGCCGCCCCTGGTCAAAGCAGAGCTGCCACAGGGCGGAGTCCGCGGCGGACAGCCCCCGCCGGTGACGGGAAGCAAAGGGCGCACAGTCCCGGAGGTTCGCGACCACAGTGGAGAGCACGACCTTGGCGCCGCCGGCCCGCCCGACGGCGACGATGGCGTCGAGGTTGGCGGCAAAGTTGCGGTAGACCTCGGCCAGGCGCGGGTCGTCGCCCGTCACGGTCTTGTCCGTGAAGGTGCTCATGCCGTGCCATTGGAGCTCGTGGCCGGATGGGCGGCGGAGCCAGCCGAGCAGGCGGCGGAGGAGCTGGCCGGTTCGCGTTCGCTCGGTCCATACGGCGGCGCGGATCAGGGCGAGCGGCGGCATGGCGGCCAGGTTCGCGGAGCCCGGGCCGAACGGCCCAACCACCTCGTTGTTACCGGCGTAGACGACGAAGAGGTCCGGCTCGAGGCGGCTGGCCGCCCGCGCCGTCTCGAGGACCGCGTGGGAGTTCACGGCCACGATCCCGAGGTCGTAGACGTCGATGATCCGGCCCGGGTAGGCCGAACGCAGCTCGGCCCGGAGGAGCGGGGCAAAGCCGAGGCCGGGCTCGGGCACGCCGCGGGCGGCGGACTCGCCGAGCACGAAGACGCGGTAGTGCCCGGGTTCCTTGCGCGCCGCGATCCGGAAATCGAGCGGCCCAATGTCGAAACGGGCCGGGAAATAGGGCCGGGTGAAGTCGGGATTGGTCCGGAGGAGGCCGGGTGTGTCCGGAATGAAGAAACCTCCGGCGGCGCCGTAGCCCCCGAGCCGCAGCGCGCCTTCGAGGATCCCCAGGGCGATCACCGGACCCAGGACCGCGAGGAGGACCCGCTGCCACCAGGCCGCGGCCCGGCGGCCGGCAATGGGGGAGGGCGGAACTGGGGCCATGAGAGGGAAACCGTCCAGGCCATCGGGGCCCGTCGGGCTCGGCGGAGCCAAGCCCGCCTAGAGCTCGACGGCGATGACGTTTTTCCCGGCGGTAAGCAGCGCGCGCACCGCGGAGGCCGCAAAGCAGAGGCCGCCGACCCGGTAGGGATTGGGCTCGCGGCGGGCCGCCTGCAGGGGACGCCCGTTAATGCTCACCTCGGAGGGCCCGAAGGTGCGGCGTTTGACCACGTAGCGCACCTCAACGGCGTGGCCGCAGAGGGTGGTCGTGGCCGTTAGGTGGTTCAGGGCCACCGGCAGCACCGGGTCGAACACGACGTCGTCAAAGTGCTCCCGCAGGCCGAGGAAGCAGGACCGCACGGCGTGGAGATAGAGGCCCGGGCCGCTCGAGTACAGGCGCCAGCCGCCGCGGACGGCCACCGCTCCGGTCCGCAGCTCCGGCCAGCGGCGCTCCGCTTCCACCCGGTCGGCGAAGTCCGCGTCGGAACTCGAGAAGTAGACGTTGCTCTGGCGTGGCACCGCATGGGCGAGGACCTCGCCGAGGCCGACCGGGTTGACGACCTGCAAGGCCGTCCAGAGTCGGTCGGCGTCGCCCACCTTGGCCATCGCCTCCGCGTAGCGGAGGTGGGCGTGCACGTACTGCAGCCCGATCTCGCGCCCGACGTTGGCCGCGGTGTCCGCGCGCTTGAAGAGGTGCTCGCAGCCGCCGAGGTAAGTCGCCGGGTGGCTCATCAGCCGGGCGCCGTCGGGATAGACCAGGTCACGGCGCACGATGTCCAGGTGGTGCCGCGCGGCCTCGGGGGTGAAGAGCTCGGCGAGGACGGAGCGGGTCATCGGGAGCAGGCGGTAGCGGATGCCGGTCACCGTGTCCCGGGGGTGCAGCAGGGGGCGCCGGGTCCCGTCGACTTCCGTGATCAGGAAGCCGGCCACGGTCGCGTCCGGCATCAGCAGGCGGTAGAAGTCGGCGCGGATCCGCCCGAGCAGGCCCTCGAGGCGGGTCTGACGCTTTGCGTCCCCGGCCCGGGCGCAGACCGCCGCTAGCTGCCGAAAGGTGTGGTAGACGAGCGCCACCGTCCAGGCGCTGATCATGCGGGTGCGGATGGACGGGTCGGCGGGTTGGAGCGTGTCGTCCCAGTCCCCGTCGCCGTAGTTCACGAGGGCGGTGCCGGCGATGAAGCGCTCCTCGCACTGGTCAATCACGCGGTCGCAGTGGCGCAGCACCGAGTCCTTGGGGCCGCCCGGCGCGAAGCTCTGCGGGTCAGTGTAGCCCAGGCGGTGCTCAAGGAATTCGAGATCGTTGCTGGCCTCAAGGTAGTCGCAAAGGGCCTTCACGGGCCAGAAGCACACATCCCCGTTGCTGTGAGCCTGCTGGATCGCCCGGTACGGGGGATGCATGAACCACTGCGGCCACGAGCCGTCGCGGGCGTACTGCTGCGCAAAGACGGTTTCAAGGATGCGGCGGATGAGCGCGTGCCTCCCGCTGGCCAGCAGCCATTCGAGCGAGCCCTGGCAGACATCCCGGACGCCCCAGGCGCCCCCGCCCTGCTGCTCCAGTCCGTGCGGGGCGGAGAAATGGATCGCGGCATTGTGGGCCAACCACGGCAGCACTTCGTTCACTCGGGCCACCGAGGTCGCCGCCCGGCCCTCGATCGCGAGCCCGAGGGGCGAGGCCGGGGGCGACGAGACCCCGCGGGGCCCGGCCCATTCGCGGCGCGCCTGCTCGACCAGCCGGCGCAGGGCCGCCGTCCCGCCGTTGGTGCCGCAGAGGATGACGCCAAAATGTTCGACGGGACCGGTGCGGAGGACGGCGCACGGGTGGCCCCGGCTGCGGCCGTCGGCGAAGAGTTGCTCGTCGCCACCCAGCTCGCAGGAACTGGCCGCGTCGGCCGATGCGATGGCGAACCGGGCCTTCGGCAGGTGCGAGCCGATCGCCCCCTTCGGGTCCGGCCGAAAGGAGACCCAACCCTCGCGGTGGTGGAGGGCGACTGCGGCGCGCTGCTCGTATTCGTTGGGTCCGAGCGCCAGCGTGTGGGTGAACAGGAACTCGGCGCCCACCTCCGCGCGGAGCTCGAGATAGGCGGCGCCCACCCAGGGCGAACACCAGACCCGGACCTCGACAAGGCCCTCCTCCAGCCGGTAGATCCAGCGGACCTCTCCCGGCGCCATGCTGAACGTGGAGGGGACTCCCAGCTGGTGCCAGGCGCCTTCGCGGCGCCGGAAAAGGCGCTGGCCGGAGGCCCGGCCGATGCCGAGCGCGTCCCGGATTACCGGCAGGAGCCGGGCCATGGCCGGGTTCCCGAGGTAGGCCTGGGCCGCGAAGATTCCGCTGGCGTAGCAGGTGGTGCCGAATTGGTCGTTGTCCACCCATTCCCAAGTCCCGCTGCGGATGATGTGGCCGTGGGGCCGCGCGATCGCCGCCTCCTTGGCCCGCGTGACCACGTGAGTGCCGCTTCCATGGAAGAATGCGATCACCTCGCCCTTAGGCCCGCGCTCCGGCAGCCGGTGCTCGCCCGGGAACCACTGGCGGAGTTCGGCCTCTGCGGGCTGGGCGCCGTGCAGCCACGGCGCGGTGACGAAGAGGGACGGGGCGGCCGGAGCCAGCGCGGACCGCGCCTTGACCGGGACCGTCTCCTCCTTGGCGATGGCCTCCCGCAGGTGCCCAATGTCCTCCGGGCCCGAGGCGTCCGGGTGGTCCGGAAGAAAGCGGGCCACGAAGGAGACTTGGGCGGCGCCGCCGGCCTCGACGCGAAGCCGGCGGCTCTGCAGGCCGGCTAGGGCGCACTCGTACTGCTGGCGGACCGAGGGCAGCAGCGGAAGACGCACGGCGGCGGGCTGGCCGGTCAGGCGGTGGTCGAAGCCGAAGAACTGCGTTCCATCGGTGCAGAAGGCCGCCGCGCCGTCGGGGCACCCCACGGCCAGCCAGGGATGGCGGCCGCCAGCGGCGGCCTGATTCTGGCGCGCGAGGATTACCCAACCGAGCGCCGGATCCTTCACCGGCAACAGGTCCAGGTACTGCGAGTTGAAGGCCTCGTTCATGCGCACGCCGCCCTCGTCGCCGAGGCCCAGGTCCTGGCCGAGAATCGCCTCGATCTCGACGGCGCCCCCGCCGCAGTTTTCAATCAGGATGCGCCAGGACCAGGCTGGCAGACGCCGGTGCACGGAGAGGATTGCCCGGAATGAGATCCCTGGCGCGGCCTCGCCGCCCCACTCGACCGCCCGCGGACCCAGCCGGCGGTGAGGTACTCGCGGACCGGTGAGGTGCGCCCAACCCGATTTTCCCGCCGGCGTGCGCCAGCGCAGGATCAGGCGTAGGAGGCCCTCCTCCGCCGGCCCCGGCAGTACCTGATTGATGAGCGTGGGACCGTGGCGGATCGCGAAGACGGCCCCGCCCGGGGTCACTTGGACGGCAAGGCCCGAGCCGGACCGAAGCTCGGTCAGGTCAAAGTCGGCCGCGGTCCGGAGGGACGACAGAGAGCTCGCTCGGGTGGTGCTGGGGGCGCCCATCAATCGTCAGGTTGGGAATGATAACATGGTCAAAGCACAGGGAGTTTCAGCCGTAGCCACGGAAGTCCGATGGGATCGATCTGACTCGTCGATGGGGGGGCCGAGAGCGGGCGGGAGGGGTTGCTGGCGGGCGGGGTCGCCGGTAAGGCGCGATCTTTCCCGCTGGGGTTCGTCTCCAGTCCTATATGACAACGTTTGCAAGACAACCTAATTTGCCCGGCGGCCGACTTTTTTCGGGACGGGGTTTCCGCCCGGATCTCTACTTCCCGCGGAGGACCTGCGTGGAATCCCGGATGACCAGGGCCGCCGGCATGTCGCCGGAGGTCGGGGCGTGAGAGAGCGGCGGCCGGGTGGCCGACTCGACGAGGAGGCTGACCGCGCGTTCAGCGAGGTCGGAGAGAGGCTGGCGCACGGTCGTCAGGGCCGGCCGGCACGCTGTCGCCCAGAGCCCGTCGTCAAAGCCGACGACTGAGAGGTCGCCGGGACAGCTGAGGCCGGCGGAGCGGCCGGCGTCGATCGCGCCGAACGCGATCTCGTCATTGGCGCAGCAGATAGCGGTGGGCCGGTCGGGGCCGCGCAGCATCGCTTCCATCCCGGCCCGGCCGGTCTCGGCGTTGAACGGACCCTCGTGGATCCAGGTTTCGCGGGGAAGCGCGCCGTCCCGCTTGAGGACCTCGAGGTATCCCTGCTTGCGCTCAAGCGCGTCGCGGGAGCCGGCGGGGCCGAGGATAAGGCCGATCTTGCGATGACCCAGCTGGAGCAGGAGGCCGGCGGCCGAGCGGGCCCCCCCGCGGTTGTCGATGCCGACCACCGGCGCCCCGATGGCCGACGGGTCGACGTCCGGCGGCAGCACGGACTTGGTGAGGACCAGCGGCCGGCGGTATCCCTGCAGCTTGTGCACGTCGGCCGCCGAGAGCGGCTCGGCGAAATAAATGATCCCGGAGGAGTTGAGCCCGAGGTGCTGGAGCGCCTCGCGGAAGTCGGAGCGCGCGTTCTTGCGAAGCGTGCAGATGTGCACGTCCCACCCCCGGGTGGCGGCGGCGTGGAGCGAGCCGGCCAGGAAGCGCCCGTAGAACTCGGAGAAGAAGATGTTCTCATCCAGCGGCACGACGACGGTGAGGGTGGTGTTGAGGCCCTTGCGCAGGATCCGGGCCCCGGGGTTGGGGGAGAAGCGCAACCGGTCGGCCAAGTCGAGGATCTCCTTGCGCGGTCGGCGCTCACGAGGTGCGCGGTCTCCTGGCGCAGCGCCCGCGAAACGGTCGAGGGCGAGACGCCGAGGCGGTTGGCGATCTGGACAATGCCGTCCTTCGCCTTCTTCGATCGGGAATGGAGCGGCATGGCGCGCGGGGTGGGGTACCGGAGCAAACGGTCCCTGCATTGGCAAGCAAACTGTTGCAGCCGTTTGCAGCGGCGGTGCAAAAAAGAAAGCGGCCAGCGGATTGCTCCGCGGGCCGCGTGTCCCTGACCTAAGGGGAGATCTCAGTAGGAGACCGTGAGACCGAGCGTGAACTTGCGCGGGTCGATCAGGTAGTAGTTCGATCCCTGTACCTGGGTGCCGTCCTGGTTGAAGCCGGTGAACACCAGGTCGCGGTTGTTCCCGAGGTTGTCGACGTTCAGCTGGTACTTCACGTGCACCCGCTTGCCGCCCAATTCGTAGTGGGTGCTGTAGGTGAGGAAGGCGATGTAGGTGGTGTAGCTCGGCGACCAGAGCGTGCCCCCGGTCGAAGTCTCCTGCTTGCCGAGCGCGGTGGCGCCGGCGCCGATCGTCAGGCCCTTGACCGGAGTTTCGGTGAAGGTGTAGGCCGCGACGACGTTGAAGGTCGACTTCACCACGCCGGCATTGGTGGCCGAGACGCTGGTGTCGGTGAGGGTCTGCTCGGCGTTGCCGAGGTCGGCAAGGACCTGGCCGTCCAGCTTCGAGCCGCCGTCGGCCACCGTGGTCCACTCCGCCAGGTGGGCGGCGAAGTAGGCGCGGGAGCCCGGGAGGTCGTTGTCCTCAACCGACTTCGGCTGGGAGTAGGTGGCCTGGAAACGCCAGTTCGGGGTGGGATTGGCGGTACCCGAAATCTCGAAGCCGGAATCCTTGATGTCCTCGGTGTCGGCGTAGTTGAACTGCGTCGACTGATTCGGGAAGGTGCCGGACAGGTTTCCGGCCGGCCCGATGTCCGTCGCGGTGCCGCCCGCCTTGTAGTAGTCGTCCCAGATGCCCTGGATGCCGATGTTGTCGCCCGAGATCCGACCGTGGGATTTGTCGGTGTAATAATCGGCCGAGACGTAGTACTTGTTGTCCTGGGTGGCGAAGCGGACACCGACCGTGTTCGACTTGCCGGTGGCGGGCCCGAATTGGCCGCCGGTCAGGCTCGGGGCCACGCCGCCGCCGATGGGGGCGAAGTTGCTCGAGTAGTTGTAGGTCAGCGCCAGCCACTTGGTGATGTACCCGACCACGCCGGCCGAGTAGGTGTCGCCGCTGTCATTCTCGTAGGTGTGGCCCCCGGGGAAGGGAAGCCCGATCGGCGGCCGCACGCTGTAGATGTCGCTCTTGTAGCTGTCGTGGCGGGCGCCGAGCGTGATGCTCAGGCGGTCGTCCCAGAGGCGGGTCTGCGAGACTGCGCCGACATACTTGATCTCCTCGCTCAGGTCGTGGTCGAACCAGTTGAACGGCAGCGGCTGGTAGACGATGTTGTTCTGGTTGTAGACCGCCGGCAGGTTGATTGAGGCGTGCGGATCGTTCCAGTACTCGCGGGCCCAGATCATGTCCTCGGTCCAGTCGTTGCTGTTGAAGGGATCCGGATTGTCCTGGTAGCTGCCCATGTCCTCGCGGGTGAGCAGCAGGTGGAACTGGTCGCCGGCTGAGACGCTGGCCCACTCCTTCAGCGGGATGTTGAAGACATTTGTGTCGAAGTGGTAGTTAGCCTGGCCGCGGAACTCGTTCACGCTATGGTCCTGCGTCTGCTGGTCGAGGAACATGTCCGAGTAGAGCTGGCCGAATTCCGGATTGGTCTGCCCGTTTGGCAGCTGCTTGTTGATGTCGACCGAGACATTGGTTGGAGACTCGAAATTTTTCGAACTCTCCTTATCGGAGTAGCGGTAGGCCGAGATCTCGAACTCCGCGTTGTTATTGATCTTTTGGTCCCAGTAGGCCGTCAGCGTGTAGTAATCGAGCTGGTTCACCCCGTCCCTCGGGCCGACCGTGAAGTCGTCGCTCGGCAACGCCGGGACCATCAGGTCCGTGCCGATCAGCTTGTAGGAATACGGCCGCATGACCGCGTTCGTGTAATAGGGGGCGTCGGCGAGGCCCGCGCCGCGGTAGCCCGCGCCCCAGTTCATCAGCGTGCCCTCCTGGGGGATCCAGAGTTGGAAAGAGCTCGGGCCGCCCCATTCCGCCATCGAATTGTAGGCGTTGGCATTGGCGGGAGCGCCGGAGCCGGTGACCGGGGTAGCGCCCCAGGTCGGCGAGTTCACCTGGCCGTCCCACTGCGAGTACTGATCGCTCTCGTTTTCCGCGTACTGCGGGGAGGTGATGTGGTAGACCTCCACATCGAAACGCAGGGAGGTCAGGTCGCTCAACTTCCACTCGGTCGCGATCGCGGCGCCGAGCTTCTTGGTCACGTCATCCTTCCGCCACGACTCGTCGCGGTCGGCGAGGAGGTTAACGCGAATGGCAAAATCGTTCGCCTTCAGGATCGAGGCGCGCTTGTTGATGTCGAAAGTCGCGCGCTCGCCGCCGTAACTGTTCACGGTTAGATCCATCACGATGGAATCCTGGTTGAAGCGCGGGATCTTGGTGTACGACGTCAGGACGCCGCCAAGGTTGCCGACGCCGAACAGGATCGAATTCGGCCCGAGGTCGAGCTCGAAGCGGTCGACGTTGAAGAAGTCCTTCACGGCGTAAATCGGGAAGTAATTCACGGTCGGCGGGGTGCCTCCCTGGTTGCCGGCGCCGGCGCCACGGATGTTGGTGGCCCAGGAATTGAATTCGTTGCCGCTGCCGGTGTTCGGGGCGAAGTTCTGGGGAACCGCGTTCATCGTCCACATCAAGGCGGTACGGGCATCCGTCAGCTGCAGGTCGTCGATGAACTGCTTGGTCAGCGAGGTGACCACCGACGGCGTGATCGCCAGGGGGGTGTTGTTGCGGCCGCCGGCCAGTGAGTTCACCGCGGTGTACCCGACGTCCGTTGACGTATCCACGGTGAAGGGACTGAGGATAACTGTGTCGCTCGGCGTCTCGCTGCCGTTGCCGGTCGCGGTGGTGACCGTGGTCGTGGTGGTGTCGGTGGTGACCGGTGGCGGCGTGGACTGCTGCGACCGGAGGGTGGCGGCAAGGCCAAGCGTCAGGCCAACGGCCGACGCGAACTTACGGATTCTGAGGGTATGCATGGTGGTACGGGGTAGAGCGGCGGCGGGGGGGACCAAACGCACTGACCTAAGGCTGACGCCGGAGCGCTCCTGGGGGTTGGGGGGTTGGCGGGAGCGTTGATGACAACCTTGTCATTGCAATCAAAAAAGCGCCGCCCCCTGAGCTCTCACTCGGAGGAAGGCGCCTCCCCGGGGAAGGCAGTGAAAGCGTCGTCAGGGGCGGGGTGTGCCGGTCTCGGTCTGGAAACCGATCGCGTCCAGGGCCGGCTGGATCTCCGGGTTTGCCATGAACTTCTTCCAGACCAGGCCGGTCCGGTAATTCTCGATCATGACCACGATCTGCGCCTGGTTGAGCCCCATCCACACCGGCTCGAACCAGCCCTCCGACTCGTTGAACCCGTCGTGGAATCCGTAGATGCCCCAGGTCTTCGCGCCGAGGTCCCGGTAGAAATGCTTGAGGGCGGCCAGGGACTCGGCCGGCGTGTATGGGAACACCCCCAGCGCCGCCGAGCAGCAGATGGTGCCGTTGTCGGAGTTCGGCATGGGCGAGCCACCGCCAGAATTGATCCCAGCGGAAAGGCCCCAGCAGTCCGGTCCGTAGCCGCGGAAACCCAGCGGATTCGCCATGCAGTAGGCGCGGTTGATGAGCGCCAGACGGCGGTTGTTTTCGAAGTAGTCGGTGTAGCGGTCCCGGCGCCCGCGCGGGTCGAAGCCGAGGAAGGAGAACTGGGTGAAGAAGAGATTGCCGCCGGGGCCCTCTCCGACATCGAGCTTGATCCCGTAGTAGTCCTTCCCGTTCGCATAATGGTCGCCCGCGGTGGTGCCGCTCCAGCCCTGGCGGTAGTGGACGGCCGTCTCGGATTGGCCGGCCCAGCCGGAGTAGTAAAGGCTGGCTGGCACCGCGTGGGTGGGGGAGGCGATCCCTAGCAAATAGACAATCATCGTCTCGTTCCATCCGACCAGCGGGTGGCCAATGTACCAGCCGTGGTCGGGCGACCAGTGCCAATAGAGGAAGTTGCTGTCCGGCTCGCGGCGGTACCAATCGTACTCCACCCCGCGCCAGAGCGCGGTCACCGTCTCCCGAATCTCCGCCTCGGGGGCATTGTCGCGGTCGAAGTACTGGCGGGCGGTGAGGAGGCCCTGCAGCAGAAAGGAGGTTTCCACCAGGTCGCCGCCGTCGTCATAAGGGCCGAAGTAGGGAATGGTCTTGCCGGTGCGCCCGTCGAGGAAATGCGGCCAGACCCCGTGGAAGCGGTCGGCATGCGAGAGGAAGCGCACGATCTTCAGCACCCGCTCGGCCCCGGCCTCGCGGGTCACGAAGCCGCGGTCGGTCCCGACCACCAGCGCCATGAGGCCGAAGCCCGAGGCGCCGAGCGCGACCAGGTTCTCGTCGCCAGGGCGGATCTCGAGCGCCATCCCCGCGTTGGGATGCCCACCCTCCCAGTAGTAACGGAAACAGCCTTCCTGGACCATGGTGAGGAGCTCGTCATCAGTGACGGTCGGGGTCGAGCCGGACACGGCGGTGGACAACGGCGACTCGGCGCCGGAGACCGCGACCGCGCTGATCTTGTAGAAGGCGGTCTGCGGCGGCTTGCCGACGAAGTCTTCGTAGCGGCTGAAGCCGCTCTGCTGGAAGCCAACCGGCGTGTAGTCCGTCCCGTCGGGCGAGCGGTAGACGCGGTAGCGGAGGATGGCGGAATCGGACGACCGGGTCCACTTCAGGTCGAAGTGGCGCTCGCCGGCCTGGAGCGCCAGTCCGGTGGGCGCGGCCGGCGGCGGCGCGGTGAGGGCCCCGCCGCGGATCACCTGCATGTCGTCGACGTAGAGGGTGTGCGGGCGGTTGTCGTCCAAGCCCTGGGCGAAGACGAAACCCTCGAGGCGGCGCAGGTCGAACCGGATCTCGTCCGTGCTGCGGTAGATCGCCCTGAACGATGCCATCGGCAGGAGGAGGCGGACCCACTGTGCCGCGGGGAGGGGCCGGTCGAGCAGGTTGATCGTGAAGGTGCCCTGGTCATTCACGTCCACCAAGTGGATCCGCGGGGATTCGTCGACGGTGAGGCCGGTCGGGGAGTACACCCAGAGCGAGATCGTGTCGCCGTCGAAGTCGTCGATGAGCCCGTAACGGGCCCGGGTCTTCACCGTCTCGCGCCAATCGCCTCCGGGGCCGGAGGTCCAGCTGATCCGCAGCGCTCCGGTGGACAGGTGAGTGTGCAGCGCGTCGAGGGGAATGTGTTGGTCGACCAGGTCGATCTTGCTCGGGGGCGTCACCAAGCCGTCGCTGCTGTAGTAGGAGTCGGCGACGATCCGCTGGTCAAAGATGACGTGCCGGTCGTAGACCGACTGGGTCGGGGCGCGATTCGCGGCGGCGGCTCCGCTGGTGAGGAGCAGGAAGGTGGGGAGAAGGAAGCGCATGGCGGTGAGGGCGCCCCGACGCCGCCCATGGCAGCAGTCAGGGTCGACCCGGAGGGGTTGGGGCCGCCTTTTTAGTTGCAATGCAAACGTTGTCAAAAGGAGAGTTCGCGCCGCCGACCCACTGCGCAAGAAGTGCGGGGGCCGGTGGTCCACATGCTCTCCCCGGGTCCCGCGCGCCCGCCGGTTTGCCTTCATCCCCAACCCCATCGACTCTTCCGTCATGTCGTCCGTCGTCTCCGCCAATTCCGCCCCGACGCCATTTTGGTTCCGGTTTTTTTGCCGTCGGTCGCTTCGGAAGGAACCCGCCGGCCGCCGGGATACACCAATCTGGCGGCATCCTCGGCCCTCTTCCTGATGTAACTTCCGGTGACCACCCGCCAAACCCCTGCTGAAATCGGCGCCGCCCGTCCGCGGCCCGGTGACCTTACCGTGCCGGTCCGGCCCATCCGGCCGCCGGCCGGGCGCATTGTAGTCCTCCTGGTCCTTGCAACCACCCTGTTGGGGGCGCCGTACGCCCGGGCCGAGACGCCGCTGCCGCCTTGGCCCAACGCCCGGGCCTCGGCCGTCCTCGTCCCGGAGGACGACGCCCTGCTCGACGAGCTCCAGCAGGCGGCCTTCCGTTACTTCATCGAGCAGAGCGACCCGAAGACCGGCCTAGTGCGCGACCGCGCCCGCGCGGACGGCTCGGCCTCCCCGGGCAAGGCCAGCATCGCGGCTTCGGGCTTCGCCCTCAGCGCCTGGGCCGTCGCCACCCAGCGGGGGTGGACGGACCGGGAGACGGCGCTCAGGCACGTGCGCCTCGCCCTCCGGTTCCTCGCCGACAAGGCGCCCCGCAAGCACGGCTTCTTCTATCACTTCATGGAGATGGACACGGGCGCCCGGGCTTGGAAGTGCGAGCTTTCGCCGATCGACACCGGCCTCTTCTTCGCCGGCGCCATCCTGGCGCGGGAGTACTTCGCGGACCCGGAGATCACGGCGCTGGTGAACCGGCTCTTCCACGACGTCGACTGGGAGTGGTTCCTGAACGACGGCAAGACGCTGGCCATGAGCTGGCACGATGAGCACGGCTTTTCCCGCTACCGCTGGGACAAGTATGCCGAGGACATGATGCTCAGCTTCCTCGGCATGGGCGCGGTCGAGCGGCCGCTGCCGGTCAGCTACTGGGACGCCTGGACCCGGACCCCGGTCGGCACCTACGATGACTACCATTTCATCGAGGGTCCGCAGCTCTTCATTCACCAGTTCACCCACGCCTACGTCGACTTCCGCAACGAGCGGGATGCCTACGCCGACTACTTCAAGAATTCGGTGCTGGCGACGCTGGCCCAGCGCCAGTTCTGCGTCGACCTGCGGGGCGAGTTCCCGGCCTGGGGCGAGCGGCTCTGGGGGATCACCGCCTCCGACTCGGTCGACGGCTACAAGGCCTGGGGCGGGCCCCCGCGGACGATCGACGCCAATGCGCTCGACGGCACGATCGTGCCGTGCGCCGCCGCCGGCTCGGTGCCCTTCGCCCCCTATGAGGCGATGATCACGCTCCGTTACATGCGCACCGCCTATGGTGATCGGATCTGGAGCCGGTACGGCTTCGTCGATGCCTTCAACCCGGAGACCGGCTGGGTGAATAGCGACGTGATCGGGATCGACCTCGGCATCACCCTCCTGCAGGCAGAGAACGCGCGCTCGGGGCTCGTCTGGGCTGTCTTCATGCAGGCGCCCGAGGTGCAGCGCGCGCTGGTGCGCGCCGGCTTCGTCTCGCAGTCCCGGGCGCTCCCCTGGAGCGACCTCGCCAAGTTCCACGACATCGCCGCCGACACCTGGAAGACCTTCGCCGCGTCCCCCATAACGAGCGACAACCTGGGGCTGCGCCTCTCCTGCGTGCTGGCGAGCAGCACCCTCGGCCTCATCCCGGAGCGGGACGCGATCGCGCGGATCACGGCGATGCTGAAGGACACGCCGGAACCCACCTCCGAGCGGGCGATCGCCCCCTACGCCGCCAGCCTGGTCACCCTGCGGCAGGCCATCCCGAGTTTCACGGCGGAGGCGACCCGGCGGCTGAACCGGATCGCGTGGGCCAAGGTGCCGATCGAATCGCCCCTCCTCGGCTCGTCCAGCCGGCTGGCCGTCTTCTTCCAGATCGCCTATGGCGCCAAGTCCCCGAGCGCGTGGGGCGAGCTCAAGCGCAGCGTCCAGGCCGAGGGCAACGTCGAGGTGCTGCAGCCGGCGCAGATCTACGACCAGCTGGTGCCCGGCCTCTGGCTCGATGAGCGCTCGATCATCACCGGCACCTCGGCCTCCCAGCTGGCCTACGCCATCGCGGTGGAGAAGCGCAAGAACTCGATGACCGTGTACCCCTATGACGTCCAGAGCACCGCGCTCCTCCTCGAGCACTGCCCGGCGGAGGCGGCCTCCGCTTTAAAGATCTCGTCCCTGCCGGAAGGCTGGCTGGAGGACACGCCGGAGGACGATCGGGCCCTTCTCCTCCTGAGCCTCGCAAACTTGCTGGCGCCTGACTGCCTGCGGGAATGGTTCCAGCACGATCCGTTGGTTTCCCAGGCCCGAGCCACCATCGAGCAGTTCACCGCCGCGGCCTTCGGCGCCAACAATTCCCTCTTCGCCCGCAACGAGCTGGCGGTGCCGCTGCCGGTGCCGCCCGAGCGCCTGGCGATCGTCGTCCGCTCGGATACCCCGCGCGAGAAGTGGGTCTGGACGCAGGTGAAGGGTCCCGATTACAAGGTCTCACCCGCCGACACCCGGCCGGGCGACCCGGACCTCGAGCTCCACTTCACGCTCACCTGGGACAAGGAGGCCCTGCACTTCCACGCCGACGTGCTCGACACGCCGCCCGGCTTCTTTGCGCCGGCGGGGCGCCGCTCGGCCGAACTGTTCATCAACCCGCGGCGCGACGGCCTGGTGTGGGCCTCCGCTTCGGATTTTCAGTTCGCGTACCGCCCGGACGGCTCGGCAATGGAATGGTTCCACAACCGCCCGGCCAAGGCCCGGATCACCAAGACCAAGTCCGGGTACCTGATCGATGCCGACATTCCCTGGAGCGAGCTGGGGATCGTGCCGCATCCCGGGCTCGAGTTTGACGCCACCGCCAGCGTGACGGCGGCGGGAACCACCGAGTGGGACCCGTCGCTCGAGCTCAGCTGGCGCTACTACGCCCGCCCCGACGACACCTTTGGACTCGGCACCATGCGGCTGGAATAGTACAGTGCCGGACCCCGCCGGACCTGTAATGCCCGAGTTCCCCCTACGCCGGATCGCCCTTTGCCTCGGCCTGATTGGGGCGCTGGCCGGCTGCTCGCGGGCGCCGGAGGCCGGGGCGCCGGGGCGGGTGGTGATCGACTACTGGGAGAAATGGGTCGGCTTCGAGGCCGACTCGATGCGGGCGGTCGTCGACGACTTCAACCGCAGCCAGGACCGGATCGAGGTGCATTTCCTCTCGGTCAGCGAGGTGGACACGAAGCTGCTGCTCGCGACCTCGAGCGGGCACCCGCCGGACGTCGCGGGAATCTGGTCGGAGAACATCCCAGACTTTGCGGAAAAGGGCGCCCTCACTCCCTTGGACCGCGGGTTGGCCCGCCACGGTCTGGATGCGAGCCATTATATCCCGCTCTTCTGGGACCTCTGCCGGCACCGCGGCATCACCTGGGGGGTGCCGACAACGCCGGCCTGCGTCGCGCTCTTCTACAACAAGAAGCTCTTCCGCGCCGCCGGCCTCGACCCCGAGCACCCGCCCGCGACCTTTGCGGAATTCGAGGCCATGAGCCGGCGGCTGACCCTCGTGGACATCGAGCGGGACGGCCGCCGCATCCGGATGGGGTTCGACTCCCTTACTCCGGCCGAGCAAGCGGGGCGGCATTACGACATCGTCCAGGTCGGGCACCTTCCGCAGGACGCCGGGATGTTCCCGTCCGGCTGGGGCTGCTGGTTCGGGGCCCAGTTTTATGACGGGGACCGCCGCATCCTGGCCAACGATGCCGGGAATATTGCCGCCTACCACTGGCTGCAAGCGACGGCCCTGACCTATGGGGTTGAGAACCTGAACAACTTCACCGCCGGCTTCGGGGTCGCCCAGTCGGCGCAGACCCCGTTCCTCGGCGGGGCCGAGGCCATGGTGATGCAGGGCCCCTGGATGCCGAACTTCATCGCCAAGTTCGCGCCCGGGATGGAGTGGGGGATCGCCGCCTGCCCGGCCATGCCGGGGATCGGCGGAGGCGCGCCGGTGACGCTGGCCCAGACCGACGTGGTCGTGGTCCCAAAAGGCGCGCCGCACCCGCGCGAGGCCCTGGAATTCATCTGCTATCTCCAGCGCCAGGACGTGGCCGAGAAGCTCGCGCGCTCCCAGCAGAAGTTCACGGCCCTGCGCCAGGTCTCGGACGGTTTTGTCGCCACCCATCCGAACCGCGCGATCAGCCTCTTCATCGCCCTGGCGCGCAGCCCCGCCGCCCGGTACATCCCGCGGCTCGCCATCTGGCGCGAGTACGACGCCGAACTCGTCGTCGCCCGCGAACGCGTCCTGGGGCTGCACGCCTCCCCCGAGGAGGCGCTGGCGGAGGTCCAGTCGCGGGTGCAGTGGAAGCTCGACCGCGGGCTGCGGCGCTGGGACTTGGTCGGTCCCGAACGGATGGCCGAATGGAGGTCCGATGACCCCTGGTGACCGCAAGCGCCTGCGGATCGGCCTCCTTTTCGTGGCCCCGTGGCTGGTCGGCTTCGCGTTTCTGACCTGCTATCCCGTCCTGTCGTCGATCTACTATTCGTTCTGCGATTACGATGTCCTGTCCCGGCCGGTCTGGGTCGGTCTCCTCAATTACCAAGACCTGACCTCCGACGGCGTGTTCTGGCAGTCGGTCCGCAACACGCTGCTCTTCAACCTGATCGCCCTGCCGCTGGGACTCCTGACCTCGCTGGCGCTGGCGCTGCTCCTGAACCAGCCCGTCCGGATGAAGGGGGCCTTCCGCGCCATCTACTACCTTCCGTCCCTCGTCCCGGCCGTGGCCGGCAGCATGGTCTGGCTTTGGATCCTCAACGGGAAACTCGGGCTGCTCAACCAGGCGCTGCAGGCGGTCGGGATCCACCACCCGCCGCAGTGGCTGGGCGATCCGGCCTGGACCAAGCCCTCCCTCGCCCTCGTCTCTCTCTGGGGCTGCGGCAACACGGTCGTCATCTACCTGGCCGCCCTCCAGGGCGTGCCGCGCACCCTCCTCGAGGCCGCGATGATCGACGGGGCCTCCGCGTGGCGGCGGCTGATCCACATCACGCTGCCGGCGATCTCGCCGGTCATCTACTTCAACCTCCTGATCGCGATCATCGGCGGCCTGCAGGTCTTTACCTCGGCCTTTGTCATGATGGGGAGCGGGGGCGCCGGGCCGGAGCGATCGACGCTGTTCTACGCGATCTACATCTACCAAAATGCCTTCGAGTATCGTCACATGGGCTATGCCTCGGCGATGGCCTGGGTGCTCTGCCTCCTGATCCTCGTCCTCACCACCGCGGCGTCGCGGGTCGCACGGCCGTTCGTGCACTACCAGGGGGATTGAACCGATGCGCCCGGCTCCCCGCCTCGTGGTCACGGCCCTCCTCCTCGTTGGGGCGGCCGTCTTCGTCCTTCCCTTCGTTTGGATGGTCGTGACGGCGCTAAAGCCGATCGACCAGGCCCTGTCCGAGCCCAACGCGTGGCTGCCGCGCCGCTTTGCGGCCGTCATCGGTGGCCAGGACCAGGAGGTCCGCCTCGGGCCCCTGGCGATCGAGCCCGGCGTGTGGGGCCGGATTGGCGGCGCGGCGCGGCCGGTCCTGCTGCCCGCGGTGGCCGTCTCCGGCGGCCTGTGGCACCCGGCCGCCGGCAGCCCGGTGCCCGTTGTGGTCCTGAAGCCGGTGCCGGCGTCGCTCGTCGCCCCGTGGCGCGAAGTGGTCAGCCTGGACGGCCTCCACGGCGACATCCTGCCGGCCCGCTCCGTCCGGTCCTGGATCTCCTTCCGCTGGGAGAACTTCCCGCTCGCGGTGCGCTCGATGCGGCACTTCTCGCGCTACCTCGCGAACACGCTCATCCTCTGCATCCTGAACGTGGTCGGCACGGTGCTCTCCAGCGCGCTCGTGGCCTATGGCTTTGCGCGCCTGGAGTGGCGGGGACGAGACCGGCTCTTTGCCGTCCTCCTCGCCACGATGATGATCCCGTTCCCGGTGGTCATGGTCCCGCTCTACGGCTTCTTCCGCGCGCTCGGCATGGTCGGGACGCTCCAGCCCCTGTGGGTGGGGTCATTTTTCGCCAATGCCTTCAACGTCTTCCTGCTGCGCCAGTTCTTCCGCACCATCCCGCGCGAGCTGTCCGAGGCCGCCCGGATCGACGGTTGCAGCGAGTTCCGGATCTTCTGGACCATCATCCTCCCCCTCTGCAAGCCGGCCCTCGTTGTCGTCGCCCTCTTCACCTTCCTCGGGGTCTGGAACGACTTCCTCGGCCCCCTCATCTACCTCACGAACGAGCACGACTTCACCCTTGCGCTGGGGCTCGAGGCCATGAAGACCAGCGAGTCGGGCGCCACCGAGTGGCCTTACCTGATGGCGGCGAGCACGCTCGTGATCCTGCCGGTGATCGGGCTTTTCCTCGCGGCCCAGCGCAGCTTCATCGAGGGGATATCCGTCACCGGTCTCAAGGGCTGAGGCGTGGGGGGGCCTGCAGAAAGGGTCGCCTCCGGCGCTGGGGCCGCCCAAGTTCGGGCGGGTGGAGCATTGGAATGACTTCTTTGTCGCGGAAGTGGGGGCCTCGGCGGCCCTCGCCGGCCTGATCTTCGTGGCGGTATCAATCAACCTCACCCACGTCCTCTCGATCCCCAGCGTCGCGAACCGGGCCCTGGAGTCGCTCCTCATGCTCTTCGCCGTGCTCGTGGTCTCGCTTCTCCTGCTCGTGCCCGGCCAGGGCACACGGCTCCTGGGCGGCGAGCTGCTTGGCTTCGGCATCTTTACATGGGCCGCGATGACCCTGGTCGACGTGCACAGTCTGCGGCACACCCGCCGCGAGTTCATGAAGCACGTTTACCTTTCCGTGGTGATCGACCAGGTCACCATGCTCTTCTACCTGGCGGGCGCGATCGCCGTCCTGTCCCAGGGAGAGCGGGGAATATACTGGCTTGTCCCGGCGACACTCTGTTCGTTCATCAAGGGCTTTCTCGATGCCTGGGTCATTCTCGTGGAAATCAATCGGTAGCGGGAATTGCGACTTCTTCCTTTTTGTCCATCTCGATGCGGCGTAGCTGCGGGGACCCGGTCGGGCCCGACCACCCCAAGAAGGTGGCTTGGCTCACATCTGGACAGCGGAGGGTTGACGGTTCGAGGCCAAGGTCTGAATCGGATGAATATAAAACGGACTGTCTTTCGGCCGGGACCGTCTTGCCACCCCATGGCGTCGCGCCTTCAACTTTCCGGCTGGTTTCTTCGCGTCAGAAACCGGGCGTTGCCCCGGCGATCGAAACGCGGGTTGGCCAGTAACTGAGCCCGGAAGACCCTGTCAGTTAACGATTCCGCCTATGAGTCACGACCCTGATCCCAACCCCAACAAGACGAAAGCCTCCCCCGGAGGCCAGGATGCCCAGCCCCACCAGATCAAGGAGCGGACCCACGGGCGTGAACCGGCTCACGGCCACGAGAGCCACCCCGGCGAGCATGCTGCACCCAAGGGTGAAGGCCATCATTCGCCCGAACCCAAGCACGGGGAGCATGCCAAAGCGGGAGAGGATGCGAAGCACGAGCACCAGGGGGCGAAGGCGTCCCACGGCCATGTCCAACCCACCAAGCGCCCTCCCGGCGACCACCGTTCCGACAAGCCGGTCCACCGGCCGCACGGGTTCTGGACATTCTGGTTTCCGATCGGCGTCGTGGTGCTGCTGATCCTGGTCCTGGTCTACATCGGACTGCACCGGCCGGCCAAGAAGCCGCCAGCCCCGGCCGCGATCCCGGTGGCCGAAACGACGGTGCGGACCGGCAGCATCAACGTGATCCTCGACGCGCTCGGGATCGTGACCCCGGTCTACACCGTGACGGTGGAGAGCCGCGTCACCGGCCAGATCACGGAGGTCGACTACCAGGAGGGCCAGCTGGTGAAGAAGGGCGACAAGCTGATCGTCATTGATCCGCGGCCCTATGCCGCCGCGGTGGGGCAGGCCGCCGGGCAGCTGGCGCTCGGCCAGGCCATGCTCGACAACGCCCGGATCGACCTCCAGCGCTACGAGGACGCCTTCAAGACCCACGCGATCCCGCAGCAGCAGCTGGCCACCCAGCAGGCGACGGTGAAGGGCGACGAGGGCACGGTGGTGCTGGACAAGGCGAACCTGGACGCCGCCCAGATCAACCTCGACTACTGCACCATCGTCTCGCCGATCGACGGGCGCATCGGCCTGCGGGCCCTCGATCCGGGCAACATCGTGACCGCCAATGCCACGACCGCGCTGGCCACGATCACCCAGCTCCAGCCGATCACCGTCATCTTCACGGTGCCGGAGGACAACCTGGGCGAGATCGTGCCGGAGCTGAAGCCGGGCGCGCCCCTGCGGGTTGACGCCCTGGACCGCGCCCTGCTGAAGACCCTCGCGCAGGGGACCCTCGAGACGCTCGACAACCAGGTGAACACCGCGACCGGCACGATCCGGGCCCGGGCGACGTTCGCCAACAGCAAGAACGAGCTCTTCCCGAGCGAGTTCGTGAACGCGAAGCTCTACGTGAAGACCCTGACGAGCGTGGACTTGGTGCCGACGGAGGCGGTCCAACACAACGAGACCGCAGCGTTCGTCTACGTGGTGCAGGCGGACAACAAGGTCAAGACCACGCCAGTCACCGTCACCGTGACCGAGGGCGACAACGCCGCCATCACCGGCGTCAACGCCGGGGACAAGGTCGTCACCGATGGGTTTGAGAAGCTGCAGGACGGCACCCTCGTGGCGGAGCGGCAGCCGCCCCCCAAGGGCGGGGCGAAGCCCGGGGCGGCCCCCGCCAAGCCGGCGCCGGCGAAGCCTGACGGGGCATGAGTCCCTCCCGTCCGTTCATCCTGCGGCCGGTGGCGACCACGCTGGTGATGGTCGCGCTGCTGCTCGTGGGCTACATCGGCTTTCGCTCGCTGCCGGTGGCGGCGCTGCCGGAGGTCGACTACCCGACCATGCAGGTGACGACGTTCTATCCGGGGGCGAGCCCCGACGTGGTGGCCTCCGCGGTCACCGCGCCGCTCGAGCGCCAGCTCGGCGAGGTGCCGGGCCTGAACCAGATGCTCTCCACCAGTTCGGAGGGCGCGTCGGTCATCACCCTCCAGTTCGCGCTCAGCCTCAATATCGACGTGGCCGAGCAGGAGGTGCAGGAGGCGATCAACGCCGCCCAGACCTACCTGCCGGCCGGCCTGCCGACGCCTCCGACCTACAGCAAGGTCAACCCCGCGGACGCCCCGATCCTGACCCTCGCCCTGACCTCGACCAGCATCCCCCTCTCCAAGGTGGAGGACTACGCCGACACCCGGCTGGCCGCCAAGATCTCCCAGCTCTCGGGGGTCGGCGCGGTGACGATCAGCGGCGGCCAGAAGCCGGCCGTCCGCGTCCAGGTGAACCCGATGCAGCTGGCCGCCTACAACCTCAACCTCGAGGACGTCCGCACCGCCCTGGTCGGCACCAGCGTCGACCTGGCCAAGGGCAGCTTCGACGGCCCGCGGCAGAGCTACCAGATCGACGCCAACGACCAGATCACCACCAGCGACGACTACCGCCAGGTCGTGATCGCCTACGTCAACGGGGCCCCAGTCTTCCTGCGCGATGTCGCCAAGGTCGTCGACGGGGTGGAGAACGCCGAGAATGCCGCGTGGATGAGCCGGACCCCGGCGGTGATCGTGAACATCCAGCGCCAGCCCGGGGCCAACATCATCCAGGTGGTGGACCGGATCAAGACGCTCCTGCCCAAGCTGCGGGCGACGATCCCCCCGGCGATCGCGGTCTCCGTCCTCACCGACCGCACCGTGACGGTCCGCGCCTCGGTCTCGGACGTGGAGTTCGAGCTCATCCTCTGCATCGCGCTGGTCGTGATGGTCATCTTCCTCTTCCTCCGGACCTTCGCGGCCACCGTGATCCCCAGCGTCGCGGTGCCCCTGTCGCTCATCGGCACCTTCGGGGCGATGTACGCGCTCGGCTACAGCCTGAACAACCTCACCCTGATGGCGCTCACGATCTCGACCGGGTTCGTGGTCGACGACGCCATTGTCATGATCGAGAACATCAGCCGCTACGTGGAGGAGGGGGAGCCGCCGATGCAGGCGGCGCTGAAGGGCGCCGAGCAGATCGGCTTCACCATCATCTCGCTCACCATCTCGCTGATCGCGGTGCTGATCCCGCTCCTCTTCATGGGCGACATCACCGGCCGGCTCTTCCGGGAGTTCGCCGTCACGCTCTCGATCACGATCCTCCTCTCCGCGCTGGTGTCGCTCACTCTGACGCCGATGCTCTGCGCCCGGCTGCTGAAGACCCAGCGGCCGGAGGACCAGAGCCGCTTCTACAAGGCCTCGGAGCGGGTCTTCGAGCGGGTCATCGCCTTCTACGGCCGGACCCTGACCTGGGTGCTGGAGCGCCAGACCCTGACGCTTCTGGTCGCCGTCGCCACCCTCCTCCTCACCGTCTGCCTCTACTTCGTGGTGCCGAAGGGCTTCTTCCCGGTGCAGGACACCGGCGAAATCCAGGGCGTCACGGAGGCGGCCCAGAACGTGTCGTTCACGCAGATGTCGCGCCTCCAGCAGCAGCTGGCCGCCACCATTCTCCAGGATCCGGCGGTCGAGAACCTCTCGTCCTTCATCGGCGTCGACGGCACCAACACCACCCTCAACAGCGGCCGGATCCAGATCAACCTCAAGGCCCTGGACCAGCGCCCCCACGGCGTCCGGGTCACCGACGTGATCCGGCGCCTGCAAAAGGCCATGGCGGCCGTCGACGGCATCACCCTCTACATGCAGCCGGTGCAGGACATCAGCGTGGAGGACATCGTGAGCCGCACCGAGTACCAGTACACGCTCGAGGATCCGGATGCCGGCGAGCTCTCGCGGTATGCCACCGGCTTCGTCGGCAAGCTGTCGGCGTTGCCGCAGCTGGCGGACGTGGCGAGCGACCTGCAGACCCAGGGCATCACCACCGAGCTCAACTTTGACCGCCCGACGGCGGCGCGGCTGGGGCTCTCGGCCCAGAACATTGACGACGCCCTCTACGACGCCTTCGGCCAGCGCCAGATCTCGACCCTCTTCACCCAGCTGAACCAGTACCACGTGATCATGGAGGTCGATCCCCGCTTCTACGCCAGTCCCGCCAACCTGAACGACCTCTACATCAAGTCGCCGGCCGGCGGGGGCCAGATCCCGCTGGCCGCCTTCACCCGGGCGAACACCCATGCCGCCCCGATCCTGATCTCCCACCTCGGCCAGTTCCCGGCGACCACGATTTCCTTCAACCTGGCGCCCAACGCCTCGCTGGGCGCGGCGATCACCGCGATCCAGAAGGTCGAGAAGCAGATGCCCCCGCCGGCGGCGATGCAGGGCGCGTTCCAGGGCACCGCCCAGGCCTTCGTGGGCTCGCTGACCAACGAGCCGCTGCTGATCCTCGGGGCCCTCGTCACCGTCTACATCGTCCTGGGCGTCCTGTACGAGAGCTACATCCACCCGATCACGATCCTGTCGACCCTGCCCTCGGCCGGCGTCGGCGCGCTCCTCGCCCTCCTCGTCACCGGCTCCGAGCTCACCGTCGTGGCGATCATCGGCATCGTGCTCCTCATCGGCATCGTGAAGAAGAACGCCATCATGATGATCGACTTCGCCCTGCAGGCGGAGCGCGGCGAGCACAAGAAGCCCTACGACGCCATCTACTCGGCGGCGCTGCTGCGCTTCCGGCCGATCATGATGACCACGATGGCCGCGCTGCTCGGGGCGGTCCCGCTGGCGCTGGGCACGGGCGTCGGCTCGGAGCTGCGCCGCCCGCTCGGCATCACCATCATCGGCGGACTCATCCTGTCGCAGCTGCTGACCCTCTACACCACGCCGGTCATCTACCTTTTCTTTGACGGCCTCGCCCTGCGCTTCGCCGCCCGCCGGACCCGGCGCGGCGGGGCGGACGCGCCCGAGCCGGCCCCGGAGGGCCCGACCGGATGAACATCTCCGGTCCCTTCATCCGCCGCCCCGCGGCGACCACGCTGCTCACCGTCGCGGCCGCCCTGGCCGGCGCGGTCGCGTTCCGGCTCCTGCCGGTCTCGCCGCTGCCCCAGGTCGACTTCCCCACCATCTCGGTCAACGCCTCGCTGTCGGGCGCCAGCCCGGAGATCATGGCCTCGTCGGTGGCCACGCCGCTCGAGCGGGAGTTTGGGCGGATTTCCGACGTCTCGGAGATGACCTCCGCGAGCACGCTGGGCCAAACCAGCGTCACGCTGGTGTTCAACCTCGGGCGCAACATCGACGCCGCCGCCCGCGATGTCGAGGCCGCGATCAACGCCGCGCGGAGCAACCTGCCGACCAACCTCCAGAGCAACCCGACCTACCGCAAGGTGAACCCGGCGGATGCGCCGATCATGATCCTTTCCCTCACCTCGCCGACGCTGCCGCCGGCCGAGGTCTACGATGCGGCCTCGACCGTCCTCGAGCAGCGGCTGTCGCAGATCAGCGGGGTGGGGCAGGTGCTGGTCGGCGGCAGCTCCGCCCCGGCGGTCCGGATCGACCTCAACCCCACTCAGATCAACTCCTTCGGCCTGCAGCTGGAGGACGTACGGACCGCGGTGGCCGCCCAGACCGTGAACGAGGCCAAGGGCCGGTTCACGAGCGGAGGAGCGCACACCACCATCACCGCCAACGACCAGCTGATGAAGGCCGCGGACTACCGTCCCCTGATCGTCAGCTACCGGGGCAACGCCCCGGTGCGGCTCTCCGACGTCGCCCGGGTCACCGACTCGGTCCAGACGGTGCGCTCGCTGGGCCTGGTGAACGGCAAGCCGGCCGCCTCCATCATCATCTTCCGCCAGCCCGGGGCCAACATCATCAACACGGTGGACGGCATCAAGGCGGCGCTGCCGCAGCTGCACGCGGCCATCAGCCCGTCGATCGACATGGTGATCGCCCTGGACCAGACGGTCACGATCCGCGCGTCGGTGGCCGACGTGGAGCGCACGCTCGGCCTGTCGGTGATCCTCGTCGTCCTGGTGGTCTTCCTATTCCTGCGGGAGTGGCGGGCCACCCTCATCCCGGCGGTGGCGGTGCCGGTGTCATTGATCGCGACCTTCGGGGTCATGTACCTGTCGGGCTACAGCGTCGACAACCTCTCCCTGATGGCGCTGACGATCGCCACCGGCTTCGTGGTCGACGACGCCATCGTGGTCCTGGAGAACATCACCCGCTACCGCGAGCAGGGGATGAAGCCGGTGGAGGCGGCGCTCAGGGGCGCGGCGGAGATCGGCTCCACCGTCTTCTCGATCAGCGTCTCGCTGGTCGCGGTCTTCATCCCCATCCTCATGATGGGCGGCATCATCGGCCGCCTCTTCCGGGAGTTCGCGGTCACGCTTTCGGTCACGATCCTGATCTCGATGGTGATCTCGCTCACCACGACGCCGATGATGTGCGCCCGGCTCCTCGGCGAAGGGAAGGGGCACGGCCGATTCTACCTGGCCAGCGAGCGGGCGTTCGACTGGGTGCTGGCCAAGTATGAGGGCAGCCTTCGCTGGGTCCTGGAGCGGTCCTTCCTCATGCTCTTCCTCACCATCGGGATGGTCGGCCTCACCGTCTACCTCGCCTTCATCGTCCCGAAGGGCTTCTTTCCGCAGCAGGACACCGGCCGAATCGCCGGACAGGTGGTGGCCGACGAGGCGATCTCCTTCCAAGCGATGAAGATCAAGATGCAGGAGCTGGTGAAGATCGTCCAGTCGGACCCCGGCGTCGATGCGGTCGTCGCCTTCACCGGCGGCGGGGGCGGCACGACCACCAACAGCGGCCGGGCCTTCGTGTCCCTGAAGCCCCTGGCCCAGCGCAAGGTCACCGCCGACATGATCATCAACCGGCTGCGGCCGAAGCTGGCGGCGGTGCCCGGCGCGACCCTCTTCCTGCAGTCCGTTCAGGATGTGCGGATCGGCGGACGGCTCACCTCCGCCCAATACCAGTACACCATCCAGAGCGACAGCGTGGAGGAACTGAACGAGTGGGGCCCGAAGCTCCTTAGCACCATGAAGGGCCTGCCGTTGCTCACCGATGCGAACACCGATGCCCAGAACAAGGGCCTCTCGGCCGACCTCGTGATCGACCGCAAGACCGCCGCCCGCATGGGGATCAATCCCAACACGATCGACCAGACCCTCTACGATGCCTTCGGCGAACGCCAGATCGCGAAGACCTACACCGCGATCAACCAGTATTTTGTCGTGATGGAGGTGGCCCCGGAATTCTGGCGGTCGCCCGACGGCCTGAAGGACATCTACGTGACCTCGTCGCTCGGCGGGGTCGTGCCGCTTTCCGCCTTCACCCATTACCAGCCCAAGACCGCGCCCCTCGCGGTCAACCACTCGGGGGTGTTCCCATCGCAGACCATCTCCTTCAACCTGCGCCCCGGCGCTTCGCTCGGGCAGGCGGTCACAGCGATCAATGAGGCGGAGACCAAGATGGGTCTCCCGGGTACGGTCACGGGGCAGTTCAGCGGCACGGCCGAGGCCTATACCTCCTCGCTGGCCAATGAGCCCATGCTGATCGCGGCGGCCTTGGGGGCGGTCTACATCGTCCTTGGCATCCTCTACGAGAGCTTTGTGCACCCGGTCACCATCCTCTCGACCCTTCCCTCCGCGAGCGCCGGGGCCATCCTGGCCTTGCTGGTCACCCACACGGAGCTGAGCCTCATCGCGCTGATCGGCATCATCCTCCTGATCGGCATCGTGAAGAAGAATGCGATCATGATGATCGACTTTGCCCTCGAGGTGGAGCGCCGGGACCACAAGACGCCGAAGGAGGCCGCCTTCGAAGCCTGCCTCCTGCGCTTCCGGCCGATCATGATGACGACCATGGCGGCGCTCCTCGGCAGCCTCCCGCTCGCCTTTGGCACCGGGATGGGCTCGGAGCTGCGCCGGCCCCTGGGAATCACGATCGTCGGCGGCCTGATCGTGAGCCAGATGCTGACCCTCTATTCCACCCCGGTCATCTACATCTATATGGACCGGCTCAACAACTGGGTGTCCAAGCTTGGGTTCGGGACCCCGCGTCCCGCGGGATCCGACCCCATCGCCGACCCCGCCTCCTGAATGGATCCCGCCGTGAAGAGATTCCTCCCCTGGCTGGCCCCCGTGGCCCTCCTGACCGCGTGCAACCTTGCACCGCATTATGCCGCACCGTCCCCGCCCGCGCCGGCGGCCTTCAAGGAGGAGCACCCGGCGAATGCCCCGGAGCAGGCGGCCTGGGAGCAGGCCCACCCCAGCGATGCGGCCGACCGGGCCAAATGGTGGCTGGTCTACCATGATCCGGTCCTGGACGGGCTCGAGGACCAGGTCGCGGTCTCGAACCAGACCCTGAAGGCGGACGAGGCCGCCTTCAGGGAAGCCCGGGCACTCGTGGTGGAGGCGAGGGCGGCGCTGTTCCCCACGCTGGGGGTCAGTCCCTCCTACACCACGTTCCGGTCCTCAAGCAACGTCCGCGGCGCCGCCGTTAGCACCGGCGCATCCAGCACCACGTCGTCCACGGGAACGACGACGACGGGCACGACTGGCACCAGCTCGACCGGCTCCTCGGGCAGCGCCAGCTCCGCCGCCTCCGCGGGCGCGGGCGAGACCGGCCAGATCTTCTCCCTGCCGCTGGAGGCGAGCTACGAGATCGACCTCTGGGGACGCATCCGGAACACCGTCGCGGCCGACGCCTACGCCGCCCAAGCCAGCGCCGGCGACCTGGCCAACGCCCGCCTGAGCCTCCAGGCCCAGCTGGCGGAGGACTATTTCCAGCTCCGGGCCACCGACGAGGAGCAGCAGCTCGAGGACGCCACCATCGCCGCCTACCGGCAGGACCTGCGGATCGCCCAAGACCTCTTTCGCAACGGCATCGACTCGGACGAGGATGTGGCCCAGGCCCAGTCGCAGCTCGACACCACCGTGGCGGCGGCCAGCGACCTCGGCGTCGCGCGCGCCCAGTATGAGCACGCCATCGCGGTGCTGGTCGGCAAGGCGCCGGCGGAGCTGTCGATCGCGCCCGCCAAGTTCACGGTGATCGTGATGCCGCTTCCCCAGCTGGTGCCCTCCCAGCTCCTCGAGCGCCGGCCCGACATCGCGGCGGCCGAACGGCGGGTCGCCGCGGCCAACGCCCAGATCGGCGTCGCCCGCGCCGCCTACTATCCCACCCTCGACCTGAGCGCCACCGGCGGATTCGAGAGCTCCCATCTGGGGTCGCTGCTCTCGTGGCCCAGCCGCTTCTGGTCGCTCGGGCCCGAGCTCAGCGAGACCCTGCTCGATTTCGGGATGCGGCGCGGCGAGAACGAGTCCGCGTGGGCGGCCTACGACGCCGCCGTTGCCAACTACCGCCAGACGGTCCTCACAGCCTTCCAGTCGGTCGAGGACAACCTCGCGTCGCTGCGCATCCTGGCCGGGGAGGTCCAGCTGCGCGGCACCGCCGCCAACTCCACCCACCGCTACCTCGGCCTGTCCCAGGCCCGGTTCCAGGCCGGCATCGACAGCTACCTCAACATTGCGACGGCGCAGACGGCTGACCTGGCGAACCAGAACAGCCTGGTGCAGGCCCAGCTCCAGGAACTGCTGGCAAGCGTGTCGCTGCTGATGGCGACGGGAGGAGGGTGGGAGCGGGGCGACCTTCCGACCCCCACCCATCTCGTTTTGGTGCCGGCCAAGTAGGGCGCGCGAGCTGGATTGCCTTTGCCGCCGGGGCTCCAATCCTCGGGCCTCTACCCCGGTCCGGCCAACACGGCCGGAATCCCTGTTCTCCCACCCCCATGGAAAAGTCCCCGCGCGTCCTGATTGTCGGCAGCTACATGGAAGACCAGCTGTTCACGCTGCCCGTCTTTCCGCGGCCGGGAGAGACGGTCAAAGGCCATTTCGCCCGGGGGCCGGGCGGCAAGGGCTCGAACCAGGCGATCGCCGCGGGCCGGATGGGCGCCAACGTCCTGTTCGTGGGCGCCGTGGGCCGGGATGCCGCGGGTCGTGATGCCCGAGATTTCTATGCCCGGGAGGGCATTGGCTGTCACCTGATTGAGAAGCCGGCTGCCACGGGCACGGCCAGCATCTGGGTCGACGGGGCCGGGCAGAATGAGATCATCATCGCCCCAGGCGCGAACGCCGAGCTGACCCTCGCGGACGTCCCGGCCCAGACTTTCCGCGCCGCGGCCCTGGTGATGACGCAGTGGGAGGGGGAACCCTCGTTTGCCGCCGCCGTGCTGCGCCGGGCCCGGGCGGCGGGCGCCGTTACCCTGCTCAATCCGGCGCCGTTCGTGCCCGGGTTCGATCCGGCGGTGCTGGGCGCCGTCGACATCCTGGTCCCCAACGAGACCGAATTCCTCGGCCTCGTCGCGACGGTGGCGGGCCGCCGCCTGTCCGAGCGGCAGCTGAGCGCTCTGCCGGAGCGGGCCCTCCACGGGCTGTGCCGGCAACTCGGCGTTCCGACCGTGATCGTGACACTGGGGGCCCGCGGCTGCTTTGTTTCGACCGCCGACCAGGCGGAGCTGCTCCCGGCCCACCAGGGGATTCGCGTCGTCGACACCACCGGCGCAGGCGACGCCTTCTGCGGGGGCTTTGCGGCCGCCTGGGCCGCCGGTGGAGGCGATGTGTTCGCGGCGGCCAAGACGGCCAATGCGACGGCCGCTCTCTCTGTGGGCAAGCCCGGCACCGCGGGCTCGATGCCCCGCCTATCCGCGGTCCGCGCCTTTCTGCGGAGCGTCGCCGGCGGCCGGAAGAAGTAGTTTGCCTGGCTCTCCCGGCAAGGGCGGCGGAGCGGGGCTTTCCGTCGAGGCCATTTTCCGGTCTTCGCGCCGCCGCTGCCAGGCCACGACTCCCACGCAACCCAACCACGTCGGCAGGGCGTCCACCTCCGGCACCACTTCGAGGGCAAACGTGGGGAGGAATAGCCAATGGAAACCGAGCAGGCGGCACATGACCGCCATGACGACGACGTCCAGCACGCCCGCCGCGAATTCGCCCGGCACCAGCGCGAGTCCCAAGGTGGCGTTTTCCCCGGCGGTGATGGCGACGTCCACGACGTCGGCCGCGGCGGCGACCAGCAATGCCGTGACCAGACGCCGGCGGGTGAGCCGGGGTCGCGGCCGGTGCTCAGGGGCGCTCCTGGATACCATGGCAGGAATCAGGGTGGCCAACGATCCGACCGTGGCAATCCGCCGGTGCCGCAGCTTGCCTAACCAGGGCGAACTCATGCACTCTCCACCCGAACCCCGGCCGGCCGGATCCCCTCGGCGGACCACCCCTCTGACCATGAAAAACCGCATCCTGGCGCTGGCGCTCATGCTCGCGGCCCCCACCGTCCTCCGCGCCCAGGCCGCCCCGCAGGCCGGCAATCCCCTCGACGCCATCGGCGGCAGCCTCGGATCGCTCTACCGCACCTCGAACGCCCAGTCCCGGTCGATCAGCCCGGAAAACATGACGGGCGCCAAGGGCGCCGGCGGGATGGCGACCACGGGCAATGGCGCCCATGCGGCGCGCGAGCTGGGGCCGACCTGGAAGGTCTCCCCGAGCCTTACCGTGCACGCCGGCACCACCCTGACGCTGGCTGACATCGACGGCCCCGGGGCGATCGAGCAGATCTGGATGACACCGTCGCCGCTTGAGAGGACCCGGGCCTACATCCTGCGCTTCTACTGGGACGGCGAGACCGAGCCCTCAATCGAGGTGCCGATGGGGGACTTCTTTGCCTGCGGGTGGGGCCGCTATTGCCAGATCAGCTCGCTGCCGGTGTGCGTCAATCCCCGCAGTGCGTTCAACTGCTACTGGCCGATGCCGTTCCACAGGAAGGCCCGGGTCACGCTGGAGAACCGGGATGAGAAGGACATGGTGATCTATTTCCAGATCAACTACACCCTCGCCGACGTCCCCGCGGACGCAGGGACCTTCCACGCGCAGTTCCGCCGCGAGAATCCCCTGAAGACCAAGGGCACCTACACGATCCTGGACGGCGTGCAGGGTGTCGGCCAGTACGTGGGCACCTACCTGGCGTACGGCACCCGCAGCTCCGGCTGGTGGGGCGAGGGCGAGGTGAAGTTCTTCATCGACGGGGACCAGCAGTTCCCGACCATCTGCGGCACCGGCACCGAGGACTATTTCTGCGGCTCGTACGATTTCGAGGTGCAGGGCCCCGACGGCAAGGGCCACTACACGGAGTTCAGCACGCCGTACAGCGGGCTGGCCCAGGTGATCGTCCCGGACGGCCTCTATGATTCCCAGCAGCGTTTCGGCCTCTACCGCTGGCACATTGTCGACCCGATCCGCTTCCGCAGCGACCTGAAGGTGACGATCCAGGACCTGGGCTGGGAGTCGGGCGGGCGCTACCTGCCGCTGCAGGACGACCTCGCCTCGGTGGCGTTCTGGTACCAGACCGGGCCGCACGCCAAGTACCCCCCGCTCCCGTCCCGGGACGAACTCGAACTGCACTGACGCCCGCGGGCACCGGGTTTTTGGACTTCCTAGGCGGAAGGGAAACCGTTGGGATTGCGCCATGCGTATTCCCTTGGACCGCTCCGCCTTACTGTTCCGCCTTCTCGTTTTGGCCGCCGCCTGCGGGCTGGCGCCCCGGCTGGGCGCCCAGGCCGCGCCGCCAGCCAAGAAGATCGTCAGCTCCGCCGAGGACCTCCCGCGCCACACCTACAAGGTCACCGAGGCCCCGTCCCTGATCATCAACGACGAGGCCGCTTTCAAGGACCTGGCCGCCCAGGTCCGCCAGGACACGGCGGCGGACCTCGAGCAGTACGACATCAAGGACCGGACGGCGCTGAAGGACTACAAGGGCATCCTCATGAACCTGGCGATGCTCGACAAGGACTATGCCGCGGTGGAGCGGTACATCGGCGAGCTCCGGGCGCTGGAGGAGAAGCCCGACCTCAAGCTGACGACCGGCCTCGTTTCCGAGGCCTGGGCCAAGGCCCACTTGAACGCGACCCCGGACAAGTTTGCCGGCGCCTTCGAGGCCGAGCTGGCCAAAAGCGCGGCGGCGCTGCCCTGGGCCCTGGTGGGAGACGACCTGAAGGGAATCAAGTCGGGCTATGAGATCCGCAGCGCCGCGCTCCTCATCGGCACCACGCAGCAGGAAGTTGATCCGGCCGCCCTCAAGACCGGGAGCATCTCCGAGACGGTGGCCCGCCGTCTGGTGGTCTACCGCAACCAGCTTGTCAGCTACCTGCCCTACAAGGCCGAGATCGTGAAGGCGATCTCCGGGGTCGTCACGGCGCACAACATCCAGAAGCCCGACCGGTGGACCGAACGCCTGGTCGTCCTGCCGTCGGACGCCCCGGCCTCGCCGGTGCGCGTCGGAATTTGGGACTCGGGCGTCGACATCGACATCTATAAGGCGCAGCTCGCCACCGACGCCCAGGGGCACCATGGCGTGGCCTTCGACCTCCACGCCTACCCCTCGCCCGACCTGCTGTTTCCGCTGGGAGAGGCGAAGGCCAACTTGCCCGCCACGATCGCGCGGGTGAAGGGGTTGCTCGACCTGCAGTCCGCCATCGACAGCCCCGAGGCGTCCGACCTCAAGGCTTACATGTCGGCGCTGAAGCCGGACCAGGTAAAGCCCTTCCTCGAGAACCTGCAGATGGTGGAAAACTATGCCCACGGCACCCACGTGGCGGGCATTGCCCTCGCGGGCGATCCTTTCGCCCAGGTTGTCGTCGGACGCATCACCTTTGGCTACACCCTGGTTCCGGAGACGCCGACGATCGAGCAGGCCCACCGGGATGCAGCCTCGTACCTCGCGGTGGTGAATTATTTCAAGACCATGGGCGTCCGGGTGGTCAACATGAGCTGGGGCGGCTCGCTTCGTTCGGTGGAGTCCGACCTCGAGGAAAACGGCGCCGGCGGCAACGCGGAGGAGCGCAAGAAGCTCGCGCGCCAGATCTTTGACATCGGGGCCGACGGCCTGCGCGCGGCCCTGGCCGGAGCGCCCAACATCCTCTTCGTCGTGGCGGCGGGCAACGGCGACAACGACGTGAAGTTCGACGAGTTCATTCCGTCCTCCTTCCAGCTGCCTAACATGATCACGGTGGGCGCCGTCGACCAGGCCGGCGAGGAGACCTCGTTTTCCAGCTTCGGCCCGACGGTGAACGTGCACGCCAACGGGTTCGAGGTCGAGAGCTACATCCCCGGCGGCAAGCGGCTGAAGTTCAGCGGGACCTCGATGGCCTCACCGCAGGTGACCAACCTGGCGGCCAAGCTGTTTGCCCTCGATCCCCGGCTGACGCCGGAGGCGGCCAAGGCCCTGATCCTGGCCGGCTGTGACAGGTCGGGCCGCGTCAACCTCCTGAGCCCGGTGAAGAGCATCGCACTGCTCAAGCGGCAGTTGGCGGCGGCGAAGTGACCGGCGCGCGCCGCGCGGGATAGCGGGATTGATTCGCGGGGCGGCCCGGCCGATAAATGTCCGGATGCCCGCCCCGAGCGCCGACCCGGCTTCGCCCGCCCTTCGCTGGGGCTTGGCGGCGTTGGTGCTGGCGCTGACCTTGGCGTGCTACGGGCCGGCATTGCGCGGGGAGCTGCTATGGGACGACGCCGCCCACGTCACTCCGCCCGAGCTCCAGCCCGGGTCCGGTCTGAGGCTCATCTGGGCGCAGCCCGGCGCCACGCAACAGTATTATCCGGTCCTTTACAGCGCTTTCTGGGCCGAGCATCGCCTCTGGGGCGATTCGGTCCTGGGGTACCACTTGGCGAATGTGGCGGAATTCGCCGCCGCCGCCCTCCTTCTGGCCGCCCTGCTCGGCCGCCTGGGAGTTCCGGGCGCCGGCCTCGCCGCGGTCCTTTTTGCCGTCCATCCCGTGTGCGTCGAGTCGGTCGCGTGGATCTCTGAGCAGAAGAACACCCTCTCGCTGGTGTTCTACCTCCTGGCGGCCCTGGCTTACCTCCGATTCGACCGGCAACGCCCGGCGCGGGGCGCGTCCCGCTGGTACGCCCTGGCCGCGGCGCTGTTCGTCCTCGCGCTCCTCACCAAGTCGGTGACGGCCACGCTCCCCGCCGCCCTTCTGGTGGTCTTCTGGTGGCGACGGGGACGGTTGTCGCCGCGGCGCGACATCCTGCCTTTGGTTCCCTGGTTCGCCGCGGCGGCGGCCATGGGCCTTTTCACCGCCTGGGTCGAGCGCACCCACGTGGGCGCCCGCGGAGCCGCCTTTGACCTCGGCCTGGGAGAGCGCTGCGTCCTGGCGGCCCGGGTGGTCTGGTTCTACCTGGGAAAGCTCTGCTGGCCGGCGCACCTCGTGTTCATCTATCCGCACTGGGACGTGAAGGCGGCCGCCCTGGGCTGGACGGGTTACCTCCTCGCCGCCTTGGGCCTGACGGCGGTCCTCTGGGCGATTCGCGGACGCTCGCGGGGGCCGCTCGCCGCCTGGCTTCTCTTTGTCGGCTCCCTCTTCCCGGCCCTGGGGTTCTTCGATGTCTTCCCGTTCCTGTTTTCCTATGTGGCCGACCATTTCCAGTTCTTGGCCAGCCTGGCGCCGGTCGCGGCCTTCGCGGCGGGTACGACCTGGCTTCTCGCACGGGTCCCGGTGCCCGCCCGGCGGGCGGGCTGGGGCCTCGTCGGGGCAATCGTGGCGGCCCTGGCGCTGCTTAGCCGCTCTTACAGCCGCACCTACACCGATCCGGTCACTCTCTACACGATGACGATTGCGCGCAACCCCGGCTGCTGGATGGCCCACAACAACCTCGGGCTCTGGTACGAGGATCACGGCGACACCGATCGGGCCATCGGCGAATACGACGAGGCGATCCGGCGGGAGACCGCCTTTCCGCCGCTGCAGAACAACCTGGGCGGGATCCTGCGGCGGGTCCCGGCCCGGCGGCAGGAGGCGTTCGCGCACCTCAGTGAGGCGATCCGGCTGCAGCCGAATTATCCCGAGGCCCACACCAACCTGGGAGTCTGGTACGAGGACGGCAACGACCTGGCGGATGCGGTCGCCGAGTTCGAGGAAGCGGTCCGGGAGCGACCCGGCTACGCCGAGGCCCACGAGGATCTGGGCAGCGCCCTCGCCCCGATGCCCGGGAGATTGGACGACGCGGTCGCCCAGTTCCAAGCGGCGGTCCGGCTGCAGCCGGGACTGGCCGAAGCCCACAACAACCTGGGGAGCGCTTGGGTGAACGAGGGCCGTCTGGACGACGCCCTTGCCGAGTATCGGGAGGCCATCCGCCTCAAGCCGGACCTGGCGATCCTCCACTACAACCTCGCCAACGCCCTGCAACGGAAGCCCGAGGACGCCCTGCAGGCCGCCGGGGAGTTCGAGACGGCGATCCGCTTGAGGCCGGATTACGGTGAGGCCCATGCCAGCCTCGGCCTGCTCCTGGCCGCTCGGGGCCGCTTTCCGGACGCGCTCGCCCACGACCGGGAGGCGCTCCGCCTCCTGCCCGGCTTCGCCGGGATCCACTACAATATCGCGATGGTTCTAATCCGGATTCCCGGCCGGGAGGAGGAGGCGGCAACCGAACTGGAGGCGTTTCTCCGCGCGGTGCCGGGCAATGAGTCCGCCCGCCGCGTCCTGGAGGCGATCCGCAGCCGGCCGCGGTAGCCTGGCCGGCCCCGGCCGATTCGCGCCGTTCCGTTTGTCTCTTCGGCCAAGATGGCGGTAGTTCCAGGCTCCCGATGGCGACTGCGAGAAAACTGATCCTCCAAATGCAGATGTCCGTCGACGGCTTCGTGGAGGCCGCCGACCCGGAGCTCGACTGGCAACTTTGGGACTGGGGCGAGCACTGTCCTTGGGACGAGGCGCTGAGGCGGGACTTCAACCGTGTCTTCCGGACCGTCGACTGCCTCCTCCTCAGTCGGAACCTGGCGGAGCAGGGTTTCCTGACCCACTGGGGTGACGCGGCGAAGAATCATCCAAGAGAACCGCTCTACGACTTCGCCCGGAAGGTGACGGCCGCGGACAAGGTGGTGTTCTCCCGCCGGCTCGAGATCTCGCGCTGGGCGCGGACCGAGATCGCGACGGGCGGCCTGGTTAAGGCGGTCCAGGCGCTCAAGCGGCGCGCCGGGAAGGACATGATCGCCTTTGGCGGCGTCACCTTCGCGGCCTCGCTCGCAGCCGCCGGCCTGGTAGACGAGTTCCAGTTCTATGTGAACCCGGCGGTCGTAGGCTCCGGCCGCTCGATCTTTCGCGAGGGCATCGACCTCCGTCTGCTGAAGTCGACCGCCTACCGCTGCGGCATGGTCGTCAATCGCTACGCTCCGGTGTAGGGCACCCGGGTCACCGCACGCCGGTGGGGACCGGGGGCAACGTCCGCAGGAAGCTCCAGATCGCCTTCAGCTCCATGTCGTTCATCTGGCCGAAGGCCGCCGGCATGACCGGGTCAATGGCGGTGCCGTCGGGCCGGCGCTTGGTGCGCACGGCCGCGAAAAAGTCCGGCTCGGTCCAGCGGCTGAGGCGGCCGGAAGGGTGGGGGGTGAGGTTGGCCGCGTGCGGCCAATTCGGGGGACCGGCCTCGATCTTTCCCCCGGAGAAGTTGGGCCCGTGGCAGCCCGTGCAGGCCACGGCGAGGTAGCGGCCGTAGGCCACCGTGGGGCCCGGCACGACCGCGTCCGGCTTCACCGCGTCGTGGTCGATGACATCGGCGGCCAGCCGGATCTTGCCCGCCATGAGCAGGGCGCGGGCGACAGGTCCGACACCCACCGGAACGCTGTCCCGGTCCACCGGCGGCACGGACCGGATGTAGGCCACCAAATCCGCCATGTCCGAATCGGTAAAGCGCGCGAAGTCGCCCGAAGGCATGAGGTAGAGTCCCCGGCCGTCCGGGGCCAAGCCGTGGCGGAGGGCCCGCACGAAGTCCAGGTCCGAGAATCCGGCCGGAAGTCCGCCCCGGCCGCCGGTGAGGTTGGGCCCGTAAACGCGGCCCATGGCGGAATTGTCCATCACCTTGGCGCCCGCGAGGTCGTCGCCATGGCAGCTGGTGCAGCCCCGGGTGACGGCGAGATGGCGCCCGACTTCCGGTCGACCGGTGGAAAAGGGCAGCGCGGGCGGCGTGACCTTCACCTGGTAGGTGCGCCGCAGACGGGCGCCGGACAAGCCGTAGACGAGGGCCAGGGCCAGGGCGCCGACCACGACCAGCGCCAGGACGGCGCCGAGGATGAACTTTATCACGGTACGCACGGGGGCGGACTCTGAATAGCTCTGCTTTCGGTGGCACGCCGAAAGTTCCGATTCCGCGCCTCTTTGCCGCCGGCGGCGCCACCCCGTCGAAACGGCTCGCCAGCGCCTTGCGCCATTTCATCGTGAACGGGTCGCGCGTGCCCGGAGCGCCCGGCCTCCTCCTTCGATGCCCGACTTCTCCAGCAAAGCCGTGTTCCTCAGCCATGCCTCCCAGGACGACGAGGCCGCGAAGCGCATTTGCGCCGGGCTGCGGTCCGGCGGGGTGGAGGTGTGGTTCGACTCCGACGGCGGACTCGAGCACGGCGACGAATGGGATGCAAAGATCCGACGCCAGATCAAGGACTGCATCCTCTTCATGCCGATCATCTCGGCCGCGACGCAGGCCCGGCACGAGGGCTATTTCCGGATCGAGTGGGACCTGGCGGCCGAGCGGTCGCGCGGCTTCGCCTCGGGCGTCCCCTTCATCCTCCCGGTCGTGATCGACGACACCCGCGAACCCGAGGCGCTCGTCCCGGACCGGTTTCGCACGGTGCAGTGGATTCGCCTGCCGGGCGGACGGGTGACGCCGGAGTTCCTGGCCCGATTCCTGAAGCTCTGGTCGCACCGGACCGGAGTGCTGACACACGAGGCGGCGATGGCGCCCCCGGCAACGTCGGTCCCGGCGCTCGCGCCGCCGATGCCACCGCGAGGCCGGAAGGCGAGGGCGGCTCTGGTCGCGGGTGCGGTGGTCGTGGCTGTCGCCACCTGCGCCGAGTTGGGGAGGAGGCATGCGGGGCCGGCCGTCCCGGCGGCGGCCGGGACCTCGACAGCCGTCGCGCCGCCATCGGACAAGGCGAGCCCAGCCGCCGTCGACCCCCGGTCGGTGGCCGTGCTTCCCTTTGAGAACCTGAGCGACGACAAGGAGAACGAGTACTTCTCCGACGGGGTTAGCGAGGAGCTGCTCAGCGTCCTGGCCAAGATTCCCGGCCTCCACGTGGCGGCCCACACGTCCTCGTTCTACTTCAAGGGGAGGAATGCCACCGTTCAGGAAATCGGCGCCAAGCTCGGCGTGGCGAACCTGGTCGAGGGCAGCGTGCGGCGCTCCGGCAACACGGTGCGGATCGCCGCGCGCCTCAGCCGGGCGGCCACCGGTGAGCAGCTGTGGTCCGAAAGCTATACCCGGGACCTCAAGGATGTCTTCGCGGTGCAGACCGAGCTGGCCCAGACCATCGTGGGCCAGCTTCGCCAGCAGCTCGGAGCACCGGAGGCCAAGACGGAGATTGCTGCCCAAGTCCAAGCGGCCGAAAAGGGCGGCACGGCCAACCCGGAAGCCCACCGGCTGTACCTGCAGGGGCGGTATTACCTGCAGGCCACCACGATCGAATCGATCGACCGCGGGGCCGCCCTGCTGCAGCGCGCCGTCGACCTGGATCCCGACTATGCCCAGGCTTGGTCCGACCTGGCGTATGCGGGAGGCCTCATCAACGGTTACGGCCTCACCAAGGATGACGTCATTCGCGGCACCGACCTGGCGCGCCGGGCTGCGGACCGGGCGCTGCAGGTCGCCCCTGACCTGGCCGCCTCCCATTTGGCCCGGAGCGGGGTCCAGCTCGACGACTTCGATTGGAAGGGAGCGGCCGAATCGCTGCACCGGGCCAAGCAGCTGGACCCGGGGAATTCGGACGTGATCTGGTCAGAGGCGATCCTTGCGCTGACCTTCGGGAGGACCACGCTGGGGATTGATCTGGGCCTCAAAGCGGCGGAGCTGGATCCCATCAATTCGGTCATAAGGACCTACGTTGGATACGGTTTGGGAGTCGAAGGCCGATTCAAGGAGGCGCGCGAACAGTTCCAGCAGGTCCTTGAACTCGCCCCGAACGGTGCCTGGGGCCACGGCGGCATCGCGCTGACGTTCCTCTGGGAGGGAAGGTACGGCGAGGGGCTGCCCGAGGCCGAGCAGGTCACGGCGGAATGGCTTCGCTTGACGGAGGTGGCCGTGGCGCAATGGGGCCTCGGCCACAAGGCGGAGTCGGAGGTCACCCTGCAGAAGCTGATCAGCAAATTTGCGGACGTGGCGGCCTACCAGATCGCCGAGAACTACGCCATCCGGGACGATCGGGACCAGGCATTCGCGTGGCTGGAACGGGCCTACCGACAGCGCGACCCGGGCCTCGAGCGGCTGCGCATTGACCATTCATTTGATGGGATTCGCTCCGATCCTCGCTGGGACACCTTCGTCCACCTGCTGGGTCTGGCTGATGAACAGGTCAAAGCCCTCGTGCTGTGAGTCCGGCCTCGAGCGGGCAAATCCGGGAGTTTGTAAAATATATGCTAAAGTCCTGGATGGCCGTTATAATCGACATTAATTTGCGTAGAGTGTCGACGTGCGCCTCAGTATGGGGCGCCATGACCCCCAAAAAAATGAGCACAAAGAAAAAGAAAGCTACGGCCAAGGCATCCTCCATAAAGGACCTTGGTGCCAAGAAGAACCCAAAGGGAGGAGCCTTTGACACCTATCTGAAGGTGACAGGCTCCGGGAAGAATTTTCTGAACCCCCAGCCGTTGCCGCCCTGATTGCAGACATCGTAACCCCCGGCAAGACCGGGGCTCGACCAAAAGTGGGTTGATACCTTGCCGGAGACGCCGCGTCCGGAGGGCGCGGCGTTTTTGTTGCGTGTGCAGCGGTGGTTGGGGGCGATGAATTGGCTTCCGGGGGCGCAAGACGATGTAGCCAATGCTGTTGCCGGGACCGAGACGCTGTCGCAACGTGGGTTTCGTTCGAGGTCAGAATTACCCCCATGCCCCTTTGGAAACTGTTTCTTGCCGCTTGCCTGTTTGCTGCATTCGGCCGCCTATTTGGAGCCTCCTACGACCTGAAGCGCCTGACGCCGGTCCCCGCCGACCAGCAGGTCCCGATTGGCGACTTCCTGCGCCTCCCTCTACTGCAGGAGCCAAGCCTCAACCGGGCGGGCACGGGCATCACCGCCGTCGTCACGGCCGGCGAGGACCGCCATTTGCTGCTCGTTTACGACATCAAGACGGTCACCTACGGGACGATTGGGGGCACCGGCGACTATGACATCACGGATGCCGGCTGGCTGGGCAATTCCCGCGTGATCTATTACGTCTCGGCCCAGAAGCTCTTCGGCATCGGCCTCTTTGCGGCGGACAGCAACGACCTGAACAATTCCTATCCCCTGCTGGAGTATTTCGGCTCCTCGTTCGTCGGGCTCCCGCGCTCCAACCCGCTGACCCCGCTGATCTGGAACCGATACAACGCGCTGGATGCTTCCCACCAGGACGAGGGCGTCGCCCTCGTCAACTCGAACAAGGTTTCCAGCATTCGGGGCGTGAACCTTCTGACCGCGAGCCCGCAGGCCGTTCAGGCCGGGATCGCCGACGCGCGGGAGAACAATCAGAGCCACATCCTCGACAAGTACCCGGTTCCGCCGGGCGGATCGACGATTTCCTACCTCACCGACAAGGACGGCAATCTCGAGTTTGCGGTGACCGATGCCAATGCCCATCATACGCTCCATCGCCTGACCGCGGGCCGGCGCTGGGTGAACTGCCCGGTCGACATGGACAATGGCTACCTGGCCGGTCCCGGCAACGAGCCCGGTATGCTGGCGGCGGTGCCAGGGCATACCGAAGGGCACCCGAGCGGGCTGCGGCTCCTCGATTCCGCGACGGGCGCCTTCGGCGCGACCCTCGTGGCCGACCCGGACTACGATTTCACCGGCTGGCCCTACCGCGAGCCGAAGGCCGGCACGATCATCGGCGCGCGTTACGACCGGGAGTACCCGCGCAACGTCTGGTTCACGCCGGAATACCAGAAGTACCAGGACCTGCTGAACCGTTCGTTCCCCGGCGTCTTCGTCAGGATCCTCGACAGCAATGAGGCCCAGACCCTGTTCCTGATCGTGACCTATTCCGACCGCCAGCCCGCCCGGTACAGCTGGGTCGACTTCAGCAAGCACACCGCCGGGCTGGTGAAGGACTCGGCCCCCTGGATTGACCCGAAGCGGATGCAGCCGGAGACCGTCATCCGGTTCAGGACCCGCGATGGCCGGGACCTGGACGCTTACTTCACCCTGCCGAAGGGCGCCTCCAAGGAGCACCCGGTACCGCTCGTCGTCATCCCCCACGGCGGGCCATTCGTCCGCGAGCACTGGGGCTTCGACGGGGAGGCCCAGCTGCTGGCCAGCCGGGGCTACGCCGTCGTGAAGCCGAACTACCGCGCGTCGCCCGGGTACGCCTGGAAGTTTCCCGAGGCGGATCTGTGGGATTTCGTGAAGATGAGCCACGACGTCACCGACGTCACGCAGGCGCTCATCACCACCGGGTTGGTCGACCCGGCCCGGATCGCGATCATGGGCGGCTCGTTCGGGGGCTACCTGACCCTGAAGGGCCTGGTCGACGAGCCGGACCTCTACAAGTGCGGCGTCGCGATCTCGGGAGTCTACGACTGGGAGCAGCTGATCAGGGACAAGAAGTACGACGCCACCCAGTATGGAAGCGGCGAATACGGCCAGCTGCTCCGCCGCCTCGGCGATCCGCGCAAGGAGCCGGCCAAGTTCGACGAGATCGCCCCGGTGCGCCACGTCGACCGCGTCAAGGTGCCGATCTTCGTTTCGCACGGGGGCGAGGACTACAACGTCGACCTCGGGCAGGCCACGCGCCTGATCGGCGAGCTGAAGAAGTACCACGTCCCCTACGAGGCCGACATCGTCGGCGATGAGGGCCATGGCATGCTTTACTTTTCCCACCGGCTGGACCAGTACGCCCGAATCCTGGCGTTCCTCCAGAAGTACGTGCCGGCGAACGCACCGCCGTAGTCGGCGCGAGCCGGGCAGCCCGAAACCTCCGAGTCCCGCCCGACGATAGCGGGTTTGGGTGCCACGGATGTCATGGCCGGTGGGTCCGCGACGGCGCGCTTCCGCGCCGAGGGCCTTCTCCCCCGCTATGAATCACTCGTCGTTCCGTCTCAAGCTTCCGCCCCTCCTGATCGTCGTGGGAGGGCTCGTGGCGGCCGCGGCGCAGGCGCAAACCCTGCAGATCTCCACCGTAGCCGGCGTGCCCGGCGACGCGGGAAACGAGAGCGGTCCCGCCGCCAGCGCCCTCTTCAACGGGCCCCACGGCACCGCCGTGGATCCGGCGGGGAATGTCTATGTCGCCGACGCCAACAACAACGAGATCCGCAAGTTCACGCCCGCCGGCGCCGTCTCGATCTACGCCGGATCGCAGGGCAGCGGGTCCACCGACGGGCCGGCCGCCGGAGCCCTTTTCTTGGCGCCGCGCGGCGTGGCCGTGGATGCGGCGGGCAACGTCTATGTGGCGGACACGGGCAACTCGACCGTCCGCCTGATCACTCCGTCCGGTACGGTGTCGACGCTGGCGGGCAGCGCGGGACAGTTTGGCTTCGCCGACGGCATCGGCGCGGCGGCGCGGCTCAATGCGCCGCTCGGGGTCGCCGTCGACTCCACGGGCAATTTGTACGTGGCCGACACCAACAATTTCGCGATCCGCAAGATCACTCCCGCAGGCGTGGTGACCACCTTGGCCGGTGAAGCGGGCGTCTCGGGCTACGTTGACGGTCCCGCCGCCGCGGCCCGGTTCAACTATCCTTCGGGTGTGGCGGTGGACAGCGTCGGCAACCTCTATGTCGCCGACACCTTCAACCAGGTTATCCGCAAGATCACTCCAGCCGGAACGGTCTCGACGCTGGCCGGCGCCGCGGGCGCGCTGACCAGTGTGGATGGCACCGGGACGAACGCTTCCTTCCTTCTGCCCACCGGGGTGGCGGTCGACTCGTTGGGTAACGTCTATGTGGCGGACGCCACGGGCGCAACGATCCGCCTGGTCACGCCCTCTGGCGTGGTGACCACCCTGGCGGGCACTCCCGGGATCCCCGGGTACGTGGACGGGGCGGGCGCGGCGGCGCGCTTCGCCGATCCGACCGGCGTAGCGGTGGACGCCAAGGGCGACGTCTACGTGGCCGATTACGGCAATGATGTCATCCGCTTCGGCGTCGCGGCCGGGGTGCCTGCGATCGGCACGCCCCCGTCCAACCAGACGGTCGGGGTGGGCAGCACCGCCACCTTCGCGGTGCAGGTGAGCAGCGCCGCCGGGGTCACTTACCAGTGGAGCTTCAACGGAGTCCCGATCACCGGGGCGACCTCCGCGACCTACACGACCGGTCCGGTTCAGCTGTCCGACCAGGGATTCTACTCGGTCGCGGTCACCAATTCCTTCGGGACGGTGATCGCCGGCGGGAACCTGACGGCCAGCTTCGTGCATGGCTCGACCTACACCTTCTCCAGCTGGACGGCGGCGGCGCCGCTCCCCGCAGGTACCGCCTATGTTGCGGCCGCCTATGACGGCAGCAACATCCTGACAGTCGGGATGGATGGGACCGCCTTCTTTTCGCCGGACGGCGTGAATTGGCAGGCGTCCGCCAGCAACGGGCCGCCGGGGCAGACCTGGGGCGAGCTCAACTCGGTGGCCAACGTCCCCGGGCAGAACATGCTGGTGGCGGCGGGCAACGGGGGGGCCATCGTCACCTTCGCCAGCGGGACTTACGCCGGGACCCTCCAGGAATCGGGCTCGACCGCCCTCCTGACCGGCATTGCAGAGGGCAACGGGACCCTGGTGGCAGTCGGCTACGGCGGCGCCTGCATCACCTCGAACCTGGCGGCGACGTCCTGGAAGGCGTCGAGCACGGGGACGTCCCAGAACATCAACGCGGTCGCCTACGGCAACGGGCGATTTGTCGGGGTGGGCCTGGGCGGATTGGTGCTGACGTCGCCGGACGGGACAACCTGGACCATCCAGAAGCTCGGCGCCACCACCAACCTGTACGGCGTGGCCTACGGGGCCCGGGGCTTTGTGGCGGTGGGCGACAGCGGCGGCATCTACACCTCGCCGGACGGGGCGCTGTGGAGGACGGAGACCCCGCCGACCACCAATGTGCTGGTGCACGTCGCCTATGGCGACGGCACCTTTGTCGCGCTCGGCTTCCTGGGCACCGTGCTTACCTCGGTGGACGAGGGCGTCACGTGGGTCACCCAGAATTCCGGCACACAGGCGCGCCTCGATGGCGTCGCGCTGGGCGACGGAACCTTTGTCCTCACCGGTCAGGGGGGAGTCGTGGTCTGTTCCGGCACGGCCGAACAGGCCCGGCTCATCAACCTGTCCGCCCGCGCCACGGTGGGGACGGGCGGGAACATCCTGATCGCGGGGTTCGTCGTCAAAGGGACCGGCGAGAAGCAGGTCCTGCTCCGCGGGATCGGGCCGACCCTCGGCCAGTTCGGGGTCAGCGGTGCGCTGGCAACATCCACCCTCATTTTGGACGCGGCGAACGGCCAGATGCTGGCCGAGAACTCCGTCTGGGGCGGCGGGGCCGCCCTTGCCAACCTCTTCGCCCAGGTCGGCGCCTTCGCCCTTCCCACCAACTCGGCCGACTCGGCGCTGGAGGAGGCCCTGGGCGCCGGGGGTTTCACGGCCCAGCTCGAGGGCGAGGGCCAGACCACGGGGGTGGGCCTGGCCGAGATCTATGATGCCGACGCCGGCACGCCGACCGCCCAGCTGGTCAACCTGTCCGCGCGGGCGAACGTGGGGACGGGGAGCAACATCCTAATCGCCGGTTTCGTGATCTCGGGGGACACGCCCCAGACCGTCCTCATTCGCGGGGTCGGACCCACGCTCAGCCAGTTCGGGGTCACCGGCTCCCTGGCGGCGCCGCAACTGGTGCTTTACGACTCGAACAACTCCACGCTTCAATCGAACACCGGTTGGGCGGGAGCGGCCACCCTCGCGCAGGCGTTCGCCTCAGTCGGCGCGTTTGCCTTCACCGCGGGTTCCGCCGACGACGCCATGCTAGTGACTCTGCCCCCGGGGGCTTATACTGCCGAGGTAAGCGGCGTGAACAGCACCACCGGCGTGGCCCTGGCCGAGATCTACGCGGTGCCCTAAACTGACAGGTCGGGCACCGCGGGCATTTCCCGATCCCTAAAAGGCTTCCTTGCCCCGCAAGTTTCGGTCGCGTGTGGGGTTCCGCCCCGTCGAAAGCAAATGTCGCATCCCTGACGGGCACGCCCCCCGGAAACTCCCGCAAAGGTCCGGGCGGCATCCCGCGTGTCGAAGGTGTCCACCCTGCTTTGGCGGTCCCCGTCAGGCATTGTCCCGGGAGGATTATTGATATAAGCGATTGATGTAGAAATAAATAGGAATTACAATCAAGTTGCATAATCGGTATTGACCTACCTAGGAGCGGGTGCAAATTCAGTCGTAGTTGCTGCTCTTCACTCGGCTTGCCGTGAGTCCGGAGCGATCAGATCAGTAGCGGCCTCGCAGTTTCAAAGCATGATCAAGCCAAATAAAGCGGCGAAAAATAGGGGTGCCGTTTCCTTCAAGGATCTCAACGCCAAGAACATTCCCGACAGCGGCATCTACAGCGGTTCGAGCCAATTAGGCCGGGAGGTAAGTGGCGAGAATGCCCCGTGGGCAGGTGGGGACGGGGTCGCCTGAGAAGTCGCGGAAAAACAATCTGAGGCAACTTCACTTCGTCATGGTCGGAACAACGAAGCCCGCACGAGGCACAAATTTTGTGACGTCCCTCCAATAGGTCGACAGTGCCATCCCCCCAAAATCATCATATGAAGACTCCGAAAAAACCTGCGACAGCCAAGGCTACGGCCAAGTTCAAGGACCTGAAGTCGAAGAAGAATCCCACCGGCGGGGCCTTCGATGCCTCCGTCAAGACTTCGCTGAAGGGAATCGGTGCTACAATCAGCGGTACTTGTCTCACGATTTGAACACCGAGTGCGGAGTGACGCCTCGCCGGCCGAGGCGGGTTCGAGGCCGAGACGGTTTAGCTCCGGGCAGGCGAGAGCAGGTGCACCGGTAGGCCTGCGGGTGCGCCAGGCCGCAGGCTTAGGGCAAGCATTCGTGACGGTCGGCGGAGTTGGAAGGCTTCTCGCGCCTCCTACGGCAGGGCTGCTCGCAACCGGGCAATGACGTCATGGAAGACGCGCGCGTGGCCATGCACGCCGCTGGCGCCGCGGAACCGAATTTCTCTCGATGACCCGAATCCTGCTTTCCACGACCTCGTTCCAGGACACCCCTGGTGTGCACCATGACCTGCTGGCCAAGGCGGGATTCGAGGTGGTTCGCGAGCGCGGGCCCCTGGCTGAGGCCCGGATGCTGGAGCTCGCCGGCCAGTTTGACGCGCTCCTCTGTGGTGACGACGCCCTGACCCGGGCGGTCATTCAGAAATCGCTGCCTCGCCTGAAGGTGATCAGCAAGTACGGCATCGGCCTCGACAAGATCGACCTGCGGGCCGCGACCGATCTCCGGGTTCCGGTGCTCTTCACGCCGGGGGTCAACCACACGACGGTGGCCGAACACACCTTCGCCCTGCTCTTGGCGGCCGTGCGCCACCTAGTCCTGGAGGCGAACCACGTCGCGCAGGGAAATTGGACCCGAATTACCGGCACCGAGCTCTGCGGCAAGACCCTCGCGATCATCGGGATGGGGCGCATCGGCTCCGAGGTGGCTGTACGGGCGCGCGCCTTCGGGATGGACGTGCTCGGATACGGGCACCACTGGGATCCCGGGTTTGCGGCACTCCATTCCATCACCCGGGTCGAGAGTCTGGACGACCTGCTTCGCCAGGCGGACTTCGTCTCGCTGCACACGAAGTTGACCCCGGCGACCCGCCACCTGATCCATGCGGGCAACATCGGGCTCCTTCGGCCGACGGCGGTGATCGTCAATTGCGCCCGCGGCGAACTGGTCGAGCTCGGGGCCCTTGTGGCCGCGCTCCAGGCCCGGGCGATCCTGGCCTATGCGGCCGACGTCCTCGACCAGGAGCCGCCGCCCCGCGATCATCCCCTGCTGGGGATGCCGAACGTCATCCTCACCCCACATATCGGCTCGCGCACCCACGAGAGCGTGCAGCGGCAGGCGAGCTGCGCGGTCGAGAACCTGACCCTCTTCCTCGCGGGCAAGCCGCCGGTTGCCCGGGCCAACCCGTTCTGATGTAGGTGAGGCTTGGGAGGCCGCCCCGGCCGCCAGGGAGGTCCTCTGCTCCCGCTTGCTATCAACCTATGATCCGCGCTGACTCTCACCCGGCCGGGCCGATGCCTGCAGCGGCCCTTTCGCCTCTTTACTCGGCATTGGCCAAGGCAGCCGTCCGGCATTCCTTTCCGCTCGATAAAATGGATGCGGCAATCACCTCGATACGCTTCATACCCTCCGCCATCACATGAAACACAAGAAGGTTCCCAGATTTATCTGCCTGGTTTATTTTGATGGCAGGAAGCTGCAGGCAATGACGGCGACCGAAAAGGCGGCCCTTGACCGTGCCTCCTCTGCCTATGATCAGTCGCTCCAAAGGAAGGGAAGCTACATCATTGCCGAGGCCCTGCAGTCGCCGAGGAGTGCCCGGACCGTCAGCGTGCGCCGTGGCAAGGCTATGACGTCCGACGGACCCTTCGTTAAGACGAAGGAGCCGCTCGGCGGCTTTATCCTCGTCCAGGCGAGGTCCCTGCGCGCGGCGGAGAGGATCGCTGCCGGCATCCCCCTGGCGAAACTCGGCTGGATCGAAGTTCGCCCGGTTTACGACTTTAGCTAAGGCCGAGCGTGAGCCTGAATGCCAAAGGCGTCGCACCAGTCGCGAGGGTGACGCGCTGAAAGTATTTACGTAACGGAACATCGCCGCTCACCATTCCGGGCTGTAGCCATCTCGTGGTCGGCCATGGCTGCGCCTCGATCAAGACTTAGCGGACGACCCGCGCGCCGCCACCCTTCATCAGGCTTTCGACCTCCTTGCGGGTGGCCATCGAGGTATCGCCGGGCGTGGTCGATGCCAGCGCGCCATGGGCGGCGCCATAGTCGACGGCTGCTTGGGGATCGTTGGTGGCGAGGAACCCGTAGGTCAGGCCGCTCGCAAAGCTGTCGCCTCCGCCCACCCGGTCGAGGATCTCGAGGTCGGGATACTTGCGGCTCTCGTGGAATTTGCCGGCGTGCCAGAGGATGGCGCTCCAGTCGTTGCGGGTGGCGCTCGCCACCCGGCGGAGAGTGGTTGCGGCGACCTTGAAGTTGGGAAACTGCCCGACGGCCGTCTCGATCATCGCCTTGAAGGCCCCTGCCTCGATGTGGCTCAGCTTCTCGTCCGTCCCCTTGACCGCGAAGCCGAGTGAGGCCGTGAAGTCCTCCTCGTTGCCGATCATGACGTCCACGTGGGCCGCGATCTCCCGGTTTACCTCCTGCGCCTTCTTCAGGCCCCCGATGGTTTTCCAGAGGGACGGACGGTAGTTAAGGTCGTAGGAGACCACGGTGCCATGCCGGCGGGCAGCCTTGACCGCCTCGATCACCAGCGCCGCCGTCGACTCCGAGAGGGCGGCGAAGATCCCACCGGTGTGGAACCAGCGGACACCCCGGCGCCCGAAGATCTCCTCCCAATCGAAGTCGCCGGGCTTGAGCTGCGAGGCGGCCGTGTTCCCGCGGTCGGGGACTCCGACGGCCCCGCGGACGCCGAAGCCGCGCTCGGTGAAGTTGAGCCCGTTGCGGACGGTGCGCCCGATGCCGTCATCCTCCCGCCAGCGGAGGTAGTCGGTCGCGACACCTCCTTGCATGATAAAATCCTCGATCAGATGTCCCACCTCGTTGTCAACGAACGCGGTACAGACCGCCGTGCGGAGGCCGAAGCACTTCCGCAGGCCGCGGGACGTGTTGTATTCACCGCCGCCCTCCCAGGCCGCGAATTTCCGGGCGGTCCGGATGCGGCCCTCGCCGGGGTCAAGCCGCAGCATGACCTCCCCAAGGGATAGCTGGTCGAGGGTGCACTCTGAGGCGGGCTTGATCTGGAGGGGCATGGTCGACGGATGGGGCGGGTTCAGATGGTGACGGACTTGCGGGCCGAGGCCTCCCAGCGTGGACTCCCGGCTTCGGCCGCGAGCTCGTTGAATGCTTCGATCTCGGCGCCGCTGAAGAGCAGGCCGCCGGCCTCGGCGGTGCGGCGCGCCCAGTCGGCCTCCAGCTGCCCGGGAAGCATGCAGTCCTGGTTGCCGTGCCCGAGGATGTCCGCCAGCACGGCCTTCACGTTCGCGGCCTGGTCGCGGCCCCGGGCGAACGCGCCCCCGCTGAGGGCGTCCGGGTGGATGGCCTGGAAGAAGAAGCTGCAAGTGTGCTTCTCCGCGGGATCCCGATCCCAACGGCTTCGCAGAGTGGGCAATGAGCCGCCGATGAAGGCGCCGACGATCTCGTCGATCAGGGAAAGCCCGTAGCCCTTGTGTGCCCCGAAGGGCAGCAGCGATGCCACCAGGTTCGGGTCCGTCGTCGGGTTTCCTTGCGCGTCGACGGCCGCTTGCGGCGGGAGGCTCTTGCCCTCGCGCTTCAGCTGCTGCACGCGGCCCATCGCGATCACGGAGGTTGCCCAGTCGATCACGATCGGGAAGCCCACCGCCGCCGTGGTCGGGAAGCCCCACGAATGGGGGTTCGTGCCCAGGGTGGGGAACCGACCCCCGAACGGCACGACCTCGGCCAGCGCGGCGGTGCAATTCGTGTAGGCGATGTAGCCCCGTTTGGCGGCCGCCATCACGTAGCCGCCGCCCCAGAGATAGTGGAAGGCGTTGTCAACCGAGACCGTCCCGACGCCGAAGCGGTCGGCCAGCGCAATTGCCGTGTCCATCGCCCGGTAGGCGGTGGACTGGCCGAGTTTGCGGTTGGCGTTCCAGGCCCGCGTGGCTGCGAAGCGGCTCGGCCGCTCCTCGATCTGGGCCCCCGGCACGCAGCCCTTCGAGCCTGACCCGAAGAGGTGGTCGAGATGCAGCGCTTTGATCGCGTTGTGGGTACGGATCCCGTGGCGGGAGGCGTCGGCGCAGAGGCGCGCCCCGTCCGCGGCCTCGTCGGGGAGAAACCCCCGGTGACGGTAGGCCGCCTCGGTGAGGGCGTTGTGCGCCGCTTCGGGAATGACGAAATAGGTTTCGGGCATGGCGAAGAGCGATCAGGTGCCGGTTGTCGTGGAGTGTCCCAGCAGCTGCGAGACCTCGGCGGCCGCAGCCAGCACTTTGGTCGCCATGTCGGGGATCCGCTTTTCCGGGAGACGGGCGGCCGCGGCGGTCATGCCGATCGCGGCCACGACGCCGCCGGCGGAGGAGAAGATCGGCGCGGCTACGCAGCGCACGCCGACGTGGCATTCCTCGTTGTCGATGCTGTAGCCGCGTTTGCGGATGAGCGCGATTTCCCGCTCCAGGTCCGCGCGCTTGGTCAGCGTGTTGGCGGTGTGCCGGAACGGCGCCTCGCGGGCGTGGAAGTGGACGAACCGTTTGCTGTGGAGGTAGGCGAGGAAGACCTTCCCGGTCGAGCTGCTGTGCAGGTCGGTCATGAAGCCGGTGGCCGCGGCGGCGGCCCGCAGCGGGTGGGGGCTTTCCTGCACCGCGATAATGAGGGACCGCTCGTCGCAGGGGATCGCGAGGTGGGAGGTCTCGTCGGTATCGGCCGTCAGGTTCTGCAGGATGGGCAGTGCGATCTGGCGGATGTCGGTGCCTGCCAAGGCGGCGTTCCCGAGGTGGATCAGGGCCGGCCCAAGGCCGTAGCGCCCGTCGCCCTTTTGGACCAGGCCCTCGATCTGCAGGGTGGCGGTGATCCGCAGCGTCGTGGTCACCGGAATCCCCAGGGCGCGGGCCAGGTCGGCTGTCTTGAGTCCGCCGGGGTGGCCCCGGAGGAGCTTCAGGACGCGGCAGGCGTTGCGCAGGTTCGGAATCACGTACCGTTCGAGCGAGGGGTTCGGCCCGTGCTCGCTGGCGGGTGCGCCTCGTCGGCTGGAGGGCTTATGGCTTCGGGGTTCCAAGGAAGGGCCGGGTCGATTTTCTTGTTGCCGAGAATATCGTTCACCTGTGAATTGCAAGTTCATTAGTGAATGTTGAGTCCATACCCCCCGCCGTCCCCGGGATCGGCCGCTACCGCTGGCGCATCCTGGGCCTGCTGTTCTGTGCGACGACCATAAACTACATGGACCGGAGCGTGCTCGGGGTCCTCGCGCCGACCCTTCAGTACCGGGTCTTCCACTGGACTGACCAGGACTACGCGGCGATCAACATCGCCTTCAAGGCGGCCTATGCGATTGGGTTGGTCTCGATGGGGGCGGTGATCGACAGGGTCGGCACCCGGGTCGGCTACGCCCTCTCGATCGCGATCTGGAGCGTCTTTGGCATGTTGCATGCGGCGGTCCGCCCGGCCTTCAGCCTCCTCGGCTTTTGCGCCGCGCGCTTCGGCCTAGGGCTGGGCGAGTCGGGCAATTTCCCGGCGGCGATCAAGACCACCGCGGAGTGGTTTCCCCGGCGGGAGCGTGCCTTCGCGACCGGGATCTTCAACGCAGGGGCGAACATCGGCGCTATCCTGGCGCCGCTCGTCATCCCGCTGGTAGTCCTCCCGGACGGCACCCACTGGCAGTACGCGTTCCTGACGACGGGCGGACTGAGCCTCGTCTGGATCGTGGTGTGGCTCGCCACCTATCGGCCCCCGGCCTCCCACCCCGGGGTGAGCGCGGCCGAGCTGGCCTACATCAACAGCGACTCGCCTCCGACCACGGGGGCCAAGATCCCCTGGTGTCGGGTGCTCCCGCTGCGGGAGACCTGGGCCTTCGCGCTCGCCAAGATCACCGACGCCGCCTGGTGGTTCTACCTTTTCTGGGGAGGCAAATTCCTCTACGACCGCTTCGGTCTCGACATCAAGGGGCTCGCCCTGCCGCTGGTTGTCATCTTCGCCGTGTCCGACCTCGGGAGCGTGGGCGGAGGCTGGCTTTCCTCGACCCTGATCAAGAAGGGCTGGAGCGTGAACCGCGCCCGCAAGACGACCCTGCTCATTTGCGCCCTTTGCGTCCTGCCGGTGGTCGGCGTCACCCTGGTCGGAACCCGCTTCGACACCTCGGAGGCCTTCTACGCCCGCCTGGCTTCGGCCCGGACGAGCACCGAGCGGGAGGTGGGCGGGCGCCGGGAGCAGGTGTCCGAGCCGTTGCCCCCGGCCGCCCAGGCATCCTTACGCAGCCTCGCGGGGCGCAGCTTCGGCTCCGCGCGCGAGTTTATCACGGCGGCCGGGAAGGTTCTCGACCCGGCGACGGCCGGGCGCCTGGAGGGGGTCATTGTCGCGTGCGCCCGCACGGACCGCCTTTATTGGGTCGCAGTCCTCCTGATGGCGCTGGCGGCAGCCGGCCACCAGGCCTGGTCAGCCAACCTCTATACCCTGGTTTCGGACGTTTTCCCCAAAGCCGCCACCGCGTCAGTGATCGGATTCGGCGGCATGTTCGGCGCGGTCGCCGGCCTTGTCGCCGACTGGAGCCTCGGCCGGGTGCTCTCGGCCAGCGGACCGGCCGGCTACCTCTTCGCGTTCCTGGCCGCAGGCTCCGTCTATCTCTTTTCCCTCGGCGTGATCCAGCTGCTGATGCCCCGGATGACGCCCCTGGATGACAATCTCCGCCCCACCACCTCCTACCCATGAGCACTACCTCCTTCGTCGAGTCTCTCTTTCAGCTGCGCGGGCGCGTGGCCGTCGTCGTGGGAGGAACGGGCGAACTCTGCGGGGCCATCGCGGAGGGGTTCGCGGCAGCGGGGGCCGAGGTGGTACTCGTGGGACGCAATCCCGCCAAGGCCGGGCCCCGCCTGGAGCGGATCGCCGCCGCCGGCGGTCAGGCTTGGTTCCACGCCGCCGAGGCGTCAAGCAAGACCGAGCTAGCCGGGCTCCTCTCCGCGGTTCTCACGCGGTCGGGCCGCGTCGACATCGTGGTGAATGGTGCGGGGACAAACTCGCCCACGCCCTTCTTCGAGATCACGGAGGAGGAGTTCAACCGGATCATCCGCGCCAACCTGACCTCGGTCTTCCTCGGCTGCCAGGTCTTCGGCAGGTACCTGGTCGACCGCGGCGAGGGCGGTTCGGTGATCAACCTCGGCTCAATGTCGGGCCTCGTGCCCCTCTCGCGGGTGTTCACTTATTCGGCGACCAAGGCTGCGGTCCACAACCTTTCGAAGAACCTCGCTCGGGAGTGGGCCCCCCAACGGGTGCGGGTGAATACGCTCGTGCCCGGCTTCTTCCCGGCGGAGCAGAACCGGAAGGTCCTGACGCCCGAACGCGTCGCCGCCATCATGGGCCGGACGCCGATGAAGCGCTTCGGCGAGGCCCGCGAACTCGTGGCGGCCGCCCTGCTCCTGGCGAGCGACGGGGCCGGTTCGTATATCACCGGCGCCGAACTGGCCGTGGACGGGGGCTTCAACGCCATGTCCATCTGAGGCCCCAATGAGACCGATCAACCGCTTCCTAGTCCGGGAGGGACTGACCCTCGCCGCCAACCCCTGCGTCAGCCCGGACTTCTGCCTCGACTGGGAACGCCTCGCTCCGAGGCTGGCCGCCGGGGAGGTGGGAGACCTGTTTCGCCACGCCAAGTCTGCCTTCGAGACCGCCGCCGGTTCCTGGGCCCTTCTCGAGGATCCAGCCAGCGGCGATTGCGCCTGGGAGTTCCGCCCGAGGCCCTCGGCGCCGCCGTTGGGGACGCTTTCCGCGGCGGTGACGGGGCCGGCCGCCCTGTATTATCCCGCCAGTTGGGAAAACCTTCTGGCGCTCAAGAACCTGGTCCTCGAGCACGATCCCGGATCCACGATCTTCCCATCATCCGGCTCGGGGTTGGGTCAAAGCACCTTGGGCGTCGGGGCCAGGTTCACAACCCTGCACTGGCCCGCGGTCGAGTGGGCGATGAGTGCCCTCGAGCTGGGTGTGACGGCGAACCAGAACAGCATCCCCCGGGAACTCGTCTACGACGTCGACGCGATGCTCGAGGGGCGGCTCGACACCGTACCGTTCCCCTTCATCGGCACCAACGTCCCGGAGGGGCACCAGGGCCAGAGTGTCGAGGGCATGAGCCATGGCTGCGTGCTCTCGAAGCTCCGGACGGGCTTCCACCGCCGGAGGATCGCCTGGAGTTTCAACGCCGACCACCAGCCGATCGGGGGCGCCTTTGACGCGCGCGAGGACGCCCTCGTCCGGGGCTGCCTCCTGGCCAGCTACATCACGTTCGACCTCTCACCCGAGCTCGCGCTCCGCCGTCCGGCCGACGCTGGAACCATCAACGCCGGCGTCGTGGCCCGCGTGCGCGCCCGGGTGGCGGATGCCGGGCTCACCCTCGATCCTGCCGCCTTCGGCGCCCTGCTCGGGGCGGTCTGGCCCGCGATGCAGAAGATGAAGGCGCGGGACGAGAAGTACCGGGCGGCCCGGGACGCGGCCTTCACGACTGAGCCCGGTCGAGCCTACCTCCGCGAGCTCTCCATCGACGAGCTGCCGGGCCTCACCACCCCGGAGACGACGGCCGTCATGCTGGCGCTCTGCGAGGTTCTGGGGATGCCGGTCAACTTCATCGCGCCGGCTTTTGGCTTCCAGAAGAACATGCCGTACCCGGACAACGAGGGGCTCCGCACCCTCATTTATCGCCAGTGGGGCGTGGCGCAGCGGTTCGGGGTGAGCATCGGCTTCCACTCGGGATCCGGCAAGTCGGCGGAGAACTACCGGGTGATGGGGGAGGTGACGGGAGGACGCCTCGAGATCAAGACGAGCGGCCGCTACACCTACGAGATGGGGGTCGCTCTGTCGCGGTCAGGAGAACCATCCGACCAGGCGCTCTGGCGGGACTGGTACCGCTTCACCCTCGAGCTTGCCCTGGCCGGCGCCTTCAGCACGGACGCCACCGAGAGTCGAATGGCCCGCACGTTTATTGGGGATGCGCTCGCCCGCGCGGGCCAAGGGACCGATGTCTTCGGGAACCGGGCGGCCTGCCGGTTGGCGCTCGAGGCGCTCGCGCCGGGACCCGATCACATGTTCTTTTTCGAGTACAACTTCCTTTTCGTCCTCGCCGCCGGGGGCCGGCCCGAGAAGGCGGCGCTGGGCGATCATTCGCCGGCCGGCTACCGGCAGCGCGCGCGGTTCTACTCGATCAGTGCCGGCGCGCGGCTCCGCTACGCCAAGGGCGTGGCCGGTTATATCGTCTTCCTGGCCGAACACACCGGTCTGGTGCCGGCGGAACGCTGCGGCGCGGTCCGCCGGCTCCTGGCGCGCATTGAGGCCTATGACGAATTCATAGCCGAAATCTCCAAATGAAACCTTTCATCCACGACGACTTCCTGCTCCAGACCGACGCGGCCTGCGAACTCTACCACCGTTATGCGGAGGGCGAGCCGATCTATGACTACCACTGCCATGTCTCGCAGGCCCAGATCGCCGCCAACCACCAGTTCAGCGACCTGTCCGACATCTGGCTCGGCGGGGACCATTACAAATGGAGGGCCATGCGGGCCAACGGCATTGCGGAGCGATTCTGTACCGGGGACGCCGCCCCCCGGGAAAAGTTCGACACCTGGGTGGAGACTTTGCCCCACACGCTCGGCAATCCGCTCTATCACTGGTCTCACCTCGAACTCGCCCGCTACTTCGGAATTCATGAATTGATTGGCCCGGCCACGGGGGCCGCGATCTGGGAGGCGGCCAACGCCCGGCTGCCGACGCTCCGGGTCCACGACATCCTCGCGGCCAACCGGGTGGCGGTCGTCTGCACGACGGACGATCCCGCGGATTCGCTCGAGACGCACGCGAAGATCCGGCAGTCCGGCCTCCCGACCCGGGTGTATCCGGCATTCCGGCCCGACAAGGCCTTGGGCGTGGCGAATCCGGTGGCCTTCAACCCCTGGGTCGAGCGGCTGGCCGGAGCCGCCCGCACGACCGTGCGCTCTTTTGACGACCTATTGGCGGCCCTCAAAACCCGGCACGACGACTTCCACGCGGCCGGCGCCCGGCTATCCGATCATGGAATGGAGGTGGCACTCGCTGACCCCTGCACCCACGCGGAGGCCACTGCCGTCTTCAAGGCGGCGCGGGAGGGGAGGGGAGCCTCGCCCGCCGAAGCTGCCAAGTTCGGCTCCTTCCTCATGCTGGAGTTCGGCCGGTGGGACGCCGCGCGCGGCTGGACCAAGCAGCTGCACCTGGGCGCGCAGCGCAGCGCCAACACCCGCCTCCTCCGCCAGCTCGGTCCCGATACGGGATTCGACTCGATTGGGGATTTCCCCCAGACGCGGGCCCTCGGCCGCTACCTGGATGCCCTCGACGGGACCGGTGAGCTTCCTCGGATGGTTCTCTACAACCTGAATCCCGCCGACAATTACGCCTTCGCCACTATGGCCGGCAACTTCCAGGAGGGGCCGGTCCCGGGCAAGGTCCAGTTTGGCAGCGGCTGGTGGTTCCTCGATCAGAAGGAGGCGATGGAGTGGCAGCTCAGCGCCCTGGCGCATATCGGCCTCCTCAGCCGCTTTGTCGGCATGCTGACCGACTCGCGCAATTTCCTCTGCTACACCCGGCACGAGTATTTCCGCCGCGTGCTCTGCAACTTCCTTGGCGGCCAGATAGAGCGCGGTGAACTCCCGGCCAACGGCCCGCTTGTCGGCGGCATGGTGAAGAGGATCTGCTTCGCCAATGCCCGGGACTTCTTTGGCCTCCAGCTCGATCCGGCCTTCGGGGCCGCCTCGCCCTGACTCGTCGCCGCCGATGGAAACACTCGCGTGGGAGTGGCGGCCATCGCCGTTGTCCTTTCGGCCGATTGCATCGCTCGACCGGCCGCGATTCCCCGGTCCTGGCGGACCTATCCCCCCACGGTGGCGGCGCAGCGATTCGGCAGTGTATGGTTCGACGAACAGCGGAATCTGGCGCTACGCGTGCTCAGCGGAGCGGACTAATGACGTCGTTTAGATTTGGTGAATCCCGCACACCCCGAGTTCCCTGCTTTGAAGGTGAGCGCGCCAGTACGGTTCCGTTTCGACCCGCGGCTTTCCCGATCGCTGGGCAGATTGACTCCGTCCCAACCAGGGGACGACTCCTTCCCGATATTGGCAAACTGGCCGCAGATGCAGCTCCATCGGATATTCGCTAGAAGTTTTGGGGTAAATACTTAGGAAAGAGCTTCGGTTTGGAACACGCCTTGCTCATTTGCGCCGGTCCCCATGATTGCTGACCTGCGCTTCGTGCTCCGTTCGCTCTCGCGGTCTCCGGGTTTCGCGCTGGTGGCGATCCTGACGCTGGGCGTTGGCATCGGGGCGGCCGCGACCATGTACAGCGCCCTTCGCGCCCTGGTGCTTCAGCCTTTTTCCTATCCGAAGCAGGAGCAGGTGGTGCAGCTGTGGCCGGGAGAGGAACATGCCGCGTCCCCCTTGGATTTCCTGGATATCAAGGAACAGGCGACCTCCTTCCAGGAACTCGGAGCCTACACGCCCAACCAGACCAACATTGGCACGGGTCGGCCCCAAGCAGTCCGCGGGGCGCGCAGCACCTCGGGAGTTCTCCGAGCGTTCGGAGTCGCCCCGGCGGCAGGACGATTCCTCGAAGCGGCCGACGAAGCCGTGGGCGCGCCACCTGTGGCCGTGATCAGCGACGGCCTCTGGCGCCAGGCCTTCGCGGCCGACCCTGCGGCGCTCGGACGCGTCGTCCCCATCGACGGCATCGGCACGACGATCGTCGGGATCATGCCGGCCGGTTTCGAGTTCGCCTCGCCTTGGTATCGCGGCGCCAGCTGCGAGCTCTGGCTGCCGCTCCGGCTCATGCGGGATGGGAGCCGCGGTGACGGCTGGCTGGCCTGTGTGGGCCGCTTGAAAGACGGGGTGACGGTCGCCGCCGCGGACGCCGAGGTGGAGGCAATCGGCGGCCGTCTGGCGAAGGCCTACCCGGATACCAATTCCAATCGGACCTTCCTTGTGCGCCCGATGAAGACGGAGATGATCCGCTACGTCGGCCCCCAGATGTGGATGCTGTTCGGCGCGGTCGTCCTGGTGCTCCTGGTCGCGTGCGCCAATGTCGCCAGCATGCTCCTCGCCCGGTGCGCCATGCGCCAGGGCGAGTTTGGCATCCGGGTCGCGCTCGGGGCCGCGCGGCATCAGATCGTCCGGCTGGTCCTGGCCGAGAGCTCGGCGCTGTCCTTGGCCGGCTCCGCCCTCGGCGTCATGCTTGCGGGCGCCGGTACCCGCGTCCTCGCGGTCCTCGCGCAGACCACGGATACGAGGAGGGCGGCCATGGCCATGGACGGCCACGTGCTGGCCTTTGCCGTGGCGGCGACGTTCGCGACCGCCCTGCTGGCCGGCCTCCCTCCGATCCTCGCGACCTCCCGCCTGTCGGTGGTCGAGGGTTCGCATGGGGAGAGTCGGAGCGTGGCGGGTTCCTGGCGGCGCCGCCAGCTCCTCCGCGCTCTCGTCGTCGCCCAGGTGGCGGTGGCCTTCGTCCTGGCCAACGCTGCGGCGATGTTTTCGGCGAGCTACCTGAAGGTGTTGGCGGCTAACCGGGCCCTCGCCTCCGATTTTGTCCTTTCCTGCGAAGTCGACCTGCACGGCAGTCGCTATGACAAGCTCGAGGACCGGATCCGCTTTGGGACGGAGCTAACCGAGCGCGCGGCCGCGCTCCCGGGCGTAACGGCCGCAGGCACCACCTCGAAGCTACCCTTGGAGGGGGGCGCGAACTCGACCATCCTGGTGAACCAGGAGATGTTCGATCCCAAGGCGAACAGCACGCTAGCCGAGATCTCGAGCGTCACGCCGGGGTACTTTGCCGCCGCCGGGATCCATCTGGTCCGGGGACGAACGCTGGTGCCGGGTGACGCCGGCAAGGACGACATCGGCGTCGTCGTCAACCGTGCCCTGGCGGAGAAGTGCTGGCCCGGCCAAGACCCCCTGGGCAAGGTCATCCGCAGCGATTCTCCCACGCCGTACTACCACGCCCGGGTGGTCGGGGTGGTGGACGACGTGCGGCAGTGGGGGCCGAAGGAGAAGGCCGCCCCCGAGATCTATTGGACAACCGACCGCGCTTGGGGCCAGACCCTCTTCCTGGTGGTACGGTCGTCACTGCCGGCCTCCCAGCTGGCCCCACTGTTGCGGCGCGAGCTGGGCAACCTCGACCCGGACCTACCGATGTCCCGCGTTCGGACCCTGCGGCAGCTCGTGGGGGAGAGCGCCCAGGGGGACCGCGCGGTCGCAAGCGTCGTGGACTTCTTCATGGCCGCGGCGCTGGGCCTGGTCGCGGTCGGCCTCTACGGCACTTTGTCCTATATCGTCCTCTCCCGGACCCGGGAGATCGGCATTCGCCTGGCGGTCGGCGCCGAACGGGCGAGCATCCTCGGGCTGATTTTTCGCCAAGGGCTCGGGTGGGTCGCCGCGGGCGTGGTCATGGGCACCGGGGCGGCGCTCGCCTTGGCGGGCGGGCTGCGGGCGTCCGTCTGGGGGATCGACCCTTTCAACGGGTACTTTCTGCTTGGCAGCGGCGCCGTCGTGTCGACGGCGGCGGTCCTTGCCTGTTGGCTTCCGGCCTGGCGCGCTTCGAGCGTCGATCCAATTGTGGCGCTACGTTCCGACTAGACCCCTTCCCGGCGGGAGGGGCATTCTCGTCGGGGGCCGCGCAGCAGCGGATTGGCCGTGACGGCGGCGTCCGCGGTCCGACTCCGAAATGTCGGCTCGGCGGGAATCTATTTGAGAGAAGTACGAGGATAACATCGCATGCCTGGAGCTCCTGGAGGTATTCCGGTCGATGCCCGGCCCAATGCATGAGCGAAACTTCGCATAAGACAGCCTACGCCCTCGCTCGGATAGCGATGGGGGATTCCCGGTCCGGCGATCGCCTGGCTTCGCCCGACTTAGTCGAAGCCCTCGAAGCTTTCCGCTCGACCGCCCTCGCCTTGGACAGCCTCATCGATTCCGAAGCCCGCGAACTCGAGCGGCGCATCGGGGGGAAGCCGATCCCGAGGTGCGGCGGCGCTGACGGCCGGGCTTAGTGTGACGGTAGGGGCCGCTTTCCTACTCGAAAGCAATGGCTTCTTGTTTGGAGTCAGCCCCGCCGATCCTACGATCCTGTGCGGCACCGCGTCTCTGCTGTTCTTTGCCGCCTTGACGTCCATGCTCGTGCCCGCGTGGCGGGCGCTCCGCAGCGATCCGATCGTGGCGCTAAGGTATGAATGAGGCCGCAGCGTTTCTGTCCACGGGCCTCCACCTAACGGCAGACGCCAACGCATTCCGCCCCGGCGTTGCATCTCTTCCATTTGACGCCTAAGCTCTGGGGGAGTTTTCCCTGACATCAGCTGCCGGACCTAACACCTGCCGGGCGGACCCCGAGAGAAGTGGTTTGCAGGGCACCGCCAAGAGGCCGAGAAAGACCCCATGAAGATCTATCGCGTGAGCCGGGCAGCGGTGTTCTTTCGGCGGGGACTGGTGCTCGGGGGCGCCGTGCTCGGCGCAGCGGGTCTCGCCGCCGAGACGAGCGCCTCCGCCGCGATGGGGCGAGGCGACCGCTACTCCGGAGAGCTTTGGGCCTCCCGGTCACCCGTGCTCGCGCAGCATGGAATGGCCGCGACCGAGCAGCCCCTCGCCTCGCAGATCGCGGTTGATATCTTGAAAAAGGGCGGCAGCGCGGTCGATGCGGCGATCGCCGCCAATGCGGCGCTCGGCCTCATGGAACCGGTGCTGAACGGGATTGGCGGCGACTGCTTCGCGATTGTCTGGGATCCCAGGACCAAACAGCTCTACGGCTACAACGGCTCCGGCCCTTCGGCCCGCGGACGCGACCTGGCCCGCATGCAGGCGGAAGTCCGCGCAGCCTACGCCAAGGCCGGGAAGCCGGCCCGGGACCACATCCCGAACGTGGGTTCGCTGCCGATCACGGTCCCAGGGACCATCGCCACTTGGTTCGCGCTCCACGACCGGTTTGGCAAGTTGCCGATCGCCGACGACCTGGCGCCGGCGATCGCCTACGCCCAGCAGGGTTTCCCGGTGACCCAACTGGTGGCGGACTATTGGAAGGGCAACTTCAACGCCTTCCATCGGCTGCAGGGCTTCATCGAGGAAAGCGCTAATGCCGACCACACTTACCTCATCGACGGGCACACCCCGGCGGAGGGCGAGGTGTTCCGCAACCCCGACCTGGCCCGGACCTTGGGCCTGATCGCGGCGGGCGGCCGCGACGCCTTCTACAAAGGCGCGGTCGCGCGCACGATCGACGCCTATTTCCGGCGCATCGGCGGCGACCTTCGCTACGAGGATTTCGCCGGCTTCCAGGGCGAGTGGGTGGCGCCGCTCTCGGTCAGCTACCGCGGGTACGACGTTTATGAGCTGCCGCCCAACAGCCAGGGCTTCGCCGTCCTGGAAATGCTGCAGATGCTGAAGAAATTCGACCTGCACGCGATGGGCGCGGGCAGCGCGGACGAGGTGACCGCGATGCTGGAGGCGAAGCGACTGGCCTACGAGGACCTCGCCAAGTTCTACGACGACCCCCGGTTCAACGCTGTGCCGGTCAAGGGCCTGCTATCCGACGGATACGCCGACCAGCGGCGCGCCCTGATCCACCTTACCCATGCGAACCCCGATATCGGCCCGGGCGAGCCCAAGCTCTTTGACGGCGACACGACCTACTTTGCCATCGCCGACAAGGACGGCATGATGGTCTCGATCATCCAGTCGAATTATCGTGGCATGGGCTCGGGCCTGGTTGCCGACGGCCTCGGCTTTATGTTCCAAGACCGGGGCGAACTCTACTCCCTCGATCCCGCGGCCGCCAACGCCTACGCCCCCGGCAAGCGCCCGTTCCAGACCATCATCCCGGCGTTTCTCATGAAGGATGGGGCGCCGGTGATGGCCTTCGGTCTCATGGGCGGCGACATGCAACCGCAGGGGCACGTCCAGGTGCTGGTCAACATGATCGACTTCGGCATGAACGTGCAAGAGGCGGGCGATGCGGCCCGCTGGCGCCACTATGGCAATGCCGAGCCGACCGGCGAGAAGTCGGACGGGATCGGCAAGGTCGAGATGGAGTCGGGCTTCGACCCGGCGGTGAAGGCCGAGCTGGAACGCCGCGGGTACAGGGTGGTCCCGGGCACCGGCAACTTCGGCGGTTACGAGGCGATCCGCTTTGATGCCAAGCAACGGGTGTACGCGGGAGCGACCGAGATGCGCAAGGACGGCGAGGTCGTCGGTTACTGAGCGTGGCCTCCAGCTTCAGCACATGCCGCTTATGGCGCCTGTGGTCGATAAATGGGTCCCTTTTGGGATAGTCTCAGACGCTACGAGAGTAGTGTCTTCGACTGCCGGCAATCTCGTCGCATTTTGTTCCAGCGGCGGCCCCTAGAGGCGAAAATTACATGCCGGCGGCACCCCAACGCACCGAAAACTTGAATATCGGAGGAAGACCGAGTAGATATTTACACGTCCAACTCGACCGAGCCCACAATTCATTCAAACAATGAATCCAAATGGGAAGTCCCAGTCCATGGCCTGCGAACTGTGCCGTGCCTCCCAGGCCCTCTCAATTCTACCTTGGAGCGGGTAGAATTTGTTTCAGATCTCCCCGTGAGCATTTTTTTCGGCCGTGAGGGGTGAAGCACAAACCGTCGCCACGATCCTGCCGACATCCATTTCCCAGTCAGGACGGTCAGAG
>Ga0302314_10000597_pt1 | contig 66311 bp, 70 predicted proteins | sample III_Palsa_N2_3_FD_200533 | JGI IMG/M metagenome (GOLD analysis project Ga0302314, IMG submission 200533) | Peat permafrost microbial communities from Stordalen Mire near Abisko, Sweden - III_Palsa_N2_3 | ecosystem: Environmental > Terrestrial > Soil > Palsa > Peat permafrost | place: Sweden...
AAGAATGACGACACCGAAACCGGCCCCCACCTTGAGGGAAATACGCCAGTCCGAAAACCGCATGAGCCCGACTCCCAACAAAGTTCTCGCCGCGTTCCTGCCCACGAGTTCCGGGTTCTATCGCCCAAGCCGATTCACGGACAAATCATCCGCGACGCAATCTCATTCTGACGGCAAACCATTTCCGATTCGTTAGGTGTGACGGAGAAGGCACTCTTCCGTTACGTCAGAAACGAAAATTCTCCCAAAACCGCGGCGGCAAAGCGATTACATCAGACCTTTTGGCCGATGTGGGCTAATGCCGTTCCGGCATGGGGCATGTCGGTCAGGGATGACCCTAGTAAAGCTCCGGCACCCAATGCTGATCGGATTTCTTCGGGCGCACATAGTCGGTCTCGGTCTGACGCGGCGGCAGATCGACCTTGATCGGCTCCAAATCCTTGTAGGGCACCTGGCGCAGCAGATGGGCGATGCAGTTGAGCCGGGCGCGTTTCTTGTCGTCGGCATCGACGATGTTCCAGGGCACGAGCTTGGTGTCGGTATATTTCAGCATCGCGTCCTTGGCCTTGGAATACTCGACCCACTTGCCGCGCGATTCCAGGTCCATCGGCGATAGTTTCCAGCGCTTGATCGGGTTCTCCATCCGTTCGGTGAAGCGAGCCTCCTGCTCCTCGTCGCTGACCGAGAACCAGTATTTGATGAGATGGATCCCGGCATGGACCAGCATCTCTTCGAACAGCGGGCACGCGCGCAGGAACTCCTGATATTCCTCGTCCGAGCAGAAACCCATGACATGCTCGACCCCGGCGCGATTGTACCAGCTGCGATCGAACAGCACGATTTCGCCGGCCGCCGGCAATTGGGCGACATAGCGCTGGAAATACCATTGCGTCCGTTCGCGCTCGGTCGGCGTGCCCAGCGCCACGACCCGGCAGGTGCGCGGGTTCAGGCTTTCGGTGATGCGTTTGATGACGCCGCCCTTGCCGGCGGCGTCGCGGCCCTCGAACAGCACGCAGACCTTCAGGCCCTCGATCTTGACCCATTCCTGCAGCTTGATCAGCTCGAACTGCAGGCGCGCCAGCTCGTCGGTATAGCTGTATTTCTTCTTTTTCGTCCGGGGCGGCGTGCCCTTGCCCATGACCTGCCAGCGATCCTCGATGATGGTCCGTTCATGGATGTTGCGGACGATTTCGCCGCCGGGCCTCTTGTCGCGTTTGTCCGCCATCGATTGCCCCTTTTTCGAGTTTGTTAGCCGAGCCGTCCGAGCCAATCGAGTGCGTCGCGATAACGCACGACCGCGCCGACCACGACGATGGCCGGCGGTTCGATCGCCGAGGCGGCAACCGCGTCGGCAGCGGTGGCGAGCGTCGCCACCAGAACCTGCTGCTCGGCCCGCGCGGCCTTGCTGACGATCGCGACCGGTTCGTCGGGTGAACGCCCCTCGGCCACCAAACGTGCCGTGATCGCCGCCAACTGGCGAAACGCCATATAGAACACGATGACCGGCGCCGCCCGGGCCAGCGCCGCCCAGTCGATGCCCTCGGGCAGGAGCCCCTGCGCGTCATGGCCGGTGACCAAGGCGAACACCTGGTTGGTGTCGCGATGGGTGACCGGAATGCCGGCATAGGCGAGCCCGCCGATGCCGGCGGTGACGCCGGGTACGATGCGGAACGGCACGGACGCCTCGGCCAGCGCCAGCGCCTCCTCGCCGCCACGACCGAACACGAACGGGTCGCCGCCCTTCAGCCGCACGACCCGGTGACCGGCCTGGGCGAGATCGATCAGCCGCTTGGTGATGTCGGGCTGGGTCGGCGACGGCCGGCCGCCGCGCTTGCCGGCATATTCCAAGAGCGCGTCGGGCCGGGTGAAATCGAGCAGGCGCGGATCGATCAGCGCGTCATAGACGATGGCGTCGGCCGCCTCGAGCGCGTGGCGGCCGAGCAGGGTCAACAGCCCGGGATCGCCCGGCCCGGCGCCGACCAGCCAGACCGAGCCCGGCCGGAACTCGGGAAATGCGAAGGGCACGCGGTCCATGAAATGATCCGATGTCGCGAATGTGACCAGCTTGATGCGCCGGCGACGGATTGCAAGGGGTGGAATCTGCGGGGCTGCGGCACAAGATCTCAGCGGCCGGCCGCTGGTCAAGCGGCAGCGGTCAATCTACTGTGCCGCCCTCGTGGGCGCACCCGCCTGTTCCGGAGCCGTTCCTCATGTCGTTTCGTTCGTTCTTCCGCTTGAGCGTCCTGGCGGTCGCCCTCATGAGCACCCTGCCCCATTCCGCCTATGCGCTGGATGATTATCTGAATGCGATCAAGGCGGTGAAGGCCGGCGACCTGGAAGGTCTGCGCGCGCAGGTCGTGCGCGGCGACGAGATGAACCATCAGGATGACGACGACAAAACCGCGCTGATGTATGCCGCCATAGCCGGCGATGCCCAGATGATCAAACTGCTGCTCCAGGGCGGTGCCCGCACGACGATCCGTGACCAGAACGGCCGTGTCGCCTTGCATTGGGCGGTGCAGCGGGACAATCCCGATGCGGTCGCGGCCCTGCTCGACGGCGGGGCCTCGATCGAGACCCAGGACCCGCACGGCACGACACCGCTGATGATGGCGGCGGCCAACGGCAATCTGGCGGTGTTGCGCGTGCTGATCGCCCATCACGCCAAGCTCGATACCCGCGACTATACCGGCCGCTCCGCCGTCGATTTCGCCGACGGCAGCCGCCAGTCCCGCGCCTCGACGCTGCTGAAGCAGGCCGGCGCGCCCTAGTCGATTTCCGCGACCAGGCTTTTGACCGTGCCGTCGGCATAGAGTGTCGCCAGCGCGCGGTTGAAGGCCGCGAGCTTCGCCTCATAGCCCGGTCGATTGAGTGGCAGACCCAGATATTGGATCTGTTCCTCGATCGGCGGATCGACCCATTCCATTTCGCCCGAGAATTCGGCGAGGCCGGTGCCAAGCAGGTAGGCCGCGACTCCGCGGTCGATCAACACCATGTCGACCCGGTGCGCCACGAGCTTGCGCAGATTTTCCTCGTCATCCACGCCGCTCTCGGTCCGGAGATGGGCCGCCTCGAAGCTGGGCGGATTAACGTAGCCCCGGCCGACGCCGATGGTATAGGCCGCCAGATCCGCCAGCGTGCGGAACTGGATCTTGTCGGATTTCAGCTTGTAGAAGCCGATCTGGTTGGCCGGCAGCGCGTCGGAAAAAGCGAAGTATTTCTCGCGCTCGGCGCTGTGCCACAGAAAGATGACGCCGTCGTAGTCGCCGTTCTGCGCCTCGTCGAGCGCGCGCGCCCAGGGGCGGAAAGTGACGACCGGCTCATAGCCGGCCCGGCGGAAGGCGCGGGTGACGATATCGACGGTGATGCCGCCGTTCGGCAGGTTCGCCCCCATGTAGGGCGGATATTCGGTGGAGACGAGTTGGAGCGTTTCCGCCGCCCCGGCGGAGCCGGCGACGGCCAGGGTCGCGACCAGCGCGACAAGAAACGACAAGATGCGGCACATGGCGGACGCCCCCTCTGCGTTCATCCTAGCGCGTGCACCGCAATAATCCCAAGACGTCAGTTGGCCGCCAGCCGATAAAGCCGAAGCGTGATCCAATGACCGTTCGAGTAATCGAAACCGCGCACCGCGCCGAAGGGCCGGACCGCCTTGCCGGCAGCCTTGACGGCGGCGGCGAAATCCGGGTCCTGACGATCGGCCACCAGGGCCAGTTTGGCCTTGCCGTCGATCAGATCCGCCGCCGCCACACCCGGTGTGACGAGGCCGGTCGCGGTGCCGAGCATGAATACCAGGCTGGGCTCGGAATAGCCGGTCGAGACGATCGTCTCGCCCGGCAGCCGTTCGGTCGCGACCAGGGCCGCGGCGGAGCGGCTGAGCCAGATCGCGTCGAGCCGCGGCAGCACCAGCGCAAAGGCCGGCACCATCACCAGGAGGCCGACCAGCAACGCCACACCGGCGCTGCCGAGGCTGGCGCGCGCGCGTTCCTTCCAGACCAGATGCCACAGGGCCGCCAGCACCGCCGCCGCCCCGACGGCAGCCCCGAACGAGGCGCGATAGCCGAGTGCGAGCGGCAAGGCCACCACCGCCGCCGAGAGGGCGACCGCCGCCAGGCTCCACAGCCCGACCGGCAACCAGGCGATCCAGCGGCGCGGCACGACCATGCCCTCTTCCGCCGCCGCGATCAGGCCCTTGGCCGCCAGCAGCGCCAGCGCCGGATAGAGCGGCACGACATAATGCGGCAGCTTGGTCGGCACCGCCTCCAGCACGATCCAGAACGGGATGGCCCAGGCGAGCAGGAAGCGCGCGGCCGGCAGACGGCGATTGCGCCAGGCCCAGACCGCGCCGAAGCCCAGGAACAGGGTGCCGGGCCAGAAGGTCACGGGCAGCAGCACCAGGTAATAGCCGGGCCAGGCGCCATGGGCCTCCTGGGCGCCGGCGACCTTGCCCAGCAGGTCATGGCCGACCGCTTCGTTCAGGAACTGGCCCTGGGTCGCGATCTCGATGCTGACGAGCCAGGGCAGCACCAGCGCCAGCAGCAGCGGCACGCCCCAGAGCGGCCGAAGCGCCTTCAGCCACGCCCCGCGCCGGTCGGCGATCGCGAGCGCCAGGATCGACAACAGCGAGATCGCCGGCACCACCGGTCCCTTGACCAGGATCGAGACAGCCTGAGCGACCCAGAACAGGGCCGCCAGCCCCGGTCCGAACCGTTCGCCCCGGCGCGCCGACAGATAACAGGTCGCGAGCGCGCCCTGGGCCGCGACGGCAGTCGCCAGCAGCAGCGCGTCGGTCGTGGCCACATGGGCCTCGAACACCAGATCGAGGGAACCGGCGAGCAGCCCGGCGCCGATGAGCGCCGTGCGGCGGTCGAAGATGTGTTGGCCGAACAGGAACGTGAACAGCACGGCGCCGGTGGCGCCCAGCAGCGAGACCAGGCGATAGGGCCAGACGGATGTGGCGTCGGCCTCGCTGAAGGCGGCGACGGCCGCCGCCTGCAGCCAATAGACCCCGGCCGGCTTTTTGTTGCGGGCCTCGTCCTGATAGCGGATGCGCACGAAATCGCCGGTTTCCAGCATCTGCCGCGTCGCCTGGATATAGCGCGCCTCGTCCCGGTCGACCGCCGGCAGGCTCGCCATGCCCGGTAGATACAGCGCCAGCGACAACAGCAACAGCAGCAGCCAGGGACGATGCCCCTCGGCCAAGTGATCGAGCCGGGCGCCGAGCCCGTAGGAATCATGTGGTCTCACGGGGAGCAGGCTTACGCGGAAGTACCGCTCGAAGGCAAGGCGACTGAGCGCGCCACTTCGTCCGCCCGGGCGGCGAGCGTCGCCAGCACCTGCGGATGGGCGCCCAGTGCTGCGGCCTCGATCAAATGCGCCCGGTCGCCGATCGCCGCCCGCGCCTGGGTCCGGGCCAGACCCAGCAGGCTGCCCTCGGTCAGGAACCAGGGCAGCAGCAGGATTTGGCGGTGGCCGGCCGCGATGAGCGTCTCGAACGCGTCGGCGACGGAGGGCTTGGCGACGGAGGCGTAGCAGGCGATGGCAGCGGCGAAGCCGTGCTTTTGTTTCAGTGCTTCGGCCAGTGTGACCAGCCCGGCGTTGGTCTCGGCATTGCTGCTGCCGGCACCCACCAGGACCAATGCCATCCCTACTCCGTCATTCCCGCGCAGGCGGGAATCCAGGGCAACGTCCCGGTCCTTGCCACCCTGAATTCCCGCTTTCGCGGGAATGACGGTGGAGAGGTTGTCGCTCAATGCGTCGATCAGCGCCGGATCGGCACCCAACTCCCGCCCCAGGATCACCTCGACCCCATGGCGCGCACCCGCGGCGGCAAGCTCCCGCGGCAAGTCCTCGCGCATGTGCCGCGCGGCGAACAGGAAGCCCGGCACCGCCAGGATGCGCGTTGCGCCGGCAGCGACCAGGCTTCCAAGCGCCGTGCCCAAATCCGGGTCGGCCAATTCCATGAAGCCATAGGCAAACGGCCGCTCCGCCAGCAGCGGTGCCAGGCCGGCGGCAATCTCGGCGAAGCCCGCGACGCTCAGCGGATCGCGGCTGCCATGGCCGCACAAGAGAAAGCCAATCATTGACCGCGCGGCCCGGTGCTGGTCATGCTCCGCCCGCGATGCCCCATCTCGGATCTCTCCTGCTGCTGCCCGGCCATACGGTCGACCGCCTCGTCATCCTGGTGCTGGCGCTCGGCCTCGACTGGATCATCGGCGACCTGCCGGCGCTGTTCCGCGTCGTGCCGCACCCGGTCGTGCTGGTCGGCAGAGCCATAGCCCTATTCGACCGGCGGCTCAATCGCGAGGCGCGCAGCAGCGACACGCGGCGGCGGCGCGGCATCTTCACGCTGGTGTTCCTGGTGATCGCGGCGGCCCTGATCGGCCTGGGCTTGAGCCTGCTGGCCGCGCATTACGGCCGCTGGGGCGGCCTCCTCGAAATCCTGGTGGTGGCGATCCTGGTCGCCCAGCGCAGCCTCTACGACCATGTCGCCCGCGTGATGCGGGCCTTGGACCAGGAGGGCTTGGTGGCGGCCCGCGTCGCGGTCAGCCATATCGTCGGGCGCGATCCGGCCAGCCTCGACGTCCATGGCGTCGCCCGCGCCGGCATCGAATCCTTGGCCGAGAATTTCTCGGACGGCGTGGTGGCGCCGGTGCTGTTCTATCTGCTGGCCGGCTTGCCGGGCCTCCTGGTCTATAAGACCGTCAACACCCTCGACAGCATGATCGGCCATAAGACGCCGCGCCATCTGGCGTTCGGCTGGGCGTCCGCGCGGTTCGACGATCTGATGAACCTGGTGCCGGCGCGGCTGGCGGGCGTGCTGGTCGGCCTCTCGGCCCTGTTCGTGCCGCGCGGCACGCCTTTAAAGGCGCTCGGCACCATGCTGCGCGACGCCGGCAAGCATCGCTCGCCCAATGCCGGCTGGCCGGAGGCCGCCATGGCCGGCGCGCTCGACCTGGCGTTGGCGGGCCCCCGGCGCTACGGCGACATCGTCGTGACCGACCCCTGGATGGGCAGCGGCCGCGCGCGCGCCACCGTCGCCGACATGCGCGCAGCGCTCCGCGTGTTCCAGGTCGCCTGCCTGATCCAGGTGCTGGCGCTGGGTGTGACGGCGCTGGCGCTGACCGCCTAAGCCACCAGCGTCGCCGCCAGTTCCGCGTCGAGCGCCTTGATCTTGGCCACCGACGGGCGGGCGTTGATCCGGCCGATATAGTCCATGATCGTGGGTGATTTCGGCATCAGTTCGAAATTGGTGATCCAGGTCAGCGCCGTGCCCCACAGCACATCGACCGCCGAAAAGCGCTCGCCCAGCACGTAAGGCCCGACCGCCAGCAGATCGGTCAGCGTCTTCAGCATCGTGTCGTAATCGCCGTAGGGGCACATGGCGAGCGGCGCCGGGTCGCGCTTCATCGCCTTGTCGACGATCGCCGGCTCGACGCAGGAACCGTAATAGACCATCCAGCGCAGATAGGGGCCGCGCAGCGGATCGCCGATCGCCGGCGCCAACCCGGCTTCGGGGAACAGGTCGGCCAGATAGAGATAAATCGCGACCTGCTCGGTGATGAGGGCGTCGCCATGGCGGATCGCCGGCACCTTGCCCATCGGGTTGACGGCCAGATATTCCGCCTGGCGCTGCTCGCCCGCCTTCATGTTCAGAACCTTGAGCTCGTAGGGCACGCCCAGCTCCTCGAGCAGAATCCGCGTGCCGCCCGAGCGGGTGTTGGGCGAATGATAGAAGGTGATCCCAGTCATTTTCGTTCTCCCAGTTTGGCTTCATTGCGGGAGAGACTACCCGACGTCTCCTGACAGCGTCATGTCAGGAGTGACGAACGGCCGATCGGGCCGCATCGTGCCGGCCAGCGCCGCGCCCAGCAGCAACAGCCCCATCGAGACCGCGAAGGACGTGACCCAGCCGCCGGTCAAGTCGATCAGATAGCCGAACACCGAGGGCGAGATGATGCCGGCGATGCCGAAGCCGGTATTCATCAGCCCGCTGGCGGCCCCGGCATGATCGGGCGCGATATCCATCGGCACCGACCAGATCGGCGCCACGATCAGTTCGGCCGAGAAAAACGCGATCGACAGGAAGATCGCGTCGAAACTCAGGTCATGGACCAGCACGACCGGGATCATCGCTGCAAACGCGCCCAGGAACCCGACCGTGATGACGGCGCGGCGGGCCAGCGCCAACCGGCCGGTCCGCTTCAGGATCGTGTCGGTGATGAGCCCGCCCGCCAGATCGCCGATCACGCCCGCGGTGAAGACGCCCATCGAGAACAAAGCCGAGCCTTTGAGGTCGAGATGGAAACTGTCGTAGAAGAACGACGGGATCCAGGTCAGGAACAACCAGAGCGTCCAGCCGTAGCAGAAATCGACGGCGGTCACCGGCAGCATGCGCAAGGTCAGCGCCAGCCAGGGCGTCGCCGGCCGGGGCTTGGCGCCGACCGCGGCGGCGGCCTTGGCGCGCTGGCCACGCGAGATCCAGAGCCACGGCAGGATCCAGACGAGATTGAGCGCCGCCAGCACGAAGAACGAGCCGCGCCAGGACACATATCCGACCAGCAGCGCCACCAGGGGTGGCGTCAGCGCATTGCCGATACGGGCGGCCGAATGGGTGATGCCCTGGGCGAAGCCCCATTGCGCCCGTGGGATCCAGGTCGCCATTGCCCGCGTTGCAGTCGGAAAGGTGGCGCCCTCGCCCAGGCCCAGGATCAGCCGGGCGACGATGAGCGACCCCAGGCCCCAGACGAAGCCGGTCGCGACCGTGGCCGCGGCCACGACCAGCCCGCAGACGATCAGCACCAGCCGAGGCCCGAACCGGTCGCCGAGCCAGCCGCCGAACAGCTGGAACAGGGCATAGGGATAGGCGAAGGCGGAGAAGGCGAAGCCCAGCTCGGTATTGCTGAGCCGAAGCTCCGCCTTGATCAGCGGCGCCGAGGTCGAGATGTTGACCCGGTCGATATAGAGCACGAGATAGAGCAGGCAGAGGACCAACAGGATCCTGCCCGCATCGCCGAATTTCACCCGCATGTCATGCGTCCTCTTGCCGGGACCGTTGGTCAGGGTCGGGCGCGCGTTCAGGCGGTCGGCCGGGTCTGGCCCTTGACCTGGGTCCGGTGCATGACCCGGCGGCTGTCGGCCGGGAACGGGTTGCGCCGGTGCATGGTGCAGCGATTGTCCCAGATCACGACATCGCCGACCCGCCAATCATTGTACCAGCTCAATTCCGGCTTGGTGGCATAGGACCACAGCTCATCGAGCAGCGCCTCGGATGCGTCCAGCTCCAGGCCCGGCAGATAGGCGTTGCGGCGGCGGCCCAGATAGAGCCCGCGCCTGCCGGTCTCGGGATGGGTGCAGACCAGCGGATGCAAGGCGCCGGGCGAGGTGCGCGGATCGTCGGTCGCGGTGACGCCCTGGCGCAGATAGCCGCCGCTGTTATAGGTGCCGTCGTGCTTGATCTGCAGGTCCCGGATCCGCTGCTTCAGCGCCGCCGGCAGACTGTCGTAGGCGCCATACATCGTACAGAACCCGGTCTCGCCGCCGGCAGGCGGCACTTCCAGCGCATAGAGCATGCTGAGCTTGGGCGGCTCGGGCAGATAGGACATGTCGGTGTGCCAGACCGCCTCGCCGGCGCCCAGGCTGCCGATCGGCGCGCCATCCTGGCCCAGCACGTTCGAGACGACATAGATCTCGGGATAGCCCTCGACGAAGCGACGGCCGGTCTCCTGGATCGGCGCCTCGTCGAGCGCGCCGAAGCGGCGGCTGAAACGCACCAGATCGTCATCGCTGAGCCGCTGGTCGCGCAGCAGCAGCACGCTGTGATCGAGCCAGGCCTGATGCAGCAGATCGAATGTCGCGTCGTCGATGCGGGCGAGATCGACGCCCCGGATCTCGGCGCCGAGCGCCGCGCCGGTCGGCCGGACATCGAGGGCAGGTGTCGTCTGCTGCTGGGAAATCGGGGCCATGGCGTCCATCCCGGGATGAATTCTTCTTCCGATCTAGATGAGCCCGAAAGCGCGGGACGGCAATGATGTTTTTCAGCGCGCCCGCGCGATCGCCAGCAGCCGGTCCAGATCGACCGTCGCCTCCAGATGATCGGCCAGGCGATCGAGCGTGTGCTCGACCATCGCCTCGAACCCGAGCGTCGCATCGGCGCCGGCGCCCAGGCTCGCCAGGAACTGGCGGCGCCAACCGTCGGCGGCGAACAGCCCATGAAGATAGCAGCCGGCCACGCGGCCATCGGCGGACACCGCCCCCTCGTCCCGTCCGTCCAGTACCAGGAACGGCCGCGCCCGGTCGGCGCCCGTGCTGGCGCCCAGATGGATCTCGTAGCCGGTCAGCCGTTCGCCCGAGCGATCGTCGTGGGCGTCGACCCGCGCCAGCCGCTTGTCGCCCCCCAGCACCGTCTCGACCTGCAGCAGCCCCAGGCCCCGGCTGGTCCCGGCCGGCCCCTCGATGCCCTGGGGATCGGCGACGCTTCGGCCCAGGATCTGATAGCCGCCGCACAGGCCCAGCACCCGGCCGCCGGCGCGCACATGGGCCAGGATATCCACGTCCCAGCCCTGGGCGCGCAGCGCCGCCAGGTCGGCGCGGGTCGCCTTCGACCCGGGCAGCAGCACCAGATCCGCATCGCGCGGCAGCGGCGTGCCCGGCGCCACGAAAGTGACCGAGACGCCCGGCTCCGCCGAGAGCGGATCCAGGTCGTCGAAATTGGAAATATTGGGCAGGCGCGGCACCACAACGCGATAGGCGCCGCGGCCGCGCTGGCCCAAAGCCTGGTCGAGCGCCACCGCATCCTCGGCCGGCAGGCGCGCCGCGTCCGGCCAATGGGGCACGATGCCCAGGCAATCCAAGCCGGTGTGCGCCTTCATGATCTCGGTCGCGGACCCGAACAGGCTGACGTCGCCGCGGAATTTATTGATGAGATAACCCTTGAGCCGCGCCTGCTCGGACGGTTGCAGCAGCAGGTGCGTGCCGACGATCGAGGCGATGACGCCGCCGCGGTCGATGTCGCCGATCAGCACGACCGGCACGTCGGCCGCCTCGGCAAAGCCCATGTTGGCGATGTCGCCGGCGCGCAGATTGACCTCGGCCGGGCTGCCCGCGCCCTCGATCAGCACCAGATCGGCCGCGGCGGACAGGCGCTCGAAGCTTTCGAGCACGAAGGGCATGAGTTCGGGTTTGAGCTTTTGATAGTGCCGGGCCTCGGCATCGCGCCAGACGCGGCCCTGCACGATGATCTGGGCGCCGGTCTGGGAGTGGGGCTTCAGCAGCACCGGGTTCATGTCGACGCGAGGCTCGACCCCGCAAGCGCGTGCCTGCAGCGCCTGGGCCCGGCCGATTTCGCCGCCGTCGGCCGTGACCGCGGCATTGTTCGACATGTTCTGCGGCTTGAACGGCAAAACGGAAAGGCCGCGCCGGGTGAAGGCGCGGCCCAAGCCGGCGACGAGCAATGATTTTCCGACATCGGACCCCGTGCCCTGAAACATCAGGGCCGGGGTCCGCGTCGTGGCGTCGTGGTGTTGCTTAGCTTTCGCTGGCAAGAGTCGCCCGCAGGCCGTCGGCGCCCGGGTTCTTGGCGCCATGGCGATTGACGATCCCGGCCGGCGAGATGGCATGGCCGTAGTAGGCCGTGTTCCAGCTGTCACGCGGCTTGATGACCGAACCGTTCAAGGTCAGGCCGGCATAGGCGCCCGAGGAAGAGGACCAGACGACCAGATCGGCATTGAGTGCCGCGGTGGTGTCGGCCTCGGCGGTCGAGCCCAGGGTCACGATCGCGAGGCCGGCCTGCGCACCGATCTTGAACTGATCCTTCATGAAGGCCTGCAGGCCCTTCTCGGTCAGCGCGAACACGACCAGCTCGGCCTCTTCGCCGCCGATCTGCAGGCCGAACGAGGCCGACGCCAGCGTATAGAACGCCGGATAGCTCCATTCATGGTTCATGCCGCGGGTCAGCAGCACGCCGGTGCCGCCTTCGCCGCCCAGGAAGAAACCGCCCTTGATCAGCGACGGCACGATCATCACGCCCTTGGCGCGATGCAGCAGCTGAGCGCCGTTGCCGAATTCCTTATCCTTGTGCAGATCGTCGAGCACGATGCGCGCATGCTCGACCAGATCCTGCTGATCGCTCGCAGCCAGGGCGGCAGTGGCGGTCCCGGTCATAAAGCCGAGCGCTGCAACGGCGCAGAAAGCGCGCTTCCAGACATTCAACATCGCACGTCCCTCTTCATGGTTCTTGATACCGCGCTTGGCGGCTGGTGTCTCGTGCCTGCTAACGCCGAAACCTCCATTGAGTTGCATAAACCATGATGATCACTTGACAAATTATGTTTCGACTGATTTTAGCGCCATCGGCAGACCGGCCGTGACGAACACCACCCGGTCGGCAACGGCCGCCACCGCCTGATGCAACCGCCCGGCATGATCGCGAAACGCGCGGGCCAGCGCATTGTCGGGCACGATGCCCTGGCCGACCTCGTTCGACACCAGCACCACCGGCCCCGCGAGCCCGGCGAAGCACGCGGCCAGCGCCGCCGTCTCGGCCGCGATATCGCGTTCGGCATGCATCAGGTTGGAGAGCCAGAGCGTCAGGCAATCGACCAGCACCGGCCGATCCGTCCGGGTCACGCGCCGGAGCGTGCCGACCAGGTCGAGCGGCTCCTCGATCGTGATCCAGCCCGCGCCGCGCACGGCACGATGATGGGCGATCCGATCCGACATCTCGCCATCGCCGGCCTCGGCGGTCGCGAGATAAGTGGCGATCGGGGCCGCGGCACGGATCAGCGCTTCGGCATAGGCGCTCTTGCCGGAGCGCGCGCCGCCCAGGACCAGGGTCGTTCGGGGCAAGGAGGTCATGGAGCCTGTGCTATCACCGCACCAGCAGCGCGTGCAACCGCTGGGCATCGTCCTGGCGTTCTTCGACCGTGCGATCGAAGCCCAGGATGAAGCGGCCGATCAGCGCCTGATAGGCGAGCCGCGCGCGCGACGCCGCCTCCGCCACCGGAAAACCCAGCGCGGCGAATTGCGCTTCGAGATAGGTGAAGCGCCGGCCATCGACCCGCCCCTGCACGGTCGCGGCCTCGACATCGTTCTGCGCCCAGGCGCGGACGGCGCGGTCGAGCCGACCGTCGGCCGCGGCCGTGATCCGGAACAGCAGCGCCAGATGGGCCGCGGCATCGCCGCCCGCCGCCTCGACCTCGACGATGATCGCATCCGTCGCCCGCCGTTCCCATTCCGCCAGCACGGCGGTGAGCAGGGCCGGCCGATCGGCGAAATGCCAATAGAAGCTGCCCTTGGTGACGCCGAGCTTCTTTGCCAGCGGCTCGACCCGGAGCGCCGCCGCGCCGTCGCGCGCCAGGGTGCCCAATGCGGCCGTCAACCAATCCTGTCGGCTCAAACGATCTTCCATTCACCGACCATACGCTAGCGTATTGACTCGCTCAAGCCAGGCGCCCAAAGATAGTCCATACGTATCCGTATGGAGACGGGATCATGGAAATTGCCCTGCTCGTATCGGCCGGCCTGACCGGCCTGTTGGGGATCGCCCATTCCGGCTTGGGCGAAGCGCGCATCATCGGACCGCTGCTGGCGCCGGCGCAGCGCACCGGACTGCTGGCGAAAAGCGCGTTCGCGCGCGGCATCCTGCGCTTCGCCTGGCACTTGACCAGCATCGCCTGGTGGGGTCTGGGCGCCGTCCTCGCCGCGGTGGCGCTGGCCGCACCGGGACAGGTCCTGATGTTCGTACTGATCGCGGTCGCGGCCACCTTGGGCCTGTCCGGCCTGATCGTGCTGGCGATGAGCCGGGGCCGGCATCTGGCCTGGCCGATCTTCCTGGCCGCGGCAGGCCTGGCGCTGGTCCCCGCCTTCGGCTGAGGTCAGTGCCAGCGGTCGCCCGGCCGCATCACGTAGGCAGCGAAGACATAGGGCCAGGGAATGACGACCAGAAAAACCACGCCCAACAGGCAGGCGAACGCCGTCGCCGAGGTGCCGGCGTCCATCCGGTCGGCGGCCCAGGCCGGGTAGGCCACGACGCCCAGCCAGATCGACTTCCAGACCAGCTCGAACAGCAGCACCGGCAGCATCTGCAGCGGATAGCGCAGGCCCAGCAGCGCCAGGAGCGAGACGGCGGCCAGTACGCAGGTGACGACGCCCTGCATCAATTCCCACGGCTGGTCGTGATGGATGAGGCCGGGCCACACCTCGATGCCGAGCCCGACGACGATCAGCAGATAGCCAGCCCGGAGCGCGTAAAGACTCAGCAACGAGACCTGGGTCATGTCGGCTATTCCACGTCTTTCAAGATTTTCTCGACCGCGCTCAGCCGCGTCCGGACATCCGCCAACGCGCCATCGATCGAGGCAAGCGCGCTCGCGATTTCGGATTGGGAGGCCGCGGCCTGGGCCGCGCGCGCCTTCGCCTGCTGGGCGGCCGACCAGTATTTCAGGCCGAAGATGACCAGCAGCGTGCCGAGCGGCAGGCAGATGGTCAGCAGGTACAGAGATTCCGACATCGGCATGTTCCTCTATTTCTCGGACTTGAGCGTGAGCGATGGCGCCGCCTCGGCGATGGCGGCCGGCGAGAGCTCGATGGCGAAGGGCGTGACCTCGAAATAATTGAGCGCCTTGCCGTCGCGCGACAGCTCCAGCTGGCTGGTGACGAGGCCGGCCTCTTCGAGCTTTTGCAGATGCAGATGCAGCAACGGCCGGCTGATGCCGATCTCGCGGGCGAGCTGGCTGATGTAATTGCGGCCGCCGGCGGTCAGCACGGCGATGATGCGCAGCCGATGCGGATTGGCCAGCGCCGCCAGTGTTGCCAGCAACCGGTCTCCCGCACTCAGCATAATGGATTCTCTATCATATGTCAGGAATAACTGACGCATGTCAGAGAGTCAAGAAGACAGGATCAGACGGCGAGCCGGAGATAGTTCTCGCCCAGCACGCCGCGCAGCTCGTCGCGGGTGAAGCCTTTGGCTTCCAGCGCTTCGACCAGATCGCCGAACTGTTCGGCCTGGAGGAAATCCCAGGGCGGATCGGGATAGCCGCGCGGCCAGCGCCCGCGGGCGGCCTGGAAGAAGCCGTAGTCGCTGCCTTCCAGGAACATGAAATCCAGGCCGAGCCCGACCCGGTCGGCGCCGGCCAGGCTCGCGATATGGGCCGCATGCTCGGCCATCGCCTCTGGCAGCCGCGGGCCATCGACGCCCAGGAACATGCCGACGCCGTTCACGCCGATATAGCCGCCGCGCGCCGCACAGGCCCTGATCTGCGCATCCGTGATGTTGCGCTCATGGTCGAACAGGGCGCGGGCGTTCGAATGGGAGAAGATCGGCGGACGCTTCAGCGGAGCCTCGATCGCATCGAGGCTGGTGCGCTCGCCGCAATGGCTGAGGTCGACGACCATGCCGATCTGGTCCATCCGTTCGATCAGCCGCCGCCCATAGGCGGTGAGCCCTGCGTTCCGCGGTTCATGACAGCCGTCGGCAAACACGTTCGCCTCGTTATAGGCGAGGATCGCCCGCCCGATGCCGGCCGTCTTGAACCGCTCGACCAGATCCAGGCTGGCGGCGAACGGGGTCGAGGACTGGAAATGGAACGAGACCGAGAGGGCGCCCGAACCATGGGCCGCCCGGATTGCCGCCGGATCATGGGCGATCCGGATCCAGTCCGCATGGGGCCTCAGTTCGCGATGCAGCAGACCCAGCCGTTCGAGCGCGTCCGCCTCGGTCTCCGTGCCGGCCGCGACGGTCAGCGAAATATGATCGACGCCGCCCGCAGCCCAGAAGCGACGCAACTGCCGGCCGAGATCGGCACCGGGGGGCAGGAAGTTATTGGCCCAGGGCAACAGCCCGTCGCACACGAGCGCATCGGCCAGCCAGGGGCGCTCCGCCCGCCAGGCGGCGACCGGCCGGATCATCGGCCGAGCGCCGCGCGGACGCGGCCGCCCAGGGTGAGCAACCGGTCCACCGGCTCGTTGGCAAACACGAAGCGGATATAGTGCGCGCCATGCTCGGCCCCCCAGCCGACCATGCCGGTGGCGCAGACGCCCTGATCCAGCAGCCGCTCGGACATGGCGGCGCCATCCAGGCCGAAGTCGGAGACGCGCAGCAGCATCGACCAGCCGCCGGCCGGCAACCCGTAGGGCAGGCCTTCGAGCTGCGAGGCCACGGCATCGCGCCGGCGCTGCAGCTCGGCGCAATAGGGCGGCAACGTCCGCGGCGATTGCTCGAGCGCCGTCGCCGCCGCGTCCTGGGCGATGCCGACGGGCACCACGACATTGGCGAGCGAAACCGCGACCAGATCCGGCATCAGCCATTCCGGTGCGACCGTCCAGCCGACCCGCCAGCCGATCATGCGCAATTCCTTGGACGCGGCCCCGACCGTGATCGTCCGCTCGGCCATGCCGGGAAATCCCGCCGGATGGATCACCGCGCGCCCGTCGAACAGCAGCCGCTCCATGGCGCTGTCGAGGATCAGCAGCAGGTCGTGCTCGACGCAAAGCCGGGTAATCAGCCGCCAATCCGCCTGATCGAACATGCCGCCGGACGGCATGGACGGCGACATCAGCAGCATCGCCCGCGTGCGCGGCCCGATCGCGGCCCTGAGTGCCGCGTGGTCGAGCCGCCATTCGCCGCCCGGGCAAAAAGTGAACGGCACCTGGCGCGGCACGCCGCCGGCGAGGCGCACCCGGTTCAGCAGCCCGGCATAGGTCGGGTCGGTCACGATGACCTCGTCGCCAACCTCGACCGTCGCCAGCAGCGCATTCAGGATCCCCGACAAGCCGCCGGCCGAGATCACGCAATTGCGGCTGCCGCTATAGGCGACGCCCGAGAGGCCGGCCACGTGACGGGCCGCGATGTCGCGCAACCGATCCTGGCCGACGAACGGCAGGTAGCTGTTCGCCGGATCCTCGCCCGCGGCGGCCCGCGTCCGTTCGACCGCTTCGGCATCGGGTGGAATATCGGTATCGAGGTTTTCCAGCCGCAGGAAATCGCGGCCCGAGGCGTCGGCGATCGAGCTCATTCGATCTACGCCGATGCCGGCGACATGCTGTAGCCTCGCGGGACGAACATGATTCATGCGACATCTCCTAGATAATAGATTATCTATAATATTATGTTGATGACCACACAAGAGAGTGACGACGACCGTTCGCTTGCGGGCCAGATCGCGCGCGCGCTCGCCGGCCAGATCGTGTCGGGCGCGCTCAAACCGGGCGAACGGCTGCTGCAGGACCAGATCGCCCAGAATTTCCGCGCGAGCCATGTCCCGGTGCGCGAGGCGTTCCGGCGGCTGGAGGCGCAAGGGCTGGTCGTGACCGAGCCCCGACGCGGCGTACGCGTCGCCCGTCTCGATCCGGCGGATATCCTGGAAGTGGCGGAGATGCGGGCGGCACTCGAGGCGCTGGCGCTGCGCCATGCCCTGCCGAAACTGACGGCGGCCGATCTCGCGGAAGCGCACGCGGCGCTCGACAGCTGCACGGGACGGACCGAGATCGCGGAACTGGAAGCCGCCAATCGCCGCTTCCATGAGGCGATCACGCGCCGCTGCGCGATGCCCCGCCTGCTCGCCGGCATCGCCGACCTGCACAGCGCCAGCGCCCGTCATCTGTTCGCGACCTGGCAGACGCTGGGTTGGCAACCGCGCTCCGACGGCGAGCATCGGGCGATCCTCGCTGCGATCGAGGCCGGCGACGCGGACCTCGCCTGCACTCTGCTGCAGGATCACGTCCTCGCGGCCGGCCGCGCCCTGGCGGCTGCCCTCTGATGCCGGACTATCTGCTGCTCATGCACACCGACGCACACGAGCGGGTCGATGACGCGCTGTGGGGCGCCTATCTGGGGCGGTTACTGGCCTCCGGCCATTTCCAGGGCGGCAGCGCCATCGGCGACGGCGCCTGCATCCGCAAGGACGGCATGGAGCCGGCGGCGACCGGTCATCTGTCGGCTACATCCGGATCAGCGCCGACGATCTGACCCACGCGCGATCGCTGGTCACGGGCAATCCCGTGTTCGAGGCCGGCGGCACCGTCGAGATCCGGGAACTGCCCCGGACGGACTGAGAACGCAATCCAGACAGGGCGTATGGGCGAGTTAGGTGGAAAGGCAAATGACTGCTTTTTGCGGGCCAACGAGGCGGGAGCCCTCCAAAGCGGCTCCCTGCATTCGAAGCCGTGGGGCGTTATTCTGGCGGCGGTTACGTCACCGTTCCATCTTCGAACGACGCCATGTTCTGTCGGCGCCGGTCCACCACCAGGCGGGTCACGTCGGGACGGGCATAGTGCCCGGCTTGATCGAAGTTCTGCCGCTCGCGCCGCACCTCGCGGTGGTCCAGCGTTGCAACGATCAGGTGCTCCCGTCCCGTGACCGGCGCGACCACCCACGCCCCGTCTGGGCCGGCGATACAGGAGCCGCCATCGGCGAGTACGTCCGGGCACCGCTCCAGCATGGCGGCTGCCGGGCTGCCTGCCGGCACGTCCTCGCGCCGCATCAGGCCGGACACCGCCAGCACGTAGCTCCGCCCTTCCCTGGCCAGGAAGCGTGTGGTGTCAATGGTGTTGCGGAGGCTGCCCGGCCACAGCGCCACGTGCAGATCTTCGCCCTGCGCGTACAGCGCGGCCCGGGACAACGGCATCCAGTTCTCGTAACAGTTCAAGCCGCCCACCGTGAACGGGCCGACGGGATGAACCTGTAGCCCGTGACCGTCGCCGGGCGCCCAACTCAGCCGCTCCTCATAGGTCGGCAGCAGCTTGCGGTGGACGGAGGCGACCTTGCCATCGGCGCCGACATGGATGCGGGAGCAATAAACGCTGTGTCCGCCCCGATCGGCGGGGCGCTCGATGATACCCAGCATGACGGCGATGCCGAGCCGGGCGGCGGCGGCGCACACGCCCTCCAGGTGCCCTGCCTCCACTTGGATGGCCTGGCTCAGGTAGTGAGCGTGAATGTCCTTTTGCAAGCTGGACTCAAAGCGCGCGCCATCCGTGTGCTCGATCCAGAACGGGTAACCCGGCACCAGCGCCTCCCCGAACGCCACGAAACCGCAGCCCGCAGCAGCGGCCTGTCCGATCCAGTCCACCACTTTTGCGAGCGTGGCCTCTCGGTCGAGCCACACCGGGGCGATCTGGGCCAGGCCCACCGTCAGCTTGTCCCTGTTTCCTGTCAGCATGGCCTTGTCGCTTCGTCGTGAATGGCTTGCCATCGGATAGGGGATGGATCAGCATCGGTCCAATTAATCTTGGTAATGGACTTCTATCGTGTTTCCTAATGTCAGCCTGGTGCAGCTCCGGTGCTTCCGGTCCGTTGCCGAGCAGGGCGGCTTTACCGCTGCCGCCGGCCAACTCTGCATGTCGCAGTCCGCCGTCAGCCAAGCCGTAGTACTCCTGGAAAGAACCCTGAATGCGCCGCTTTTGGTGCGTGGGCGCGACGGTGCAACGCTGACCGCCAGGGGCGTGGCGGCGCTGGCCGAAGTGCGGGCGGCGCTGGCCGCCGTCGAGCGGCTCGCGGCCTGCACGGGGGATGGCAGAAGCCTGAGCGGGACACTTAGCATCGGCGCCGTGCAGAGCGCGGCTGTGCGGCTGCTGCCCAATTGGCTGCGGCGGCTGCGCGCCGAGCATCCCGGCGTACGGGTCACGCTCTACGAGGGCACGGACCCGGAGATCATGGGCTGGGTGCTTGCCGGCATCGTCGAGGTCGGCGTCACCAGCCGTACCCACGCGGACTTGGTGGCGCGGGCGGTGTTCGAGGACGACTACGTGGCCGTGGTGCCGGACGGGCACGCCCTGGCAGGACAGACGAGCGTCGGCCTGCGACAGCTCGACGGCCAGCGCATGTTGCTATCGGCCGGCGGGTGCGAAACGCTGATCGAGGAGCTGCTGGCGGCCGCGGCAAGCCACCCGGAGATCGTGTGCCTCGTTCGGGACAACGCGACCCTTGTGAGCATGGTGCGTGAGGGGCTGGGACTAACGATCATGCCGGAACTTGCCCTGCCGACGGACCGGGGTGGGCTGGAGGTGCTGCGGCTGCGGCCACGGCTGCGCCGCACCTTGCACCTGCTCACCAAGCCACTGGATGCGCTCGGGCCGGTCGCCACGGCATTCGTAGGTCTGGCTAAAGGCGTGGATTGCCCAAACTGACGGGTCTCAATCGAACTTCCGGTTCCGTTGCTACCGGCCCCGAACGACGCCATGGACTGGTCTGCCTATGGGGCCGAAATCATAGAGCTTGACGGTGCCCCCGGCTCGGATTGTCAGCTTTCGAGAACAGGTCAGTTTCTGGTAGATGACTTGCGCGGGTCGATACCTGCTGATGCCGATTGGCTTTTGATCCCAAATCAATCCACCACGAACAGCGTCGCCCCGCCCACCGTGGCCGAGCGATGGGGCTCGGCGCCGTCGGCGACCTGGTAGGACATGCCCGGCGTCAGGGTAAAGCGCCGGCCATCGGCCAGTTCGGTATCGAGCTCGCCCGCGACCACCAGCAGGATATGGCCCTTGCTGCACCAATGGTCGGCCAGATAGCCCGGCGTGTATTCCACCATGCGCACGCGGATCGGGCCGAACTGGCGGGTGCGCCAGAAGGCCTTGCCGGTCTCGCCCGGATGTTCGGTCGGCTCGACCTGTGCCCAGTCGGTCGTGCCGAACGGGATGGCGTCGATCTGCATGGGCTGACCCTATCGTTCGAAGATGAAGCGCTGGAACTCGCGCCGGCGCTCCCAGGCGGCCCGTTCGAGCGCCGGGACATCGTCCTCCTGCTCGGGAAACCCTAAGCAGAAATATCCGACGAACCGCCAGTCGGCCGGCACATCCAGCGCCGTCGTCACCTCGGCCGGATCCAGGATCGAGACCCAGCCGAGGCCGAGGCCTTCGGCGCGGGCGGCGAGCCAGACGGTGAATACGGCGGCGACGGTCGAATAGTCGGCCATCTCCGGCATGGTATGGCGGCCGAGCCCATGGCCCTGCTCGGTCGAGCGGTCGGTGAAGACGGCGAATTGCTCCGGCGCCTGGTCGAAACCGGCGAGCTTCAGCGAGGCATAGATCCGTGCCCGCTCGTCGGCCTGGGCAGCCAAGGCCGCAGCATTGCAGCGCTCGAAATTCGCCCGGACCGCGGCCCGGCGGGCCGGATCGGCGACGCGCACGAAACGCCAGGGCTGGGACAGACCGACCGAGGGTGCCAGGCAGGCAAGCGACACCAGCCGCTCGAACGTGCCCGCCGGGACGGCCGTATTGCGAAACGCGCGCACGTCGCGGCGCCAGGCGATCAGGTCGGCGAGCCGGGCCCGGAAGCTGTCGTCGAAAATGGGCGAGTCCGTGGTCATACCCTTGTGGTCACCGGGGCGGCTGATTGGTGAAATTGACCCGCCATTCATGGCCCTGCCCGCCGGCATCGGCCGGGAAATGGTCGAGGCGGGTGACGGAGATATTGTCGACCGCGAAGGCCAGCGCCGATTCCGGCGGCAGATCGAGCGCCAGCGCGATCGCGGCGCGGATCGTGCCGCCATGGGCGACGGCGATGATGTCCTGGCCGACGAAGCGCTGGTTCAGCGTATGGATCGAGCGGCTGACGCGCGCCATCAGGTCGATGAAGCTTTCGCCGCCCGGCGGCCGCTCGCTCGCCGGCGCCAGCCAGAAGCGGTGATAGGCCTCGGCCTGCTGTTCGGCCAAGGCCTTATAGGTCTGGCCCTGCCAATCGCCGAAATGCTGTTCGGCCAGGTCCGCCTCCACCGTCACATCCGGACCGGGGAACGAGGTCGGACCCGGCAGGCCGGCGGCAACGATCGCGGCCGCAGTCTCATGGGTGCGCCGGAGCGTGCTGGTCACCCAGACCGCTTCGCGCGGCAGGATCCGGGCGAGGCGCCGATAGGCCGCCGGATCGTCGGTGTTGCAGGGATGATCGGTCTGGCCGTAGCAGCGGCCCTCGTTCACCACGACCGGGGCATGGCGCACCCACCACCAGCGCGTCGTCCGGGCCGTGGCGCGGACGCTGTCGGGGCTGGGATTGGTCATGAGAACGATCCTTCAGAACGGAAGCGGAATCTGGGCGACGGCGGCCAGCAGCAGGATGATCTCGCCCACCTGCTGCGCCGCGCCCAGCACGTCCCCGGTGTAGCCGCCGAGCTGTCGGCGGGCAAGGGCGCCGACGACGACCATGCCGATCGCGGCGGCGACGAATCCCAACAGGCCCAGCACGTCGCCCAGGCCCCAGAACACCGCGGCCGTGCCCAGCACCAGGGCCATGATCGAGGACAGCGACGACGGCACGCCGACCGAGGCCGCAAGTCCGCCCGGCCGGACCGACGGCAGCGCCCGCATCAACAGCGGCAGCAGCGCGCGCGAGCCGGCATGGGCCGCGACCAGGGCGCCCAGCAGATGCAGCCGCGTATCCTCGACCGCGCTGGCGATTGCGGTCGCGCGCAAGCCGACGCCGACGATCAGCGCCAGCACGCCATAGGAGCCGATGCGGCTGTCCTTCATGATTTCGAGCTTGCGCTCGCGCGTCCGCCCGCCACCCAACCCGTCGGCGGTATCGGCCAACCCATCCTCGTGCAGCGCGCCGGTCATCGCCATGGTCGCGGCCAGCGCCAAGAGCGCGGACGCCATCGCCGGCAGCCCGATCGCTTTGCCGAAGAGGGCGGCGGCGGCCCCCGCGAGCCCGACCAGCGCGCCGGCGATCGGAAAGCTCCAGGCGGCGCGCGCGACCGCGTCGTCGGGTAGCGCGCCGCGCAACGGGATCGGCAGCCGGGTCAGGAACACCAGCCCCAGGGCCAGCTGTCGCGCAGGGCCGAAACGGGGGGCGCGGGGCAGGTTCGACATGGCTCCCTCGTTCGGGCCGGGATTGTTCAAGCATGGACGGCGGCGATCCGGCCATGATAAGGCCGGTTCGCCCAATTGATTAGTACGAGTGACACCAATGGCGACCAACGCCAAGCCTGCCGCGACCCTGAACGAGATCCGCGCTTTGCTGCGCGAGCTGCCGGGCCCCGATCTGGAGGCCGGCACAGCCACTCTGCTGCGCGAACGCACGCTCACCAAACCCGCCGGTGCGCTCGGCCGGCTGGAAGAGGCGACGCAGTGGCTGGCGACCTGGCAGGCGAAGCACCCGCCGGCGATCAATCACCCGCGCACCGCCGTGTTCGCGGGCAATCACGGTGTCGCGGCCTTGGGCGTCTCGGCCTATCCGGCGGCGGTCACCGAACAGATGGTGGCCAACTTCGTCGCCGGCGGCGCCGCGGTCAATCAGCTGTGCGCGGCGGTCGACGGCGACCTGCGCGTCTATGAAATGGCGCTCGATCAGCCGACCGCGGACTTCACCCAGGGCCCCGCCATGAGCGAGGAAGCGACCGCGCGCGCCATTGCCTATGGCATGATGGCGGTCGAGCCGGGCGTCGACCTCTTGGCGCTGGGCGAGATGGGCATCGGCAATTCGACCGTGGCGGCCGCGCTCTGCTTAGGATTGTTCGGCGGTGACGCCGCGGAGTGGGTCGGGCCCGGCACCGGCGTCGATGCCGACGGCCTCGCCCGCAAGATCGCGGTGGTGACCGCGGGCGTCGCGCACAACAAACCGGCCATGACCGACCCGTTCGAGGTGCTGCGCAGGGTCGGCGGCAATGAGCTCGCCGCCATCGTCGGCGCGATCCTGGCCGCCCGCCTCGCCCGCGTGCCGGTCGTGCTCGACGGCTTCGCCTGCACGGCGGCCGCGGCCGTGCTCTATGCCGCCGACCGCCGCGCGCTCGACCATTGCATCGTCGGCCATCGCTCGCCCGAGCCCGGCCACAGCAAACTTTTGAAGATCCTCGGCAAGGAGCCGCTGTTGGACCTGGGCATGCGGCTGGGCGAAGGCTCCGGCGCCACGCTCGCGATCCAGATCCTGAAGGCCGGCGTCGCTTGCCATACCGGCATGGCGACCTTCGACGAGGCCAAGGTCAGCGGCCGGTCGGCCTGATCCGATGAAGCGGCTGGCCCTCCTCACCGCCCTCCTCGTCCTGCTGCTCGGCGCCCGCCCCGCGCTGGCGGCCGACGTGACCGTGACGGTGGATCACATCGAAAGCACCGACGGGCTGGTCTACATCACGCTCTGGGGCAGCGAGGACACTTGGCTCGACGACAAGAAATCGCTGCAGAACATCGGCCAGCCGGCCGTGGTGGGATCGCTCACCTTCGTCCTGCACGATGTCGCCCCGGGCCGGTATGCCATCGCCACTTTCCACGACGCCAACGACAATGGCCGGATGGATTTCAATTTCATCGGCTATCCGATCGAGGGCTTCGCCTTCTCCCGTGATGTCCGGCCGTTCCTGTCGGCACCCAGTTTCGACTCCTGCGCGTTCGATGTCGGCGTTGATGATGTCGCCCTCACGATCCATATGGTCTATCCGTAGTCATAGACCCGGAGGCGCCATTGACCCGTTCGATCCCAATGGCATCCGCGACCCGAACATGAGCGTCGCCGAGATCGACGAGCTGGACGACATCCCAAGCGGCGCCGAGCGCGGCCGCGTCAGTCTGCGCACGCTGATCTGGATCCGCTGGGTCGCGGTCGCCGGCCAGGCGGTGACGTTGCTGATCGTGCATCTGGCGCTGGGCTTCACCCTGCCGCTCGAAATAGCGCTGGGCGTGGTCGCGACCTCCGCCATCATCAATTTCGCCAACCAGATGCAGCGCACCGGATCGCTGCGCCTGGGCGACCGCGATGCCATGACCTACCTGGCCTATGACGTCGTGCAGCTGGGAGCCCTGCTCTATCTGACCGGCGGGCTGCAGAACCCGTTCTCGCTTCTGGTCCTGGCCCCGGTCACGGTCGGCGCCACCATCCTGTCGCGCCGCAGCGTCATGATGCTGGCGGGCTTCGCGGTCGGCGTCGCCACCATCCTCGCCATCTGGCACTTGCCGCTGCCCTGGGACGAGGATCAGCTGGAATTCCCGCCGCTGTTCGTGCTGGCGGTCTGGATGGCGATCACGCTCTCGACCCTGTTCATCGCCGCCTATACCTGGCGCGTGACCGAGGAGGGCCGGCGGATCAGCGATGCCTATGCGGCGACGCAGCTGGCGTTGGCGCGCGAGCAGCGCATCTCGGCCGTGGGCGCGCTCGCCGCCGCCGCCGCCCATGAACTGGGCAGTCCCCTGGGCACGATCGCGGTCATCGCCAAGGAGCTCGCCCGCGATCTGCCGCCCGAAAGCCCCTTCGCCGAGGATGCGCGCCTGCTGCTGAGCGAGACGGCAAGATGTCGCACCATCCTCCAGGAACTGGCCCAGAAGCGCGAGGCGGATGGGGGTACGCCCTATGACCGTCTGCCGCTGTCGGCACTGGTCGAAGCAGCCGGCGAACCTTACCGGGTTCCGCTGACCCGCCTCACCCAAAAAGTCGAGGGAAACCCTGAGGATCAACCGCTTGTCGCGCGCAGTCCGGAGATCATGCACGGCCTCGGTAATCTGGTGCAGAACGCGGTCCAATTCGCCATGGTCGAGGTGACCGTCAGGACCCAATGGGACCAGCATTGGGTGACCGTCACGGTCGCCGACGATGGCCCCGGATTTCCAACACAGGTATTGTCTCGGCTGGGAGAACCCTATCTATCGGGACGGGACGAAGATGCGGAGCATATGGGGCTCGGCATCTTCATCGCCGAAACGCTGCTGCGGCGGACCGGCGCCAAGCTGCATTTCACCAACGGCGCCGAGGGCGGTGCCGTGGTGCGGGTGCGCTGGCCGCGCCGGGCGCTGGTGACCGTCGCGGGATTGGCCGTGCCGGTCGCATGAGAGCAGCTCATTCCTCTGGGGTTCGCCCCCAAGAAGCTTAAGGAATTCGTTCGACCATGATCGACGCCCACATCCAGAATTCCGATACTCCGCCCCCGGTCACGCTCGACCTGGTTTCGCTCGACGGGTTGCCCGATGCCGAGCGCAGCCTGCTGATCGTCGATGACGATACGCCGCTGTGCCATCGCCTGGCCCGCGCCATGGAGCGCCGGGGTTTCCTGGTGACCACGGCCGAAAGCGTCAAGGAAGGCATGGCCAAGGCAGGCGAGAACCCGCCGGCCTTCGCCGTGGTCGATCTGCGCCTGGGCGACGGCAATGGCCTGGACGTGGTCGGCGCCATCCGCAAGGTCCGACCGGCAGCACGCATCGTCATGCTGACCGGCTACGGCAATATCGCGACCGCCGTCGCGGCCGTGAAGGCGGGTGCCATCGACTATCTGTCGAAGCCGGCCGATGCCGACGTGGTCGAGCGCGCGCTCCTGACCCGCGGTGCCTCGCTGCCGCCGCCGCCGGAAAACCCGATGTCGGCCGACCGCGTGCGTTGGGAACATATTCAGCGCGTGTTCGAGCAATGCGACCGCAACGTATCGGAGACCGCCCGGCGCCTCAAAATGCATCGCCGCACCCTGCAGCGGATTCTCTCGAAGCACGCACCCCGCGCCTGAGGCGACCTTCCGGGTTGCATGAATTTGGAGATGCGCGCTGTTTTGTCGCATCAAAAAAGGTCGCCATACTTCGGTATCGGCGGCTTTTGATGCATCTATCGAAAATCTTTATAGAACGCGGGCTTATGACCGTTTTGGGTCGGAGGTCGAGCCAGCGCAGATTCAGTCTGAAATCAACTGTTACAAACCGGTTACCAATGGATCGGGGATGAAACCTCTGGCAGCGCCTTAGAACCTCTAGGACCCCGGAAAAGTGTGGCTCGTCGCGAGGCCGCCCCGGACGGGTTTAGGGGATGCCATGCTGGAAGTCTCGTCATCGCAGGTCGTTGCCAGCGACGTGCCCACGTTGATCGGTCTCGGGCCCATTCGGTCCGGCACAACCTGGGTCCACGAGTTGCTGTTCGGCCATAGTCAGGTGGCGACGACCCGGATGAAGGAAGTGAATTTCTTCAACAGCCACTTCGACCAGGGCGTCTCCTGGTACGAAGAGCAGTTCCGGCCGACCACCCGTGCGACCCGCCTGCGCGCCGACATCTCGCCCTTCTATATGATGGATCCGACCGTGTGCGACCGGATCGCCCGCACGGTCCGCAACCCGACCCTGATGATCAACCTGCGCAGCCCGTACGAGCGCGTACTGTCCTGGTATCAGAAATATCGGCAGGAAGATCATCCGATCGGCTGGCTGGCAAGCGACGCCAAGGTCCATGCCGAGGCGCTGGAAATCGGCCTGACCGCCCAGATGCTGGAACAATATCGCGAGCGCTTCGGCCGGGATCGGCTGATCCTGGTCGACTATACCGATCTCAAATCCGATCCGATCGGCCTGGCCGACCGCCTGCAGCGCCGCCTGGGCCTGGATGTCGAGGCGCCGCCGAGCATCACCCGCCAGGTCAATGCCTCGGTCAAATACCGCAGCGCCGGGCTGCGCCGGCTTGCGCACCTGGGCGGCCCGGTCGTGCGCAAACTGTCGCCCGAACTGTTCTACGCCATGAAGTTCGGTCCCCTGCACGACCTGATCTTCGCCAAGCAGCGGATCGTCGGCCCGTCGGCCGAGCAGAAGATCAGCGCGATCGGTAGCCTGCGCGACGCGTTCGAAGCCGATATCAGCCGCCTCGAAGACACGCTCGACCGCGATCTGACATCCTGGCGCTACGAGGCCCAGGTGGCGGCGCTGGAGCCGGCACGCGTGGCCAGCCTCGCGCCCGCCGCCGCCCCGGTCCGGATTTCGACGGCGGCCCAGCCGGCAAGGGCCCGCGGTCTGGGCACGCTCGCCGCCCGCGCGATGGTCGAGGCGCGAGCGCTCTGGTCGCTCGCCTGGGATCCCCAGGTCCCGATGCGCGCGCGCATCGCGTCTCTCGGCGTCGCCAGCTACCTGATCATGCCGATCGACATCATCCCGAACCGGATCCCGGTGATCGGCCATCTGGACGAGGCCGCGACCATTCCGCTCGCGATCGCGCTGTTCCTGTGGCTATCGCCGACCAATCTCGTCCGCCGCCACCGCGAAGGCGCACGGCAGGCGAAGGGCCGGATCACGGCTTAAGGTCGTCACAGCCACGGCTTCAGCCAACCGAGGCCGTCCGCCGTCTCGCCCTTCGGGCGATATTCGCAGCCGATCCAGCCGTCATAGCCGGTCTGGTCGATGACGTCGAACAGGTAGGGATAGTTGATCTCGCCGACGTCGGGCTCGTGCCGCTCGGGTACGCCCGCGATCTGGATATGACCGGTGATGTCGGCATGGTCGCGGATCTGGGTCGCCAGATCCCCGACCATGATCTGGCAATGATAGACATCGAACTGCAGCAGCAGGTTGGGCGAGCCGACCTCTTCGATGATGCGGCGTGCCTCGCTCGGCCGATTGAGGAAATAGCCCGGGATGTCGCGCGTATTGATCGGTTCGATCAGCAGCGTAATGCCGGCCTCGGCTGCACGGGCCGCCGCATGGCGCAGATTGGCGATATAGGTCCGCCGCGCCGCCGCCCGATCGGCGTCGGGCGCCAGGATGCCGGCCATCGCATGGAGCTTCGGGCATTTGAGCGGCTTCGCATAGGCCAGCGCCTGATCGACCGCGCGCGCGAAATCCGCCTCGCGGCCGGGCAAGGCCGCCAAGCCGCGCTCGGCCCTGGTCCAGTCGCCGGGCGGCAGGTTGAACAGGGCCTGCTCCAGCCCGGCGCTCTCGAGCCGGCGCGCCAGCTCGTCGGCTGGATATTCATAGGGAAACAGATATTCGACCGCCTTGAAGCCGGCATCGGCGGCCGCCGAAAAGCGGTCGAGAAAGTCGTATTCGGTGAACATCATCGAAAGATTGGCGGCGAAACGCGGCATGGGGCGGTCCTTGAAGCCGGGATATGTCGCGCCTAGGATCGGACGCCTGCCTGCATTCGGCAACCCTGGACTCTCGGAGAAGCCTCCATGGCGATCCTGCTCGGCGCCATTGCCGACGATTTCACCGGCGCCACCGACCTTGCCAACACGCTGGTGCGCCAGGGGATGCGGACGGTCCAGCTGATCGATGTGCCGACCGGCCCGGCCGATGGGCTCGACGATATCGATGCCGTGGTGATCGCCCTCAAGAGCCGCACCATCCCCGCCGCCGATGCGGTCGCCCAATCGCTGGCGGCGCTCGCCTGGCTGCAAGCGGCCGGCGTCAAACAGGTTCTGTTCAAATATTGCTCGACCTTCGACTCGACGCCCGCCGGCAATATCGGCCCGGTCGCCGAGGCGCTGATGGCGGCGATGGGCGTCGATTTCACCATCTATTGCCCGGCGTTCCCTGAGAACGGGCGCACGATCTTCAAGGGCTATCTGTTCGTCGGCGACGGGCTCCTGTCCGAGTCCGGCATGCGCGACCATCCGCTGACGCCGATGACCGACGCCAATCTGGTGCGCGTGCTGGCGGCCCAGACGACCCGGCCCGTCGGTCTGGTGCCGCTGTCGGCGGTGCTGGCCGGACCGGCGGCGATCCGATCGGAATTCGGTCGCCTGGAGCTGGGCGGCACCGCCCATGCGGTGGTCGATGCCGTCACCGATTCCCACCTGCACCGCCTGGGCGAGGCCGTTGCCGGGCTGAAGCTGATCACCGGCGGATCGGGCCTGGCCCTGGGTCTGCCCGCGAATTTCCGCCGCCAGGGGCTGCTGCCGGAGCGCGGCGAGGATGCGGCCGTGTCGGCGGCCCTCGGCGGCTCGACCGCCGTCATTTCCGGCTCCTGCTCGGTCGCGACCCTGGCGCAGAACGCCTATATGCGCGAGCGCCGGCCGCATTTTCAGCTGGATCCGCTGGCACTGGCCGAGGGCGATGGCCAGATCGCCGCCGCGCTCGACTGGGCCGGCGGACTGTTGGGCAGCGACCCGATCCTGATCAGCGCCAGCGCCCCACCCGATGCCGTGCGCGCCGCCCAGGACAGGCTCGGCCGCGAGAAGGCCGGTAGCCTGGTCGAGCATGCGCTGGCGGCGATCGCCCGCGGGCTGGTCGAACGCGGCGTCAGGCGGTTGGTCGTGGCCGGCGGCGAAAGCTCCGGCGCCGTCGTCAAGGCGCTGGGCATTACGACCCTGCGCATCGGCGCCCAGATCGATCCCGGCGTGCCCTGGACCCTGGCCACGGGCGGCGGCGGGCCGCCCCTGGGTTTGGCGCTCAAATCCGGCAATTTCGGCGGCGAAGATTTCTTCGTCCGGGCCTTCGCATGAGTGCGGAAGCCGCCGCCCGCGACGCGATCTGCCGCTTGGGCCACTCGATCTTCGCCCGCGGCCTGACCTTCGGCAGTTCCGGCAACATCAGCGTCCGGATCGCCGACGGCTACCTGATGACGCCGACCAACGCGTCGCTGGGCGAGCTCGATCCGGCGCGGCTCGCGAAGCTGTCGCCGGATGGGACGCTGCTGTCGGGGGATGCGCCGACCAAGGAAAGCTTCCTGCATCGCGCCATGTACGAGGAACGCGGTTCGGCCGAGGCGGTGGTGCATCTGCACTCGACCCACTCGGTCGCGGTCTCGTGCCTGGCCGACGTCAATCCGGCCGACGTGCTGCCGCCGATCACCGCCTATTACGTGATGCGTGTCGGCACCCTGCCGCTCATCCCCTATTTCAAGCCGGGCGATCCGAAGCTGGCCGACGCGGTCCGCAGCCTGGCCGGCAGCCACCATGCGGTGCTGCTCGCGAACCATGGACCGGTCGTCGCCGGGACCAGTTTGGCGGCCGCCGCGGCGGCGATCGAAGAGCTGGAAGAAACCGCGCGTCTGCATCTGCTGCTGCACGGCCATCGCACACGATTTCTGACCGAGGCGCAGGTCAGGGAATTGCGCGGATGATGTCGGGCCGGCAGCGCGGGCATGGGGTCGCACGCTACCGGCCCGACGTCCAGTTCCTGCACCACCGATAGGATGCCCCGAGGGAGGGGTCCACTCGTGACGATCGGCGGGAGTGCCTGGTCCGGCACGCGATGGGGGCACGTGCCTATGCATTGACTATGGTGCAGCGCACACACATCGGCTTTCGCACGGTTGCGGTGATGTCATGCGATTGCGGCGAATCACTGCGACAAGCTGGCGCGTCCGGCTATCGCGGCATCGATATGCCGCTATTCGTAGCGCAATGCCAGCACCGGCCGGGATCGGGCGACCTGGATCGCATGGAACGCCGTAATGCTGGCGGCGCTAGCGGCCCGCGGTCGGGAGCGGGCGGCTGTCGGCCCAGATCGGCGGGCTGGTGCCGGCGCGGGGTGCGTAATTGTCGAGATTGTCGCGGACCGCGGCACAGCCGTTGCCGCCGGAGGTATCGACGCCGGTCGCGGCCAACTCGGCCAGCACGGCGACCCAGCTGGTCAGATGGACGCCGGCCGTGGTCATGCGCGCGAGCCCGACCCGCGCCGCGCCATCCTCGGACCCGGCCGAGGCATCGAGCACGGCATGCACCTCGAGCCCGTCGCGCCGGGCGCCGAGCGCCACCGACGCCAGACCGAAGTCCGGCGTCAAGGCGGCGACGATGAGATGATGGCGGCCGGAGGCGAGCACGGCCTTGCGCGAGGCGGCATCGTCCCAAAACGCCCCTGGCCCGCGCCGAACCACCGCCTCGGTCCCGAACAGGGTCAAAAGCTCGTCGAACAACGGATCGTGCTTGGGCGGCTTCGATACGCCCAGCACCGTCGGCACGCCGAAGGCATGACCGAGACGGGCCAGACCCAGGAGATTGTTGTGTAGCGCTTCGGACGACAACAGACCGGCATAGCCGTCGACAATGACCAACGTCGCGTCGTCGGCGCGCAGTCGTTCGGCAAAGCGATTATGGGTCAACACCGGCTCGACCATCGAGGGTTTCACCAAACAACGAGGTTAATAGAATCTTACTCGCTCGAGTCGGAATGTCGAGAGACATATTTTTTACAAATGATTCCCGCAAGTTAAGCGGAATCGGCTTGCCGACCCCGCCTGCGACCGATCCGAAGCGCGATTGCCCCGCGACCCTGGAGCGGGCACCATCCCGGCCGTCATTCCTTGCCGCCGGAACTCCCATGCCGCTCGACCATCTGCTCTATCCCGAAATCGAACCCTATGATCACGGCCATCTGGCGGTCGGCGGCCCGCACCGGATCTATTTCGAGCAGGTCGGCAATCCCGACGGGCTGCCGGTCATCTTCCTGCACGGCGGGCCCGGCGGCGGCGCCAAGGCGATCCATCGGCGGTTCTACGACCCGGATTTCTTCCGCATCGTCCTGATCGACCAGCGCGGCTGCGGCCGCTCGACGCCGCTCGGCGAAGCGCTCGACAATGACGCCCCCGCCTTGGTCGCCGATATCGAGCGGCTGCGCGTGCATCTGGGCATCGAGCGCTGGGCGGTGACCGGTGGCTCCTGGGGCTCGTGCCTGGCGCTGCTCTATGGCGAAGCCCATCCCGATCGCTGCCTGGGCTTCCGCCTGCGCGGGATGTTCACCGGTACGCAGAGCGAGATCGACTGGTGGTGGCGCTCGATCGGCGTGCTGTTCCCGGAAGCCTACGAGGAATTGCTGGCGGCGATCCCCCCGGCGGAACGGGCCGACGTGCTGGCGGCCTATCACCGCCGCACCAGCGATCCGGACCCGAAGATCCACGAACCGGCGGTGCGCGCGCTGAAGCGTTTTTCGGCCAGCACCTCGACGTTCCGGCCCGACAAAGAGGGCATCGAGGGGGCCGTCGATCTGGCGACCGCCCTGCCGCTGTCGCGTTTCTTCACCCGCTATTGCGCCCATGGCTTCTTCATCGAAGAGGGCCAGGTGCTGCGCGATTTGGCCTCGATCGCCCATCTGCCGGCGCAGATGGTGGTCGGCCGCTACGACGTGGTAACGCCGCCCGCCACCTCCTGGGCCGTGCATCGGGCTTGGCCGCTCTCGGAGTTGGAGGTCGTGGTCGAGGGCAATCATTCCGATCTGGAGCCGGCCATGGCCGACGCGGTCCGGCGGGCGACCGACCGGCTGCGAGACCGGTTGCGCGGCCGCTGAGGCCCCCCGCGTCCAAGTGACACTTGGCAAGCGCCCGTTATTGATGAAGTCTGTCGCCGACGGAACGGATCGAGCAGTTCATTTTGGAAACGGGCGACAATGCGATCGGCTGATCTGCTGAGCTGGGTGCGGCTGACCGGCCTGACATTGCTTATCGTCATCGCCGCCTGGGGCGGGCCGGCCGCCGCCCGCGACGAGTTGGTCATCGGCATGCGCCAGGCGCCGCCGTCGCTCAATCCGCTCGATGGCAGCAACGGCGCCCGGAACTATCTGAACGGCATGTCGCTGCGCGCGCTCGCCGGCCCGGACAAGAGCGGCCGGCCAAGCTGCTATCTCTGCGAGACGCTGCCGACGCTGGAGAATGGCGGGGCGCGCATCGTCGATCTGGACGGCGGCCGCAAGGGCATGGAGGTGACGTTCCGGCTGAAGCCGGGCCTGTCCTGGGCCGATGGTGAGCCGGTCACCAGCCGCGACATACTGTTCAGCTGGCGCCTGGCGCGCGATCCCGAGATCGGCGCCGCCAATGCCGAGACGCTGCGCCATGTCGTCGACGTCACCATCCTCGATCCGCGCACCTTCGTCCTGCATATCGACCAGATCGACTATGGCTATAACCGCCAGGTCACATTCTGGGTGGTGCCGGAACATATCGAAGGGCCGGTCCTGGCCGGGCTCGCCCACCACGGCGATTATTTCAGCCGCTCCGCCTACACTCTGGACCCGACGAACCCCGGCCTGTGGCTCGGCCCCTATCGCCTGACCGGCTATGAGCCGGGCAAGAGCGCGCATTACGAGCGCAACCCGCACTGGCCGGGCCCGCCCGCACATATCCCGCGCATCAGCGTCAGGATCATCGACAATACCGCCGTGCTCGAAGCCGATTTCATGACAGGAACGCTCGATTATATCGCAGGCGAAATGGGTCTGAGCGTCGACCAGGGGCTGGAGCTGAAGTCGCGGCGCGCCTACAGTTTCGATTTCGCGATCCAGAGCAGCCTGACCTACACCCATGTCGACGTGAACCTGGACAATCCGCTGCTGGCCGATCGGCGCATCCGCCAGGCGATGCTGCTGGCGATCGACCGGCCGACCATCACGCGTCGGCTGTTCGACGGGTTGTTGCCGGTCGCCGACGGCTTCGTCGCCCCCAATGACCAGGGCTTCGATCCCGACATCCGCAAATATCCGTTTGATCCGGTCGCGGCCGGCCGGCTCCTGGCCGAAGCCGGTTTCCGTCCGGGCCCCGACGGCATCCGCGTCGACGGCAAGGGTCGGCGCCTGGCATTCACGCTGGCCACGACGACAGGCAACCGGGTCCGCGAGCTGATCGAGCAGGAATTGCAGGCGCGCTGGCGCACGGTCGGCATCCAGGTGACGATCGCCAACGACAATGCGCCCGTGCTGCTGGGCGACCGCCTGCCCCATGGCGTCTTCGATCTGGCGCTCTATTCCTGGAACAACCCGCCGGAGAATCCGCCGACCTACACCCTGCTGTCGGCCAGCATTCCCAGCGCCGGCAATGATTTCGTCGGCGGCAATTTCCCGCGTTTTTCCGACCCAGAGACCGACCGGCAGATCGGCTTGCTGGTGACAGAGCTGGACCCGGACAAGCGCAAGCCGATCTGGGCCAAGATCCAGGAGGCCTACGCCCAGCAGCTGCCGGCCCTGCCGCTCTATTTCGAATCGACCATCTTCGTCATCCCGACCTGGCTGAAGGGCGTCGATCCGGGCGGTCATCTGGGCAACACGACCCAATGGGTCGAGGAGTGGCGTACGGATTAATCGCGACCCGTCGCCGACTTGTGATGTCGTTTCCGGAATTTCGCACTTTACCTCGCCCGTTTGATTCTATCTCTTCCCGGCATGTGAAGTTGTTATCCGGGAGTTCCCATGACCAATAAAATCGTCGTCGCCCTGATCGGCCTGCTGCTGATGGGTTTGGGCGCCGGCGCCCAGGCCGCCGGTTGCCCCGCGGCCCCGCCGAGCCAAATCGCCTTCGAGCCCCAGCCGAGCCCGCTGCCCGAGGACACGAGCGCCAGCGCCAAGGATCTGGCGGTCAAGCTCGGCGCCGACGCCGACCATCGCGCGCCCGGCTATTACGAGGCGAACACGGCCATGTCCGCAAAGCGCGACACGGCGATCGCCAAGCTGCCGGACGGCACGGTCTGCGCCCTGGCGGCCAAGCTGACGGTCAAGCTGTCGCTGGACCGCAAGCTGTGGCTGGCGAACGAGCTCACCGACGACAAATGCGTGCTGCAGGCGTTCGCCACCGCCTATGGCCAGCGCGCCAAGGCCGATGACGACACGATCGCCCAGTTCGGCCAGACCGTGATCCCGACCTATCAGGCCCAGCTGACCGCAATCGGCTGGCAGACGGCGAAGTCCCAGGAGGACGCGATCAAGGCGGTCGCCGACAAGATCGCGCCGATCATGGCCGACATTCAGACGAAGTATGTGGCCGCACGCGCCGCCGCCCAGGCCAAGATCGACCTGTCGCACCTGCCGCCGGAGGGATGCGACGGTGCGACCGCGAAACTCGGTCGCCAGGTCGGTATCAGCGTCGCCGAGGCGGCGCCGAGCACCCGCGGGGAGGGGCTGAAACCGGCGGGCGTCCAGTAACGCCGGCAGATATGGCAAGGCGCACCGACCGGTCGGCGCGAAGCCGCGCCGACTAATCGGTGCGCCGTTTCTACAAGGAATTGCGCCACCCCCCGCATCTGTGGCTATGCTACCGCAAGCGTATAAAAAAAGACGACGGGGGGAGGGGCCGTTCATGCCCGCAGATAAACGCGCCGGCGACCGCGGATCGATCGAGCGTCCGGGCTCGGATCGGGGCCAGGATCGGACCTGGGACCGCATCATGGTGCCGGAGGAGACGCTATCGATCTGCCCGGCCGCCGTTTCCAGCATCGGCCGCAATTGGCCCAACCTGTTCGTGGTCCAGCGCACCGGCCGCGACGGGCTGATCGAATATCCCCCGGTCGACCATCATGTCATCAGCGTCCAGCAGTCGGGCGCGCTGCTGCTGTCGCGCCGCCTGGGCGGCGACACCCAGCGCCGCCGCGCCGCCGCCGGCAGCGTCAGCGTGACGCCGGCCGGCGAGGCCGCCGAATGGCAATGGGAAGGGCTCTACGGCCGGATCGAGGTCTATCTGCCGCCGGCCCGGATCGAGCAGGTCGTGGCCGAAGCGCTCGACATCGACGCCGAGCGGCTGGAGATCGCGGCCAGCCTCGCCGTGCGCGATTTCCCGGCCGAGCAGATGGCGCGCGGTCTGTTGCAGGAGCTGCAGGTCCCTGCCCTCGCCTCCGCCGTCTATGCCGAACGCTTCGCGCTGCTGATGGCGGTACATCTGGTGCGCGCCCACTCGACGCTGCGCCGGCCAAGCGGCGCCCGCAAAGGCGGCCTCACGCCGTTCGCACTGAAGCGGGTCAAGGAATTCATCGAGGCCCATCTGGCCGAGGATGTGTCGCTGGGCGACATGGCGGCCACCGCCGGCCTGTCGGTCTTCCATTTCTGCCGCAGCTTCAAGCAGTCGACCGGCATGACGCCGCACCAGTACCAGCTCTATCGCCGGATCGAGCGGGCCAAGGAGCTGCTGGCCGACCGGTCCCTGTCGCTCGCCAGCCTGTCGGTCGCGGTCGGCTTTTCCAGCCAGAGCCATTTCTCGACCGCCTTCCGCAAGATCGCGGGCACCTCGCCGCACCGCTTCCGCAGCGAGCTTTAGCGGGCGACCGGACAGCATTCTTGCCCAGACCGCCGGAGTCTCGGAGAATATTGTCTTGGCGTTTCGCATTTCGGAAGAATTCCGATGGATCGTATCGAGGCGATGCGGGTGTTCGTCGCCGCACTGGATGAAGGGAGCCTCGCCGGTGCCGGACGTCGGCTGGGACGGTCGCCGGCCGCCGTCAGCCGAGCCATCGCCTTTCTGGAGGCCCATGTCGGTGCCGAACTGCTGCATCGAACCACCCGCTCGATGAAATTGAGCGAGGCGGGCGAGCGCTATGCCGCCGCCTGTCGGCGGGTGTTGATCGATCTCGAGGAAGCCGAGCTCAGTGCCGCCGGCGAACGCGCCGCACCGCGCGGGACGCTCACCATCAGCGCGCCGCCCATCAGCGGCGAACAGATCTTGCTGCCGATCATAGATGCCTATCTGGAGGCCTACCCGGCCGTTTCGGTACAACTCGTCCTGCTCGACCGCCACGCCAATCTCGTCGAGGAAGGGATCGATGTCGCCCTTCGCATCGCCGAACTGCCCGATTCCTCGATGGTCGCCGTTCGGGTCGGCGGCGATGTAAAGCGGGTCGTCGTCGCGTCGCCGCGCTATCTTGCCGAGCACCCGCGGATCATCGAGCCGGCCGACCTCGCCAAGCATCGCATCGTCACCACCACGCATTTCGGACAAGATAGCTGGGTGTTCCCGCCCGCCCCGGGCAGTTCGATCGCGCGGGCGATCCACTTCAAACCGCGGCTCGTCGTCAACAGCGTCCGGGCCGCCCTCGCATCGGCCGTCGGCGGTTATGGCGTGGCGCGTCTCTACACCTACCATGTCGCGGACTGCGTGCGGGACGGCTCGTTGCGGATCGTGCTGCGCGACGCCGAACCCGCCCCCCTGCCCGTGCATTTGGTCACGCCGCACGGCCGGGCGGCGATCCCGAAGGTCCGCGCCTTTATCGACTTCGCCGCACCCCGTCTGCGCGCCGAGTTTGCCCGGCTGTCCGCCGCGGCCGAGGCCCTGAACTGACCACACTCTTCCGTTTATAGGAAGAGTGCCTGCCGGACGTCGATTATTCATTCGATCCATGAACGGCCTTACTTGTGACTGACACGCCCACTCAAGGGCATCGGGCCGCACTCCGCGGGCCGGAAAGTCACAGAGGTACATCATGAGCAACGATCAGAAAGTCGCCATCATCACCGGCGCGTCGCAAGGAATCGGCGCCGCCCTGGTCAAAGCCTATCGGGATCGAAACTTCCGGGTCGTCGCCACGTCCCGTTCGATCAAGCCGAGCGGCGACCAGGACATCCTCGCCCTTCCAGGCGACATCGGCGATGCCGCGACGGCCGACCGCGTCGTCAAGGAGGCCATGGCACGCTTCGGACGCATCGACACGCTGGTCAACAATGCCGGCGTGTTCATCAGCAAGCCGTTTACGGACTATACCGCCGAGGATTTCGCGACGAAGTTCGCGACGAACGTCGCCGGCTTCTTCCACGTCACGCAGCGCGCCGTCGCGGAAATGCTTAAGCAGGGATCCGGCCATGTCGTGAGCATCACGACCAGCCTCACCGATCAGCCGATCTCCGGCGTCCCGGCCGTGCTCGCCAATCTGACCAAGGGCGGGATCAACTCGGCCACCAAATCGCTCGCCATCGAATATGCCGCGAGAGGAATCCGCGTGAATGCGGTTTCGCCCGGCGTCATCAAGACCCCGATGCACGGTCCGGAGACCCACGGGTTCCTCGCCGGCCTGCATCCGGTCAAGCGGATGGGCGAGATCCGCGATGTCGTGGAGGCGATCCTCTATCTCGAGTCCGCCGGCTTCGTGACGGGCGAGATTCTCCATATCGATGGCGGCCAGAGCGCCGGTCACTAACGGAGGCCCCGATGCCGATCGTCACCATTCAGGTAACCCGCGAGGGATCCGCACCGGGGCGTGACGCCGTCACGGCGGAGGAAAAAGCCTCGCTCATCGCCGGCGTCAGCCAACTCCTGCTCGACGTGCTGCACAAGCCGCTCGCCGCGACCTTCGTCGTCATCGAGGAGGTCGAGTTGGAGAACTGGGGTTGGGGCGGTCTACCTGTGCTCGAGTACCGCCGGCGGCGTGCCGAGCCCGGCAACGGCTAGCCGCGCGCGCCTTTTACAAGGTTGGTCTCATCGACCGGATAGTTGCCCGTCGCCTGGTCCTGCATGGGATCCCCTCTCCATCGTCACGGAGCGGGGATCCCGCCGGCAAACTGGTTGCCGCCAGCGCCTTTTCCCAGGCAAATGACGGGACCACTCCAGCGCAGCCCTTAGGGCTTGTCCGCCGCCCGCGCCGTGTCGATGCGCTCCTTCATCGCCCCCAGGTCCTTCAGGAACTGATCCTCGGTCCTGAGCGGCGTCAGGCGCACGGCGGGCGGTAGCAGCAGATGGACATAGGTGGGCGGGTCGAGCGTCCGCTGCTGGTCGGCGTCGATGATCGAATGATACCCCACCAGCAGCGCCGGCAATGCCACGGCACCCGCGAGTTTCAGGCGCAGCCGCGTCGGACCGATTACCCGCATATGGATGAAGGCAGCCGCCCCGATGACGATGAAGCCCAGGGCAAAGCGCGCCTCGACCAGATCGGGCATGGAAAAGGCGAAGGCGCCGAAATCGAGGAACTCGTTCAAGACCGACACGGTCAGCATCGCCACCAGCCCGATCAGCAGATGGCTTTCGAACCGCGCGGCCCGGGCGGCGATGCGCGACACAAGCGTCCAGATCGTGACCCAGATGCCGACGATGCTGGTGACGATCAGCAGCGGCTGGATATAGGTCGCGGCCTTGAATTCGCGGAAATCACCCCGCCAGGCGCCGATCAGCTCGATGCCGAGGATGATCAGGCTCAACAGCACCAGCAGCGGCCAGCGTGCGCGTCGGATCGCGATCGGCTGTTCGGCCGGCACGACATAGGAACCGTCGCGGATGCGCAGCAGGGTCTGGCCAATGCGGATGGCAGAGTGGCCGTCGAGCGCCACCCGCGGAACCCGCGCGGCCACGCCCTCCAGATAGAGTCCGTTGACGCTACCCAGATCCTCGGCCACAAGCGCGCCATCGGCGTCGCGCCCGATGCGCAGATGGTCGGCCGCGACATGGGGATCGTCGAGCACCAGGTCGTTGGCATAGCCGCGGCCGATGGTGAGGCTGTCGCCGGCGATGCGGTGACGGGTCAGCACGTCGCGTTGGCGCGACAGGATCTCGACCCAGATCATGACTTCCACCGGATGCCGTCGAGGAAGCGGCGGGTCAGGCTCAGCGCATTCTCGTAGGAGATCGCCTGCAGGTTCATGCGGCTCACCAGCGCCTCGCCGGTGCGATCCTGGGTCATGGCCTGGACCAGCACGTCATAGAGCCCGTCGAACGTGCGATAGGGCCGGGCGCACCAGACGACGCGGACGGCGGGATGCTCAGCTGCCGGCTCGGCCTGGACGAAATCCTCGTGGCACGCCTGCGCCGCCTGCCATTTGCGGTGAAACACGCCGATGCCGGCGGCCGGATGGGTCGTCGAGGCAAAGGTCGCGAACTGGAATTCGTTGAGATCGACGCTCTTCAGATGCGCGTGCGACATCAGCACCAGGCCGGTCGTGAGGTCGTTCGCGACGAACAGCGCGGTCGACGTGTTGCAGCCGGTGGTATTGTCGTTGGCACGCGGCTTCGGCACCTCGTTCTCGTTGGTCCGGGCCCAGCAGGTGAACCAGGGCGCGCTCGGTTCCGGCGCCTGATAGGGACCGCTCGCGACGTCGCGGAAACCGGCCTCGGCGATGGCGTGATACATGCCGTCCTGCCAGGCATAGAGCTGCCTTCCGACCTCGGCCTGGAAGCTTGCTGGCGCCGGTACCGGGCCTTCGGCCGCCTTTTTGAGAAGCGCTGCCGCGAATTGCGCCGGCACCAGGAAGCTGACGAGATCGCTGCCCAGCTGCTTTGCGACATTGATGCCGACGATGCGGCCGTCCTCGGTCACCGCCGGGCCGCCGCTCATGCCCGGATTGATGGCGCCGGAGAAATGGATGCGCTGCTGATAGCTGCGCTCGACCAACCCGTTGTTGGTACCGTCGACGATGGTGAAGCCCAGGTCCAACGGGTTGCCCATGGCATAGAGCCGCTGGCCCTTGGGCAGCACGCCCGCCAGCGCCTGGGGATCGAATTCGAAGAATTCCGGCGCCGGCTGATCGACCTTGACCACGGCCAGATCGTCCGCGACATCGACCGCCAGCAGCTGCAGCACGCCCTTGCGCCCGTCGGCCGCGGTATAGTCCAGCCGGTAGGTCTCGGGCTCGAGCGCGAATTGCGAGACGACGTGATAGTTGGTGATCGCGAGCCCGTCGGCGCTGACCATGAAGGCGGAGCCGATCGAGGATTGCCGATCCGCCGACGCCAGCACCGAGCGCACCTGCAGCAGGCGCGGCTTGGCGGCATTGTAGATCCGTTCCGAGATCGGTCCGGGCGCCTGGTCGGGTGACGGCGTCTGGGCCACGGCGGGCACCACACGAAGGCCGGCCGAGGCGACGAGCGCGCCAGCAAGCGGCAGAAAGAAACGGCGATTCATGGGATGGGGTTCTGCACTCTGACTGGCGGGCCGCTCGCCCTCGAACCTGTACAGCCATAAGCCGCAAGGGTCGAGCCTCATTGCCAATCGGCGCGGAATTTGCGACGCTTCAGCTCGCACGCCGCCAAGACTCTCAGCCCCAAGGAGAGATTGGCATGTCCGATATCCTGACGCCGTTGACGATCGATTTGCTCGCCTGGCTGACCGTGGCGCCCCGGCCCTATGCCGAGGTGATGGACGCTTGGCGCACGTCCTGCCCGCGCCTGACCATCTGGGAGGACGCGCTCGACGACGGTCTGGTCGCGCGCCGTAGCCGGCCGGGCGAACCGCCGATGATCGAAGTGACGGCGCGCGGCGCCGCCTTCCTGGCCGCCCACCGCCGCCCGTGATGTTCGGGCCGCTTTTTTCACCGGATGGCGGTTCCGTCGTCAAGTTGCTGCCCCAACCCCGGTTTCGCCGCCGATGCCTTGACACCCGGAGCGGCGGAGGCGACCGTTCGCCGGCAACGGCATCAGAACTACCCTATCCGAGAGGTGGCGCCGCAGTGAGGGAGGATTTGGACCGCAATGGCTGAACTCTGGGAAAAGTCCTATCCGCCCGGCTTCGACTGGCATGCGGAGATCAAGACGGCGACGCTCTCCGACGAACTGACCGAGGCCGTCGCCCGCTGGGGCACCAAGAGCTTCCTGGAATTCGGACCGATCAAGCTGGATTTCCGCACGTTCGACGCGCTGGTCGAACGGGCCGCGCGGGGGTTCGCGGCGCTGGGCGTCAAGCCCGGCGTGCATGTGGCGTTGCATCTGCCCAATACCCCGCATTACCCGATCGCCTTCTACGGCGTGCAGCGTGCCGGCGGCGTGATCGCCAACCTGTCGCCGCTCGATGCCGAGCGCGAGCTTGCCCATAAGATCGAGCTGGCTGATGTCAGCCTGGTCGTGAGCTTCGTCGGGCTCGACCAGAAACTGCCGCCCGCGGGGCCGAAGCTTCGCATCATGGTGGCCACGCCCGAGGATATGGCGCCGGTGCCGCCGCCCGCGATTCCGACCGACCCGGCCGAGCGCATCCCCTTCCGCGTGTTGCTGGACCCGACGCGCCCCGCCCCCGGCCCCTGGCCCAAGGCCGATGTCGATGATCTGGCCGTGCTGCAATTCACCGGCGGCACCACCGGCCTGCCCAAGGCGGCGATGCTGAGCCATGCCAACCTGACCGCCTCGGTCTCGAGCTACGACGCCTGGGGCGGCACCGAGAGCATCGGCCTCAAACCCGGCGAGGAGAGCGTGCTGGTGGTCCTGCCGCTGTTCCATATCTACGCGCTCAATACCCTGCTGCTTCGGGGCCTGCGCAACGGCTATCGCCTGATCCTGAAGGCGCGCTGGGACACGGACGATATCCTGGACACGATCCAGCGCGAGCGGCCCAGCATGTTCTCCGGTGTCCCCACCATGTTCCGCGCCATCGCGTCCCATCCACGCGCCAGGCAAGTCGATTTCAGCTGCTTCCATTTCTGCAACACCGGCGGCGCGCCCCTGCCGATGGAACTGCGCGACGAGTTCGAGGGCGTCGCCCACAAGCTGCTGCTGGAAGGCTGGGGCATGAGCGAGACCTCGCCCGCCGGCACGGTGACGCCGCCCAGCAACCGCAAGCTCGGCTCCGCCGGATTGCCGCTGCCCGGCGTGATGATGGAGATCCGCGACCTGGAAGAGCCGACGCGCAAGCTTGAGCCCAATCAGAAGGGCGAGATCTGCATCAAGGGCAAGAACGTCACCAAGGGCTATTACAAGCAGCCCGAGGAGACGGCCGGCGCCTTCGTCGACGGCTATTTCCGCACCGGCGACATCGGCTATCTGGACGAGGACGGCTTCCTGTTCATCGTCGACCGCAAGAAGGACATGATCCTCTCGGGCGGCTACAACGTCTATCCGCGCCTGATCGAGGAAGCGATCTACGAACACCCCTCGGTCGAGGAAGTGATCGTGATCGGCATCCCCGACAGCTATCGCGGCGAAAGCGCCAAGGCCTTCGTCAAGCTGCGCGAGGGGGCTGCGCCGCTGGGCCTGGAAGAGCTGCGCGCGTTTCTCAGCGACAAGGTCGGCAAGCATGAATTGCCGACGGCGCTCGAACTGCGCGACGGCTTGCCCAAGACCGCCGTCGGTAAACTGTGGAAGAAGCCGCTGGTCGACGAGGCGCGCGCGAAGGCCTAGTCGCCCCTATTCGTCATTCCCGCCTACGCGGGAATGACGAAAATAGTCAGGAGTAGCTTGTGGTCGACGCAGCCATCGTCACAGCGGCGCATACGCCGACCGTTCTCTCGCGCGACGCCCTGCTCGCGGTGGCCGAAACGCTGCCGATCGATCAGATCAATGTCGGCCAGCCGCTGCTGTTCCAGCAGGACGCGATGTGGCCCTATTTCGCCCGCCTGCGCCGCGAGGCGCCGGTGCATTATTGCGCCGCGAGCGAGTTCGGCCCGTTCTGGTCGATCACCAAATACCGGCACATCATGCAGATCGAGGCGAACACGGAGGTGTTTTCGTCCGACGTGAAATACGGCGGGATCACGTTGCGCGATCAGGCGCTCGATTTCGTGCTGCCGATGTTCATCGCCATGGATCCGCCCAAGCATGACGAACAACGCGCCGCGGTCCAGCCGATCGTCGGGCCGCCGAGCCTGGCGCGGCTGGAGCAGCTGGTGCGCGAGCGTGCCCAGAGCGTCTTGGATGGGCTGCCGATCGGCGAGAGTTTCAACTGGGTCGAACGCGTTTCGATCGAGCTCACCACCCAGCTGTTGGCGACCCTGTTCGATTTTCCCTGGGCCGACCGCTACAAGCTGACCCGCTGGTCGGACGTGGCGACGGCGCTGCCGGGCTTCGGCATCGTCGAGACCGAGGAGCAGCGGCGGGCCGAACTCATCGAATGCCTGCAGTATTTCACCCAGCTCTGGAACGAGCGGGTCAACGCGCCGCCGCGCGACGATCTCATCTCGATGATGGCCCATTCGGAGTCCACCCGGCATCAGGGTCCGATGGAATATCTGGGCAACATCCTGCTGCTGATCGTCGGCGGCAACGATACGACCCGGAACTCGATGACCGGCGGGCTCTACGCCCTCAACAAGTATCCGGACGAATATGCGAAGCTACTGGCCGATCCAGGCTTGGTCGCGAACATGGTGCCGGAGATCATCCGCTGGCAGACGCCGCTCGCCCATATGCGCCGGACCGCGACCCGCGACTATGTGTTCGAGGGCCAGACCATCCGCGCCGGCGACAAGGTCGTGATGTGGTACGTATCCGGCAATTACGACGAGGACGCGATTACCGACGCCGAGCGCCTGATCGTCGATCGTGAGCGGCCGCGCCGGCACCTGTCCTTCGGCTTCGGCCTGCATCGGTGCGTGGGCGAACGGCTGGCCGACCTGCAGCTGCGCATCGTCTGGGAGGAAATCCTGAAACGCTTCGGCCGCATCGAGGTCGTGGACGAGCCGCAGCGCATCTTCTCGACCTTCGTGAAGGGCTATTCGACGCTGAAGGTTCGGATCCCGGCGGATCAGGTGAAGGCGAGGCACTGAGGGTCGCTGCGCCGTTCACCCCTCGGCTGGCACCCGGTTCGAGTGGAAGAACTGGACGCGCCAGCGTTTGCCGTCGAACTTCAGCACCGCGGATTCCTGCCAGGTCACCGGCACCGTCCCGGACGCGTCGCTGACCGAGCCGCGGTTGATGAAGGCGATCGAGGCCCAGTTCTGGGCGACCCAGACCGTGGGTTCGTTGACCGTCCAGACGAAATGCTTGCCGGCGGCATGGGCCGCCTTGATCAGCCTCGGCAGCGCCATGCCGTCGAAGCGCTTGCCGCCGTCGAAGGCATAGAAATCCTCGGTGAAGATCTTGGCCAGATGGGCCTCGTCGTCGATCGCCGCTGCCGCGTACATTTCCCGGATCGTCTCGATCACCGCTTCGGTCGAAAAATTCATGGATGGTCCTCCCCACGTTCAGGCGACCGAACGGCCGCATCCGTCGCCATCATGCTTGCCATATGCTCCAACAGCCAGCGTCCCGCCGGCCCGGGCGGGCGGTCGCGACGATACGCCGTACAGACCGGCAGCGTGACGATCGGGTCGTCGTCCTGGTCCGGCTGGATGGCGAGGCGGCGGAGCCGCCCGGCAGCGAGATCGTCGGCGACCATATGCTCGGGCATGCTGCCCCAGCCGAGCCCGGCCGCCAGCATCGCATGCTTGGCGCCGAGATCGGCCAGGCGCCAAGTCTGCGGCGACAGCACGCCATAGTCGCGATTGCCGGTCAGGCCGGACCGGTCGGACAGCACCAGCTGGACATGGCGACGCAGCTCCTCGCGCGGCAGCGGGCCCCGGATCGCGGCCAAAGCATGGGTCGGCGCCGCGACATGGATGAGCGTGATGTCCATGAGAGGCCGGCGCTGCAGCGGCTCGTACTCGCTGCCGAAGCTCATCAGAAACCCGATGGCGCAGGTACCGTTCAGCACCAGCTCGGCCGCCCCGCCCAGGGTTTCGACATAGATGCGCGGCGGCACCGAGGGAAAGCGCTGGCCGAAGGTCCTGAGCGCATCCACCAGCACGCACATCGGAAACATCGCATCGACGATCAGCGTCAGCTCCGGCTCCAACCCGGCGGCGATACCCTGGGCATGGTCGATCAGCGCGTGGATTTCGTCGGCGATCAGACGGGCGCGCGGCAACAGGGTCCGGCCGGCCTCGGTCAGGGTCGGTCGATAGGTACCGCGATCGAACAGCGGCGCGCCCAACTGCTCCTCCAGCCGCTGGATCGCGTAGGTCACCGCCGATTGCGCCCGGTTGAGCCGTCGCGCGGCGCCTGAAAAGCTGCCGGCCTCGACCACCGCCAGCATGACCTGCAGCTGATCGAATGAGGGGGCGGGTTGCGGCATGATCGAATTATCCGATGGAGATTATCGAAACTTTATCGGTTTTTCCGGCGAAGCGACAGGCTTATCTGGGATGTCATTCGGCCCATCCGGGCTTCCCTTGAGAGAGACAATCCCATGTTCCGCACGCTGTTTCCGATCGCCGTCTCCGCCGCCCTGTTGGTGAGCGCCGCCGCCCAGGCCCAGACCGTCAGCCACGAGCCCGCCGCGACCGAGGCCGGTGCCTACAGCGTCGAGCCCTACCACACCCGCGTGCTGTTCAGCGTCTCGCACCTGGGCTTCACCACCTGGTACGGCGAATTCTCCAACGTGTCCGGCAGCCTCAACCTCGACCCGAAGGCGCCGGCCAAGAGCACGCTTGAAATTCACATCCCGGTCGCCTCGCTCTCGACCAGCAATGCCACGGTCGATGGCGAGTTGAAGGGCGACAAGTGGTTCGACGCCGCGCAGTTCCCCGAGATCATCTTCAAGGCCGACAAGGTCGTATCGACCGGCAAGGACAGCGCCAAGGTGACCGGCAGCCTGACGTTCCACGGCGTGACCAAGCCGGTGACGCTCGCGGTCAAGTTCAACGGCGCCGGCATCAACGTGCTGGATAAGAAATACACGGCCGGCTTCGAGGTGAGCGGCAAGATCAAGCGCAGCGACTTCGGCGTGAAGACCTACCTGCCGCTGATCGGCGACGACGTCGACCTGCTGGTCAGCGCCGGCTTCGAGCATAACTAGGCTCACGTCCAAGGAACGGCCATCATGCGGTACCATCTGGTCGCGATCATCCTGCATTGGGTGATCGCCCTCGGCATCCTGGTGCTGATCGCGATGGGGCTCGCCATGACCCATCTGGGTCTGGCGCCCCTGCTGAAGTTCCAGCTGTATCAGCTGCACAAGTCGATCGGCATCACCGTGCTGCTGGCCGTTCTCCTGCGCCTGGCGTGGCGGCTCAGCCACCGGCCGCCGCCGCTGCCCGCCATGCCGCCCCTGGAAAAGGCCGCGGCCGAGGGCACGCACGGGATGCTGTATCTGCTGATGCTGGTCATCCCGCTCACCGGCTGGGCCCTGGTCTCGGTCTCGCCGTTCAACCTGCCGACCGTGCTCTATGGCCTGGTGCCCTGGCCGCATCTGCCGGTGTTTCCCGACCTCGTCAACAAGGCTGAGGTCGAGGCGGTGGTGAAATTCATCCACGGCAAACTGGCCTGGGCCTTGACCGCGATCGTGGCACTGCATGCCGGCGCGGCCCTGCGCCATCACTTCATCCTGCGCGACGGCATTCTGCGCCGCATGCTGCCCCTCAAGGATTTCCGATCATGAAGCGCCTCGCCTTGCTGGCGGCCCTGTCGCTGCTGGCGACCCCGGCGCTGGCGGCCGATTGGACCGTCGACGTACCGCACAGCCATCTCGGTTTCTCCGGCATCCAGAACGGCGCGCCGTTCCAAGGCAGTTTCGGCGCCTGGACGGCCGAGATCGCCTTCGACCCGGCCCATCCGGACGCCGGCCATGCCAAAGTGACGATCGAGCTTTCGAGCGCCAAGACCGGCGACCTCCAGCGCGACGGCGCCCTGCCCGAGGCCGAATGGTTCGACGTGAAGGCATTCCCTGAGGCGACGTTCGAGGCGAGCGGTTTCGTCGCCAAGGGCGGCGACGTCTATGAAGCGCCGGGCAAACTGACCATCCGCGGCATCGCCAAGGACGTGGTCCTGCCGTTCACCCTCACGGTCACCGGTGACAAGGCCGCCGCGAAGGGCCACTTATCGCTCGTCCGCACCGGCTTCGGCGTCGGCCAGGGCGTCTGGGCCACCGCCGAATGGGTCGGGCTCGACGTCGGTGTCGATGTCGATCTCGTCGCGACCAAATCCGGGAGCTGAACATGACCGAACCGCGCCTGCCGACCCTGTTCATCCCCCATGGCGGCGGTCCCTGTTTCTTCATGGCGCCGCCGCGCGGCATGGCCGATCCCTGGCACTCCATGGGCGCCTATCTGCGCGGCATCGCCGACGAGATCGGCCAGCGCCCGCGCGCGATCCTGGTGATTTCCGGCCATTGGGAAGAGACGAAGCCGACCGTGACGACCGGGGCGGCGCCGTCGCTGATCTATGACTATTACGGCTTTCCGCCCCATACCTATCAGCTGAAATACCCGGCACCGGGCGCCCCGCGGCTCGCCGCCGAGATCCGCCTACGCCTCGACCAGGCCGGCATTCCGAGCGCCGGCGACGAGACCCGCGGCTTCGACCATGGCGTCTTCATCCCGTTCCTGCTGATCTATCCCGAGGCCGATATCCCGATCGTGCAGCTGTCGCTGTCGGCGACGCTCGACCCGGCCGCCCATCTCGCGATCGGCCGCGCGCTCGTGCCCTTGCGCGACGAGGGCGTGCTGATCGTCGGCAGCGGCTTGAGCTTCCATAATCTGCGCGGCTTCTTCACCGACGACGCGCGCATCACGACCGAGGCGGAGGCGTTCGACCGATGGTTGACCCGCGCCGTGACCGACGCCGATCCGGCCCGGCGCGATGCGGCACTCGCCGCGTGGGCCCGGGCCCCGGGCGCGCGCACGAGCCATCCGCGCGAGGAACATCTGCTGCCGCTGATGGTCGCCGCCGGCGCCGCCGGCGCCGATGTCGGCCGGCAGACCTTCAGCGACCATGTCTTCGGCAAGGCGGTTTCCGGCTACCGCTTCGGCTGAAGGCTTGAGCCAGATCAAAACTGCGGGGTCACCGGCAAGGATCTCTTGTGTTTCGGGTGGGCCTATCGAACCGTTTCATCGCTTGCGCGTTAGAGACTTGTGCCCTTTCCGGTGCAACCCCTCTGACGAGATGAAAGGACAAGTCCATGAGCGAAGCGACAAAGGCGAAGGAAGTCTCGGTTTCCGACGAGATCAACGTCCTCAAGGCCGACATCGCGCGCCTGACCGCCGCGGTCGCCGATCTGGTCAAGCTCGAGGCGAGCCAAGCCCGCAGCAAGGTCGAGGACGTGGTCGTCGATCTCTATAACGAAGGCCGCGACAAGCTGGGCCAGGTCGGCGACCGCGCCAAGGGCCTGAGCGAGGAACTGAACCACACGATCGAGCGCAATCCCACGACCTCGGTGCTGACCGCGCTCGGCATCGGCCTGGTTCTCGGCATGCTGAGCCGGAGCCGCAACTGATGAGCGGCATGCTCGTCGCGGCGCGTGTGCTCTTGGCGATCCTCGAACGCGAGGCCGGCCAGCGCGCGCGACGGGCAGCCGGCATCGGATCCATCGTCCTGGCGGCGCTGTTCATCGGTCTCGCCGGATTGTTGTTCGTGCTCTATGCGGTCGTGGTAGCCCTGACGCCGTACCTAACGCCGGCCGGTGCCGCCGCCCTCGTCGGCGCCGCCATGATCCTGTTGGCCGCAATCCTGATGGCCGTGACCTTCAGGAAACCCATGCCCAGAAGCCGCCCGGTCGCCACGGCCGCCTCGGCGGTCGCGACCGACCTCGGCGCGCTGGCGACCGAGGCGGGCCGCAAACTGGGTGCCGGCATCGAGGCGCCCAGCACCGTCACGGTAGCGCTCGCCGCGCTCATCGCCGGCCTGGTCGCCGGACGGAAACTCTGACACGCCACTCTCGACAAACAAACAGGCGAGCGGCATAAATCCTCTCGACCAGGGGATGAAAAGGCCCGATCGGTAGTCGAGAGATCTGATGAAGTATTTTGCGTGTGTCGTCGCCTGCCTGTGTCTCGCCATTACCGCTGCTTTCGCAGCACCACCCCTCGAAGCCTACAGCCACCTTCCCGCCACGGAGCTTGTGACCCTGTCGCCGTCCGGCGCACGCGTGGCGCTGGTCACCGGCTCGGGCGACGACCGAAGGATCGTCGTCAGCAGCGTCGACGGCGGCGTGCTGCTGTCGTCGAAGACCGGCGACATCAAGGTCCGCGAGCTTCATTGGGCAGGCGACGATCATCTAATCCTGCTGTCGAGCGTCACCCGGGCAGTCGGCCTTTATGTCCACAATGAGTGGCACGGTGGCGAGCTGTACGTCGCCACGGTACTGAACCTGAAGACTAAGTCCGCATCGGTGGTCTTCTTCAAAGCGCCGGACCTGTTTCCAACCGTCCTGGGCGTCTATGGCTTCCGCGAGATCGACGGGCATTGGTTCGGATATTTCAACGGCGCCACCCGGAGCAGCGGATCGTTCCACCAAACGAGCGGCGCGCTGGTCAACCTCTACGAGGTGGATCTCGACACTGGGATCTATCGCGTTGCCGCCACGGGGGAAGCCGACTGGGTCCTGAAGGACGACGGAACCCCGCTCGTTCACGCCCGCACCGGACGCAACAAGGGCACGAACGTGTGGGAACTGTACGCCGGCAAATTCGAACGGGATCCGATCGAAGCGCGTGACGCGTCACTGGGCGGCTATTATCTGTACGGCCGCGGACGGACCGCCGATACCTATCTGCTGCAGCAGACGGTCGGATCGAACACGGGCCTGTGGGAACGTTCGCTGACCCCCGGAAAGCCGCCGGTCAATCTGAACGGCAAGTCGATCGTGGACGTTCTCACCGACGACGCCGGGCTCGCGATTGGGGTCGAGGAGGAGGACGACGTCCCCGTCCCGCTGCTGTTTGACCCCACCGACAAGGCGGTCTTCGCGGCGGTCGAGCAGGCGTTCGCTCCGGCCCATGTCCGCCCAGTCTCGTTCGGGCCGAACAAGCGGCTGATCGTTGAGTCCTGGGGCGACACGGATGCCGGCACCTATTATCTGGTCGATGTGCCTACCCAGAAGGTCCAAAAACTGGGCGAGGAATATCCCGAGCTGCCCACGAACCAGATCGGCAAAGTCCGCATGGTCCAGTACAAGGCCGCGGATGGGCTGGCACTCGAAGGCGTGCTGACCCTGCCGCCGTCCGGCGAGGCCAAGAACCTGCCGCTGGTGCTGCTGCCGCACGGCGGCCCGCACACGCGTGACCATCTGGGCTTCGACTGGGTCGCCCAGGCCTTCGCCGGGCGCGGCTATGCCGTGTTCCAGCCGAATTTTCGCGGCTCCGGCGGTTTCAGCCGCGCCTTCCGCGATGCCGGCTTCGGCGAATGGGGCCGCAAGATGCAGACCGACCTGTCCGACGGTGTCGCCGAACTGGCCCGTCAGGGAACGATCGACCCGCACCGCGTCGCGATCGTCGGCCTCAGCTACGGCGGCTACGCCGCACTCGCCGGGGTCACAGTTCAGCATGGGCTCTATCGCTGCGCCGTTTCCTGGGGCGGCATCACTGACCTCAACGATCTTTTGAGCAAAGAGGCGGAAATCGACGAATCGGATTTCCTCGGCGACAGCCTTTCCATCCAGATGCTGCACAAGTATCTCGGGACCGACTCGAACAACGATCCAGCGATCGACCGTCTGTCGCCGGCCCTGCGCGCGGCCGACGCGGATGCGCCGATCCTGGTGATGTACGGCACCGACGATACGGTGGTCTCAACGCGCCAAAGCGAGGCCATGATCTCGGCCCTGACCGCTGCCGGCAAACCGGTCCAATTGGTAAAGGTCGCCGGCGAGGACCACTGGCTGTCGCAAGGTCCATCACGGACCGCAATTTTGAAGGCTGCCGTCGATTTCGTCGAGAAATACAATCCCGCGACCGTGAACCAGTAGCGTCAGACCGCTGTCGCAACGGCCCGGCCGACTGCGGCGAGCGTCGCGTCGCGGTGTTCGACCGGGGCCTCGGTCTGGGTCAGATAGACCGAGACCAGCAGCGGCGCGCGGTCGGGCGGCCAGATCAGGGCCACATCGTTGGTCGAGCCGCGCGAACCCGTCCCGGTCTTGTCGCCGACGCCCCAGCCCGGCGGCAGGCCGGCGCGAATCCGATCATTGCCGGTGGTATTGGCCTGCAGCCAGCGGATGAGCTGGTCGCGCGATCCCGGGGCCAGCGCGTTGCCGAGCGTCAGCCGGCGGAGATCGCCCAGCATCGCCGCCGGTGTCGTCGTGTCGCGCGGATCGCCCGGAATGGATTCGTTCAGCGTCGGCTCGTTCCGGTCGAGCCGGGTCGCGCGGTCGCCCAGCGTGCGGGCGAAGGCGGTGATGGCGGTCGGGCCGCCGAGCGTCGCCAACAGCAGATTGGCCGCGGTATTGTCGCTGTAGGTGAGCGCCGCCGCGCACAGGTCGCCGAGGCTCATGCCGGCGCTGCCGACCTGTGGCTTGGTGATCGGCGAATAGGCCACCAGATCGGCCGCCTGGTAATGGACACGCCGGTCGAGCCGGTCGCGGCCCTCGTCGACCCGGGTCAGGATCGCGCCGGCCGCCAACAGCTTGAACGTGCTGCACATCGGAAATCGTTCGTCGGCCCGATGGCCGGAACGCGCCCCGTTCGCCATATCCAGCACGGCGACGCCGAGCCGCCCGCCGCTGTCGGCCTCGATCGCCGCCAATTGGGGCCCGAGCGTGCCGACACCCCCGGCGGCCCGGGCGCGGCCCGTCATCAATGCCAGGCCCGCAAGCGCGCCGCCCTGCAACATCCGCCGTCTCGTGATCATCGCCCCGCCCCCTCGTCCGTTCGTGGCGCCAAACTCGCGCGGGGACCGGCGTCTTGACAAATGATCATAAATCGGACGACCCATTAGAAAATTTTGGGGTTCGCCATGTTGCGCTCGCAAGTCCCGCTCAACGCACTGCGCGCGTTCGAGGCCTCCGCCCGGCACTTGAGCTTCACCAAGGCCGGTCTGGAGCTGCATGTCACCCAGGCGGCGGTCAGCCATCAGATCAAGAGCCTTGAAGAAATCTTGGGTGTCAGCCTGTTCCGCCGGCTGCCGCGTGGGCTGGCCCTGACCGATGAGGGCCAGGCGCTGATCCCGGTGCTGGAGGAATCCTTCGACCGGATCCAGGCGACGCTCGACCGGTTCGAAAACGGCCATTTCCGCGAGGTCGTCACGATCGGCGCGGTCGGCACCTTCGCGCTCGGCTGGCTGTTGCCGCGGCTGCCGGCGTTCCGCGCGGCGCATCCCTATATCGATCTGCGGCTGTTGACCAACAACAACCGGGTCGATCTCGCGGGCGAGGGGCTGGATTATGCCATCCGCTTCGGCGACGGCTTCTGGCACGGCACCGAGGCGACGCCGCTGCTGGCGGCACCCTTGTCGCCGGTCGCCGCCCCCGAGATCGCGGCGCGGCTACGCGATCCGGCCGATCTGGCGCGGGAACAGTTGCTGCGCTCGTACCGGGCCGACGAATGGACGCGCTGGTTCACAGTCGCTGGATTGGACCTGCCGGCACCGCGCGGCACGATCTTCGACAGCTCGATCGCCATGGCCGATGCCGCGGCCCAAGAGCTGGGCGTGGCGCTGGTGCCGGTCGCGATGTTCACCCGCGACCTGGCGCAGCGCCGCCTGGTCCGGCCGTTCGCGTTCGAAATCGCGGTCGGCAGCTATTGGCTGACCGCGCTCAAATCCCGGCGCGTCACCGCCGCGATGCAGACGTTCCGGACCTGGCTGCTGGCGAGCCTGGCGTCTTAGAAAAAACGCCCCGCGGTCGGGGGGAGAGACCGCGGGGCGACGCACCGTCATCGAGCGTTCTGGAGGGGATCCATGGGCCTTGCTGGCGGATAGAGATGATACGCGAGCAAATTTTCGCGCATCCCCGTACCGCCGAAAATTTATGGCGGGGCCAAGCGACGCAGCGGTTCGGCCGCTGCCGGGTCGCCCAGATCGACCGCCTTACGATACCATTCCACGGCCTTGGCCGGTTCGCCCCGATCGCCGACGACGCCCATGCGGTCGAGCGCCAGCGGGTCGTAGGTTCGGGCGACCGCGGTCGCGGCCTTGGCGCTGCCGGCGCGGGCGGCCTGCAGATAGAACAACCGCGCCGCCGCGAAATCGCCGCCAGCCAGCAGCGTGTCCCCGCGCGCGAGCAGCGCTTCGACCGGGATGGCCGGCGCGGGTGGCGGCGGCAGTACGGCTGCGGGGGCCGGCGGCGGCGGTTCGACCGCGACCGGTACCGACGGCGGCACGGTGGGTTCGGGCGGGAGTGCCAACGCCGCCATCTGTTGCGGCTTCGGCGCCGGCGGCTGGTCGAACAGCCAGATCAACAGGCCCGCGGCGACAACGACGCCCACCGGCAGCGCCAGTTGCAGCAGGCGGCGCGGACCCGGCGGCAAGCGCGTCAGCATACCGGCGGCGCGCGGCGATGCCGGTGCCGTGACCGGCGGCGGCTCGGCAAAGCGCACCGTCGCCGGCTCCTCGGCCACGGACCCGACCGGCGCCAGGTCGATGATCGTGGCGGTCGTGCCCGTCACGGGCGGTGGCTCGACCGGCGGTTCGATCCAATCCGCCGGACCGTCCGGCACCAGGATGCGCTGCGCCAGCTCCAGCAGGCGTCCGGGATTGCCCCGGGCCTCGGCGGCAATGTCCTGGATCGCCGCGTCGGACAGCAGGTTCAGATCGCCGAGGCCGGCCGCGCGCAGTCGATGGCGCAGGAATGGTGCCGCAACCTCGTCCGGCCAGGGCGGCATCGTCAACACCAGCGGCACGCCCCAATTGTTGCGCACCCGGCCGGTCTCGATGACGTCGGCCAGGGCCTCGCGCCCGATCAGCAGGATACGGTGGCTGGGCAGCAGGTCGGGCGAGCCGTTCGACACGGCAATGAGCTGTTCGACGAAGCGCGGCGGGATCGCGTCCGCCTGGTCGACGATCACGACATTGCCGCCGGGCAGGCCCAGCGCGCTGCCGCGCGGAACCGGGAGATCGGCCCAGGCCTCGGCCGTAAAACCCTCGCGGCAGGCCTCGACCACATCGTCGAGCGCCAGAGTGCGCCGGCCGGCGAGCCGGGCGACGCCGTAGCGGGCACCCAGCAGCAGGGCCGCCTGGTTGGCGAGCGCGCTCTTGCCGCTGCCGGCAGGACCGAGCAGGAACACCGGGCGGCCCAGGTCGAGCGCCAGGGTCAGATCGTTCAGGATTTCTCGAAGAAAGGGTGCCTCGAACAGGCGAGCGGCGGTCTCGTCCGAGGTAAAATAACGGTCCCCATCGTCGAAACGCGCCTCGACCATCGTCAACTCACCTGCATTCAAGGTTGAGCGCGGGATCGGCGAGCCGAGCGTCCATCGGAATTGTGCTTGAGTGCTCATCTTAAACTTGCGGCACCCGACGTTTCAACAGATAAGGAACAGGCATTTCCCGCACATTTGCTTCTTATTTCTGACCTGCCCTCAAGCGACATGGGGACGAGAATGGAACGAATGATGCGGTTCCTGCTGGCCATCGGCATGCTTGGATTGTTCCTGTCCACCCCTGCGCCGGCGCGGGCCGACGACCCGCGGGCGATGGCGAAACAGGGCGCCATCGGGGTGATCGCCGGCGGCATCGACGGCACCTATCTGCGCGTCGCCTCGGACCTGAGCGCGGTGCTGGACAGTGGCGGCTCGCTGCGGGTGGTGCCGATGATCGGCAAGGGTTCGATCCAGAATCTCTATGATCTGCGCTATCTGCACGGCGTCGATATCGCGATCGTGCAGTCGGATGCGCTCACATATCTGCGCCAGGACCCGAAGAACGCCGACGTCACCGACACGATCCGCTATGTGACGAAGCTCTATAACGAGGAATTCCACGTCCTGGCCGCCCGGGATGTGCAGTCGATCCAGGATCTGAAGGACCGCCGGGTCAATACCGACGTCGCCGGCAGCGGCACCGGCATGACGGCCGAGATCGTGTTCAAGACGCTGGGCATCCCGATCGAAGAAAGTCACCTGGGCCAGGACGACGCGCTGGCGGCACTGGCGGCCGGCAAGCTCGATGCTGCGATCTTCGTCGTCGGCAAGCCGGCCAAGCTGTTCACCTCGACCGCCGCCGACAAGGGCCTGCATTTCATCGCCGTGCCGCAATCGCCGGCGCTGCTGGCCACATATCTGCCGGCGCAGATCGGGCACGAGGACTATCCGGCCCTGATCCCGGACGGCGCCGCCGTCGACACGGTCGCAGTCGGCGCGGTCATGGCGATCTACAACATGCCGGTCGGCAGCGACCGCTATCGCCTGGCGGCGGGCTTCGTCGATGGCTTCTTCGGCTCGTTCGACAAGTTCCTGATGCCCCCGCGCCATCCGAAATGGCATGAGGTCAATCTGGCCGCCGACCTGCCCGGCTGGCAGCGCTTCGATCCGGCCGCCGACTGGCTGCGCCGGCACGGCAAGACGCCGTCCGCCCAGGCCGACGCGGATCTGCGCCGCGCCTTCGATGCCTATCTGGATCAACAGGCCAAGGAAACCGCAAGCCCGCCGCCGTCGGCCGCCGAGAAGGCGGCGATGTTCAACCGTTTCCAGCAATGGCAGAAGGCGAGCGCAGCAACGCCGGCCCCCGCACCCGCCGTAGCCAGACCCCGTCCGCGGCCGCCGTCGCCCACGCCGATGTCGCAGCCCGTGCCGGCAGCCCCGGCGCCCGCACCGGCTCCGACCGCCAACACGGCACCCCCGGCGGTCTGGGCGCCCGCTCCGGCGGCACCCGCGAACCCCCCGCCCAGCTAGCGCGGGCGGCATTCCCTTGGCCGCGCGCTGCCGGCTGGTTTATGCTCCGGCGCGATGAGGACGCCTTCCGGAGAAACCATGCTCGACGCCCTGCGCGACGCCACGCCACCCAAAACCATTCGCCTTGCCGAGTATCAGGTTCCGGATTTTCTGATCGATACCGCCGATCTGCTGTTCGAGCTGGGCGAAGAGCATTCGACGGTCAAGTCGCGCCTGGGCATGCGCCGCAACCCGGCCGCTGCCGCCGGCAACCCGCCGCTGAAGCTCGACGGCGAGGCGCTGACCCTGGTGTCGGTCGCGGTCAATGGCGAGAAGCTGGGGCCGAACCGCTATCAGCTGGATGCGCAGTCGCTGACCATCTCGGATCTGCCGCGCGACTTCGTACTGGATATCGAGACCCGGATCGAGCCGCAGAACAACACCGAACTGTCCGGCCTCTACAAGTCCGGCGGCAATTTCACCACCCAATGCGAGGCCGAGGGCTTTCGCCGCATCACCTATTTCCTCGACCGGCCCGACGTGATGGCGCGCTATACCACGACCATCGTCGCCGACGCCCAGCGCTATCCGGTGCTGCTGTCGAACGGCAATCCGGTCGACAGCGGCGTCAGCTCCCACGGCCGCCACTGGTCGAAGTGGCAGGACCCGCATCCGAAGCCCTGCTACCTGTTCGCGCTGGTCGCGGGCGATCTGGTCGGCACGCGCGACGAACTCACCACCAAGTCCGGCAAGCGCGTCGATCTGGCGATCTGGGTCCGCCGCGGCGACGAGGACAAGTGCGGCCATGCAATGGAGGCGCTCAAGGCCTCGATGCGCTGGGACGAGGAGGTGTTCGGCCTCGAATATGACCTGGACGTGTTCAACATCGTCGCCGTGTCGGACTTCAACATGGGGGCGATGGAGAACAAGGGCCTCAACATCTTCAACACGAAATACATCCTGGCCAAGCCTGAGACCGCGACCGACGGCGATTACGAGGGCATCGAGACCGTCGTGGCGCACGAATATTTCCACAATTGGACCGGCAACCGCGTTACCTGCCGCGACTGGTTCCAACTGTCGCTGAAGGAAGGCCTGACCGTGTTCCGCGACCAGGAATTCTCGGGCGACCAGGGCAGCCGGGCGGTGAAGCGCATCTCCGACGTGCGCTCGCTCCGCGCGCGGCAATTCACCGAGGATGCGGGCCCGCTCGCCCATCCGGTGCAGCCGTCGAGCTATATCGAGATCAACAACTTCTACACCGCGACCGTGTACCAGAAGGGTGCCGAGGTCGTGCGCATGATCCACACGCTGCTGGGGCCGGCAAACTTCCGCAAAGGCATGGACCTCTATTTCCAGCGCCACGACAATGATGCCGTCCGGATCGAGGATTTCGCGGCCGCGATGCAGGACGCGAGCGGCATCGACCTCACCCGGTTCAAGCGTTGGTACGGCCAGGCCGGCACGCCGGAAGTCACCATGTCGGAGGCCTGGGACGCCAAGGCCGGCACCTATGACCTGACGCTCAGCCAGTCGACCAAGCCGACGCCAGGCCAGGCCGACAAAGAGCCGCTGGTGATCCCGGTCGCGGTCGGGCTCCTCGACAAGAAAGGTGCCGAACTCGCAATCCGGCTCGACGGCGAGGCCAAGGGCCGCAAGGGCACGCGCCTGCTGACGCTGGAGGAGAGCCAGCAGACGTTCCGCTTCACCGGCCTGAAGACCCGGCCGATCCCGTCGCTGCTGCGCGGGTTCTCGGCCCCGATCAAATTAAAGGGCGTGCCGATCGAGCAACTGAAGCATCTGGCCGCCCATGATACCGACCCGTTCACCCGCTGGGAATCGGGCCAGCAGGTCGCAACCCTTTTGTTGCTCGATCTGGTCGCGGCGTACCGCCGGGGCGAAAGACTGACGGTGCCCGAGGATTTCCTCGCGGCATTGGCCAATACGCTCGGCCAAGAAGACGGGGATCCCGCCTTCCAGGCCGAGGCGCTGCTGCTGCCCGGCGAGGATTTCCTGGCCGACCAGATGGCGACGGTCGATCCCGAGGCGATCCATGCCGCGCGCCAGTTCGTGCGCGCCGCCATCGGCACCCATCTGGAATCGGCCTTGGCCAAGACCTACCAGGCGCTCGACGACCAGGGGCCGTTCAAGGTCGACGGCGTCTCGATCGGCAAGCGCGCCTTGAAGAACGTGGCGCTGGGGTATCTGGCCGCCACCGGCAAGCCTGCCCAGATCAAGCGCGCCGAGGCCCAGTTCGCGGCCCAGCGCAACATGACCGACGTGCTGGCGGCACTGCGCATCCTCAGCAATATCGACGGGCCCGCACGCGAGGCGGCGCTGGCATCCTTCTACGAGCGCTGGACCCGCGAAGAGCTGGTGATCGACAATTGGTTCCAGATCCAGGCCATGTCGTCGCTGCCGGGCACCATCGAACATGTGAAGGCGCTGACCGGCCATCCGGCGTTCGACCAGAAAAACCCGAACCGCGCCCGCGCGCTGATCGGCGGCTTCAGCATGGCGAACCCGTCGAAGTTCCACGACGCGTCGGGCAGCGGCTACGCCTTCCTGGCCGACCAGATCATCATCCTGGACGGCATCAACGCCCAGATGGCCGCCCGCATGGTGGTCCCGCTCGGCAGCTGGCGCCGCCAGGACGAGGCGCGCCAGCTCCTGATGAAACAGGCGCTGGAACGCGTGCTGGCGACCAAGACCCTGTCGAAGGGCACGTTCGAGATGGCGACGAAGAGTTTGGGCTGAGGGGGCTGGGACGGGTCTCGGTGCTGCCCTCTATTCCTGCAGTTCCGGCGGCAAGCCGCTTTCGTCCGGCTTGGGCGGTTCGGCCGGTGGCGTCGCCGGTGCGGGCACGAGCGGTGTCGGCGCCTGGGTGGCTTCCGCCGGCGGGGCCGCCGTCTCGGGCGGCTTGGCGGCTTCGGGCGGGGCCGAGATATTGGCCGGCGGCGGCAACGGCTCGATGCTGGTCGCAGCCGGCGGCAGCACGACCGGGGTCACCGGTGCGGCCGCCTTGGCCTGATCCGCGTCTTTCTTGTCGTCTTTCGTCTTATCGTCCTTCGCCTTGTCGACCTTGGGCGGCGGCTCCTTCGCGACCGAATAGTCGGGAATGATGCGCGCCTGGCTGCCCGAGATCACCAGGACCTTCTGGCCGAGCGGGATCGGCTGCGGCTCGCGCTGGGTTACCGACAGCAGATCGCCGTTCGGCTTCTGCACGATATATTCCCAGCCGGTCGTATCCGACGTCGCATGCTCGATGCCGGCGCCCAGCAGGCTGCCGACCACGCCGCCGCCGACCGCTCCCAGCGCGGACGCCGTGCTGGTTGGGCCGACCTGGGATCCCAGGATGCCGCCGGCCGCACCGCCGGTGACGGCGCCGACCGTGCCGGCCGCACTGATCGAGACCTGGCGGAAGCCCACGACGATGGCGAAGTCGACCTTATTGGCCTGCTGCACCGCCGAGGCATTGTAGGTGTTGGGCGAATAGTCGGGCGCGCAGCCGGTGAGAGCCGCGAGGGTCACGAGCGCGAGACCTAATTTGGGGATGTGCGACAAGGGGATGATCCGCTGCAGGAGCCGAATGCTTGATAAGCGATCCGGCCGAAGGTGTCACCCGTCAATCTGACACGCCAATTGCGGAACAATTATGGCCGGCGTCGAACCGCACGGGAGTGACGGATCGAAAAGCCCGCGGCAAACCCTGAAGCCCAGCCTTCGGTTCCCGGAATAATTTCGCCCGGGCGGGTGATCCTTCGCCGGGCCTGCCGTGTTCACTTGCCATGAGGGGCCGATGGACCGGTACCCGGAGGAGGCATGATGAACAAGGATCGTATCGAGGGCGCTGCCAAGCAGGCCAAGGGCGCCGTCAAGGATGCCGTCGGCAAGGCCGTCAACAGCCCGAAGACCCAGATGTCCGGCAAGGCCGACAAGGTCGAGGGCAAGGTCCAGAACACCTACGGCAAGGCCAAGGACGCGCTCAAGTAACGAGCCCCGCGTCCGGCCGGAGAAGGAAATCCCCCATGCGGATGATCGCGATGCTCCACGTCACAGCCTGGCGTCTGGCAGTGCTGGCCCATCTGGTCATCCTGCCATGACCCGGCTCGACATTCAATTCGACCGTAGCCGCCCGGCTGTGACGGCAATGCCCGTGACCGAAATCGACTGGCGCTTTACCACGGCGGATGCCTGGGACCGGTCGATCCGACTTGATCATCCGAAAAGGAGTGAAGCCATGCGCGGTGTTTTGCTGTGGGCCGTCGGGATTCCGATCCCGGTCATCATTCTGCTGTATCTGTTCCACGTCATCTGAGACCTGGGCACGAACAGCAAGGGCGGCCGCTTTCATCCGAAGCGGCCGCCCGTTTTGTTTCCGAGTCCTTAAGCGGCTTTGGCCAGCACCTCTTCGACAAGCTGCGCCCAATAGCTGGCACCGACCGGCAGGGCATCGTCGTTGAAGTCGTAATTGACCTGATGCAGCTTCTTGCCTTCGACCTCGGGGCCGTTGCCGATGAAGATGTAGGCGCCGGGCTTTTCCAGCAGCATGTAGGAGAAATCCTCGCCGCCCATCGACGGCTGCGCCTCATGCACGTTGCCGGCACCGGCGACGCGTTCGGCGATGGCGAGGGCCTTTTCAGTCTGGGCCGGGTGATTGACCGTCGCCGGATAGCCGAAGCGGAAATCGACCTTGGCGCTGCCGCCGAACGCCGCCGCCACACCCTCGGCGATCTCCTTCATGCGCTTGTGGGTCTGGGTCCTGAGCTCCGCATCGAAGGTGCGGATGGTGCCGCACAGCCAGGCGGTCTGCGGAATGACGTTGAAGGCGGAGCCGGCCTGGAACTGGGTGACCGAGACCACGACGCTCTTGATCGGGTCGGCATTGCGGCTGGCGATCGTCTGCAGGGCGCCCACGATCTGCGAGCCGATCACGATCGGATCGATCGTCTTGTTCGGCTGGGCCGCATGGCCGCCCTGGCCTTCAATCGCGATCTCGAACTGATCGGTCGCCGCCATCATCGGCCCGACGCGGCCGGCGAACTGGCCGACCGGCAGGCCCGGCCAATTATGCATGCCGTAGACTTCCTCGGCCGGGAATTTCTCGAACAGACCCTGTTCGACCATGACCCGGCCGCCGCCGCCGCCCTCTTCGGCCGGCTGAAACACGAAATGCACCGTGCCGGCGAAATTCCGCGTCTCGGCCAGATAGCGCGCGGCACCCAGCAGCATGATGGTATGGCCGTCATGGCCGCAGGCGTGCATCTTGCCGGGCGTCTTGGACGCGTGCTCGAACTGGTTGGCCTCCGGCATCGGCAACGCATCCATGTCGGCACGGAGCGCGATGGCGCGGTCGCCCGGCTGGTTGCCCTTGAGCGTGCCGACCACGCCGGTGCCGGCCAGGCCGCGATGCACCTCGATGCCGAATTCCTCGAGCTTGGCCGCCACCAGCGCCGACGTGCGATGTTCCTCGAACGCGGTTTCCGGATTGGCGTGGAGATCGCGTCGCCAGGCCGTGAGATCGGCATGGAAATCGGCGATACGATTGTTGATCGGCATCTTAGGCGGTCCTTTAATCGAAAGCTTGCAGCCTCAACGATAGTCCCCCGATCGCACGGAGCAATCGGAAAGCGACGAAAAACATGGGAAAAGCGACGAAAAAAATGAATGCTCGGGACCCATGAAGCGTTCATGGTTCGAACCGTAGCGTATTTCCTTAAAGCCGACCGATCGATGGTCGCGGCCAAGGCTCATGGCCTCCGAACTTTGCTCCCGCCGATCCATAGGAGAACCCCCATGATCCCGTCCGAGGCACCGCGCCCGACACAGGATTTGAACAGCCTCACGCCCGCATTACCGGCACCGCTCGACGCGGCGGTCAAGCGTGAGCTCGCCGCCTGGCAGGCCGACGACCGCATCGCCCGGCTCTGGGGCCATGACGCCACCCTGTGGACCGGCGGCGACGAGGGGCGCTGGCTGGGTTGGCTCGATATACCCGATCGGATGCAGCAGACGCTGGGCAGTCTCGCCGGATTCCGCACCGACGCGCAGCGCTACGAACATGTCCTGCTGCTGGGCATGGGCGGATCGAGCCTCGGGCCCGAAGTGCTGGCGCTGACCTTCGGACGCCAGGCCGGCTGGCCCCTGTTCCATGTCGTCGATTCGACCGACCCGACCCAGATCCGTGACATCGAGGCGTCGCTCGATCTGGCGCGTACGCTGGTGATCGTGTCGAGCAAGTCCGGCAGCACGCTGGAGCCGAACGCGCTCAAGGCCTATTTCCACGCCAAGCTCACCGAAAAACTGGGTGCCGCCGAGGCCGCCAAGCGCCTGGTCGCCGTCACCGACCCGGGTTCGGGCCTGCAGCGCGTCGCCAAGGCCGAAGGTTTCCAGCGCCTGTTCCTGGGCGATCCGGAAATCGGCGGCCGCTATTCGGTGCTGTCGCCGTTCGGCCTGGTGCCCGCCGCCGCCATGGGCCTCGACTTGGCGCGTCTGATTTCGTCTGCGCAGACCATGGCCGCCGCCTGCAAGCCCGGCCATCCAGCGGCTGAGAATCCCGGGCTGAGGCTGGGCGCCATCCTGGCCGCGGCGCTGGCCGAGGGCCGCGACAAGCTGACGATCTATTCCGGCCCGGGCCTCGACGCGTTCGGCGGCTGGGCCGAACAGCTGATCGCGGAATCGACCGGCAAGAACGGCCACGGCATCGTGCCGATCGATGCGAAGCAGGTGAGCGAGCCCGGCGTCTATGCCGCCGACCGCCTGTTCGTGCATCTGGCGCTGAGGGGCCATCCCGACCCGCGCAATGCCGCGATCGAGGCGCTGGCGGACGCCGGCCATCCGGTCGTGCGCATCGAGGTCACCGATCACTATGCCGTCGCCCAGGAATTCTTCCGCTGGGAGATCGCGACCGCCGTCGTGGGCGCCATCATGGGCATCCATCCGTTCGACCAGCCGGACGTCGAATCCGCCAAGATCGCCGCGCGCAAGCTGACCGACGAATATGAGGAATCCGGCTCGCTGCCGCCGGAGACGCCGATCCTGGAAGACGGCGGCATCAAGCTCTATGCCGACGCGGCCAACGCGTCGCAGCTGGCGGCACTGGCCGGCGCCAAGACGCTCGACGCCTACCTGAAGGCCCATCTGGATCGGCTGGGGCCGGGCGATTATGCCGCCTTGCTGGCGTTCCTGCCGATGAACGCGCAAACCCAGACGATCCTGGAAGGCACGCGCCTGGTCATCCGCGACGCCAAGCATGCGGCCGTCTGCCTGGGCTTCGGCCCGCGCTTCCTGCATTCGACCGGCCAAGTCTACAAGGGCGGGCCGAATACGGGCGTGTTCCTGCAGGTGACCTGTGACGATGCGGAAGAACTAGCCGTGCCGGCCAAGCGTTATGGCTTTGGCATCATCAAGGCGGCGCAGGCCCGCGGCGATTTCGCCGTGCTGGCCGAACGCGGCCGACGGGCGCTCAGGGTTCACTTGGGCCCCGATCCCGTGGCAGGGTTGGAACAGCTGGCGTCGTCGATCGGTCGGGCGCTGGCCTGAGGCATCCGCCTCGACAGCCCAAAAATAAAGACCGATCGACGGAGAAGCGGAATGCAGCTTGGTATGATCGGTCTCGGGCGGATGGGTGGCAACATCGTCCTCCGGCTCATGGCGAAGGGTCATGACTGCGTGGTCTATGACCAGAGCCTGGCCCAGGTCGGTGCCTTGGCCGAAAAGGGCGCCACGGGGGCGGCCTCGCTGGAAGCACTCGTCGCCGAGTTGAAGGCGCCGCGGGTCGTCTGGGTCATGCTGCCGTCCGGCCAGATCACCGAAGACACGGTGCAGACGCTGGGGACGCTGCTGGAAAAGGGCGACATCCTGATCGACGGCGGCAATTCCTTCTGGAAGGACGATGTCCGCCGCGCCCAGGAACTGGAAGCCAAGGGCATCCATTATGTCGATGTCGGCACCTCCGGCGGGGTCTGGGGCAAGGACCGCGGCTATTGCATGATGATCGGTGGCACCAAGGGTGCTGTCGAGCATCTGGACCCGATCCTGTCGGCCCTCGCCCCGGGCATCGGCACCGTCGACAAGACCAAGCGGCCGAAGGGCGCCGATCCGCGGCCGGAGCAGGGCTATCTCCATGCCGGCCCGTCCGGCTCCGGACATTTCGTCAAAATGATCCATAACGGCATCGAATACGGCATGATGCAGGCCTTTGCCGAGGGCTTCGACATCATGCGCCATGCCGATTCGCCGCTGCTGGCCGAGGAACATCGCTTCGAGCTCAACCTGCCCGACATCGCCGAAGTCTGGCGCCGCGGCAGCGTGGTGTCGTCCTGGCTGTTGGACCTGACCGCCATGGCGCTGGCCGAGGATCCGGCGCTCGACCATTACGAGGGCTCGGTCGCCGATTCGGGCGAGGGCCGCTGGACCATCAATGCCGCGATCGAAGAGGCTGTCCCGGCCGACGTGCTGACCGCGGCGCTCTATGTCCGCTTCCGCTCGCGCCAGGAGCATACCTTCGCCGAGAAACTGCTGTCGGCCATGCGCCACAAGTTCGGCGGCCATGTCGAGACGCCGAAAACCTGACGCCCCGCTTGACCCGGCGGGGGTTTTCTCGCACACCCGCCGGGTCAAACCCTGTCAAGGCCGCCGCCCATGAGCATCGTCAATCCCGCACGGCCCCCTCGGGGCGTGGTCGTCGCCCCGTCGATCCTGTCGGCGGACTTCCTGACGCTGGGCGAGGAAGTGGCCGCGGTCGATCGCGCCGGGGCCGACTGGATCCATGTCGACGTCATGGACGGCCGCTTCGTGCCCAACATCACCATCGGCCCGCTGGTGGTCGAGGCGGTGCGGCGCGCGACCAACAAGCCGCTCGACGTGCATCTGATGATCGTCGAGCCCGAGCGCTACGTCGAAGCCTTCGCCAAGGCCGGCGCCGACCATATCCTGGTCCATGCCGAAACCTCGTCGACCACCCACCTGCATCGGGTGCTGGGCCAGATCCGCGACCTCGGCAAAAAGGCCGGCGCCGTGCTCAATCCGGCGACCCCGCCGGAGGTGCTGGAATATGTGCTGCCGCTGTGCGACGTGATCCTGGTCATGTCGGTCAACCCCGGCTTCGGCGGCCAGAGATTCATCCCCGAAATCATTCCCAAGATCGCCCGCCTGCGCCAGATGGCGAACGACAAGGGCCTCGCGCCCTGGATCGAGGTCGACGGCGGCATCAATGCCGAGACGGCGCCCAAGGTGATCGCCGCCGGCGCCGATGCGCTGGTCGCCGGCGCCTTCGTCTATGGCTCCCATGATTATGCCAAGGCGATCGGCGCGCTGCGCCCGTCGCTCTCGGTCTGAAGGATAGTCGAGATGACGGAAGACAAGGTCCAGCGCTTGAAGCGCCTCGCCGCCGAAAAGGCGGTCGAACTGGTCGGCGACGGCATGGTGCTGGGGCTCGGCACCGGCTCGACCGCGAAACTTGCCGTCGATGCGATCGGCGCCAAGGTCGCGGCCGGCATGAAGCTCGTCGGTATTCCGACCTCCGAGGTCACCGCCGCACAGTCGCTGAGCCTCGGCATCCCGCTCAGCGATTTCGGCACCTATGACGTGATCGACCTCACCATCGATGGCGCCGATGCGGTCGACCTCGACGACCTGACCCTGATCAAGGGTCTGGGCGGCGCGTTGCTGCGCGAGAAGATCGTCGCCGGCGCCAGCAAGCGCATGGCCGTGATCATCGACGAGACCAAGCTGCAGGGCACGATCGGCAGCCGCACGCCGGTGCCGGTCGAGACCGTGCGCTTCGGCTGGCA
>Ga0302314_10000600_pt1 | contig 66171 bp, 66 predicted proteins | sample III_Palsa_N2_3_FD_200533 | JGI IMG/M metagenome (GOLD analysis project Ga0302314, IMG submission 200533) | Peat permafrost microbial communities from Stordalen Mire near Abisko, Sweden - III_Palsa_N2_3 | ecosystem: Environmental > Terrestrial > Soil > Palsa > Peat permafrost | place: Sweden...
AATGCATGTGAAGCGCTCCGGCGAACCCGCGCCAAATCATTGCGCATAGACCTCACTATTGTGCAGCGAACTCCGCTGGCTCATCTCTGGTTGGGTCCCTTTTTTTTTGATTTATTCGCGTGCTGCGAACTGGCCCCTGGAAGCGTTGTTCAGGCCGTCTAACGAGGCAATTAAGAAGCCCTAACGGCGTCCTCGCGCAAGGCCTTTGTCTCGGAAAAACGTCGCAGTAACACGGTGTTACAAGGCAGTGTCAGGCCTAACACTTTTTGGCTCGACACCCCTCGGGGGGACCCATAAATTACTGATCAAAGGCCAATGGGATGCGCCCGCTGCGGAAAGCCCGAAGCGGTTGCGCGAATCTTGGAAAAAGTCTCGCCGCAGCTCGAACGGCAGGCTTCAGGCGGGTCTTCGGGCAGGTGAATCATGGTGGACGCAGGGTTGGTGAAAACGAGGCGTTGGGTGCTTGGCGCAGTGGTGACTGCGCTATGTTCGCTCGCCTACGCGAGAACGCCGCAGGCGCCGCACGGCGGCGGTGGAGGCGGTGGCTTCGCTCACGCCGGCACCCAGCACGACGTTCGCAATGTACGCGCTGAGCGCGGCGCGCCCGTGGATCGCACGGTCCGGCTCGCGCGTGGGGCGGACGGCGGCCGTGGCGGTTACAACGCACCGCAGCGAAACGCTGGCGACGCTGGCTATCGTGGCGACAGCCGCCCTGACCCGCGCAATGGCTTCCAGTACGCCGGTTCCATCACCACCGTGAGTGCCCAGACGCGTGCGGTGCCGCGTCCGCCCGAAGATGAATCGATGGTGCGCGCCGGCTCGATTCGCGCCGATGTCGCGCGCTACAACGAAGAGCGCGGTGCATCGCGTCCGGTGCCCCGTCCTCCGGACCAATACATCGAGCGCCCACCCGGCCCATCCCCGTACCGCAACTAGCTTCTTCCACTCGCATCGCGGTGAGGTTTCCAACCTTCGCCCTTAACGCTTATCCAGGCTAACCCAGCCCGCGCATTATCAAGGCCTGCGGTCCTCGCATGCCCTTTCTCATTGCTTTCAATCTGTTAGCTAGCGCTCGCGCCGCCGGGTCCGCTCGTCTTCTCCAGATAAGTGACGTATGCACGCCACACTTTTGTGACAGCACGACACGTCGCGTCCAGCCTAAGCGTCAAATTTTGTGTCCTTGCCCACGACCGGTCATCGGCGCGGCATCCGATCCGTTATCTGTCTTTGCGCCGTAGTCCTGGCGGGCCTCTCAGCCCGTTGCCAGGACAGTTGCCCAACGGTGCCGGCGAAAGCTCATCGCGCTTTAGCAGTCCGATAAACGACAAAACTAATCAGGGCGATATACCGGCAATAACAACCCATATTTTTGTCCACAAAAATGGTCCGCAAAGATGGTCCCGCCCAGATTAGCTCGGCGATCTAACGGACGAGAAAGAAACCGTTGACGTGAGCTCCCCCGCCGCACAGCCATACCCCTTTGACAAAGACAGGAGAACCCATGAATACAAACTACCGCCGTGCGCTCAAAACGACTCTCAAGGCCAGCGTGGTCGCCGGCCTTCTGGCGGGTGCATCGTCGGCGTTCGCACAATCGAGCGTGCAGCTGTATGGCCAGGTCGACGAATGGGTCGGCGTGCAGAAATTCCCGGACGGCAAAAGTGCGGCGGAGGTGTCCGGCGGCGGTATGTCTACGTCCTACTGGGGTATGAAGGGGTCGGAGGATCTGGGCGGCGGTTACAAGGCGATCTTCACGCTCGAAGGCTTCTTCCTGGCGCAGAACGGCCAGTACGGCCGCTTCACGGGCGATACGATGTTCTCGCGTAACGCCTATGTGGGTATCGAATCGCCGTACGGCACGGTGACAGCCGGGCGCCTGACGACGCCGCTGTTCGTGTCGACGATCCTGTTCAACCCGTTCGTCGACTCGTACGAATTCTCGCCGATGGTGTGGCATACGTACCTCGGCCTCGGCACCTTCCCGACCTACACGACCGATCAGGGCGCGGTCGGCGACTCGGGCTGGAACAACGCGGTGGAGTATTCGTCGCCGAACTTCAACGGTTTGAGTGCCAACGTGATGTATGCGCTTGGCAATACGGCCGGGGATAACGGCGCGAAGAAGTGGAGCGCCCAGTTCCTGTACTTCCACGGCCCGTTCGCCGTGACCGGCGTGTACCAGTACGTGAACTTCAACGACAATCCGGGCGACCTCACCGGCCTCGCGCAGAGCGTCGGTCTGCCCAACATGAAGAGCCAGAGCATTGCGCAGTTCGGCGCGACGTACGACCTGAAGTTCATCAAGTTCTACGGGCAGTACATGTACACGTACAACGACCAGGTCATGGGCAGCTGGCATGTGAACACGGCACAGGGCGGCGTCACGGTTCCGGCGGGCCCCGGAACGATCATGGCCTCGTTCGCGTACTCGCGCGACGGCAGCGGCCTGGACCAGACACGTCAGACGGCGGCGCTCGGCTACGACTATCCGCTGTCCAAGCGCACCGACGTCTATGCGGCGTATATGTACGACCACTACACCAGCCAGACTTCGGGCAATACGTATGGCGTGGGTATCCGCACGAAGTTCTAAGTCTTACAGGCTGCAACGCGTTGTGTTTCGCAAACCCCGTCTTCGAAAGAAGGCGGGGTTTGTCGCTTCTGGACCGACGGCGGACCGATGGCGGAAAGGCGCGACAAGCCTTCTTTACTCATGCCGCTTTGATAAAGACGGCAAAATGGCATCGATTGATTCCTTCTGAGAGCGATTGCCATGGATACCCTCGTCAGCATGAAAGTGTTTCGCCACGTCGTCGAAGTGGGCAGCTTCGTCGGCGCGGCCGAGCGCATGGAGATGTCCGCGGCGATGGCGAGTAAGCACGTAATGCATCTGGAGCAGCAACTCGGCGCGCGCCTGCTGAACCGGACTACGCGGCGCGTCGCCCCGACTGAGGCGGGTCGAGAGTACTACGAACGTCTGAGCCAGGTGCTGACCGAGCTCGACGAAGCGGAGCAGGCGGTCGGCGCCGCGAGCGTCGTGCCGCAAGGCAAGCTGCGGGTGTCGTCGCTGTCGGCATTCGGCCTAAGTCGTGTGATGAGCGCGGTGGCCGATTACGCGGCGCAGTATCCGCAGGTCACGGTGGAAATGACGCTGTCCGACCGCGTCGTCGAACTGATCGACGAGGGTTTCGACGTCGCGATCCGCGCCTCGCCGACCGGGCTGAAGTCGTCCTCGCTGATCGCGCGCCAAATCGCGACGGCGCACCTTGTGCTGTGCGCGTCGCCCGACTATTTGCGCCGCCACGGCACACCCACCAAAATCGCCGACCTGTCACGCCACAACTATCTGCAATACGCGGGCGTCGCCGCACCGGAACTCGGACCGTCGAGTGCAGAAGGCGGCCCGCGTATGCGGCTTTCCGGCAATCTGATCGTCAATCACCTGGAAGCGCTACGGGTCATTGTCCTGCAGGGTGCGGGGATCGCGATGCTCGGGACGGAAGTGATCGGTGACGATCTCACCGCGGGCCGGCTGGTGCCGCTGCTGGTCGAGCAGGTGCCGCCGCGCGAGTTGCCGATCCATGTCATGTATGCGAGCCGCCGCCATCTGTCGGCGAAGGTTCGCTCGTTCGTGGACTTTCTTGCCGAGCGCTTCGCCGACGAGACGCTGTGGCCCTCGCTCGAGCAGATCAAGGCGCTGGCAGTGAGCTAGGCGGGCGCCGGTGTGAGGGGGCCGCGAGCGCCAAGCCGTGCAAGTGCCGGCGTTGGGCGCTCGCTAAGCGAGTCACGCCGCGCCCGCAAAGACACTCCATGTCATTGAATCAGCGCGCAATCCCGAGCCGCGCCTTCGCGTCGTTGTATTCCTTCTTCAGACGCTCGACCAGTTCTGCGACGCTCGGCACGTCGTCCATCAGGCCCACGCCTTGGCCAGCACCCCAGATGTCCTTCCACGCCTTGGCCTTGTCGCTGCCGAAGTTCATCGCGGTTTTGTCCGATTGCGGCAGCGCGTCAGGATCGAGCCCCGCATTGGCGATGCTTTCGCGGATGTAGTTGCCATGCACGCCCGTGAAGAGGTTCGTGTAGATGATGTCGGATGCGCTCGAGTTGACGATCGCGTGCTTGTAGCTTTCCACCGCGTGCGCTTCCTGGGTCGCGATAAAGCGCGTGCCCATGTACGCGAGGTCCGCGCCCATCGCCTGCGCAGCGAGGATCGAGCCGCCGTTGGCAATCGCGCCGGACAGCACGATCGGGCCGTCGAAAATCTTCCGCACTTCGCCGACCAGCGCGAACGGCGAGGTCGTGCCGGCATGGCCGCCCGCACCGGCCGCCACCAGGATCAGCCCGTCGACGCCCGCTTCCAGCGCCTTCTGCGCGTGACGGATATTGATGACGTCGTGCAGCACGATGCCGCCGTAGCTGTGCACTGCGTCGACGATCTCCTTGGCCGGCGCGCGCAGGCTGGTGATGAAAATCGGCACCTTGTGTTCGACGCACACCCGCACGTCATGCTCGAGCCGCGTATTCGACTGATGAACGATCTGGTTGACGGCGATCGGCCCGATCACCGCATCCGGATGGGCCGTCTTGTGCTCGGCGAGCGACGCCTGGATCTGCGTGAGCCATTCGTCGAGCAGCTCGGCCGGCCGCGCATTGAGGGCGGGGAACGAGCCGACGATACCGGCCTTGCATTGCGCCAGCACGAGGTCGGGATAGCTGACGATGAACATCGGCGAGGCAACAACGGGCAGCGCGAGCTGTTGCAGGACGGCGGGCAATGCCATGGTGCGAGTCTCCTGTAAGCGGACCGGTGCGTGTCGAACGCCCGGTGTATGTGAGTGTCGCGGGGCAAACCGCGGATCGAGGCCAGGCTGGCGGTCTCATCCGGTTTGTTCGGCAGGGTGATTCAAAAATTTAAGAACGGTCGTTCGATTATAGGCGAATGACGGGCTGCGTGCAGAACTTGAGCGGTTGGAAGGAGTGTTCAGTTTCTACGGTTACGTGCCCTAACCCACCCCGTATGGACACACAGCGCTTCTACAATGCTTTAACGAACTACGACAAGAGACTCGCTATGCCCTTCGAGGATTTCACGCCCTTTCGCGTCGCTGCGGGCGACGTCGATATTTTCGGGGTCAAGGGCGGGGCAGGACCGCCTCTCTTACTGCTGCACGGCCATCCGCAGACGCATCTGATCTGGCATCGGTGCGCGGCGCAGCTCGCGCAGCATTTCACCGTCATTGCGACCGACCTGCGCGGCTATGGTGCCTCGGCCAAGCCGGAGAGCGACGCTAGCCACGCGGCCTATTCGAAACGTGCGATGGCGGCCGACCAGGTCGCCGTGATGCGTCACTTCGGTTACGAGCGCTTCCTGGTTTGCGCCCATGACCGCGGCGCGCGGGTCGCGCACCGCATGGCGCTCGATCATCCTGATGCCGTCGAGCGTCTGATGCTGCTCGACATCGCGCCGACGCTCGCCATGTACGAGGCCACCGACCGCACCTTCGCCACGCTGTATTTCCACTGGTTCTTCCTGATCCAGCCGGAGCCGTTGCCGGAGACGCTGATCGGCGCGAACCCGGACGTCTACGTGGATCGCGTGATGGGCAGCCGCCACGCCGGACTGGCGCCGTTTGCACCCGAGGTGCTCGCTGCCTATCGCAGCGCGTTGCGGCAACCGGGGGCGGTCCGCGCGATGTGCGAGGACTACCGCGCCTCGGCGACGATCGATCTCGAACATGACCGTGCCGATATCGAATGCGGTCACAAGATCGGCTGTCCGTTGCGGGTGCTGTGGGGGCAGGAAGGGGTGCTCGAGAAGTGCTTCGAGCCGCTTGCCGAGTGGCGCCGTGTTGCGCGCGACGTCAGCGGGCGCACCTTGCCTTGCGGACACTACATTCCGGAGGAAGCGCCCAAGGACCTCGTTACGGAAATGTTGGCCTTCTTCGAGGCCGTCGACCAGTAAAACCGGGGCTGCGCGCAGCGCAGCCCGCTCAGGCAGCGTGGGCTGTCAGGCCCCGAGCGCTTCAATGCAGCGGCTCAGCCCAGTGGCGGCAGCCTGCGCGTGACCGGCGTCGACTTGACGATCGCGGTGCTGGTTTCCGCGCGCTCCGTCACCTTCGAGAGGATCTCGTCGAGCTGGTCGATCGAATGCAGGTACAGACGGCAGATGAAGCAGTCGTCGCCCGTCACCTTGTCGCATTCCACAAACTCCGGAATCCGCCGGATCACGTCTTCCACCAGGTGCAACTGCCCCGGCAACGGCTTCACGCGCACGATGGCCTGCAGCGTGTAGCCGAGCGCGCGCGGATCGATCTGCACGGTGAAGCGTTCGATTACGCCCTGTGTCTCGAGCCGGCGCAAACGCTCGGCCGTGCTCGGCGCGGACAGGCCGACGAGCCGCGCGAGGTCGCTGACCGGCTGGCGTGCATCCTCGGCGAGCGCGGCCAGCAGCGCCCGGTCGGTATCGTCGAGCGCAGCGGGTGGGCTGGCCGGTGTGAGGCGCTTCACCATGATTGCCTTCGATTATTAGGTTAATCAAACCGCAGGCCTAAGTTTAGCCATGTATTCGAGTATCCGGATTAAATACACTGCCTTCAATACGGTGATCAATCCTTGAGGAACGAAGATGGCTACCCATGAAGTTAGACGCGGGGCGGCTGAGATGAGCGTTGCGATGCTGATGTCGGGGACGATCGGCTGGCTGGTCGTATCGTCGCAGCAGAGCCCGTTCAATGTGGTGTTCTTCCGCTGCGTGTTCGGCGGCGCCACTTTGCTGCTGGTCTGCGCCACGCTTGGGCTGTTGCGGCGCCGCCTGTTCTCGTGGCGCATGGTGGGGCTCGCGGCGCTCGGCGGCGCGGCGATCGTGATCAACTGGGTACTGCTGTTCGCGGCGTACTCGCGCGCGTCGATTTCGATGGCCACCGCTGTCTACAACACGCAGCCGTTCATGCTGGTCGCGCTTGGCGCGCTGGTGTTTCGCGAGCGCATCACGGCGTCGACGGTGGCGTGGCTGCTGGTGGCGTTTGTGGGACTGGTGTTCGTCGTACGGGTCGAACCGGCGGTACTCGCGGTGCCGGGTCAGTACCTCGAAGGGATCGCTTATGCAGTCGGCGCGGCGGCCATGTATGCGGTGTCCTCGATCATCACCAAGCATCTGAAAGGCACGCCGCCGCATCTGATCGCACTGATCCAGGTCGGCCTCGGCATGCTGATGCTTGCGCCGTTTGTGCGCTTCGACGCGTTGCCCACCACCGGCGCGCATTGGCTTGAACTCATCACGATCGGCGTCGTCAACACCGGCATCATGTATGTGCTGCTCTACGGCGCGATCCAGAAGCTGCCCACCGCGATGACCGGCGCGTTGTCGTTCATCTACCCGGTGGTCGCGATCATTGTCGATCGTGTGGCTTTTGGCCAGAAGCTTGCGTGGGTGCAAGTGCTCGGCGCCGTGCTGATTCTGCTTGCCGCCGCAGGCGTCAATCTCGGCTGGCGCCTTGTGCCGCAGCGCCGCTATTCCTCTACGTGACGTCCGTGTGAATCGACCCCATGTAAAGTGTCAAGATTTTGTAGGGAAATCACCGATGCGATCAAAAATCCCGCGCGGTTATCATTTCTGTAGACGATGATCACGTCGACCGAATTCCGCCGCTCGCCATTTATGGCGAGCGGCTTTCTTTTTTGCGCGCGGGTTTTTGTGGACGGTGAAGCGTGGGAGTCGGTGAGATTGTGCGGATCAAGCGCTGCGGGCGATGAGCCTCTCGCCGTCCGCCTTCAACGGGCCGCCGTTCGCTGCCAACTCTTCGATCATCCCGCGCAACAGCGCCGGCCATGCGTCGCGCGGCTTGAGCATCCCGGCAGCGGCGCGCATGGCGGTGGCGTCGTCGAGCATGCGCAGCAGCGTGTCGACGCTCATCGTGCGCACTTCGAGCAGCTTGAACACGATTAGCACTTTCAGCGCATTCTTCGCGTTGCGGGCCGGATCGGCACGCAACCACGCGACGCGCGAAAAGGCCCGCTCCAGCGCAAGCGATACGTTCGTGAACGGCGCGCCGTGACCCGGGATGACGGTGCGCACGTCGAGCTTCGCAATCGTCTCCAGCACCGCCTGTTCTTCCGCGAAACCGCTTTCGCCTTCGAGTTCTGGAAAGATCACGCCGAAGCCGTTTTCCCACAGCGCGTCCGCACTGATCAGCACGCGTTCTTCCGGGCAATAGAGCATCAACGAATGCGGGTCGTGGCCCGGTGCGCCGAGCACGTCCCAGTCGAGTGTGCCGAGCGTGAGTCGCTCACCCGGTGCAAGCGTCTCGGTGTACGTGAACCGCTCGCAGGTCTGGCCGGTGGCGCGAAAAGTCAGCCGCGTCTCATCCCAGTCGCGCACCGCTGTGGCTTCTGACGCAGGAATCGCCGTGCGGCAAGCCCACGCCGCCTGTAGCAGGGCATTGCCACCACAGTGATCCGAGTGCAGGTGGGTGTTGACGATCAGATCGAGTGGCCGCTCGCCGAGCGCCGCCTGCAACAGTGCGAGGGTTTGCGCCGCATGGGTCGCATAGCCGGTGTCGACGAGCGCAGCGCAGGCGTCGTCGACCAGCAGCACATTGTTCGACGACAGCCAGCCGCGTTCGAAGACCTGGATCGACTCGGGCAGGATCATGATGGTTTGGACTCCGGCGCGGATTCTCGAACGGACTCCTCAGCGGATGCCTGCGCGGACTTCGGCATCACGAGTATCGTCGAGGCGCCGAGCAGCACCGTTTCGCCGCGCTGGTTGACGACCGATCCGTCGAGCTGCGTCAGATCGCCGTTGAGGCTCGGCTTCCACCACGCATCGCGCACGCGCCACGTCATGGTCAGCGTGTCCTGCGCGTGGACCGCTTTCTTTAGCTTGATATCGAATTCGAGGCCGAGCGGCTGTGCGTACTGCGAATAGTGCGTGGCCAACAACGCCATGAAATGCGCAGTGGGCTGCGTGCCCGAGGCGATCAGGCCGCCGAAGCGGCTTTGCTCCGCATAAGCGTCGTCGTGATGTAGCGGGTTCATATCGTTGACGAGCGTCGCGAACGATTTGACGGAGTCTGTGGAAAGCGTAAGCGTGCTGCTGAAGCTTTCGCCGATTGTCACGACTCGCGGTGCCACCTTCATTTCGCTGTCTGCCGGTTTTGCGCCATCCACTGCGCGTGACGGGCGTCGAGCGTATCCCAGACGGCGCGTTTCTCCGTATCGTCGTAGGTCGACCAGCCGCGAATTTCGTCGATGGTACGCAGACATCCTTCACACCAGCCGTTCGTCTTGTCCATCCGGCATACGTTGATGCAGGGCGATGGCACAGGCGCAACCACTTCTTGCGGGTCCACGGCGGTCGCGGTCATACGCTTTCTCGCAGCGCGACGTCGGCGACCGGCGCGCCGGTCAGCGCGACCAGTTCCCGCGGCGACAGGTTGAAGACCGCATGCGGATGGCCGGCTGCGGCCCACAGACTGTCGAGCGCGAGCAGATCCGCGTCGATCAGCGTGACGGGCGGCGTAGCGTGACCGATCGGGCAAACGCCGCCGATCGCGTAGCCGGTTTTCTCACGCACGAATTTGGCGTCCGCACGCGCGATCTCGCCGACCTGCGCCGCGACCTTCTTTTCGTCGACGCGGTTCGCGCCGCTCGCGACCACCAGCACCGGCGCGTCGTCTTCGCGCCGGCGAAACAGGATCGACTTGGCAATTTGCGCGACCTCGCAGCCGAGGCCGGCCGCTGCCTCGGCGGAAGTTTTGCCGGTCTCCGCCAGCATCACGACCTGTCCGGCGTGGCCGCGTTCGCGCAGCAACAATGCAACGCGCCGTGCCGACTCGGGCAATGTGCAGAGATCGTCGGCGGGTTGGGAAGGTTCGTTGTCCGTCATAAAGCGCTTTCCAGTGAATGGGGAGTTAGACGCACGAGCCTTGTTCGCTGCGTGCTTTCGCGAGCAGGGCCTTGCCGGCCCGCGAGACGTTCGGCTTGCCGGTCGAACTCGAAATGAAATCGCCAATCGCGACAACCTGCGCGAGATCGATGCCGGTCTCGATGCCGAGGCCGTTCATCAGATACAGCACGTCTTCGGTCGCGACGTTGCCGGTGGCGCCCTTCGCATACGGGCAGCCGCCGAGCCCCGAGACCGACGCATGAAAAATCTCGATGCCTTCCAGCAGCGCGGCGTAGATGTTGGCGAGGGCCTGGCCGTAGGTGTCGTGGAAGTGTCCCGACAGTTGTTCGCGCGGAAACACCTGAGTAACCGCGGCGAACACTTCGCGGGTACGTTTCGGCGTGCCCACGCCGATGGTGTCGGCGATATCGATCTCGTCGCAGCCGAGCGCAGCAAAACGTTCGACCACATCGACCACCGACGACACCGGCACCTCGCCTTGATAAGGACAGTCGAGCGCACAGGAGACGCTGCCGCGAATCCGCAAGCCATGCTCCTTGGCCGCCTGCGCCACGGGTTCGAAGCGCGCAATGCTTTCGGCGATGCTGCAGTTGATGTTCTTCTGCGAGAACGCTTCGCTGGCGGCGCCGAAGATCACGATCTCATCGGCCCGCGCGGCGAGTGCGCCTTCGAAGCCGCGCAGATTCGGCGTCAGCACCGAGTAGATGGTACCGGGGCGGCGCTCGATACCGGCCATCACCTCGGCGCCATCGGCCATCTGCGGCACCCACTTCGGCGAGACGAACGACGCCGACTCGACATTGCGAAAGCCTGCGGCAGACAGGCGGTTGATCAGTTCGATCTTGACGGCGGTCGGCACGAACTCTTTTTCGTTCTGCAGTCCGTCGCGTGGACCGACTTCGACGATCTTGACGGTTTGGGGCAAGGCCATGATGGGTCTCCGGCCGCACGAGGCGGCGCTGTATCAGGAATTCAGTATCCGCGTTCGATGTCGACCACGCCGCTTACAGTCTCACCGCGCATCAGCGCGGCGATTTTCTGTGCGACCTGGGTGACGCTTTCTTCGCGCAGGGTTTGCGCCGAGCTGTGCGGGGTAATCGTGATGCGAGGTTCCTGCCAGAACAGATGATCGATCGGCAACGGTTCTTCACGGAACACGTCGAGCGTGGCGGCGGCAATCTGGCCGTCGGCGAGCGCTTCGAGCAGATCCTGTTCGACCAGATGAGCCCCGCGGGCGACGTTGATCAGATACGCCCCGCGCGCGAGCTTCGAGAACGTGCGGCCGTTCAGGACGTCATGCGTATCCGGCGTGTGCGGCAGCAGGTTCACCAGCACTTTGACGTCGCTGAGAAACGCATCGAATTGCGCCTCGCCGGCGAAGGTGATGACGCCGTCGATCTGCCGTGCGCTGCGGCTATAGCCGCGCACCGGCATGCCGAACGGCACGAGCGAGCGCGCCACATGCGTGCCGAGCACGCCGAGGCCCAGCACGCCAACCGTGAAGGTGTCGCGCGGGTGCGGGTCGAGCACCTTCCAGCGGCGTTGCGCTTGCAGGGCTTCGTATTCGTCGAAGCGGCGCAGGTAGCGCAGCACGGCGTGCGTCACGTATTCGGCCATCTGCGGCGCCATGCCGGTGTCCTCGAGACGCACGAGTTGTGCGCTGCGCGGCAGCGTGCCGGGATGTTCGCGTTCGAGCGCGAGAATCGCATCAACGCCCGCGCCGAGATTGAAGATTGCGCGCAGTCCGGCGCGCTCCGCGAGCATCTCGCGCGGCGGCCGCCAGACGATGGCGAAGTCGGCTGGGGAGGTGTCGCCCGGCTGCCACTCGCGCAAATCGGCTTCGGGCAGCGCGAGGGCAACATCGTGTAGCCAGGAGGCGGCTTCGTTCGGAGGCGTGTAGAAGAGGATTTTCATGCGATCGGGGCGGGCTTTACTTGGCGAACAGCCGGCTGATGTCCTTGAAGGCCTTGAATTCGAGCGCATTGCCGCACGGGTCGAGGAAGAACATGGTGGCCTGCTCGCCCACTTCACCTTTAAAGCGGATATGCGGTTCGATGATGAACGCAGTGTCGGCCGTTTTCAGCTTGTCGGCCAACGCGTTCCAGTCGTCCATGGTCAGCACGACCCCGAAATGGCGCACGGGTACGTCGTCGCCGTCCACCGCATTGACGCCGGCCCGGCCGGTCTCGTTGGGCGCGAGGTGCGCGACCAGCTGGTGGCCGAAGAAGTCGAAGTCGACCCATTCCGGTGAGCTGCGACCCTCGGGGCAGCCAAGCAGGTCGCCATAGAAGGCGCGCGCGTTTTCCAGGCTGGTAACGGGAAATGCCAGATGAAAGGGCTGCAGCGCGCGTGGCTGGACAGACGACGCTTGCGACATGGGGCCTCCTGCGTTTTACGAATAGGCTTCATTCTACTTTTTCGAGCGCAATTGCGCGCAGTTTGGCACGGGCGTGCGGTTGGGCGGCATACAGCAGGATGCGCGCAGCGTGATGGTGTGGCGGCGGGACGGGCGTCCAATAAGCAAATCAGAAAAAGTTGGTTCGCGCCCGCAACCCCGCGTTTCACAATAGGTTTCCGGATTCCGGCAGCGAGGACAATCATGCTTTCATGCAGCAAATCGACATGGCCGCCGCGGCTCGTGACTGTACCTGGCCTGCACGGTAGCGAAGGCGCGCATTGGCAGACGTGGCTCGAACGGCAGTTCGCCCGCTCGTTGCGCGTCGAGCAGGCTGATTGGGACGCACCGGACCTGGCGGGCTGGGCGCGTTCGGTGCGCGAGCTGCTGGCGCGCGAGCGCGGGCCGTTCGTGCTGGCGGCGCACAGCTTCGGTTGTCTGGCCGCGGCGTATGCGTTGCAGCAGGCGTCGTATGTGGGCGACGTCGTGGGCGTGCTGTTTGTGGCGCCGGCCAGCCCGGCAAAATTTACTTTCGCCGGGCCGTTCGAGGCGCGTCGCCTTGGCGTGCCGTCGATCCTGATCGGCAGCGAGACCGATCCTTGGATGCCGTTAGCCGGCTCGCGCGAGTTGGCGCAGCGCTTCGGCAGCGCCTTCGTGAATCTCGGCGATGCGGGGCATATCAATACCGCGGCGGGGTTTGGGCCCTGGCCGCGGGCGAAGTACTTCGTCGATACGCTGGTGCATTGCGCCGCGCCGCTGCGGTTCCGCGAGGAAGAGTCGCTGGAGCTGGTGAGTCACGCGGTGGTGTGAGGCGCGAATCCCGCGGGCCTAGTTAGCCGCCGCGTGCCCATCGCAACCATGTTCGCAACCGCTCTTGTCGAGCGGCATCTGCTGCGCAGCTTCCGCGCGGATGCCCAGACGGTCGAGCAGCTTGCGGTCCGCTTCGGCTTGCGGATTGCTGGTGGTCAGCAACTGGTCGCCATAGAAAATCGAATTCGCACCGGCGAGGAAGCACATTGCCTGCAGCGCCTCGTTCATCTGCTCGCGACCGGCTGACAGACGCACCATGGCACGCGGCATCGTGATACGGGCGATGGCGATCGTGCGCACGAATTCGAACGGATCGAGAGCCTCCGTGCCGGTGAGCGGCGTGCCTTCGACCTGCACCAGATTATTAATCGGCACCGATTCCGGATACGGGTCCATGTTCGCGAGCTGCGCGATCAGCCCCGCGCGTTCGCGGCGCGATTCACCCAGGCCCACAATGCCGCCGCAGCACACGTTGATGCCTGCGTCGCGCACGCGTTCCAGCGTGTCGAGGCGGTCCTGGTACGTGCGCGTCGAAATGATCTGGCCATAAAACTCCGGCGACGTATCGAGGTTGTGATTGTAGTAATCGAGGCCGGCCTCACGCAGCCCTTGCGCCTGGTGCGTCTCCAGCATGCCGAGCGTGACGCAGGTTTCGAGACCCATCGCCTTTACGCCGCGGATCATGTCTTTGATCGGTTCAAGGTGGCGGTCCTTCGGATTGCGCCACGCCGCGCCCATGCAGAAGCGCGTCGCGCCGTTGTCTTTGGCGACCTTGGCGGCGGCGAGCACTTCGTCGACCGGCATCAGTTTGTCGGCCTTCAGGCCCGTGTCGTGATGCACCGACTGCGGGCAGTACGCGCAGTCTTCCTCGCAGCCGCCGGTCTTGATGGACAGCAGCGTCGAGAGTTGCACGGTGTTCGCGTCGAAGTGTTCGCGGTGCACTTGCTGCGCGCGGAACATCAGGTCGTTGAACGGTAGTTCGTACAGGGCAACCACGTCGACGACGCGCCAGCGTGCTGCGCCAGCAGTGGCCGCGTTGGCTGCATGGGCTGTGTTTGTCGTAGCGATGGTCGAGTCCGCTTGCGGGCGATCAAGGTGAAGCTGGGTCATATCGTCAATCCTCTTGGATGGAGATGAAGTGGGTCAGAGCTGCGCAGCGCGCAGCGTCTGCAATAGCGGGTGGGTGTCGAGGCAATCTGCTGCTGCATCCGCAGACACGGGATTCAAATGCGGCACGATGCCGAGCAGCGGCACGTCGTATTGACGCTTGAGCCGGTCGCGGATGGCAGCGATGTTTTCATCCGCGAAGCCCATGTCCGGATCGACGCGGTTCGCGACCCAGCCCGCCAGATGCAGGCCGCGGGCCGCGATGGCTTCGGCAGTCAGCAATGCATGGCTGATGCAACCGAGCCGCATGCCGACCACGAGCACAACCGGCAGGTTCAGGGCGAGTGCGAGATCCGCGGTGTCATGCGTATCGGTCAGCGGCACCCGAAAACCGCCGACGCCTTCGACGACTACGATGTCGGCAAGCTTGAGCGCCTGCGCATGGCAATCGACGATGTGGCCGATATCGAGCGTGACGTTTTCCAGCGCCGCAACGATATGCGGCGCGGCAGGCGCCTTCAGCAGATACGGTGTGCGAAGCGTAGGCGGCAGCAGCACGCTGGACGCAGCGTCGAGTTGGTCTGCGTCTTCGTTGTGCCACACGCCATCCACTTCGAACGCGCCGGCGGCGATCGGCTTCATGGCGGCGGCGCGCAATCCTGCACGAGCGAAGCCGCGCAACAGCGCTGCCGATACCAATGTCTTGCCGATTTCCGTGTCCGTGCCGGTAACGAAGAGCGAGAGCGGCGTACTCATACCACGCCCTCACCGACTTGCTGCAAGCCCGCTTCAAGATAGTCGAGATCCGTGTGCGAATGCGCCGCCGACAGCGAGATGCGCAGTCGCGAGGTACCGGCTGGCACGGTCGGCGGACGAATCGCAGGAACCCAGAGGCCGGCGCGATCGAGCGTGGCCGCAATGGCGAGCGTTGCGTCGTTCGCGCCGATGATGAGCGGCTGGACGGCGGTGTGCGAATCGACCGGCAACCACGGCGTGGCTTTGAGCATCGCGCGGGTGCGTTCGATCAGTTGCTGCAGATGGGCACGCCGTGCGTCGCCTTCCTCGCCGCCGATGATGCGCAGGCTCGCAGACACGGCATGCGCCGCAGCCGGCACGGAAGCCGTGGTGAAGATATACGGACGGGCGCGCTGCACGAGCCATTCGATCACGGTCTCATGGGCCACGACGAATGCGCCGGACACACCGGCCGCCTTGCCGAGCGTGCCGATCGAAATCAGATGCGGCGAGCGCAGCGCTTCATGGGCGACGGCGCCGCGGCCTTGCGGGCCGAGTACACCAAAGCCGTGGGCATCGTCGAGGATCAGCCACGCACCGTGCCGCTCTGCGAGTTCGAGCAGGCGCGGCAGGGGCGCGACATCGCCGTCCATGCTGAACACCGTATCGGAGACGATCAGCTTTACGGCCGCATCCGATGCTTCGAGCATGGCGCTCAACGCTTCGGTATCGGCGTGCGGATAGACCTGCACGTCGGCACGCGAGAGCCGCGCACCGTCGATCAGCGACGCGTGATTCAGCGCATCCGAGAACAGCGTGGTGCCGCGGCCGGCGAGCGCGGTCAGCGTCGCGAGGTTCGCCATGTAGCCGGTGCTGAAGTACAGGGCGCGCGGGGCATCGACGAAGCCGCCGACAAAGCCGGCGAGATCGTCTTCGAGTTGTGCATGCGCGCGCGAATGGCCGCCCAGCAGATGCGAGCCGCCGCTGCCCGCGCCATAGCGCCGCGCGCCTTCGGCGAGCGCGGCGACCAGAAGCGGATGCGCAGCGAGGCCGAGATAGTCGTTGCTGGCGAAGCCGATCATGCTACGGCCATCGACCGTCATGTGTGCGGCGCACGGTGTATCGGCGGTGCGGCGACGGCGGCGCAGACCTTGCGCGTCGAGATCCGCGAGGCCTTGTTCGAGGGTGTCGAGCAACGGCATCATGCGGCCTCCGCGAGCGTGGCTTCGAAGGTCTCAAGCGTGCGGGCCGCGAGCAGGGCGAGCTCCGCTTCGTCGAGGATATACGGTGGCATCAGATACACCGTGGTCGAAATCGGCCGCAGCAGCAATTCGCGCTGCAAGGCGTTTTCGAAGAAACGGCGCGAGAACGTCTTCGCCTGTTGCGGATCGGCGATCACTGCATCGAACGCGAAGATCGTGCCGCACTGACGCAGATCGCGCACCTGGGGATGCTCAGCGAGCGGTGCGAGCGCGGCTCGCAGCGTGGCGGATTTTTGCGCGTTGACGGCGAGCACATTGTCGCTCGCGAACAGATCGAGCGTCGCGAGCGCGGCACGGCAAGCGAGCGGATTGCCGGTGTACGAGTGCGAGTGCAGGAAACCGCGTGCGGTGTCGTCATCGTAGAAGGCGGCGAAGATTTCGTCGCGCGACAGCACGATGGACAGCGGCAGATAGCCGCCGCTGATCCCTTTCGACAGGCACAGGAAGTCGGGCCAAATACCGGCTTGTTCGCAGGCGAAGAAAGTGCCGGTGCGTCCGCAGCCGACGGCAATTTCATCGGCGATCAGATGCACGCCGTACTGGTCGCACAGTGCACGCAGACCGGCGATATACGACGCATCGTGCATGGCCATACCGGCTGCGCATTGCACGAGCGGCTCGACGATGAGCGCGGCGATTTTGCTGCTGCGCGCTTCGAACAGTGCGCGTACGGCATCGAGCGTACGGCGCGCGACATCGGCCGCGCTTTCGCCGGGTTCGGCCAGCCGAGCGTCAGGCGACGCGACGACATGCGCGTGGCGAAGCAGGGGCGCGTAGGCATCTTTGAACAGGGCGACATCGGTGACGCCGAGCGCGCCGATGGTTTCGCCGTGGTAACTGTTAGCGATGCAGACGAATTCCTGCTTGTCGCCGTGGCCGCGATTGCGCCACGAATGGAAGCTCATTTTGAGCGCGATCTCGACGGCAGATGCGCCATCGGAGGCGAAGAATGCGTGGCCGAGCGTGTGCTGCGCGAGGGCGGCGAGGCGCTCGGCGAGTTCGACGGCGGGTTCGTGCGTGCAGCCGGCGAGCATGGCGTGCTCGAGCGTATCGAGCTGCTCTTTCAATGCAGCGTTGATGCGCGGGTTGGCGTGGCCGAACAGGTTGACCCACCAGGAGCTGATGGCATCGAGATAGCGATGACCGGCGCGGTCGTAGAGCCAGGGGCCTGCGCCGCGCGCGATCGGGATGAGCGGCAGGCGCTCGTGGTGTTTCATCTGGGTGCAGGGATGCCAAACGGCACGCAGGCTGCGGGCGACCCAGTCGTCGGCTCCTGCGGTTCCTTCCATTCCTTCGGTTTCTTCAGTTGCTAGTGTGTCCAAAACTGCTACTCCGGTACTGTGCGGCGCGGGTTTTCTTTCGCGATGCGGGGTGCCATTTTTTGTTTGATGCGGTGGATTTTTGCTGCGCTTGCGGCTGGGTTTTGCTCCCCCGCGGGGGTAATGCGAGGCAGGCTGGCGGCGGCGGGGTTGAGATTAGCGCGTTCTTTCGGTTGATGCACTACCCCCTGGATTGCTGTTTTTTCTTGGTCCCGATGGGGTTTGGGGGTGTTCTCCGCAGGTGAGGTTCGTTCTGGGCAGAAGCGGTGAAATGGGTGGAGTTGGCGACGGCAAAGTCATGAGCGGTTTGTGGTGTTTTTTTGCCTGCGGCGCTTGGTGGGTCGCGTTTTGTCAGTGGGCTTTGCTCGATTTTTTGTTGGTCTGGGTAAGGCTGCTTTTTGGTTGTTTGCTTGCGGCGTTGGCCTTTCCTTGCATTCTTATCGGTCTATTAGGTTCGCCCCTGTGCGGGGCAGCACTCACTTTCTTTGCCGCCGCAAAGAAAGTGAGCAAAGAGAGCGGGCTCACACCGCTAGCCCGTAGGTGTCCATCCCGGTCATCCACCGGGAACGGCCCAAGACGAGACGTGCCCTCGCACCACACACGTTAGCGACACAGCGCTCATCCACCCCACTCCGCACTGCGTGCGTCGCGGATGGGTCTGCCTGGGAAGACCGGCCCGCGGGCGAGTGCAAGGGAGGGTGGGAGGCGACGAGCGAAGCGGCAGATGCCGGGCGACCGGGGGGCGGCGGGTATTCTGCTTCCGTAGATGCTCGGCCCCAATAACATTGGAACTACTACAGAACTTACGACGGGGACGAAGATATACCCAACGGCGGGGCGCGCAGCGCGACGCTGGAGCGGATGAGTGCTTTGTCACGAACGTGGGTGGTGCGAGAGACGATCTCGTCTTGGGCCGTTCCCGGTGAATGACCGGGATGGACATCTACGGGCTGGCGGTGCGAGCCCGCTTTCTTTGCTTACTTTCTTTGCGGCGGCAAAGAAAGTAAGTGCTGCCCCGCACAGGGGCGAACCTAATAGACCAATATCAAATCAAGGAAAGGCCAACGCCGTAGGCAGACACCCAAAGGCAACCTTGACCAGACCAGAAGCAAATCAAGGAAAGACCAACGCCGTAGGCATACACTCAAAGGCAACCTCGACCAGACCAGAAGCAAATCAAGAAGAGGCCAACGCCGTAAGCAAACAACCACCGCCGTAGGCAAAAAAAACTGAACCCCTTACTCCCGACTAGCCAACGCCCGCTTATCCTCCCCCTTCCCACCGGCAGAGCCAGAAGCATCCCCCGCCCCGGCACTAGCAGTCTGCGAAGAAGCATCCTTCCAGACAACAGAATCATTCACGGCATACAACCTGCAAGGATCGGAGCTCTGCTTCTGGCAATTCGCGACAGCCACAGACATCGGATCATCGCCACCTTCAGCCCAAGACCAGGCGCCTGAATCAGAAACAGCAAAAGCCCGGCTAGGATATTGATGCAAGAAGTTGCGATACCCGTTCCGCCCAGCTTCATCGACAAACGGCACCGAGGTAACCGCATCCAAAGCAGCATATCCGCTAGCCTTAGGCGGCGCCGGATCCGCAACCCGATACTGAACGCCGGTAGGCATCCCCACCCGTGCAAGAAACGCCTCGACAGCCGGCCACCACACCCGCACGCCGTCGCGATCGCCAACCAGCCGGTGTGCGTCATTCTTGTACGTGCCGAAGTCCACCATCTTCGCATTCGCGCCACGCTCCGAATACGCGGCGTACATGCTCGCGACCAGCGGCGCCGGCCAGATCGAATCGTTATCGCCATACAGCCACAGCGACGGCACGCGCGTCTTCTCGCCATAGGCGCCAAACGCATGCGTGAGATTGCCCTGCCAGTCGGTGCAGGCGTCCTGCCGCAAGCCGCCGGAGAAATTGATCAGCGCCCGCACGCCCGGTGCCGCTTCGACGCCATAAGCGATCGTCGCCAGGCCGCCGTGCGACGTCCCCGCCACGACGATGTGCTGCGCGTCCACATAAGACTGCTTCGACATGAACTCGACCGTCGCAGCCACGTCGCCGGCCTGGCCCAGGCCGTTATGCTCGACATCGCAGCCGTCCTGCTCATAACTGCCGCCCGATTGCGCGAAGCCCTGACGGTTCGGCGCCACCACCACATAGCCGCGCCGCACGAACTCGCGCGCAAACGGCAGGGGGTCGCTGCGCGCCTGCATGCGCGGGTCGCCTGGCATCTTGCCGTGATTAAAGACGATCATCGGGAACGGGCCCGGACCGTCCGGCTTGTACACCGTCGTTTCAAGCGTGATCGAGCCGCCCGCGTCGACGGGCACGCGAATGACCTGCTCGTTGAGACCGGCGCGGGGAAGGTACGTGTCGTCGTCCAGTGCGATGCGGGGGACTTCGGCGCGCGTGAGGGGACCACCTTGCGAATCGGCGTGCGGATCGGCGTGTACGAACGACACGGCGCATCCAGCCCATGTACATACCATCGCACCGACCATCAAAAACTTTCTGCAACCCATGCGCAACACCTACCTTGAAGTACGTCCTTAAAACCTGCATCGTGTACGGTCTTTTGCATTTCGCTAACAATCGCCTTTCGGCAAGATTTGCGGCACAAAAAGACACTCGCATGCGTTGCGCGCTTAGCGCACACACGCGGATCGAGATCGCACGGGATGAACCCACCTGCTGGCCGACGCGACCCCACGCGCCGATGATGAGCGGCGCACGATGTCACATGAAAGCTGCCGCCGAAACGCGAAGTATCAAGAGCCGGCGTGGCTTCTGGCCATCTTTGCGGGGACGGTTTGGACCGCACCCTCACAACGTGTCGCTGCAAAACCTACAGGGCGATCCTGGCACGACAATTTATGTTTGTGCAATTGAGGAGAACCCGCGGCAAAAAATTCGTAGTGCTCGACACGTGTCAGACGCGCTGAATCCCTGCGTGCACCGCGCAGCGCACGGAAAGCGGGAGAAATGACCGAAATGGCCAATGTGGTAGACAGCCAACACACGTCCCGGCGCCATTTTGAGGGGCATATGTGAACGTGCGATTCATCATGTGACAATCGTACGGAATCCTTTCATATCCTTACCGTACGGGGTTGGAGGCAGTGAATCTAGGTCTCGTTGACGTCGCCGTCGAGGTAGCGCCAGCGTCCATCGTCGCCGCGGATGAAGCGGCTCAGTTCGTGCAAACGGTGAGCGCGACCGCTCACTTTATATCGTGCGATGAATTCGACTTCGGCATGGGTCTCGTCTCGCGCAACAAAACGTTTGATCTGCAGACCCAGCCAGCGTGGCGCATCCGGCGCGTCTGGGTTGGCGTCGAGATCGGCCGGGCAGGTCTGCGGCGCCCAGGTGGCGCGCAGGTAGTCGCTCGCGCCGAGTACATACGCGCTATAGCGCGAGCGCATCAGTTCGAGCGCCGTGGGCGCGGTCTCGCCGCCGTCGATGTAAGGGCCACAGCAAAGCGCGAAGCGGGGCGCTTTCGTGCCGCTGCGAAGGTTTGGCGCAGCACCGCCGCAAGGGCATTCGGATGGTCGTTGCATCGTCAACGATGAGTTGTTCATTGAGTCTTCAGTTCAAACCGTGTTGTGGCCAGGATTGTGTAGCGTGCCGGATCAGTGACTGCGCCCTTTCGTCTCCTCACCAGTCGAGCGCTGTACCGTCGTATTGATAGAAGCGGCCGTTAAACGATTCGTGTGCGGCCGCCGCCTGGGCCAGCACCTGGCGCATGCCATGCACGCTGCGCTCGGGATCGATCGCAGCCTCGGCGCCGCCCATATCCGTACGTACCCAGCCCGGGTGCAGCGCGACGCAGGCCGCGCGCCGGGTCTGCAACGAGGCGATTTTCAGCGCGTCGTTCAGCGCTGCCTTGCTCACGCGATACAGCCAGCCCGTCGTGCCGGTCGCTTCGGTGATGCTGCCCATCTTGCTCGACAGCACGGCGAGCACACCGTTGGCGTCTTCGACGAGCGGCAGCAGGAGGGGCAACAGTTGCATTGGACCGCGCACGTTGGTCACCATCACTTCGTCGAAATCTTCGGCGGTGATGGTTTCGATACCTTCTGTGCGCGGGCCGTAGATTCCCGACACCAGAATCGCGGCATCGAGCCGTTCGCCATCGAGTTTCCAGCCAAGCGCGGCAATTTCCGTCTGTGAGGTGACATCGACCGAAAACGTTTCGGCGCCGAGTTCCCCAAGGGCCGCGAGTGCAGCGTCGTCGCGCGCCGTGGCGAGCACGCGCCAGCCGGCATGTTTGTACTGGCGCGCAAACTCACGGCCGATGCCACGCGACGCACCTACGATCAACGCTGTTTTCATACGCTCACCTTATGATTCAAAGCACGCGTGTGCAGCATGCGCCTCACCCGCCCGTGGCAAACATTGCCAAAACCGACGAGCAAGGCGCACGTATCACGCCCTACACCAGTTCAATCCCCATCGCGGTCGCTTCGCCGCCACCGATGCACAGCGTCGCGACGCCGCGCTTCAGTCCGCGGTGCTTCAACGCGCCGATCAGCGTCACCAGAATGCGTGCGCCGGATGCGCCGATCGGATGACCCAAGGCACACGCACCGCCGTTCACGTTGACCTTGTCGTGCGGCAGATGGTGCTCTTTCATCGCCGCCATCGTGACCACAGCAAACGCTTCGTTCACCTCATACAAATCGACTTCGTCCGCGCGCCAGCCGTTCTTCTCGAAGAGCTTGCGGATCGCACCGACCGGCGCGGTGGTGAATTTCGCCGGTTCCTGAGCAAAGGTCGAATGGCCGACCACGCGCGCGAGCGGCGTCACGCCGAGTTGCTTCGCGGTCGATTCGCGCATCATTACCAGCGCCGCCGCACCGTCCGAAATCGACGATGAATTCGCTGCCGTCACCGTGCCGGTCTTGCTGAAGGCGGGCTTGAGCGTGGCAATCTTTTCGAGGTTCGCCTTGAACGGTTGTTCGTCACGCTCGATGGTGATGTCGCCCTTACGGCTCTCCACCTTGACGGGCGTGGTTTCCCACGCGAACGAACCGTCTTCGTTCGCGCGCTTGGCGCGCTTGAGCGATTCCACCGCGAAGGCGTCCTGTGCCTCACGGGTGAAGTCGAATGACGCCGCGCATTCTTCGGCGAAAGTGCCCATCAGACGGCCCTTTTCGTACGCGTCTTCGAGACCGTCGTAGAACATATGGTCGATCACCTGGCTGTGACCCATGCGCATGCCGCCGCGCGCCTTGGGCAGCAGGTACGGCGCGTTGGTCATGCTTTCCATGCCGCCGGCGACGATCACATCCACCGAGCCCGCGGCCAGCATGTCGTGCGCGAACATGGCCGCGCGCATGCCGGAGCCGCACATCTTGTTCACGGTCGTGCTGCCTGTGGAGAGCGGCAGGCCTGCGCCGAGTGCCGCCTGGCGAGCCGGCGCCTGACCCAGGCCGGCAGGCAGCACGCAGCCCATCACCACTTCATCGACCTGCTCAGGCTTGAGGCCCGCGCGCTGCACTGCAGCTTCGATCGCGATGGCGCCGAGTTGCGGCGCAGTCAGCGTGGCGAAATCGCCCTGAAACGCGGCCATTGGGGTGCGGGCGACCGATACGATCACGATCGGATCGGCCTGGTTGTTATGCTTTGTCTCACTCATGTTTTAGCTCCTTGATTACACCTTCGACGACGGCCGGCACATCGCCGAGCCGGGCCGCATCGGCGGCGACCACGTCGTTGTCTGTCTTGTGTGCGCCGCTCGCCGTTACCGCTGCGACGCACCGCGTATACGTTTCATCGAGCACGCCCGGCTCGCCGATCATCATGCCCAGATTGCGCACCTTGCCGTCGTGCACGCCGTAGGCCCAGCCATGCACCGTCAGTTCCTGGCCGCGCGCCCACGCATCGTTGACGATGGTCGTACGGCACACGTTGACGACCTGTTCGATCGTGTTCAGCTCAACCAGGCGCCGATGGCGCGCTTCGCCCATCGGCCACTCCTCGAGCAGCGCCGAATGCTTGGTGCGCACGTCCTGCACGTGATGCAGCCAGTTATCCGCGAGTCCGATGCGCCGGCCGTGCAGGGCCGCGGCGACGCCGGAACAGCCATAGTGGCCGACCACCATGATGTGCTTGACCTTCAGCAGATCGACGGCGAACTGGATCACCGACAGGCAGTTCAGGTCGGTGTGCACGACGACGTTCGCGATGTTTCTGTGCACAAAAACTTCGCCCGGCGGCAGGCCGATGATCTGGTTGGCCGGCACGCGCGAATCCGAGCAACCGATCCACAGATATTCGGGCGTCTGCTGGTGGGCCAGCCGCGAGAAATACTCCGGATCCTCGGACAGTTTGCGAGCCACCCACTTGTCGTTGTTGTCGAACAGATGGGCAAGCGGATTGGGCAGAGAAGAGGCGTTTGAGTTCATGGTACGTCAGGTGGTTACTGGACCGATGGGTTGGTCGATGTCGTTACAGGAGGGGGCGGACGGCGAACGGAAGCCATGATCGTTCACGCTGCGCGGACAGCAGGATCGCGCGCCGCCGTTGTGTCGTTTGCATTGCCGGCGGCATCCGCATCGCCCACAGGAGCGAAGCGCTCCGGGTAGCGGGTGCAAAAGCGCGCGCTGCTGTCGTAGGGAAAGAAGTCGGGCAGTTCGCCTTTCAGTAAGTGGTCCTTATGCCGTTGCCACAGCGCGGGATCGAAGAAGTCTGCGTGGTGCTGCATGAAGGCCTGGCGCACACGCGGGTCGCCGAGCAGGAAGGTGCCGTAAGTCTCCGGAAAGATGTCGTGCGGGCCGACCGAATACCACGGCTCGCCGGACATCTCGTCTTCCTCGTTGCGCGGCGGCGGTACGGCGCGCACATTGCAATCGGTCAGGTATTCAATTTCATCGTAGTCATAGAACACAACACGGCCATGACGCGTCACGCCGAAGTTCTTGTACAGCATGTCGCCGGGGAAGATGTTCGCCTGCATCAGTTCCTTTACCGCGTCGCCGTATTCCTTGATGCCGCGATCGACGTCCTCGTCACTGCCGTTTTGCAGGTAGAGGTTGAGCGGTACCATCCGGCGTTCGATGTACAGATGGCGGATCACGAGGTTATCGCCCTCGTATTCGATCATCGAAGGCACTTCCTTTTCGAGTTCGCGCAGCAGGGCTTCGTCGAGCCGCGCGAGCGGCAGCGCCACGCTCGAATATTCAAGCGTGTCGGCCATGCGCCCCAGACGGTCGTGCCGTTTGACGAGCTGATACTTGCTCTGGATCAGCGCGCGCGTGGTTTCTTTCGGCGGCGGGAAGTTGTCCTTGATCAGCTTGAACACGTAAGGAAACGACGGCAGCGTGAACACCAGCATCACGAGCCCCTTGATGCCGGGCGCGATGATGAACGGATCGCTCGAATGCGACAGGTGATGCAGCAGATCGCGATAGAACAGATTCTTGCCCTGCTTCTGCAGGCCGACCGAGGTATAGATTTCGGCCTTCGGCTTGCCCGGCATGATCGTGCCGAGAAACTCGACGTAGGCGGACGGCACTTCCATGTCCACCAGAAAGTACGAGTGCGAGAAGCTGAAGATGATCAGCAACTGGTCACGCTTGAGCAACACGGTGTCGAGCGCCAGCACGCCGAGCTTGACATGACGCAGTGGCACCGCGAACGGCAGCAGCGAATCGCCGTTGATGATGCGACCGACGATGTACGCCGATTTGTTCCGGTAAAACAGCGACGACAGCACATGAATCTGGAAGTTGGCGGCCTCAACGAAAGTGCCGAACGCATCTTCTATGGCTTGCATCACGCAGCCGACATCGCGCTGCAGGTCTTCAAATGCCGGCTCGAGCTGGAAGTTCGTGACGATACGTTCGAGCGTCGCCGCGAGCCCCTCCCTGCCGGGGTAATACGCGCGGTAAGTCGGCTTGGCGGCCGGTTCGTCGTTCTCGATGTATTCGGTCGAGATGGCGGGTCGCACGAAAATGAAGTCGTTGTTGAAATACGAGCGGTGCAGGATCTTGCAGCACACCGAATTGAAAAACGTCTCCGCGCACTCGGGCTGCCGGTGCGTGGTCAGGAGACCGATGAAGTGCAGCTTGATCTGCTGCCACACTTCGTCGTCGATATTCTCCGCTTCGTATTCGTCTTCGAGCAGCTCGACGCATTCCTCGACCCGTTCGTCATACGAAGTAATGCGCTCACGCGCCAGACGTTGCAGGGCATGCCAGTCGCTGGCTTCGAATAGCCCCTTCGCGCGGACCGCAGCGTCGCGGAAGATCTGGTAATGGCGGTCGAAGCCCTCGAGCATCGTTTGTGCGACGTCGAAGCCGATTTGCGACGATAGCAGTTTGGGAAAGTGATTCATGTCGACCTTGCATCCGAAACCAAACCGTGCGGCTCCCGTGCACCGCTTTCGAGCAATGCGCGCGCCTGCGCTTCGTATTGCGCCAGGTCTTCGAGCGTGGCGTTCAGGTCTTCGAGTTGCCGCTCCAGCACTTCGCGATGCCGCGTCACCGTGGCGAGGAAGGCGTGCAATTGCGGCACGGTATCGGTCGGCGAGTCGTACAGGTCCAGCAGATCGCGGATTTCCGACAGCGTGAAGCCGAGCCGTTTGCCGCGCAGCGTCAGCTTCAGGCGCGTGCGGTCACGGCCCGAATAGACGCGCCGCAGGCCGCTCGAACCTTCTCGGCTCGGTGAGAGTAAACCCTGATCTTCGTAGAAGCGTATCGCGCGCGGGGTGACGTCGAATTCACGCGCGAGCTCAGTGATGGTGTATTGCGTGTTCATTGGGACGTCCCGTGGCCGGGCAGAAAAACGGATTGGACGATAGAATCGACGTTTACGTTATCGTCAACTTGAGTAAAGCGCAACCATGGCGCGCGGCAGCGAAGTGACGGCTATTGCTGCGCGGCCGGCGGAGGAAGACACCCATAATGAATGCTCTCGAACACCAACTCGACTATCCGTTCAAGGACACCCTGCCGGAACCCGGCCATGCGTTCGAAGTCACGCCTGGCGTGTTCTGGCTGCGCATGCCGCTGCCGTTCGCGCTCGACCATATCAACCTGTGGCTGCTGCGCGATGAGATCGACGGTCAGCAAGGCTGGACGGTGGTCGATTGCGGGATTACCTCGGACACGATCAAGGCGAACTGGGAGCAGCTATTCGACACCGTGCTGGACGGCCTGCCGGTGCTGCGCGTGATCGTCACGCATTGCCATCCTGATCACATTGGCCTTGCGCACTGGATTTGCTCGGGCGGCGACAAGCAGCGCTGGGACGTGCGTTTATGGATGACGCTCGGCGAGTATATGCAGGCTCGCGTGATGGCGGCGGGCGACGGCTCGAATGCGGGCGGTGCGGGCGCAGCGCGCCACTTCGCGCGGCATGGCCTGACCGACGAAGCGTCGCTCGATAAGCTGCGCAATCGCACCAGCTACTACTCGAATCTGGTGCCGGCGGTGCCCGGCCAGTATCGGCGCATGCGGGAAGGGCAGGCCATTGCGATTGGCGGCAAGACCTGGCGAGTGGTGACCGGTTATGGTCACTCGCCGGAACACTGCGCGCTGCATAACGAGGCGGACGGTGTGCTGATTTCGGGCGACATGGTGTTGCCGCGTATTTCCACCAACGTCTCGGTGTTCGATATGGAACCGGAGGGCACCCCGCTCGCGCTGTATCTGGAATCGCTCGGCCGCTACGAGACGATGGCCGAGGACACGCTGGTGCTGCCGTCGCATGGCAAGCCGTTTCGCGGCGTGCGCACGCGGATTACGCAGTTGCGCGAGCATCACGATGCGCGGCTCGCCGAAGTACGCGAAGCCTGCGCAGAGAAGCCGCGCAGTGCCGCGGATATTGTGCCGCTGATGTTCAAGCGGCAGCTCGATATCCATCAAATGACGTTTGCCATGGGCGAGGCGCTCGCGCACTTGCACCTGCTTTGGCTCGCCGCTGAGTTGAAGCGGACGCAGGATGCGGATGGGGTGATACGGTTTGCGGCGTAGCTACGGCGCTACTACTGCACCACCACCGTCGTAAAGTTCTGCCGTCCGAACGGACTCACGTGATAGCCGCTCACGTCCGAACGCGTGATCGCAGCGGCCGTCGGATAGCCAAGCGGAATCCACAGCGCCTGATCGTGAATGATCTGCTGCGCCGCTTCATACGCCTTCGCGCGTTTGGCCTGATCCGGTGTGGCTTTACCGTCGGCAATCAGCTTGTCGAGATCCGCGTCGCAGAAGCGCGCGAAGTTGATGCCCGATTTCACCGCGTTGCAGCTAAAGAGCGGCGACAGAAAGTTATCCGGATCGCCGTTGTCCCCGGCCCAGCCCATGAACAGCGAATCGTGCTGGCCCAGCTTGGCCTCTTTGATCAGCTCGCCCCATTCGATCACCTTCACGTCCGCCTTCACGCCGATCTTCGCAAAGTCGGCCTGCAGCAGTTCGGCGCCGGCTTTCGGATTCGGGTTGAGCATGCTACCCGTCGGACGCACCCAGATGGTCGTCGAGAAGCCGTTCGGAAAGCCCGCTTGGGCGAGCAGGTTCTTCGCCTTCGCCGGATCGTACGGCCACGGCTTGACCGACTTGTTGTAGCTCCACGTGTTCGGCGGATACGGATTCACCGCCGCGGTTGCCGTGTTGTCGAACACGGTCTTCAGATACGTCGTGCGGTCGAACGCCATATTCAGCGCGGCGCGCACCTTCTGGTTGTCGAGCGGTTTCTTGTCCGTGTTCAGCGCGACGAACGCGGTCATGAACGCAGGCGTCTGTACAACCGCGAGCGACTTGTCGGTCTTTGCGTCGGTCACATCCTGCGGCTTCGGCGACAGGGCGATCTGACATTCGCCGGCCTTGACCTTCTGCGCCCGCACCGTGGCGTCCGGCGTGATCGCGTAGATCAGGCGGTCGATTTTCGGCTTGGGACCCCAGTACGAAGGATTCACGTCATAGCGAATCACGGCGTCCTTCGTGTAGCTCTTCAGCACGAACGGACCGGTGCCGATCGGCTTCGCATTCAGGTCGACCTGCTTGCCCGCCTTGAGCAACTGGTCGGCGTATTCGGAGGAGTAAATCGAGGCGAAGCCCATCGTCAGGATCGAGATAAAAGTCGCGTCCGGCTGGTTCAGTTCGAACTTGACGGTGTTCTCGTCGACCTTCGAGACCGATTTGATCAGCTTCGGCAGACCCATCGATTGAGCGTGCGGGAAACCGCTCGCGCCCGCCACCTTGTGCCACGGGTTGCTGTCGTCGAGCATCCGGCTGAAGGTGAAGACGACGTCGTCGGCGTTCAGCGCGTGGGTTGGCTTGAAGTAGTCCGTGGTCTGGAACTGCACGTTCGGGCGCAGATGGAACGTATAGGTGAGACCGTCAGGGCTCACGTCCCAGCTCTGGGCGAGTGCCGGTACGACCTTCTTCGCCGCCTCGTCGTACGAGACCAGCGAGTTGAAAATCACGTCCGCCGACGCATTGGTGGTGACGAGCGAGTTGAACTGGACCACATCGAAACCGTCCGGACTCGATTCCGTGCAGACGGCCAGCGGTTTGGCCAGTGCAAGCGCAGGCGCTGCGGCGAGTAGAGCGGCAATTACGGCGACGGGCAGTTTAATGCGCATAGGATCTCCCATAACAAGCGCGGTCACGCATACGGCCCGCGCGGACCACCGACTTTATTGTGATACGTTTTCAGGGCTGGCGCAGGCCGTGCCTGCGCCAGCCCGCCAGGGCAAAAGCTTATCGAAGGGTGGTTGCGCCGACAACAAACCAATCGGCATATCCATATGGACGCAGCTTGGCTCCGCCGCCGCTTTCGATGCTCTCAATGGGCTGAAACCATGCAAGCATACCGCGCCAGCCAGGCGGTCTAGTCGGCGGCGCGCGGCTTGCGCGGGGCTTTTTCGAAGGCGCGGTCATAGAGCCAGCGCGGCAGCACGTGCAACAGCATGGCCACGACGCGCATCTGCCACGGATAGATCGCAAACGAGGTGTTGCGCTCGACCGCGTCGGCAACCTTCCCGGCAAAGCGGTCGGCTTCCATCAGAAACGGCATGCGATACGGATTGTGCGCGGTCATCTCCGTGCGGACATAGCCGGGGGCGATCGTGACGACGTTGACCCCCTTGGGCCGCATCTCGACACGCAGCGCCTCGAGATACTTGAACGCCGCGGCCTTCGAGGCGCTGTATGCGCCCGAGCCCGGCAAGCCGCGCACGCCGGCCACGCTCGCTACGCCGACCAACGCACCTTTGCCTGCCGCCATCATGGCAGCCGCGAACGGCTCGAAAGTGGCGACCATGCCGAAGTAGTTGACGTCCATGACCTCACGGAAGGCCCGCAGGTCGCCACGACCGGTGACGGCGCCACGGCTGATGCCGGCATTGGCGATCACGATGTCGGGGCAGCCGTACTGTTCGATGAACTGCGCGGCTGCGGCGGCGAGCGCATCGGCGTCGCGCACGTCGACAGGATAGATCGAGATGGAATGCTGGGGATGGGACTGCTGAAAGCTGGCGAGGGCGTCGCCGCGACGGGCAACGAGGCCGAGAATCGCGCCGCGCCGCGCATATTCGGCGGCGAGCGCGAGGCCGATGCCACTGGATGCGCCGGTGATGAAAACCTTGAGAGCTGTAGTCATACCGGCGCCTGAGGCATTACATCTTCTTCGCGCGAATCTGGGCGACGAGGTAGTCGAGCACCTGGATCGTGCCCGGCAGGCTGTTGGTCGCAGCCGGACCCGTTTCATACTTGCCTTGCACAGCGAGCGTCGGCACACCGTCGATCTTGTAGTCGTCGAGCAGCTTCTTGTCGCGCTGGATCTCGCTTTGCGTGGAAAACGAGTTGTACGCGTCCATGTACTTCTTCGGATCGACACCGTTCTTCGCGAGGAACTTGGCCTGGTCTTCCGGCGTCAGCAGGTAGTCCTTGTTGACGTGGATTTCGTTGAAGACGACCGGCGTGAGCTTTTGCGCGAGGCCCAGCGCGTCGAGCGCATGGTACATCTTCGAATGCGGGATGAAGTCGTCGCGGAAGGCTACCGGCACGCGCTTGAACACGACATCCGGGTCTTGCTTCTTGACCCATGCTTCGAGGTACGGGTTGAATTCGTTGCAGTGCGGGCAGCCGTACCAGAAGAATTCGGTGACTTCGATCTTGCCTGCCGGCACGTCGACCGGTTGCGCCGGCGACAGGACGGTGTAGTCCTTGCCGGCGACGGGTGCCGCCGGCGATGCCTCTACGGCCGCGCTGACGAGGCCGAGTGAAAGGAAGAGAATGCTCAGCAGTTTTTTCATGTCTTGTTGACCCAATTAGGCGGAGTAACGGTGGCACGGGTGGCACGGGTGGCGCGGCGGTGCGATGAAACGCATGGCTGTCACCGTTACGAGAGTTTGGCGGCAGGCCTCTGCCGTGCTTGTGACTCGCGCCGCGCGCTGAGGTTCAGCGGCGGCGCATGACGGAACATTACTGCTTGGTAAAGCGGATGACGGCGGTATCGACCCCGGCGTCGGACAGGCGCTGGCGGGCCGAATTCATGTCATCGAACTTCGAGAACGGCCCGATGCGCACGCGATAGTACGTCACACCGCCGGCATCGCGCTGCGTAACCTTCGATTCGAAGCCCTGGAAAGCGAGGCGTGCACGCTGCTGCTCGGCATCCGCCGACGTCTTGTAGGCGCCAACCTGCAGGAAATAGCCACTGTTCGCATCGAGAGCGGAAGGCGCCGCGCCCGAGCCTGGCTTGGCGGCATTCGACGCAGGGGCCGCGGCGGTGCTGCTCGGCGCGCTGGTCGCCTGCTGCGGCTTCTTCACCTGAGCGGACTCGCCGTTATCCTGAGCAGGCTTCGGTGCCACTGCGACGCCGTTCGCGTTGGCCGAACTGGCCGGCGGCACTTCGACAATCTCCGGTTCCTGCAGCATGCCCGGCGCCTGGGGCTGCGGCGCCGTGTTCGGCGGCGCCGGCTGGGCAGCCTGCGGCACCGGCTGGCCCGGCGTCTTGCCTTGCAGCGGACGGTTCGGATCGTATTGCGCTTCGCTCGCGCTGGAGTCGGACGCCGCGGGCGGCGCCACCTTGGCGACAAACGGCGTAGGCGCCCGGGTAATATACAGCGCCACCACTACCGCGATTGCCAGGCCGACAATCAGGCCCAGTACGATGCCGAGAAAAGTGCCCCCGGTTTGCTTCGACTGCTTTGTTGTGCGGCGTGGTTTTGCCATCGTATAAATCACCTGCAAAAAGAATCCTGGAACGGCCGTCGATTATAACGACGGCCGAGTGCATGTCGTGCCGGAGGACTTACATCTTTTCGGGAGCAGAGACGCCGATCGTCGCAAGGCCGTTTGCCAGCACCTGGCGCGTGGCGGCGAGCAGCGCGACGCGCGCATTGCGCGCCGCTTCGTCGTCGACCAGCACGCGTTCGGCCTTGTCATTGTAGAACGAGTGGAATTCGCCCGCGAGATCGCGCAGATAGAACGCAACCGCATGCGGCGCGAGTTCGTCGGCGGCGTGTTGCAGCATGTCGGGGAATTCCGCGAGCTTCTGCAGCAGCGCCATGGCGCGCTCGCTCGTCAGCAGGGAGACATCCACCGTCGGCAGGATCGCCTGGTCGGTGTTGTAGCGCGTCTTCGCTTCGCTGATGACCGAACAGATCCGGGCGTGGGCGTACTGCACGTAATGCACCGGATTCTCGTCGTTCTGCTTGAGCGCGAGATCGATGTCGAAAACGAATTCCGTATCGGCTTTGCGCGAGATCAGGAAAAACCGCACGGCGTCGCGGCCGCGGCGAATCGTCGCTTCGTCGAGCAGATCCGGCGAGGTCTCCGAGCCCGGCGTGGCGCCGCCCGACCATTCGATCAGGTCGCGCACCGTCACATAGCTGCCCGCGCGCTTCGAAATCTTCACTTCCTGGCCGTCGCGCATCACCGTGACCATCTTGTGCAGGATGTAGTCGGGATAGCCCTTCGGAATGCCGATGCCTAAGCCCTGCAGACCGGCGCGCACCCGCGCGATGGTGCCGTGGTGGTCCGAGCCCTGCACGTTGATGACCTTGGTGAAGCCGCGCTCCCACTTGGCGACGTGGTACGCGACGTCCGGCACGAAGTACGTGTAGGTGCCGTCGGTCTTGCGCATGACGCGATCCTTGTCGTCGCCATCGTCCGTGGTGCGCAGCCACAACGCGCCTTCCTGCTCGTAGGTCTTGCCGGCGGCGATCAGCGCCGCAACGGTCTTCTCGACGCGGCCTTCCGAGTACAGCGAGGATTCGAGGTAGTACTGGTCGAACTTCACGCCGAAGGCCTGCAGGTCCATGTCCTGCTCGTGCCGCAGGTACGCGACGGCGAAGCGGCGGATGGCGTCGAGGTTGTCGACGTCGCCTTCGCCCTTGACCGCCTCGACGTCTCTCGCCCCGACGGTTTCACCGTTCATGTAGTCGCGCGCGATGTCCGCAATGTAATCGCCGTTGTAGGCCGATTCCGGCCAGCCGTCGTCACCCGGTTTCAGTCCGCGGGCGCGCGCCTGGGTGGAGACGGCGAGCGTATGGATCTGCACGCCCGCGTCGTTGTAGTAGAACTCGCGATGCACGTCGTAGCCCTGCGAAGCGAGCACGTTCGAGAGCGCATCGCCCAACGCCGCCTGGCGGCCATGGCCGACGTGCAGCGGCCCGGTCGGGTTGGCCGAAACGAATTCGACCAGTACGTGCTTGCCGGCGTCGCGCTGCGAGCGGCCGAAGGCTTCCTTTTCTGCGAACACGGTGCCGATCACCGCCTGCTTGGCAGCGGGCGCAAGGCGCAGGTTGATGAAGCCGGGGCCGGCGACTTCGGCGCTCTGCACGAGGCCTTGTGCCTGTGGATGCGCAAGCACGGCGTCGACGATCTGCTGGGCGAGCTGGCGCGGATTCGCACGCAGCGGCTTGGCCAGCTGCATCGCAACGTTACAGGCGACATCGCCATGCGCAGCGACTTTCGGGCGTTCCAGGGTGATGGTGGGGGAGACGAAGGCGGCGTCGGCCGCGCCTTGGGTCGCCTCGGCGACCTGCTTCACGGTGTCGGCGAGCAGTGATTCGAGAGTGTGTTTATGTGCGGGCAGCATGCTTGTTGCGAGTCCAGTGAGGCAGTGCGGTGAAACGGGACCGGCCGCGCGGAGCGCGAAGCCGGTCCGTCAAAGGCTTGGAAAGCGTGCGCGTTGCTGCTTGGACTGCGCCAATGGCAGCGCGGCAGCGGCACGGCCACTTCAGCGCCGGCCGGGCCGCGAGGCGGGGGCAGACCAGCGCCGATCGGCCATACGAGCCATTCTCCAGCACAGCGCGACGCGCTTTTCCGTCAGAACGGATTTTAGCAGGTGCTAATATGTCCAATGAGATGCCCACCAAGGGCCGTGGCCGCCGCAGCTTGCCGGCGTGCCAACGAAACGCGCGCAGACGGTCGTCCGACGGCCATTGGCGCGTAAATCCAACAAGATGAAAAAGGGAACAGTCATGCTGATTACTTTCAAATGCCGCGCCGCTCCGGATGTGGTGATGTTGGAAAATCTGGCGCAGTATCTGGTCGGCATCGTCGGCAAACGTCTCGGTGAGCGTGGAGTCATCATGCACGACGAACTGCCCGAGGCGATCACCAAACTGGAATCGGCGATCAGTTCGGACAAGCAGGAGCGTGCCGAGCACGATGGGCATTTCCACGAAGGTGAAGACGGCCACGAACACCACGAGATTCCGATCGGCCTCGCGCAACGCGCGTTTCCTTTCCTCGACATGCTGCGCGAGGCGCAAAAGGAAAACGCGGACATCATGTGGGGTGTCTGACGAGCGTAGGCGCTGCTGCGGCTGACTGGCGCTACGGCGCAGGCCGCGCGCGGCGCCGGATCGCGATGGGCGCGTGAATGCCTCCTTCCGCATCGAGAAAGACCAAAGACAAGAGCCCGCTTCAAGCGGGCTCTTGTCTTTTATGCGGCTGCATAAGCCGGGTGTCGGGCCGATCCCAGTGAGAACCAGGGGATCGGCGACGGACCGGCGGTGCACAACCGGTTATGGCTAATCGCCCGAACTGTCGAGCCGGCGTGGCTTACTGGCTGGCGGCGGCCGGTGCAGCCGGGGCAGAAGCCCCCTTCTTCACCTTCGCCTTCTTGGGCTTCTTGACGTGCTTCTGGGTCGGCGGCGAGTAGGAACTGACCGAACTACTGGCGACCGGAGCCGCCGTCTGGGCGAAGGCGACCGAAGTGCCGACTGCAAGCGAAAGACCAGCCAAAACGAACGTCAGCTTTTTCATGCGAGATTCTCCGTGACGGTTGCAAGTAGTTGAGCCGACGCGTTTTCTGGCCGCGTCTGGCAGGTAAAGCGCTTGCAGTCTACAAAGCCGAAAACCCGCTTGCTGGAAATATTCAGCCTTACGTTCCCGATATAGTAGGGGCCGGTCTGCACCTTGTGTGGGCGCCAGGCCGCCGAAGCCGTGCCTTATAGCAGCGGCGCCAGCGCCCGTTCTGCGTCCTGCTTCGACAGCGCCATGCGCTGCGCGTAGTCTTCCAGCTGGTCCTGGCCGATCTTGCCGACCGAGAAATAGGTGCTGTCCGGGTGCGCCAGATAGAAACCGGAGACGCTGGCCGCCGGGAGCATGGCGAGCGATTCCGTCACGCTCATGCCGATCTCGTTCGCATGGAGCACGTCAAACATATCGCGCTTCACGAGGTGATCCGGGCAGGCGGGGTAGCCAGGCGCCGGACGGATGCCGCGGTACTTTTCGCCGATCAGGTCGTCGTTGGAGAGCGTCTCGCCGGTCGCGTAGCCCCACAGGTCGCGCCGCACGCGGGCATGCAACGCTTCGGCGAAGGCTTCCGCGAAGCGGTCGGCCAAAGCCTTCAGCATGATCGCGCTGTAGTCGTCGTGATCCTTTTCGAACTGCTTTTCCTTCACGTCGACGCCTAGGCCGGCCGTCACCGCGAACATGCCGATGTAGTCGGCCACGCCCGAATCCTTCGGTGCGATGAAGTCGGCCAGCGACCGGTTCGGCCGCATCACGCCGTCCACCACTGGCCGCACGCTTTGCTGACGCAGGTTGCGCCAGGTGAGGGCGACTTCCGAGCGTGATTCGTCGGTGTAGATTTCGATGTCGTCGTCGTTGACGGTGTTGGCCGGCAGCATGGCGATCACGCCGTTGGCCTGCAGCCAGCGGCCCTGGATCAGGCGCGCCAGCATCGACTTGCCATCCGAGAACACGCGTCGCGCGGATTCGCCGACGATCTCGTCGTTGAGAATGGCAGGGTAGGGTCCGGCCAGATCCCAGGTCTGGAAGAACGGGGCCCAGTCGATGTAGTTCGCCAGTTCGTTGAGATCGAAATTCTTGAAGACGCGGCGACCGATGAACTTCGGCTTGACCGGCTGATAGCCCGGCCAGTCGATCTTTGTCTTGTTGGCACGCGCTTCGGCGAGCGTGACCATCGGCTGCGCTTTCTTGTTGGCGTGCTGAACGCGGATGCGGTCGTAGTCCGCCTTCAGTTCGTCCAGATACTTCGCGGCGCCTTCGTCGGAGAGCAGGCTCGACGCTACCGATACCGAACGCGACGCATCCGGCACATACACCACCGGCCCTTCGTAGTGCGGCGCGATCTTCACGGCGGTATGCACACGCGAGGTGGTCGCGCCGCCGATCAGCAGCGGGATCTTCTTGATGCGGAAGTAATCGTCGCGCTGCATTTCTGAGGCGACGTAGGCCATTTCCTCGAGGCTCGGCGTAATCAGGCCAGACAGCCCGATGATGTCCGCGCCTTCGACCTTCGCCTTGGCGAGGATGTCGTTGCACGACACCATCACGCCCATGTTGACCACTTCGAAGTTATTGCACTGAAGCACCACCGAAACGATGTTCTTGCCGATGTCGTGCACGTCGCCCTTCACCGTGGCGATGACGATCTTGCCCTTCGCGCGCACGTCGGCGCCGGCCTCGGCCATCAGCTTCTTTTCTTCTTCGATGTACGGGATCAGATGCGCGACGGCCTGCTTCATCACGCGCGCTGACTTCACCACCTGCGGCAGGAACATCTTGCCCTGGCCGAACAGGTCGCCGACGATGTTCATGCCATCCATCAACGGACCTTCGATCACGTTGATCGGGCGCCCGCCGGCAGCGGCGATTTTCGCGCGCACTTCCTCGGTGTCCTCAACGATGAAATTGGTGATGCCGTGTACTAGCGCATGGGCCAGACGCTTCTCGACCGGCTGGTTGCGCCACTCGAGATTTTCTTCCTTCTTCGCGGCGCCGGTCTTGAACTTGTCGGCGATCTCGAGCAGCCGGTCGGTGCTGTCGTCGCGGCGATTGAGCACGACGTCTTCGACGCGCTCGCGCAGTTCGGGATCGAGGTCGGCATACACGCCGAGCTGGCCGGCGTTGACGATGCCCATGTCCATCCCCGCCTGGATCGCGTGATAGAGGAACACGGTGTGAATCGCTTCGCGCACCGGATCGTTACCGCGGAACGAGAACGACACGTTCGACACGCCGCCGCTGATCTTCGCGTACGGCAGGTTCTCCTTGATCCAGCGCGTCGCGTTGATGAAGTCGACGGCATAGTTGTTGTGCTCTTCGATGCCGGTGGCAACCGCGAAAATGTTCGGGTCGAAGATGATGTCTTCGGGTGGGAAGCCGACTTCATTGACGAGGAAGTCGTACGAGCGCTTGCAGATCTCGGTCTTGCGCTGGTACGTATCGGCCTGGCCTTTTTCGTCGAAGGCCATCACGACGGCAGCCGCGCCGTAACGGCGGATCAGGTTGGCGTGATGACGGAACGCTTCTTCACCTTCTTTCAGCGAGATCGAGTTGACGATCGCCTTGCCTTGCACGCACTTCAGACCCGCTTCGATCACTTCCCACTTTGACGAGTCGATCATGATCGGCACACGCGCGATGTCCGGCTCCGAGGCGATCAGATTCATGAAGCGGACCATGGCCGCTTTCGAATCGAGCATAGCCTCGTCCATGTTGACGTCGATCACCTGCGCGCCGTTTTCGACCTGCTGCCGCGCAACTGCGATTGCGTCGTCGAACTGGTCGTTCAGGATCATTCTTGCGAACGCCTTCGAGCCGGTCACGTTGGTGCGTTCGCCCACGTTGATGAAGAGCGTCCCGGACGTGACGTTGAACGGCTCGAGGCCGGAAAGGCGCATGGTGTGATCGGTCATGGCGTGTGTGCGGTTCGGTTGCGTGCGTCTTTTACTGTAGGGGTTGTCGCGGGAAAGCGGCGGTGAAACTTAAGCCGCGTCGCGGTATTGGGTCGGCCATTTGCGTGGCTTGATCTCGGCGAGCGCCTTCGCAATCGCCGCAATATGCTCAGGCGTCGTCCCACAGCACCCGCCCGCGATATTCACGAGCCCAGCCTGGGCAAACTCCTTCAGGAGCCCAGACGTATCCGCCGGCAATTCGTCAAAGCCCGTATCGCTCATCGGATTGGGCAAGCCCGCGTTCGGATAGCACGAGACGTACGTATCGCACAGCTTCGCCAGTTCCGCGATATACGGGCGCATCAATGCCGCACCGAGCGCGCAGTTCAAGCCAAAGGTGAGCGGCTTCGCATGACGCAACGAATTCCAGAACGCCTCGACCGTTTGCCCAGAGAGGATGCGGCCCGATGCGTCGGTGACGGTGCCGGAAATCATGATCGGCAGACGTTCGCCGGTGTCCTCGAACAGTTCATCGAGAGCAAACAGCGCAGCCTTGGCGTTAAGCGTGTCGAAAATCGTTTCGACGAGGAACAGGTCCGAGCCTCCTTCGAGCAGCGCCTTGGCCTGCTCGTAGTAGGCGGTGCGCAGTTCGTCGAAGGTCACGTTGCGTGCGCCCGGATCGTTCACGTCAGGCGAGATGCTGGCCGTCTTCGGGGTCGGTCCGATGGCGCCCGCGACGAAGCGTGGCTTGTCCGGTGTCGAGTACTTGTCGCAAGCCGCGCGCGCGAGCTTCGCCGATTTGAGGTTCATCTCGATCGCGAGGCTCTCCATGCCGTAGTCAGCCTGTGCAACGGTGGTCGCGCCGAAGGTGTTGGTTTCGATGATGTCGGCGCCCGCCGCCAGATACTGCTCGTGGATCTCGCTGATGATCTGCGGCTGCGTGATCGACAGCAGTTCGTTGTTGCCCTTGATGTCGCGGCCATAGTCTTTGAAGCGCTCGCCGCGATAGCGGGCTTCGTCGAGCTTGTAGCGCTGGATCATCGTGCCCATCGCCCCGTCCAGAATCAGGATGCGCGACTGGAGGAGCGCGGGCAGCGCCGCGCCGCGCGTATAGCCTGCGGCGGGACGGGCGGAACTGACGGTGGGGGCTGGCTGGTTCATGGCAGAAGTGGGCTTGCGCCAGTTTTTTCAGGAAACCTGTCATTGTATCCGCTGCGCAACGGCCTCGCCGGCCACGAGCGCGCGGTGATAGGGGCTATACAGGCTTGAGTTACGAGCGCCGTGCGTGGCAGGCGGTAAAACATGCTGCCTCGCGCCAGTGCTGGGTGATCCGCACCAATCCCCTGACGAAATGCATATTTCGCACAGGCCATAAAACAAAACCCCCGCCCGGCAAGCCGGACGGGGGTTTTAGCAGGTGTCGCCGAGGCGTGCGTGTTAGTGCAGGATTACCGGTTGATGCATCAGGCTGTCGAACTGGCCGAGGAATTCGTCTACTTCGTCGAGCGACGGTTCTTCTTCGATCAGCTTGGTGACGTGCTCGCGAAAGCGCGCCGCCATTGCGCCGTCAATGTAGATCTCGCGTTGCATATTCTTGTCCACGATCTCGTAACCACCTGACTTCATGGCGAGGGGACCGTCCTGCGGCGGGAACTCGACGACACAATAGTTGGGGCTGTTGTAGATCATTTGCATGGCGACACTCCTTATTTCCGTTGGCTCCTGGCCATTCCTGCGCCATAGGTGGAGCGTATGGTGTGGAATTCAAGGGGTGGGTCCGGAGTGACGCTGGTAAGAATCCGGACCTTCAAGTTAGACCCGTGCTTCGAGAAACCTTTCAAGCAACGCAGCAAAACGGTGAGACTGTTCGATCGGTGCCAGATGCGCAGCATCCAGCATTTCGTATTGTGCGCCTTCAATTGATTTCGCGATCAATTCTGTTGCAGCAGGTGGCGTGCCCGCATCATGGCGGCCGGCGACCGTGAGTGTAGGTAGACGAATCCCACTGAGGCGTTCATACACATTGAAGTCGCGCAAGGCCTCGCAGGCGAGCGCATAGCCCTCGGGCGGCGTGTCTTGTAGCACCTCGCGGATCGGTTCAACTGCTTCCGGATGTGCCGAGTGGAAATCGGGCGTCAACCACCGGCTCATGGTTGCAGGCACGAGCGAAGCCATGCCATCGCGGCGTGCGGCATCCGCGCGCTGGTCCCAGACGGCGCGATGCTCGGGGGCCGTGCCGGCGCTTGTGTCCGCGAGCGTCAGCGTATTGATGCGCGCTGGATGATCGAGTGCGAACTGCTGCGCGATCATGCCGCCCATCGACATGCCCACGAGATGCGTATGCGGGGCACCCAGCGCGTCGAGTAGCGTCGCGAGGTCGTCAGCCAGATCGGCAACACTGAACGGCTTGTCAGGCACAGCGGTGGCGCCGTGGCCACGGACGTCGTAACGCAGCACGGTGAAGTCGTCGCGGAAATAGCCGGCGAGCTGGTCCCACACGGACAGATCGCCTCCCAGTTGATGGATGAACGTCAGCCAGGGGCCGCCGCCTTCGTTGCTCAGAACATAGCGCGTGTCGATACCGTTGATGTTCACTTGCATGCAGGCTCCTTCAGAGGAAATGCGGTGGAGGGGCTGGGCGCGGCGCTTGTCGTTCCCGTAACAATCGGTGATGCACGGTGGGTGATGCACGGTGAGCAACAGAGTTAGCAAACCCTGTTCCCATCGACGAAGTGGAACGGCGCCGCTCGTCGTGCGAGTCATACCGGCCGTGGAAGTTTCAGCAAATTGCCGAATACCTGCTCGACTTTAGGGCTTTTCCGGTGCGGGAGTTGGGGCGGTGTCGGCCGAGGGCGGTGCGGCCGGTGGTGCGGGCGGTACTGGCGGTGATGCGGGCGTTAGTGCTGGTGGAACGGGCGGTACGGACGTGGTATTCGCGGGACTTGTGGCGAGGTTCTCGGACGAGTTGGCCGGGGAACTCACGGCCGGATTCGGCGCGGTAGTGGCACCTGTGTTTGGACCTCGAGCAGCCGCTGGATTCGCCGGCGCGCCTGAATTCTCACCGAAGGATGCGCTTGCCGCTGGGTTCACAGAGGAACCCGATGCCGAGTTGTCAGCCGAAGCCGCAGCGCCACCACCGTTACCCTGCGAATTCGCATTGCCGTTGCCAGCTGGTGCACTGAGCGGCCCACTCCAGACCAACTGGACTTCGGTGCCGTTCGGCTCGGTTTGCAAGATCCGCGCGGGCAACCAGCCGAGCGACGGCGCGAGCCACACGTCGATGCGCCGCAGGTCGCCAGCATGACGCGGCAGACGCATGAAATGACGCGCAGCGACGTAACCCTGTTGCGTGCGGAGTGTTTCGTCGCCGATCGTTTCAATCGACCAGATTTCGCCGCTGTCGTTGTCGACCACGAAGAACTGACGCGTGACGCCTGGCTTGTAGGCATCCGGATCGCCGCGCACGAGGCTCGCCAGTTGCATCACCATGCTGAAACGGTCTTGTGCGCCATCGGTGAGTGGCAAAGACGCGGGCGTTTTTGTGAACGCGATCTGCTTCGTGGTGCGGTTGAAAATCGACACATCTTCGGCGCGGTGGCCGCGCTTTTCGATGTACTGGTCCGGCGCGAGGCCGAACGCGTCCACATGACCGTGGCTCGAATAGCTGAATGTGCCGATGAACGGCACAGGGACCGACACGACCATGTCGTAGGTCTTGCCGTCACTCGACCAATGGATCGTGCCCGGCTGGTTGCGTACGCCGTTATAGAACGTGTCGTACTGCAGATCGCCCGACGGCGGCACCGAGAACTTCACGCCAGGCGCAGCCTGCGCGGCGGGGGCATGTCCACTGGTCGGCCCGCTGGCCGCTGCGGCGGCGCTAGCTGCCGCCGATGCGGATGCCGCGGCCGCAATCGCCGCCTCGGAGGCGGCTTCGGCTGCAGGGGCAGAGGCCGCAACGACAGGCGCGGGCCCAGGGCGCAGTGCAGTCAGCACATGTTCGCGCGGCTTGCTGGCGGCCACTCTGGCCTTGTGCTCGGGCGGGGCCGCTGGGTGCGGCGCAGCTTCAGCCGGACTGCGCTCAATGCGTTCGGGTGTTAGCAGGGCGATCTGAACCGGCACGTGGACCGCATTCTCGCACGTGAACGTCTCGCGATTGCGTTCGACCCACTGCGCCGCGATCCAATGCAGGCAAAGCACGGCCGCGAGCACGACGAGCCAGCGCCATACACGCGGACGGCGCTGCGTCGCGTGAGGCAGCGTGCGGTTGGAACGGCTGACGGCGGACGGAAACGACATTGTGCAGAGCGGTTCTGGCGGATCGAAAAAGTGATGTGACGTGCGTCTTCAGGCAGATGCCCGTGCGGGACGGACGCAGCGAATGGGTTCGACCGGGAGGCCGCAGCCGATGTTCCGCAGCGACGTCGCTGCGTGCCCCGACATCCTAACGCGGCGCCGGACTATACCCCAGTTCGTAGGACAATTTGCGCGCGCACTCGCGCAGCGCCGTGTCGATCTCGCCGTCCCAGCGGATGTCGAAGGCCCCCTCGTGGCCAAGCGCAATCAGCCCGAGTGCAAGATCGCCGGTCGAGTCGAAAACCGGCATGCAGAACGCGTGGATCGTCGGCAGCAACATGCCTTCGACGCGAGCGGCCTCATGGGCGCGCACTTCCGCGAGGACACGCGCGACCTCTTCAGGCGTGCGCGGGCCACCGGTGTGCGACCAACGTCGCGAATCTGCCAGTTCGCGCTCGATCATCGCAGCGGTCTTGCTCGGCGGCAGGTAGGTCGCGAACAGCAGGCCAGTGGCCGAACCGAGCAGCGGCATCACATCGCCGAGCTTGAGCGATGCTTTCGCCGGATAGCTCGATTCCATCCAGTGCACGACGGTCGGCCCCTGGTTGCCCCATACGGCGATGCCCACCGTCAGATCGAGGCGGTCGCGCAGTTCCGCCAGCGCGATGCGCGCGAGCTTCACACCATCAACCCTCGCAAGCCGCGCCAACCCCAATTGCAACGCGAAGCCGCCCAGTTCGTAACGTCCGGACAGCGGATCCTGGGCGACGACACCCAGGCGCAGGAAACTCACCAGATATCGGTGCGCCTTGGCGGGGCTCATGCCGGCGCGTTGTGCGAGGTCGCGCAGCATCATCGCGCGCGGTTCGTGGGTCAGGACGTCGAGCAGGCGAAAGCCCACCTCGATCGACTGGATGCCCGAGCGCAGTTTCTCCTCGCCGCCCTCAGCGGCGTCGTCATCCGCGGAATCCAGCGGGTCGGCGGGTTCGGCGTCGGAAGACATCGCGCCGGAGCGGGCAAGTGAAGGCATAAGCTAAGCGCGTGATGCGCGGTCGGTAAATCGAATGTTTCGGTGCCAGCGCGGCGCAGCGAACCCAGCAAGCGGCGCCCTTCTGCAACCCCAAACCGGCCTATCGGACTGGCCCATTTGGGCGGCGGCGATTCACCATCGTAGAATAGATTCCCTCTATCGTCACTAACACGGCTCATTCCCTTATGAAACTTGCCACGCTGAAGGACGGCACGCGCGACGGCCAATTGATTGTCGTGTCCCGCGACCTGCACACTGCGGCCATCGCCGATGCGATCGCGCCGACGCTGCAACGCGTGCTCGACGACTGGACCTTCTACGCGCCGCAACTGCAGGATCTGTATGACGCGCTCAACCAGGGCCGTGCGCGCAATACCTTTCCGTTCGACGCGAAGGAATGCATGGCGCCGCTGCCGCGGGCGTTCCAGTGGGCCGACGGTTCGTCGTACGTGAACCACGTCGAACTGGTGCGCCGCGCGCGCGGAGCGGAAATGCCACCGGAATTCTGGACCGATCCGCTCATGTACCAGGGCGGCAGCGACGACTTCATTGGCCCGAAGGACGATGTGGTGTGCGCCTCGGAGGACTTCGGCATCGATTTCGAAGCCGAAGTCGCGGTGATCACGACCGACGTGCCGGTGGGCGCCAGTCCCGATCAGGCGCTCAAGGGCGTACGCCTGGTCACGCTGGTCAATGACGTTTCGCTGCGCAACCTGATTCCGGCGGAATTGGCCAAGGGGTTCGGTTTCTTCCAGAGCAAGCCGGCCACGTCGTTCGCACCGGTGGCCGTTACGCCGGACGAACTCGGCGAGTCCTGGCGCGAGGGGCGCGTACACCGGCCGATGATCGTCCATTGGAACGGCAAGAAAGTCGGCCAGCCGGACGCCGGGACCGACATGGTGTTCCACTTCGGCCAGTTGATCGCGCACGCGGCGAAGACGCGCAACCTGCGCGCTGGCTCGATCGTCGGTGCGGGGACGGTCTCGAACAAGGACGCGAAGCGCGGCTATTGCTGTATCGCCGAGAAGCGCTGTCTCGAGACCATCGAGCACGGCTCGCCGCAGACGGAGTTCATGAAATACGGCGATACGGTGAAGATCGAGATGTTCGACGAAGCGGGCAAATCGATTTTCGGGGCGATCGAGCAGGGTATCGCGCCGCTGGATGCGGCACGCTGAAGGGTTTCGCCCGATACCCGAGCGGTCGGGCGCCGCTACACTGACAGACGCTTGACGGCCACAGCGCGGCGATCCGGCGCTGCCTGGCCTACGAAGGGCGAAGTGGAACATAACGACAAAACCGCGGTGAGGAGACATGCATGCCATTCCGCCCGTTTGCGCCTGTATTTGCGCTTGCGTTCGACTTTGCGTTTGTCCACCGGCGCGCCGGACCGGTGACGCAGCGTGCCTGGCCCACATCGCTGCGTAATCGGGCAGCGCGTCTTGTCGCGATGCTGTGCGCCGCGTGGCCGGCTTTCGCGCTGGCGCAGGTCAAGATCGGGCTGGTGCTGTCGCTGACCGGTCCGGCTGCGTCGCTCGGCATTCCAGCTCGCGATACCGTCGCGATGCTGCCGAAGACCATGGGCGGCCAGAAGGTGGAGTACATCGTGCTCGACGATGCATCGGATACCACCCAAGCCGTTCAGGACACCAAAAAGCTGATCTCCGAAGACCACGTCGACGCCATCATCGGCTCGTCTATCACCCCTAACACCCTCGCGATGATCGACGTGATCGCGGAAGGCGAGACGCCGACTATTTCGCTGGCGTCGTCGGCGAAGATCATCGAGCCGGTCGACGCGAAGCGTCACTGGATGTTCAAGACGCCGCAAACCGACGCAATGATGGCCTCCGCGATCGCCGCGCATGCCAGCTCGCACGGCGTCAAGACGATCGCGTACATCGGCCAGGCCGATGCGCTTGGCGAAACCTTCTATACGGAGGTGGCGAAATTCGCCGAGCTCCATCACATCAGCATCGTGGCGAGCGAGCGCTTTAACCGCACCGATCCGAGCGTGACGGGCCAGGTATTGAAGATCCTCGCCACCCATCCGGATGCCGTGGTCGTGGGCGCGGCGGGCACGCCTGCCGCGTTGCCGCCCCGAACGCTCAAGGAGCGCGGCTACAAGGGCTTGATCTATCACAACCATGGCGTCGGCAATAACGACTTCCTGCGCGTCTGCGGCGCGGAGTGCAATGGCACCTTCCTGCCCGCCAGTCCGGTGCTGGTCGCGGCGCAACTGCCGGCTGACCATCCGGCGAAGCGCCTCGCGCTCGACTACATTGCGCACTTCGAAGCGCTGCACGGTCCCGGTAGCGTGTCCGCCTTCGGCTCGTACACGTGGGACGCCGGCATGCTGCTGGCGAACGCCGTGCCGGCCGCATTGAAAACCGCCCAACCCGGCACGTCAGAATTTCGTCATGCGTTGCGCGATGCACTGGAAGCGACGCACGGTCTGGCGGACACTAACGGTGTCGTCAATATGAGTTCGACCGATCACCTCGGGCTCGACCAGCGTGCTCGCGTGATGGTGGAAATCAGCAACGGCAAGTGGCTTTATCAACCAGACTGAATGCGTAGCGGTACGAACCACGTACCGTGTCGCGTTCACGTTGACGTATCGATCTATCGCGTTTTTGATCTACCGGACTGACTGCCATGTCTCACGAATCACCGATCAACGACCCCGCCTTCTATGCGCATTACCAGTCGCTGCGTTTGCGGCGGCATCCGCATGGCATCCTCGAAGTCATCATGAGCGGCGAGGGCGCCAACAAGAGTGCACTGGCCACCGCCGATGCGCGGATGCATCGCGAACTTGCCGAAATCTGGCGCGATGTCGACCGGGATCCCGACACCCGCGTCGCGGTGATTCGCGGTGAAGGCAAGGGCTTTTCGGCGGGCGGCGATCTCCAACTCGTCGAGCAGATGGCGACCGACTTCGAAGTTCGCACTCGCGTCTGGCGCGAAGCGCGCGACCTCGTCTATAACGTGATCAACTGCAGCAAGCCGATCGTCTCCGCCATGCATGGGCCGGCAGTCGGCGCGGGGCTGGTGGCGGGGCTCCTCGCCGATATTTCGATTGCGACGAAGAGCGCGCGCATCATCGACGGTCATACGCGCCTCGGTGTTGCAGCGGGCGATCACGCGGCGATCGTATGGCCCCTCCTGTGCGGCATGGCGAAAGCCAAGTACTACCTGCTGCTCTGCGAACCGGTAAGCGGCGAAGAGGCCGAGCGGATCGGTCTCGTATCGCTGGCGGTCGACGAACATGATCTGTTGCCCAAAGCATTCGAAGTGGCCGAGAAACTCGCGCATGGTTCGCAGACGGCGATTCGCTGGACCAAGTACGCGTTGAACAACTGGCTGCGTTCGGCCGGACCGACCTTCGATACATCGCTCGCGCTCGAGTTCATGGGCTTCGCCGGCCCGGATGTGCGCGAAGGCGTGACGTCACTGCGCGAGCGGCGCGCGCCGGATTTTCGCGGGGACCGGTAGATTCACTGCGCCCACGTGTGACAAGCCCGTTTCGCGGGGTATGATCGGACGAAACGCGCCCGGTACTGCACCTAATCCATCCCTGTCTGCTGCGAGGAGAAAAGCATGACCGATACACCTGGCGCCACGCCGCCCTTTCCCGGTTTTCCGGGTTTTCCTCCTGGCGAGATGCTGGACCGCATGTGGGACATGATGCGGCTCACCCCGTTCGGCTCGGCCTTTCAGGGCGGCACACCGGGCGGCGCGACACCGGGCCTCGGCCCGTCGTTGTCGATGATGTCCGACATGATGGCGCCGCTTACCAACGTCGAAGAACTCGACAAGCGCATCACCGACATGCGCGCGGTCGAGCAGTGGCTCAAGCTGAACCTGAACATGCTGCAGTCGGCGATTCAGGCGCTGGAAGTGCAGCGCGCTACGCTCGCGACGCTGCGGGCGTTCGGCGCCTTCGCGCAGCAGTCGATGGCGCAACCGGCGGCCGCGCCTACCCCGGCGCCTGAGTGGCCACGTCCCGAACCGGCCGCAGCGCCGCGCCCCGAAGCCGCGGGCGGTGCGGAGCCGGAAGCGGGCGAGGATGCGAACGCGCCAGGTTTCGATGCGTCCGCCTGGTGGAACCTGCTGCAGTCGCAGTTCAACCAGATCGCACAGTTTGCGATGACGCAGCCCGGCGCGGCGGCAACCGCTGAGTCGCCGGCAACAGGAGAAGATGCTGCGCAAGCCGGCGCCGCCGACAGCCCTGGCGAGGCCAAGCCGTCTGCGAAGGAGTCCGCAACGAAGCGGGCATCTGCCGCCAGGCCGTCGAGCGGTACGGCGAGCCGGCCGCGCGCTACGAAGAAGACGCCTTCGCAGCCTTAGTGAAAGGGCCCGGCGTGACTGAGAGCGTGTCCTGAGCGTGCGGCTCGCGCTAGTTCTGATGGGCGGCGGCGCACGCGCCGCTTACCAGGCGGGCGCGCTGCATGCGCTTGCCGAGATCGCGCGCGAAGTGGCACCCACGTCCCGGGCGTCGCCGTTCAGCGTGATTTGCGGCACTTCCGCAGGCGCGATCAACGCCACCTCGATTGCGAGCCATGCCGACGACTTCTCTCGCGGCGCCGAGCGGCTCGTGCATGTCTGGTCGAGCATGCACGCCCATCACGTGTATCGCACCGACTGGCCGGGCATGGTCGGGGCGGGCGCCCGCTGGCTGGCGGCGATGAGCTTCGGGTGGGCCGCACGCCGCTCGCCGCGCGCGCTATTCGACAACTCGCCGCTTGCGGGGCTGCTGCGCGAAGCACTCAGTTTTCACCGCATCGAACAGATGCTCGACACGCGAGCGCTGCATGCGCTCTCTATTACCGCGCTCAGCTATTCGTCGGGACGGCATTTAACCTTTTACCAGGCGAGCGAGCCGATAGAGGCGTGGCGGCGCGCGCAGCGCACCGCGCGGATGGTCGAGCTGACACCGGCCCATCTGCTCGCGTCCTCAGCGATTCCCTACGTATTTCCCGCCGTGCCGCTCGAACTGGATGGCCATCACGAGTACTTCGGCGATGGCTCGATTCGCCAGATCGCACCGCTTAGTCCTGCGATTCATTTCGGCGCGCACCGCATTGTGGTGATCGGCGCCGCGACGCCGCGGCCGGAGGTGCCTGCGGCCGGACGCGACGACGCTTACCCGTCGCTGGCGCAAATCGGCCAGCAAGTGCTGGCGAGCGTGTTTCTCGATGCGCTCGGCGCGGACATCGAACGTATCGAACACATCAACCGGATGGTGTTGCACCTGCCGCATACGGTCGAGCCGGAAAGCGGCTGGCGGCATATCGACGTGCTGGCGATTGCGCCGAGCGAGCGCATCGAGCTGATTGCGGCGCGCCATCTGAAGCAACTGCCGTTAACGGTACGTGGCCTGCTGGGCGCGGTGGGCGGCAACCGGGCGTCCGGGGCGTCGTTTGCCAGCTATCTGTTGTTCGAAAGCGAGTTCACGCGCGAGCTGATCGAACTCGGACGGCGCGACGCGTTCGCGCAGCGCGACGAGATCGCAGCGTGGATCGAGCGGGCGGAGGAGGGGAACGCGGGCGGCGGCCACGGAGGTCGCGGCAACGGCAACGGTAGCAATGGCGACGGCGCTCCGAACGCCAGGGGCAACGAGCGCAACAACGGGCCGGCGCACCGCCGCTCCTAGCCGGGCACACGCATTGCGCTCGACCTTCGTCACAGGCAGAACACGAACGTCAGCTATTTTATTGAGATCGATCAAGAGGCGCGCGGTAGTGACCCTATGGAAGGGAAGGGCGTAAGGCCCGCGTGCTATCATGATGTAAGCTTGTTTGGCCCTTGGGCGCGCCCCGAAAACAACCAATCCGCCGCCCATTTGCCGCCGGTTCGACCGGCGCGGGGCTGGATAGCGGCTTCCATCTGGCATGGCTGCACCGATTGCGTTGGGTAGGTTCGCGCATGGGTGGCCGCGTGGCGCGAGACCATGGAGTTAGCGCGCGCGCATGCCGCAGGACTTCTTTGCCGCACGGTGCATCTGCGTGGCTGATTCCCGCGTAAAATTGAATGCTTGGCTCGCGAACGCGTGTGTTTCGTTCGCCATTAGCAAGAGTTGCAAAAGACACAAACAGACGTCGCAATGCGCAGAACAGGGGTGGGACTATGAACACCATGCTTTATCCGGAACTTTATAAATCGCTCGAATCCGTTCGATGGGACATGGAGAAAGACATCCCTTGGGACAAATTCGATGCATCGCTCTTGACCGATGAACAGGCCAAGACGATCAAGATGAACGCGATCACCGAATGGTCCGCGTTGCCCGCAACGGAAATGTTCCTGCGCGACAATCATCACGACAGCGATTTCTCCGCCTTCATGAGCGTGTGGTTCTTCGAAGAACAAAAACACTCGCTGGTGCTGATGGAATATCTGCGCCGCTTCAAACCGGAAATGTGCCCGACCGAAGAAGAACTGCACGCCGTGCGCTTCGAATTCGACCCGGCGCCCCCGCTTGAAACGCTGATGCTGCATTTCTGCGGCGAAATTCGCCTGAACCACTGGTACCGCCGCGCTGCCGAATGGCACACGGAGCCGGTCATCAAGGCCATCTACGAAACCATCTCGCGTGACGAAGCCCGTCATGGTGGCGCTTACCTGCGCTACATGAAGAAGGCCATGACGAATTGCGGCGACGTCGCGCGTGCAGCGTTCGCCAAGATCGGCGTGCTGATGGCATCGGCACGGCGCACGGAAAAGCCGTTGCACCCGACCAACCTGCACGTGAATCAGGCACTGTTCCCGCGCGACACGATCCAGTCACGCCTGCCCGATCCGGAATGGCTCGAGCGCTGGCTCGACGAACAGATCCGCTTCGACGACGGCTGGGAAAAGAAGGTCGTCGAACGCATCTTGCACAACCTGTCCATTCTGTTCGAACGCACCTTCAATACGGCGCAGGAACTGAACCGCTATCGCAAGGAAGTGGTCGCGCGTCTGCAGGCCGATCAGAAGTCGGCTGAACAGCCGGCCTGACGGTCCCGGGTTGTGTGAGTTGACGCACGGCGCCAGATGACACGTAACGTGTGAAAGAACGGCCCGACAGGCGTAAGCCTGCCGGGCCGTTTGCATGACGTGTATCGTGACGGCAGCAGCTTCGCCATTCCTCTCTTTCTCCGATTTCCCCATGTCAGCCACTTTCGAACGCAAGCTCACGACCCGCGATGCCCTTGCCCAACTGCGCCCTTCGCTCACTGGGCCGGTGGTCTTCACGAACGGGGTGTTCGACATCCTGCACCGCGGCCACGTCACCTATCTGGCCGATGCCAAGGCGCTCGGCGCCTGCCTGATTGTCGGCGTGAACAGCGATGCCTCGGTGCGCAGACTAGGTAAGGGCGACGACCGGCCGATCAACAACGAAGCCGACCGGATGGCCTTGCTCGCGGCGTTGGAAAGTGTCGATTGGGTGGTGTGCTTCGAAGAGCAGACGCCGGTGTCGTTGATCGAAGCGCTGCACCCTGACATCCTCGTCAAGGGCGGCGACTACGACATGGACACGCTCCCCGAGTCGGCGCTGGTGCGCGGTTGGGGCGGCCGCGCGCTCGCGATCCCATTCGAGCACGATCGCTCGACGACCGCACTGCTCAAGAAGGTCCGCGCGCAGGGTTGAGTCGCGTAGCTGAGCGGCCGCCGGCGAGTCTGCTAGCTTTATTGACTCAGTGCCGACGCGGCAATCGCCGGAGCCGGCGCCGGTCCGCCGACCACCGCGAGATCGGTCGCCTCGGCGGCTGAAACCGGCTGCACTCTCAGCGTTTCCGGATGAATCTGGCGATTCAGATGACCCGGCTCGCGCGCGCCCGCGTACGGTAACGGACCGAATATGCCGCGCAGCGTCGCGAACGCGAGCAGGTTGACAAGAAACAGAATAGCGATCAGCCAGCGCAGCATCGTTGGAGTCTCCGTCTAAAGGGTGCGGCGTGCATCATGCGCGGGGCTCAGCCGTGGCGCGCTGCTGCGCGTGCTTCGGCGGCAATCAGCGCGAGACCGGACAGCACGAGCGAATCGTGGCGAGTATGCGGTACTTTGAGTGCGGCTGTCACTTCGTCGGCGGCGCCCCCGCCCACCACGAGGCGCACCGGCACCCCCCACGCAGCCTGCAGGTCGTTCCACATCCTTTCGATCAACCCAGCCTGCGCCAGCGCGCAACCCGCCGATAGCGAACGCTGCGTGTCGGTGGCGAAAAACGGCCCACGGGGTTCGCTGGCGGTTTGCGGCTCGCTGCTTAGTGCGGCGCCGGTGCTAGCGCTGGGCGTCAGCAGACCGCGCGCGGCGTTGGCATCGAGCGTGGGCAGTTGCGCCGTGTGCTCGCCGAGCGAGCGCATCATCAGCGACCAGCCAGGCGCGATCAGCCCGCCGACGAACATGCCGTCGGCCCGCAGCGCTTCCAGCGTGGTGGCGGTGCCGAATGTGGCGATGAGCAGCGGCTCGCCGGGAAATGCCGCATGGGCGCCGATTAGCCCTGCCCAGCGGTCGCTGCCGAGCGTGGAAGGCGTCGTATAGCCGTTGGTCACGCCGCATTGCCGCTCGCAGGCGCGAATGGTCGTACGCGGCAGGCCGGGCCAGTGCGTCTCGAGCAGGGCGGCAATGCGCTGCGCGACCGCTTCGCCGGCCACATTCGACAGCCATGCGGCAGCGGGACGCGGCAGCTGGGACCAGTCAGGCGCATCGGCACCCCCGCCGCCATGCGCAAACGCCCCCGCATGAGTCTGCTTGCCGTCCGCCTGTACCAGCGCCCACTTGACGCGGCTGTTGCCTGCGTCGATCAGCAGAAAAGGCGCGCCGCTCATGCCGTGCCGTCAGCCAGACGCAACGAGACGTCGCCAGTGGCAATGGCCTCGCGTCCCGATGCCGTGTCGAGCAGCAACTGCCCGCTCTCGTCGACACCCGCCGCCACGCCGCGCGTGATTTCCACGCCCTGTTCGAGCAGTACCACTTCGCGGCCCGCGTAGGCGTGACAGGCGTTCCAGCGTGCCTGGAAGGGTTCGAAACCTTCCGCGCCGAAGCGTTTGAGCGCAGGTTCGAGCGCGTTCAGCTCGGCCGCGAGCGTATCGGTCAGATTGGCATTGGGCAGCGCCCGCGAGAGCGCGGTGGGCACCGTGCCGCGCGCCTGCGGCGGCACGCCGGCATTCAGTGCGCCGATCTTGGCCGCCAGTTCGTCCGCGCCTTTCACATTGGTACCGATACCGATCACCACGGCGCTCGCATACTCGGTACTCCATGCCGTTTCGATCAGGATACCGGCCAGCTTGTCGCCTTCCAGCAGTACGTCGTTGGGCCATTTCAGCGCAATCTGCCCGGGACCCGCGACCGGCAGCGAGCGCAACCCGTCGACCAGCGCCACGCCCACCGCGAGGCTCAGGCCCGCGAGTCCTTCGAGCGGCTGCGGCAGCACGCAGGCCACTGAAAACAGCAGCGCATTGCCCGGCTCGGCGTACCACGTGCGCCCGCGCCGGCCGCGTCCGGCAGTCTGCAGATAGGCGACGCGCACGATCGGCCGCGGCAGCGCGGTCGACTTGCGCGGCAGCGCCTTGACGCGTGCCATCAGGTCGGCGTTGGTGGAGCCGGTTTCCTCGACGATTTCGATCGGCCAGTCGTGCGCGTGCGCGCCGAACAGCGCGACGGCGCGATCCCGGTCGATGCGCCAGTCGCCGGTCGGGCCGGCAGGGGATGAGGACTTGGAAGCGTTCATGCAGCTTATTGTAGCGATAGGGGGCAACGAAGACCCACTCGGCGCACAGGAGGACGGTTGCTGCGCGCCGCGTTCGTTACAATGGCCCCTGATCCGATAACCAGAATCCAGCGATCCTTGAACTACGACACTCCGCCCGGCCTTGAAGTCGCGGCAGGCAGCCAAGGCAAGATCGTCCGGCTCTCCGGCCAGTGGACGGCGCTTGCACTCGCGCGCGACCGCGCCACCGGCAAGGTCGTGCCCCGCCTGCGTTCGCTCATCGGCGTCGAGGGGATGCATTGGGATCTATCGCGCATCGAGCGCATGGACCATGTCGGCGGCCAGGCGCTCTGGCGCGTTTGGGGCCACAAGCTGCCGCCTCAACTGACTGAACTGAACGATACCCAGCGCGACATTTTTCAGCGCATCGCCTTGCTCGATTCCATGCGCGATACGCCTGAATCCGTTGTACGGTACGACCCGTTCACCCGGCTCGGCCTCGGGCTGTTCTCCTTCTTCGAGCACCTGTATGGCGGTATCGCGATGTTCGGGCGGGTTGTGCTCGACCTGCTCGCGATAGTGCGCAATCCGAAGATTACGCCGTGGACCGAAATCTCGGCGAACGTCTACAACGCGGGCGCCAAGGCGCTGCCCATCATCGCGCTGGTCGCGTTCCTGATCGGCATCGTGCTGAGCTACCTGTCGGCACAACAATTGCGCCTGTTCGGCGCAAACCAGTACATCGTCAACATCCTTGGGCTGTCGGTGATCCGCGAACTGGGACCCGTGCTCTCGGCGATTCTGGTGGCCGGCCGCTCAGGCTCGGCGATCACCGCGCAGATCGGCGTGATGCGCGTCACGGAGGAACTCGATGCCATGCGCGTCATGGGCATCCCCCATGGCCTGCGGCTGATCCTGCCGCGTGTACTCGCGCTCGGCGTGGCGATGCCGCTGCTCGTCATGTGGACCAACATCGTCGCGCTGACCGGCGGTGCGCTCGCCGCAAAGATCGTGCTGGGCATCGACATGGGTTATTTCTTTCGCGCGCTGCCCAGCGTGGTGCCGGTCGCGAACCTGTGGATCGGCCTCGGCAAGGGGGTGGCGTTCGGCATGCTGATTGCCATCGTCGGCTGCCATTTCGGGTTTCGTATCAAGGCGAATTCGCAAAGCCTCGGTGAGGGCACGACCACCTCAGTGGTGACGTCCATCACGGTCGTGATTCTCGCGGACGCCGTGTTCGCGATCCTGTTCCAGAACGTGGGGCTAGGATGACCGCGCCGCTGACTCAATCCGTGCGCGGCCAGCCGCTGCCCTCGATCGCCGAACCGGTGATCGAGGTGCGCGATCTGACCAAGCGCTACGGCCGCAACATCGTGCATCAGCACCTGAACTTCGAGGTGCGGCGCGGCGAGATCGTTTCGATCGTCGGCGGCTCGGGCTCGGGCAAGACCACCCTGGTGCGGCAGATCCTCGGGCTCGAACGCCCGACGTCGGGCACCATCAAGCTGTTCGGCGAGGACCTTTCGACCATCTCGCCGGAAACCGCGCTACTGATGCGCAGCCGCTCCGGCATGCTGTTTCAGCGCGGGGCGCTGTTCTCGTCGCTGTCGGTGTTCGACAACATCGCGCAGCCGCTGCGCGAGCTCGGCAAGATCCCCGAGGATCTGCTGCGTGACATCGTCATGCTGAAGCTCGAGATGGTGGGCCTGCCCTGCAAGCATGCGTCGAAGATGCCATCGGCGCTGTCGGGCGGGATGATCAAGCGGGTCGGCATCGCCCGTGCGATCGCGCTCGAACCGGAACTGCTGTTTCTCGACGAGCCGACTGCCGGCCTCGATCCGCAAGCGTCGGACGAGTTCGTCGAACTCGTGAGCACGCTGCATCGCGCGCTTGGCCTGACCGTTGTGATGGTGACGCACGACCTGGACACGATGGTCGCGCTGTCCACCCGCGTCGCCGTGCTGGCCGACCGCAAGGTACTCGTCGCGGCCCCGGTCGAGGAAGCTGCGGGCGTCGATCATCCATTTATCCGCGAGTACTTCCTCGGCCTGCGTGGCCGCCGCGCGCTCCAGGCGCTGCCGCCGGAGCGCCGCTGCAAGCTGCCGCCTGCGGCCCTCGAACCCGCGTCGTCCGAACTGCCGCTGTGAACCAGGGAACCTGACAATGGAAAACAAATCACACGCCTTCTGGGCTGGGCTCTTCACAGTGGTACTGCTGGTGGCGATCGCGGCGGCGGCCTTTTTGTTCAACGTCGACCGTTCGGTGCGCGTGCCGTACGATCTGATTGCCCGCACCAATGTCACCGGGCTCTATACGGATGCCGCGGTACGCTATCGCGGCCTCGACGTGGGCAAGGTGCAGTCCATCAAGTTCGACCGCGCGCATCCGGGGCAGATACTGATCCGCATCCTGGTCGACACGCACGCGCCGATCACCCATTCCACCTTCGGCAGCCTTGGCTTTCAGGGCGTAACGGGCATCGCGTTCATCCAGCTCGACGATACGGGGCGCGATACGTCGCCGCTGGTGTCGTCGGACAAACAGGTAGCGCAACTGCCGATGCGGCCGGGTCTGCTCGACCAGCTGCAGCAGCGCGGCGAGGTCTTGATACGCAAGCTGGAGCGCATCGCGGACGACGTGAACGACGTGCTGTCGCCGGAAATGCGCGACCAGTTGCTGAACACAGCGGCAAGCCTGCAGCACGCCGCCGACGGCGTCACGGAGCTCACGAAGCAGATGGCGCCGGCCGCCGGCAAGCTGCCGCAGACGATCGACCAGCTGGATCGCACGCTCGCGTCGACCAATCAGTTGATCACCGGCCTGAACCGGCCGGATGGTCCGTTTGAAGCCAATCTGAACAAGGTCGGCACGGCGGCGCAGCAGGCAGGCGACGCGCTGACCGCGATGAATGCCTCGGTGCAGGAGCTCTCGGCGCGCGTCGGTTATGACACCTTGCCGCGCGTTAATTCGCTGGCTGACGATGTGCGCTCCGCTGTGCGTTCGGTGGATCGGGCTGCCGACACGTTCAGCACCAGCCCGCGCAGTGTGCTGTTCGGCGCGCCGCCGGTGGCGCCCGGTCCCGGCGAGGCCGGCTTTACTTGGCCCACGGCCCACTCGGCCAAGTGATTTGAAAGGAAGATTGCCATGGCACCCTCGCTTAACCGCTCCATTCAGCGTTTGTATCCGGCTGGCGCCGCATTAGCTGTCGCGCTGGCGTTCAGCGTGCTGGCCGGTTGCGCAGGCAACCAGGCAGCGTTCGCCAACGTTCGCTACGACCTCGGCCCCGCGCCGCAGCAGGTGGCCACTTCCGGACCGATGCCGGCCGTCAAGGTGCTGGACGTGACCGCGCCTGCCACGCTCACCTCCGACAAGCTGATCTACCGCCTGAGCTACGCCGACGCGCAGCAGACGGCGTCGTATGCGAACAGCCGCTGGACCATGACGCCGTCCGAACTGTTGACGCAGCGCCTGCGCGACGCGCTCTCGCAGCGCGGCACCGTGCTGACCGGGTCGGACGGCGTGAGTGCGCCGGTGCTGAAAGTGGATCTGAACGAGTTCGAACAGGTCTTCGACAGTCAGACGCAAAGCCATGGCGAGGTCACCGCGCGGGCCACCTTGATCCACCGTGGCAAGGTCCTCGCGCAGCGCACGTTCGTCGCGAGTGCGCCGGCCAGTTCGGCGGATGCCGCAGGCGGCGCGCAAGCGCTTGCCGCCGCCAGCGACGACCTCGTCGCGCAGATCACCACGTGGCTTGGCGCGCAGGCGCTCGTCGCCGCGCAATGACCGGCACGCCGCCCACGCCACGCGCGCAGCGGGGCGTAGCGTGAGCGGCAAGATACGGCAGCGCCGGCCTTCGGCGCTGGCAAGACAGGTCCTGGGCGTGTACAGCGCCTTGATCGTCTACGGTTCCTGGTATCCGTTTTCGGGCTGGCGCTCGCTTGGGCTCAGCCCGTTTGCCTATCTGACCGACCCGCTGCCGCAGTATCTGACGGCTTTCGACGTGGTCACCAACATCCTCGGTTACATGCCGTTCGGCGCACTGGCGGTGCTGGCGGTCTACCCGCGTTGGCGCGGTGCGGCGGCCGTGGCGCTCGCCTTCGGGCTGGGTGTCGTGCTGTCGGGCACGATGGAAGCTGTCCAGACCTGGCTGCCTACTCGCGTGGCCTCCAATCTCGATCTGGCTGCGAATGCGTCGGGTGCGCTGCTTGGCGCTGCGTTAATTGCGCCGGCCACCGGCGCTTTCCTCGATCGCGGCCTGTTGCGGCGCCTGCGGCTCGTCTGGTTCAGGCGCGATAGCGCGGCGCTGGTCTGCCTCGCTGCGCTGTGGCCGTTCGCGACGATGTTTCCTGCGCCGCGCCTGTTCGGCCTCGGCGACTGGCCGCGTGCGCTGTGGCTGCGTGCCGATTCGACCATGCAGGACGCGCTGCTCGCGTGGGTACCCGCTGCCTGGCACGTCCAGACGTGGCCCGTGCGCCTCGCCGGCGGCTTGTCCGACGACGGCTGGGAGGCGGTGATCGCGACGCTTACCCTGTTTGCCGCCGGCACACTCGCTTCGCTGTCGATGCGCCGGCCGGCGCCGCGCGTATGGCTCTTGCTGGTGCTAGTCGCGCTGACGGTGTTCATCAAGATCGGCGCGACCTTTCTGCAATCGGAGGCGGGGCTCGTGTTCAATTGGGCGACGCCTGGCGCGATCGCGGGCCTGGCGTGCGGCACGCTGGCGATGCTGCTGGCGCTGCGCCTGCCGCGCCGCTGGCGGGCCGCGTTCGCAGCCGGGGCGCTGGTGATCGCGCTGCTGCTCGTCAACCTGTTGCCGGTCAATCCCTATTTCGATGTGACGCTCGCGGACTGGCGCCAGGGGCGCTATCTGCACTTCAACGGATTGGCGCACTGGCTCGCGTGGACGTGGCCGTATGCGGCGCTCGCCTGGTTCGCGTTTTCGGCGGAGCGCGCGTGGCTCAGGCGCCGGCGCCCCTGAGCGCGTGCCTGCCCCCGTCGCTATAATCGACCCACTACAGAAGCGCCACGTTGCTCGCCCATTCCGGCGGTCATCGAGCCTTCACCTCTTTCAGTCTCGCCCCGGACACCATGGACTCTTTCTACAAGTACCACGTCTTTTTCTGTCTCAACCAGCGCGATCCCGGTGCCGAGCGGCCGAGCTGCGCGAACTGCAATGCCCAGGCCATGCAGGAGCATGCAAAAAAGCGCGTAAAGCAATTGGGTCTCGCGGGACCCGGCCAGGTGCGTATCAACAAGGCGGGTTGTCTCGACCGTTGCGAAGAAGGTCCGACAGTCGTGGTCTATCCGGAAGGCACCTGGTACACGTATGTCGACGAGAACGACATCGACGAAATCGTCGAATCGCATCTTGCGAACGGCAAGGTCGTCGAGCGTCTGAAAATCGACCGGTAAGCGGCGCCATGAACGTTCATACGAAACAGTTCCTGATCGACGGTCCGGTCGGCAAGATCGAGGTCGCGCTCGATCTGCCCGATGAAACGCGCGAGAACGGTGCGACGCCGCGCGGTATTGCGCTCGTCGCGCATCCGCATCCGCTGTTCGGCGGCACGATGGATAACAAGGTCGCGGTGACGCTGGTCCGCACGCTCGTGCAGTTGAATTACGTGACCTATCGCTCGAATTTTCGTGGCGTCGGTCAGACCGAAGGCGAGCACGACGGCGGCGTTGGCGAGCGCGACGACCTGCGGGCGGTGCTCGACTACATGCGGGCGCAACCGGGGCAGGCCGATCTGCCCCTTGTACTGGCGGGTTTTTCGTTTGGCACCTTCGTGCTGTCGCATGTGGCGGCGCGGCTTGTCGAGGACGGGCAGGCGATCGAGCGGATCGTGTTCGTCGGCACTGCGGCAAGCCGCTGGGAAGTGGCGCCCGTACCCGAAAACTCGCTGGTGATTCACGGCGAAACCGACGATACGGTCCCCATTCAATCGGTGTATGACTGGGCGCGGCCGCAGGAATTGCCGGTCGTCGTGATCCCTGGCGCCGAGCATTTTCTGCACCGCAAACTGCACGTCCTGAAGCGCATCATCGTCGACGCCTGGCGGTAGTCAGAGGGGCTGCGCGCGTTTTCCGGGGTACAGGTACGCGTCAAATGAAAATTTATCGACACGACAGGCGCAAAGTTGCCTCCCCGGCGCGCGTATAATGAGCGCTCTTTTTTGGGCGCAGCGCGGCCCATCCGGTGAAGGCGCGTCGTCGTGCGCCGTTGCGTGATTGCAGCACCGGATTGTGGGGTGCGTTGCGCGAACCGATCGTGTGGCCGGAAGTCCAACGGGCGCCGCGTTGCTTTTACGCAGCCAGCGCTCGCCGACCGGCTCTTCCAAACTGCGCGCCCCCGGGCGCGATGCATATTTCTGCCCGAATCGATCCTATGCGTTTTTCCACCTCCGGCTTTTCGTCACTCTCGTCCTTCGTTCCCCATACCATCAGCCGCGCGGTGACGCTCGGTGTGCTGCTGCCGGCCACGCTGTTGGCGAGCACGGCGGCGTTCGCGCAGGTCCCGCCGCCGGCGGTGAATGCGCGCTCGTGGGTGCTCGTCGATGCGACCAGCAATCAGGTGCTCGCTTCCGGCAATGCCGATGAGCGCGTCGAACCGGCGTCGCTGACCAAGCTGATGACCGCCTATCTGGTCTTCGAAGCGCTGCAGACGAAGAAGATTACGATGGAGCAGATCGTCAACCCGAGCGAAGCGGTGCGCCGCGTCAAGACGGACGAATCGCGCATGTTCATCGAGGCGAACAAGCCGGTCTCCGTGCATGACCTCGTCTACGGCATGATCGTCCAGTCGGGCAACGACGCGGCCATCGCGCTGGCCGAACTGGTCGGCGGCAGCGAGTCGCAGTTCGTCAACATGATGAACACCGAGGCGCAGCGCCTTGGCATGACGCATACGCATTTCGCCGATGTGAACGGCATGCCCGATGCGCAGCACTACACGAGCGCGGGCGACCTCGCGATCCTGTCGGCGCGCCTGATTCGCGACTTCCCTGATTACTACAACATTTTCTCGGTCAAGGAATTCACCTACAACAAGATCAAGCAGCCGAACCGCAACCGCCTGCTGTGGATCGATCCGACGGTCGACGGTCTGAAGACCGGTCACACCGAGGCGGCCGGTTATTGCCTGATCGCGAGCGCCAAGCGTCCGCTGGCGGGCACGCCGGATGGATCGCGCCGTTTGGTGTCGGTGATGATGGGCGAAGTGAAAGAGCACGACCGTGTCGAAGACAGCCTGAAAATGCTGAACTACGGTTACAGCGCGTACGACACGGTTCGTCTGTACAAGGCCGGCCAGGTGATCGAGACACCGCGTGTGTATAAGGGCGCGGAAGACACGGTCAAGATCGGCGTGAAGGCCGACCAGTACATCACGGTGCCGAAGGGTCTCGCCGACAAGGCCAAGCCGCAGGTCGACCATATCGACCCGCTGATCGCGCCGATCGCCGATGGCCAGCAGGTTGGCACCGTGAAGCTGGTGTCGGATGGCAAGGTGATCGCGCAGTTCCCGATCGTCGCGCTGCAGGCCGTGCCGCAAGCAGGCGTAGTGGGCCGCGTGTGGGATTCGCTGATGCTGATGTTCAACAAGAAGAAGTAAGCGCAGGCGCGTGCGCAGGTGCGTGATTAACGGCTCTGGCAGCCATGCTGCGGGAGCCGTAGTTGAGGAGTGAAAGATGCAACCCGATAACGATTCGCTGTTTGAGTTTCCATGCGATTTCCCGATCAAGGTGATGGGCAAGTCGCATCCCGAGTTTGCCGAGACGATCGTGACGGTGGTCAAGCAATTTGACGAAGCGGTCGACCCGTCGCGTATCGAGACGCGACCGTCGAGCGGCGGCAACTACACCGGGCTGACGGTGACGGTGCGGGCGACCAGCCGCGCCCATCTCGACGACATCTATCGCGCGCTCACCGGGCATCCTATGGTGAAAGTGGTGCTCTGAGTCAGTGAATCAGTGAGTCATTGACCCAGCACTGGCGGGGCGCTTCACGTCCCGGCCGCCCGTGTTCAGGGTGCGACGTGCAATGCGTCCGCCCCATTCTGCGGCGCTGCCGCGCAGGCTCGCTCGAAGAGCAGCCTGAACCGTCCCACCTCCTCGAACACCCAATCCCGAAACGCCTGAACCCGCGCCGCCTGCATCATCTGCGGCGGGCAGATGAAGTAGTAGTGCCACGGGCTCGGGCCATCCACATCGAATAATCGCACCAGCCGCCCCGCTGCGATTTCCTGCATCGCCAGCGAGCGGCGCGTGAGCGCGACGCCCTGGCCGTCGATCGCCGCCTGCAACAGGTTCGACGAATCCTGATACAGCACGCCGCGTTTCGGCTCGGGCCAGTCGGAGAGACCGGCTGCGTCGAACCAGGGGCGCCACAATTCGTCGTCCGAGCGCAGCAGCGGGACTTTGGCCAGGTCCGCCGGCACTTTTGGCTGGTTGCCGCCGTTGAAATTCGGCGCGCAGGCCGGAAAGAAGATTTCTTCGAGCAGAAGCTCGGCGTGCAAGCCCGGATATTTGCCGAAGCCAAAACGAATCGCCGCATCTATGTCGTCGCGGGCGAAGTCCGCCAGCGAATTGGTGGACAGCAGTTCGAGATCCCACTGGGGGTTCGCCTCGATAAAGCTGCCGATGCGCGGCGTCACCCAGCGCGCCGCGAACGACGACAGCATCGACACCACCAGACGCCGCTCGCGCTCGCCGGCGCGGATCTCGCGCGTGGCCTCGGCCAGCGCCGTCAGCGCACCGCGCACCTGGCCGGCGTAGCGCCGGCCCACCTCGGTCAGGCGCACGCGTTTGCCGTCGCGGGCAAAGAGCGTCACACCCAGTTCTGCTTCGAGCGCGCGGATCTGATGGCTGACGGCGCCGTGCGTGACGAACAGTTCGTCCGCCGCGCGCGAAAAACTCTCATGCCTGGATGCGGCCTCGAATGCCTTGATGGCGTTTAAACCTGGGAGTTGTCGAAGGTCCATCGCAATTTTTCTCACATAGAGGTGAAATTTGATCGTTTTGCGTAAACCCTTGTCACGCCTACGATTGTAGTCACTAAACAGCTTCTGGCGAGGGCATCATGCGAGAAATTTCCTCTAGCATCACGTTTGAAATCAAGGCTGGCGAAACAGTTCCGATGAAGGTGGCGCGTAGTACCCGGCTGGCGGTGAGCGGCGGGGCGATCTGGGTGACCCGCAGCGACGATACTGAAGACTACTGGCTCCAACCGGGCCACACGCTGCGTTTGCGGCGCGGCGAGCGGCTCTGGCTGAGCGTCGAGAGTGGCCAGCAGGCGCGGGTGGCATTTGCCGTACCGGCCCGTGCGGATCTGCGGGCGTTCGACTGGCTAATGCGGGTCGCCGACCGGGTAGGTTTGCGTTCGCGCGATGGGTGGCGGACCGTTTGACCTGACCGTAACAATGTCGCGCGCGCCGCTCAGGTCGGAATACCGGCGATTGCGAGCGGCCCCGGCGGGGATCTCAGTATTTCGGTAAACTACCGGCATCATGTGTGCCACGCCGGTTTCCCCGCCTTCTCTCTCTGCCGCGCCTTCTCCTGACGATCAGGCGGCGCCGGTGGCCGCCGGTCTCTACGCAGACGCAAGCGCCGAGCCAGCCTCCGAAGCTTCGTTCGCTGCCGCGCTGACGCTCCGCTGGCGCGGTGTCGAACCCTACGAAACCAGCTTCGATGCCATGCGCGCCTTCACCGACGAGCGTGGCAGCGAGGCCGCGGACGAAATCTGGCTGGTCGAACATCCTCCCGTCTTCACGCTCGGCCAGGCCGGCAACCCGGCGCATTTGCTGGCCGCCGACAGCGGCATTCCGCTTGTGAAAGTCGACCGCGGCGGGCAGATCACGTACCACGGGCCTGGACAGGTCGTCGCGTACCTGCTGCTGGACTTGCGCCGCCGCAAGCTGATGGTGCGCGAGCTGGTCACGCGGATCGAGCAGGCCGTGATCGACACGCTCGCGGCGTATAATCTCGCCGGAGAACGCAAGGCGGGCGCCCCAGGCATCTACGTGGCGCCCGGTCCGGATGTGGGGTCGCATGCCGGCGCCAAGATCGCCGCGCTGGGCCTGAAAATCCGCCATGGCTGCAGTTATCACGGGGTCAGCCTGAACGTGAGAATGGACCTGCGGCCGTTTCTGGCCATCAACCCATGTGGTTACGCCGGGCTCGAAACCATCGACATGGCGACGCTTGGCGTCGCCGCCGGCTGGGACGAGGTGGCCCGGACCTTTGCTGCATGCCTCACCGCAAACATCGACGGCACCCCCGCGGCCGTCGCCCAACCGCAGGCCGGTGTCCTGACCGCCTGACTGGATCGAACGAATGACTGACGTTACCGCGAATCTCGCCGGCTCTGCCGCCACCGATGCTGCAGCAGCGCCCGCCGCTTATGACGCTACGGCGAAACAGAAGGCGCAGGCCAAGACCGCGCGCATTCCGATCAAGATCATCCCGATCGAAAAGCTGAAGAAGCCGGACTGGATCCGCGTGAAGGCGGCCACCGGCAATTCGCGCTTCTACGAGATCAAGCAGATTCTGCGCGAGCACAACCTGCATACGGTCTGCGAAGAGGCGAGCTGCCCGAATATCGGCGAGTGCTTCGGTAAGGGCACGGCCACGTTCATGATCATGGGCGACAAGTGCACGCGCCGTTGCCCGTTCTGCGACGTCGGCCATGGCCGACCGGATCCGCTGGATGTCGACGAACCGGGCAATCTGGCGCGCACGATTGCGGCGCTGAAGCTCAAGTATGTGGTGATCACCAGCGTGGATCGTGACGATCTGCGCGACGGCGGCGCCGCTCACTTTGTGGAATGCATTCGTCAGACCCGCGAGCTGTCGCCGGAAACGCGCATTGAAATCCTGACGCCGGATTTCCGCGGCCGTCTGGATCGCGCGCTTGGCATTCTCAATGCCGCTCCGCCCGATGTGATGAACCACAATCTCGAAACGGTGCCGCGTCTATACAAGGAAGCGCGCCCCGGTTCGGACTACGCACACTCGCTGAAGCTGCTGAAGGACTTCAAGGCGCTGCATCCGGATGTCGCGACCAAATCGGGTCTGATGGTCGGTCTGGGTGAGACGGAAGAAGAGATTCTTCAGGTGATGCGCGATCTGCGCGAGCACGACGTTGACATGCTGACGATCGGCCAGTACCTGCAGCCGTCGGAGCATCACCTGCCGGTTCGTTCGTACGTGCATCCCGATACGTTCAAGATGTATGAGGAAGAAGCGTACAAGATGGGCTTCACGCACGCGGCCGTTGGCGCGATGGTGCGTTCGAGCTATCACGCGGACCTGCAGGCGCATGGCGCCGGCGTGGTCTGAACTTATTCCCGGTAGTTCGGTTTGATGCAGAGCCCGCACTTGATGCGGGCTTTTTTGTGTGTGCGGTTAACGGTAGTCCAAGGGTAGTCCAAGAAGAACAGCCAGAAGATCACGGTGCCGACCGTGTAGATCGTGCCGCCGATAATCATGAAGTATCCGATGTACTTTATGATGCGGTGGCGCACATCGTCGTGTTCGAGCAGGTAGTGTCAGGAAGCCACCCTCCATTGCACACTCCCGCGCGCGCATTCCAGCAGACGCACTCACCTAACACAACGTGAAAAGCAATGCTCAAACAGCGTGATTAGCAATCTCGAATTCGTTAGAACCACCCGCGTCCAAACTCCCTATAGTCGAAAGCCTCGCTAACACCTTATTAAAACGGGGCTTCCCGATGAACCGATTCTTCCGCCCGCTCGCCGCGTTCGTGACGCTGCTTGCCGTGTCCGCTCCTTTTGCGAGCGTCGCCCACGCCGATACCAAAGAGGTCGTGATCGCCTATCAGGACATGGTCGTGCCATGGCGCTATGCGCAGGCCACCGGTGAAGTCGAGAAGGAGACGGGCTACAAGGTTGTTTACCGTCAGCTTGGCAGCGGCGCAGAGGTGGTCCGCGCGCTGGCCTCCGGTTCGGTGCAGCTTGGTGAGGCCGGTTCCAGTCCGATTGCGGCAGGTCTGTCGCAGGGCGTCGATATTTCGCTGTTCTGGATTCTCGACAACATCAACGATGCCGAAGCGCTGGTGGCGCGCGACGGCTCCGGCGTGACAAGTCTCGCCGGGCTTAAGGGCAAGAAGATCGGCGTGCCGTTCGTGTCGACCTCGCACTTCCATACCCTGGTTGCGCTGCAGGCCGCGGGCGTGAACCCGAATGACGTGAAGATCGTCAACCTGCGCCCGCAAGAAGTCGCAGCCGCGTGGGACCGTGGCGACATCGACGCAACCTACATCTGGGATCCGGTTCTCGCCAAGGTGAAGAAGAACGGCAAGGTCCTGATTACCTCGGGCCAGGTTGCCCAGGAAACGGGTAAGGCGACCTTCGACGGCTTCGTGGTCGATCGCAAATTTGCCCAGCAGAATCCGGAGTTTGTCGCGCGTTTCGTCAAGGTGCTCGCGGCGAGCGACGCCAACTATCGCGATCACACCTCGACGTGGAACGCGACTTCGCCTGAAGTTGCCGCGGTCGCGAAGGAGTCCGGAGCGAATGCCCCGGATGTGCCGGCGAGCCTCGCACTTTACGCATTCCCGTCGCCGGCTCAGCAGGCGTCGAACACCTGGCTGGGCGGCGGTGCGCAATCTGGAGCGGCGAAATCGCTCGCTGCAACGGCGGCGTTCCTGAAGACCCAAGGGACGATCCAGAACGTGTTGCCCGACTACTCGGCGGGCATCGATCCACGCTTTGTCCAGCAGGCGGCACATTAGGATGAAGGGCAGCGGCGCGTGTCGTGTTAACGCGGCACCGGCGCTGCCTGGTCTTCCGAACCCACAGGTTTTCAGATGAGTGGTCTAGAGATCCGGCGACTACATGTCGCCTACGAAGGTGCGCGAGGCGCGACGCCGAACGTTGCGCTGGCTGACGTCGATCTGCATATCGAGTCCGGCGAATTCGTCGTCGCGCTCGGTGCGTCGGGTTGCGGCAAGACGACCTTGCTCAATTGCATCGCCGGCTTTATCCAGCCAACCGGTGGCGAAGTCCGTCTAAACGGTGAACGGGTCAACGGCCCTGGCGCCGATCGCGGCGTCGTATTCCAGAAGTATGCGTTGATGCCATGGCTCGACGTGCTCGACAACGTCGCGCTTGGCTTGCGTTTTCAGCACGTGCCGAAAGCGCAGCGCCACCGTATCGCGCGGGAGATGCTCGCCCTGGTGGGTCTCGATCAACATGCGCATGCGCGTGTCTACGCATTGTCGGGCGGTATGCAACAGCGTGTGGGCATTGCGCGGGCGCTGGCGAGCGATCCGGACGTGCTGCTGATGGACGAGCCAATGGGCGCGCTCGATGCAATGACGCGCGAGTCGATGCAGGAACTCGTGCTCGACGTGTGGGGCCGTACGCGCAAGACGGTGTTCTTCATCACGCACAGCGTTGAAGAAGCCTTGTTTCTGGCAACGCGCCTCGTCGTGATGACACCGGGGCCGGGGCGTATCGCCTAGAGCTACGACTTG
>Ga0302314_10000601_pt1 | contig 66122 bp, 64 predicted proteins | sample III_Palsa_N2_3_FD_200533 | JGI IMG/M metagenome (GOLD analysis project Ga0302314, IMG submission 200533) | Peat permafrost microbial communities from Stordalen Mire near Abisko, Sweden - III_Palsa_N2_3 | ecosystem: Environmental > Terrestrial > Soil > Palsa > Peat permafrost | place: Sweden...
CGATGTGGACCGGCGACACCCTGGGCCGCACGAACATATTCGCCGAGCGGCGGGGCCAGGCGGTGAGCCTGCGTCAGGCCGACACCGGCGAATGGCGGAGCGTCCTCACCAACCTGCTGCCGTTCGACAGCATGGTAACGCACTGCGCCGATCCGATCGACGGACTGGAATTGTTGCTGATGCGCGAGCGGATGCGCAATTGGCGCTTCTACGACAATCTCCGCACCGATGCCGATACCGATGCCCGTCGTCCGCAGGTGATGACCTATACCCCGGTTTTGGGCAGCGACGGCGCCGATCTCGCGGCCGCGATCGCGACGATTCTCGCGATCGGCGACCGGAATGCGTTCGACGACGCCGTCGATGACGCGTTTCCGGGATCGCGCGTCGTCGTGGACGGCGACGATTATGGCATCGTCGAGATGCACCAGCCCGGTCTGCTGCGTCCCCTCGGTGCCAAGGAATTGTCTGACGGCACGCTGCGCTATCTGCTGTTGATCGCCGCGCTGCTCTCGCCGCGCCCGCCCGAAATCATGATACTCAACGAGCCCGAGGCCAGCCTGCATCCCTCCCTGCTGGGTGCGCTCGCCCGGCTACTGGTTCAGGCGTCGCGCCAGACACAGATCGTGCTCGTATCGCACAGCGAGCGGCTGATCGCGACGCTGCGCGCGGAACATGGCGTCCACGAGATCGCGCTGTCCAAGCAGTTGGGCGAGACGCGCATCGAGGATCACGATCCCCCGCGCTGGGTCTGGCCCAGACGATAGCGATCGGATCGTCAGTCTCGCGATCTGCAGGCGGCCGCCGATCGTGGCGCCGAAGTCTCTGGCTCCCGCCCCCCGCCCGTGTATGTTCGCCCGGCGCCAACCGGGGAAGGCCATCTAGCTTCAATGATCAAATTGCTGACCGGCCTTGCCGGGATCGTCGTGATCCTGCTGATCGCCTATGCCTTTTCGAACGATCGCCGCGCAATCCGGCCTCGCGTGACCGGCGCCGCATTCGCGCTGCAGGCCGCCATCGCGGTGCTCGTGCTCTACGTGCCCGCCGGCCGTGCGATCCTGCAGTGGATGTCGGGCGGGGTCGCGGATCTGCTCGGCTACGCCAATGCCGGCACGCAATTCCTGTTCGGCAAGCTCGCGACCGATCCGCTCGGGCAGATGTTCGCGATCCAGGCGCTGCCGGTGATCATCTTCTTCGCCGCTCTGGTGTCGATCCTCTATCATCTCGGCATCATGCAATTGGCGGTGCGCTGGATCGGCGGCGGGATCGAGCGCGTGATCGGCGTCTCGCGCGTCGAATCGCTGTGCGCGGCCGCCAATATCTTCGTCGGCCAGAGCGAATCGCCGCTGGTGATCCGGCCCTATCTTGCCGGGCTCACGCCGCCGCAATTGTTCGCGGTGATGACGAGCGGGATGGCGGGCGTCGCCGGCACGATCCTTGCCGCTTATGCCTCGATGGGCATCCGCATCGACTATCTGCTCGCCGCGAGCTTCATGTCGGCGCCCGGCGGGCTGCTGATGGCCAAGATGATCATGCCCGATCCGGTGACGGCGCCCGTGCTCGACGAGGCCGACGCGATTGCCGTCGCCGAGGCGCCGCATGGCGACGAGGTACCCGCCAACATCATCATGGCGGCCGCGCAAGGCGCGCAGACCGGCGTGCGCCTCGCGGTCGCGGTCGGCGCGATGGTGCTGGCGTTCGTGGCTTTGGTGGCGCTCGCCAACGGGCTGCTGACCGGCGTCGGCCACTGGTTCGGGATCGACGGGCTGACCTTCCAACGGCTGCTCGGGCTTGTCTTCGCGCCGCTCATGTATCTGCTCAACGTGCCGTGGAACGAGGCGGGGATCGCGGGCGGCCTCTTCGGCGAGAAGATCGTGCTCAACGAGTTCGTCGCCTATATCGCGCTTGGCAAGGACACGACATTATCGGCGCACACCGTGGCGGTGGTGACCTTCGCGCTGTGCGGCTTCGCCAATTTCAGCTCGATCGCGATCCAGATGGCGGTGACGGGCAGCCTCGCCCCCAACCAGCGCCCGACGATCGCCAAGCTGGGCTTGCGCGCCCTGCTCGCCGCCAGCCTCGCCAATCTGATGAGCGCGGCGTTCGCCGGGCTGTTGCTCGCGCCGTGACGATGACGCTCGCCTTCACCAAGGGCGCCGGCAAGGCCGACACGCTGCTCGTCACGCGTGCAGGCGGCGCTACAGAGCGGATCACCTGCCCCAAGCAGGGCATCGTGCCGCACGACATGGTGCATTATGCGGTCGAGAGCAGCCTTGCCGCACAGGGATTTCTCGGGCGCATCGCGACGGGCGAGGCGGCGGCGTTCACGATGGCGGCGGAGGCGACGAGCGACGGCGTCGAGCGATTGGTCGAGGTGATCCAGGGCGACGCCTGGTCCGGGGGGAGCGCGCCGGCGGGCGAACTGCTCGATCTCTACCGGGTGACATGCGAGGCGCGCGGATGCCCGGTGCTGCCGGCCGATGCGGCGGCGATCGATGCGATCCGCGCGCGGCTGGCGGCGCTTACTGCCGAGTGGGAGGCGGTGCCGGTGGGCGGGACGATGACGCTGCGCTTCGGTATTTTAGCGCCACGTGCGCCTGCGTAGGCAGGAGCCGAGGGGTTTCAGGCGCCGTGGCCCATCGCCCGGACTCCCGCATGCGCGGGAGCACTGCCGCAATTCACCGCATCGCCGCCCTGATCTGTCCAGCGATCCGCGCCAGTTCCACAGGGTCCGCCGGCGGTTGATCGTAGCTCGTCTTGGCGAGCGGGACGCCGGCATATTGGGGCGTGACGTGCAGGTGGAAGTGGAACACCGTCTGGTCAGCCTCCTCGCCATTGTTCTGGCGCAGGAAGATCCCGTCGGGATGCAGCGCCGCCGCCTGCGCCTTGGCCAGCCGCTGCGCGACTTGCATCAGATGCGCGAGCACGCTCGGGCGGATGTCCATCAGGTTGCGGGCGTGCTGCTTGGGGATGACCAGCAGATCGCCGCGGCTGACCGGGTGGATGTTCATGAAAGCGAGGACCTGGCTGTCCTCATAGACCTTGGTGGCCGGCAGCGTGCCCTTGAGGATGCGCGCGAAGGCATTGTGGTCGTCATAGGCGCCGAACAGCCCGACAGCCGATCCGGGCGCGGTGCCCGGCGCGACAGTGGCGGAGACGGGCGCGACCGCGAACAGCGCCAACGCGGCGAAGGCGAGGCTTTGCCTCACCGCGTCGGCACCGGCTCGACGCCCGTATAATCGTAAAAGCCGCGCTTGACCTTGCGGCCTAGCCACTCCGCCTCGACATATTTGACCAGCAAAGGCGCGGGCCTGAATTTGGGGTCGCCTGTGCCGCTGTGCAGCACGCGGCAAATCTCCAGACAGGTATCGAGCCCGATGAAATCGGCCAGTGTCAACGGCCCCATCGGATGGTTGAGCCCGAGACTGACCGCGGTATCGATGTCGCGCACGCTGGCGACACCCTCGCCCAGCGCGAAGATCGCCTCGTTGAGCATCGGCATCAGCACGCGATTGACGATGAAACCCGGTGCATCATTGGCGTGGACGACCTCCTTGCCGAGTTTTTTCGCGAAGGTCTCGACGCTGGCGACGGTCGCGTTCGACGTAGCGAGGCCGCGGATCAGCTCGATCGGCTTCATCACCGGCACGGGATTGAAGAAGTGTACGCCCATGAAGCGCGCTGCATCGGGTGCGGCCTGCGCCAGCCGCGTGATCGGGATCGACGAGGTGTTGGTGGCGAGGATCGCGTCCGCGCCCATCCTGGCGCCGACTTCGGCGAAGATCGCGCGCTTGATCTCCTCGCGCTCGGTCGCGGCCTCGATCACGATCGCCGCGTCCGCGAAGGCGTCATAATCGCCGACCGTCTCGATCAGGCCGAGCGCGGCTTCGGCTTCGGCGGCGGTCGCCTTGCCCTTCTCGACGGCGTTGCCGAGCCGCCGGGCGATGCCGGACTTTCCTTTTTCCGCAAGCGTCACTTCGCGATCGGAGAGCAGCACACGGTAGCCCGCTACGGCGGCCACCTGCGCGATACCGGCACCCATCTGCCCCGCACCGATCACGCCGATCGTCTCCATACGCGTACCCTTTTCGACAAATGGGGCAGCGCCCCGGCAAGATTACGCCGCGCGGGACGATCCCGCGCGGCGACTATGATCGACGGCCGTTACCGGCAGATGGTCGTGCGTGTCAGCCCTTGAGGCGGGTGTTGCACGCGCTCCAATATTTGGGCCAGGTCTGGCCGGCCGGTATCTTGCCCGCCGCCTTGTCGGCCTTCCACTGCGCACCGCACTGGCGCTGGCGATCGTGCATCGCGGACATCGCCGCGCTCTGCGGCCGGGCAGCCTTGGCGGCAACCGCGGATGCCGCGGGCGTCGCCGGGATCGGTCGGCCGGCCGCCGCCGGAGGCGCCCCGGCGGCGGCGACCGCCGTGGCCTTGGGCAATGTGGTGCGGCATTGCGCGAGGAACTGGTTCCAGGTCTGGCCGGCAGGCAACGTCTTGGCGGTCTTGGCGGCCTGATATTTGGCACCGCAGACCTGCATCGCATTGTCGGCCAGCGCAGGAGCGCCCGCCAGTAATCCGGCCATGCCTATCGCTACGAAGATCACCCTGTTCATGCCCTGGCTCCCATCTGTTTGCGGCGGCCAGCATAGCATAGGCGACCGGACTTGCCAGCGCCGCGCACGTCAAGGCGCAGCGCGCGGCGGGGTCGCCTCGGCGAGAAGGAGCGCGAACCGGCCCTGCGGGTCGGTCCATTCGGCGACGGCGGTCCAGCCGCCCGCCGCGAGCAGCAGGCGGGCGCCACGGGGATCATATTTGTGGCTGTTCTCGGTGTGGATCGTCTCGCCGGCAGGCACGGCGAAATGCTGTCCCGAGACGGTGAAGCTGGTGTCGCGCATCGCCTCGAGATGCATCTCGATCCGCGCCTCGGCATCGTTCCAGCGCGCGACGTGACGGAAGCCATCGACGGGAATGTCGGCGTCGAGTTCGCGGTTGATGCGGTGGAGCAGATTGAGGTTGAACGCGGCGGTGACGCCCTGCGCGTCGTCATAGGCGGCAACGAGCGTCGCGGGATCCTTGACGCGGTCCATACCGATCAACAGCATCGATCCGAGCCCGAGCGTATCGACCATCGCGCGCAGCAGATCGACAGCGCTGTGCGCGATCAAATTGCCGATCGTCGATCCGGGGAAGAAGCCGAGCCGCGGCGCGCGGCCGAGCAGCGCCGGCAACGCGATCGGATTCGTGAAATCCGCCTCGACGGGATGGACGGGAAGCCCCGGAAAGCGCTGGCTCAGCGCCGCTGCGGATTCGCGCAGAAAGTCGCCCGAGATATCGATCGGCACATAGGCGGCGGGATCGACCGCGGCGAGCAGCAGCGGCGTCTTGGCCGAAGAGCCCGAACCGAATTCGACCACGGCGCGGCCCGCACCGGCGATCGCCGCGACCTCGGCGACATGCGCCTCGAGCAGCGCGCGTTCGGTACGCGTCGGATAATATTCGGGGAGATCGGTGATCTTCTCGAACAGCTCGGAGCCATGATGATCGTAGAACCAGCGCGCCGGGATCGCCCGATGGGGCGCCGCGAGGCCGGCCAGCACGTCGGCACGGAAGGCGGGATCGGCGGCGGTCGCCGGCGCATCGCCGCGATGGGTGTCGAGCAGCATGTCAGAGATCCTTGGCAAGCCGGACGCCGGTGAACTGCCAGCGCATGTGCGGATAGAAGAAGTTGCGGTAGCTGGCGCGACTATGTCCGCGTGGCGTCGCGCAGCTGCCGCCCTTGAGCACGAACTGCCCCGACATGAACTTGCCATTATACTCGCCGACCGCACCTTCCGCGGCCTTGAAGCCGGGGTGCGCGAGGAAGGCGGAGGCGGTCCACTGCCAGACGTCGCCGAACATCTGGCGCAGCCCCTCGCCCGACGACGCGGGAAGCGGGCGCGCGGCATGCGGCGCGTCTAGAAAATTGCCGTGCGTCGGATCGAGCGTTTCGGCCGCGCTTTCCCATTCGGCCTCGGTAGGCAGTCGTACCCCGGCCCAATGCGCATAGGCATCGGCCTCATAATAGCTGACGTGGCGCACCGGGGCCGCAAGATCCATCGGCCCGAGCCCGTCGAGTCCGAAACGATCGCTCCACTCGCCCGCGCCCCCGCGGCGCCAGTAGAGCGGCGCCTCGATGCCGTTTTCGCGGACCCATGACCAGCCGTCGGACAACCAATGGGCAGGCCTTGCATAGCCGCCGTCCTCGACGAAGGCGCGCCATTCACCATTGGTGACGAGCCGGTCGGCGAGCGCATGGCGCTGCAACCATATGGTATGCCGCGGGCCTTCGCAGTCGAACGCGAAACCCTCCCCGTCGTGACCGATCTCGGCGGCACCGGCACGACCTTGGATCCAGCGCATCGTTTGCGGCGCCATGCTCGGCCGTCGGGGCTGGGCGGGCCACAGCGCGGGCGCGAGCGGGTTCTGCGCGAACAAATGCAGCAGATCGGTGATGAGCAGTTCTTGGTGCTGCTCCTCGTGATGCGTGCCGAGCTCGACCAGATCTTGCGCCGCTTCGGGCAGATCGTCCCACGCCGCCACGATCGCGCTATCGACATGTGCGCGGTATGCTCGCACCTCGTCCAGCGACGGCCGCGTCAGCAGCCCGCGCGCGGGCCGGGCGATGCGCGCGCCCTCGGCCTCGTAATAGCTGTTGAACAGGAAGGGCCAGCGCGCATCATAGGCGACGTAACCCGGCGCATGATCGCGCAGCACGAAGGTCTCGAAGAACCAGGTGACGTGCGCGAGGTGCCATTTGGCGGGCGAGGCGTCCGGCATCGACTGCGGCGTCGCATCGGCATCGGAGAGATCGGCGGCAAGCGCCAGCGTCAGCGCGCGGACGCGGCGAAAGCGATCGAGGCCGCCCGTCGCGTCGATGGCACGCCCGTCGAGCGCGTCTTCGGGCGACGCGAACGTCGCAGTTTGCGTGGCCATGCAGGATCCCCTTGCGAAGCGCGATCAACGGCTTGCGCGGGAGAAAGCTCCGCCCCGGCCTCAGGCGTCCCGCGTCGCCCCCGGCCGCCACAGCACATCGCCCTCGCCCGCCGCGTTGATCAGGCGGCACAGGGTGAAGAGATGATCGGACAGGCGGTTGAGATAGGTGAGCGCGAGCGGATTCAAAGAGGTGCCTGCGTCGCGCGCCGCGACCGCCTGCCGCTCGGCACGACGCACCGTCGCGCGGGCGAGATGGAGGTGCGCCGAAGCGGGCATGCCGCCGGGCAGGACGAAGCTCGCCAGCGGCGCGAGCGTGACGTTCATCGCATCGATCTCGCGCTCGATCCGGTCGATCTGGGGCGCCACGATCCGCAGCGTCATCGCGCTGGGTTCGAAATCCTCGCCCGGCGTCGCGAGATCGGCACCGAGATCGAACAGCTCGTTCTGGATTCGGCCGAGCATGGCCGCCGCCTCGCTCTCCGCAGGCAGATGGAGCAGCGCGATGCCGATCGCCGAATTGGCTTCATCGACATCGCCCATGGCGGCGATGCGCGGCGCATGCTTGGGCGTGCGCGATCCGTCGACCAGCCCGGTTTCGCCAGCGTCCCCGGTGCGCGTATAGATTTTGTTGAGCTTGACCACCGTGCGTCTTCAGCTGTGCGGGTGCGCCAGCAGCATCAGCAGGACCGCGGCGATCACGGCGAGCGCCTGGAACTGGATGCGCCGCCACATCATGCTGTTCTGCTTGAGGCTCGACTGGCTCGGCCCCAGCGCCGGATCGCGGCGCAGTTCCTCGTCGGTGGTGCGCAGGAAGGCGACGATGCCGCGGATCAACGCGAACAAGGCCCCCAGCGCGAACAGGATGATGAGGATGAAGAGGATCGTCTGCATGGACGAGCCTTAAACCTGTGTCGCGGCCAAGCCAACCGGCATCCGCCCGGCGCGCAGATCGGCGACGAGCCTCTGCGGGTCGGCGCCGGTCTCGCGCAATGCGGCGATCGTCGGCGCGCCGTCGCGCTTGGCGAAGCGCCTCCCCGTCGGATCGGCGAGCAGCGCGTGGTGGTGATAGCGCGGCGTCGGCAATCCGAGCAGCGCCTGCAACAGCCGGTGGATATGCGTCGCCTCGAACAGGTCGGCGCCGCGCACCACGTCGGTGACGCGCTGCCACGCATCGTCGACCACTACGGCGAGATGATAGGAGGCGGGCGCATCTTTCCGCGCCAGCACGACGTCGCCGAATCGGGCCGGATTGGCGGCGACCTCGCCCGCCCTGGCGTCATGCCATGTGATCGGCCCGACGAACGCCACCGCCCTGTCCATGGCAAGCCGCCAGGCATGGGGCTCTTCTGCCATTCGCGCTGCCCGTTCGCCGGGATCGAGATGGCGGCAGATCCCCGGATAGACCGCGCCCTCGGGGCCGTGCGGGGCAGAGGCCGCCGCGGCGATGTCGGCACGCGTGCAGAAGCAGGGATAGAGGAGTTCGGCAGCGCCCAGCGCGCCCAGCGCGGCGCGATAGGCGTCGAGCCGCATCGACTGGCGCACGGGCGTTTCGTCCCAGGACAGGCCGAGCCAGCGCAGATCCTCGCCGATGCCTTCGACGAACGCTTCGCGGCTGCGCCCGGCATCGATATCCTCGATCCGCAGCAAGAAGGCGCCACCCTGCCTGCGCGCGAGATCGTGCGACGCGAGCGCGGAGAAGGCGTGGCCGAGATGCAACCGGCCGGTCGGACTCGGCGCGAAGCGCGTGACGATCGGCGCACCCGGTTCGGAAATCATCGTGCCGGCCCTTGACCGCGAGTCGCGCGCCATGCTGTCATGCGGACGTCACGCTGTTCGGGCATCCGACACGCGACGAAGACGACGCAGCCTCACCGGGGACGCGTCCTGCGTGCGACAGGGCTAGCAACCGGCCGGGGCGGCGGACGCCGCACGGAGGTTCATGTCGTTCCATGTATCACCCCGATCTGATCCGGCATCCCGATGGCTGCCCCACGCTGGTGCTCAACGCGGACTACACCCCGCTGAGCTACTACCCCCTGTCGCTATGGCCTTGGCAGACCGCGATCAAGGCCGTGTTCCTCGAACGTGTCGATATCGTCTCTCAGTACGAACGCGAGGTGCATTCGCCGAGCTTCGCCATGAAGCTGCCCTCCGTGATCGCGCTGCGCCAGTTCGTGAAGCCGTCGGCCTACCCGGCGTTCACGCGCTTCAACCTGTTCCTGCGCGACGGCTTCGAATGCCAATATTGCGGCGCGAAACATGACCTGACCTTCGATCATGTCGTGCCGCGCGCGCAAGGCGGGCGGACGACGTGGGAAAATGTCTCGACTGCTTGCGCGCCGTGCAATCTCAAGAAGGGCGGCCGCACGCCCAAGCAGGCGCACATGACGCTCGCGCACCAACCCGGGCGCCCCACCAGCTGGGCCTTGCAGGAACATGGCCGGCGCTTCCCGCCCAATTATCTCCACGATAGCTGGCGCGACTGGCTCTATTGGGACGTGCCGCTGGACGCATAAAGCTGGACGCATGGATAGGAGATCGGATCGTTGAGGCGTTGACCCTGGCTCTCCTGCAATGCAGCATCGCGGCATGGCCACCTCCCCCCCACCGATCACGCAGAATCCCGACGTTCGTTTCCTGGGGCGCCTGCTGGGCGACGTGATCCGCGCCTATGACGGCGACGCTCTGTTCCGGCGGATCGAATATATCCGCTCGGTCTCGGTCGATCGCGCACGCGGGATCGCGGGATCGGAAGAGATCGACACCGGCCTCGATTCGCTCGGGCTCGACGACACGCTCGCCTTCGTGCGCGGTTTCATGCTGTTCTCGATGCTCGCCAACCTTGCCGAGGATCGCCAGGGCGTCGCCGCCGAGCCGGAAGCCGACGTCGCGCACGCGCTGGCGAGGCTGGGCGAAGGGGGCATCGATCGCGAGGCCGTGCTCAAGCTGCTCGACGATGCGCTGATCGTCCCCGTGCTCACCGCGCACCCGACCGAGGTGCGGCGCAAGAGCATGATCGATCACCGCAACCGCATTGCGGAGCTGATGTTGCTCAAGGATGGCGGCGCCGCCGAGACCCCCGACGGCGACCTGATCGAGGAAGCGATCGTCCGCCAGATCGCGCTGCTCTGGCAGACCCGCGCGCTGCGCCGCGAGCGCCTGTACGTCGCCGACGAGATCGAGACCGCGCTCGCCTATCTGCGCGACGTGCTGCTGCCGACGCTGCCCGCGCTCTACGCGCGCTGGGATCGTGCGCTGGGCACGCGCATCCCAAGCTTCCTGCGGCTCGGCAATTGGATCGGTGGCGATCGCGACGGCAATCCCAACGTCCAGGCCGAACAATTGCGGCTGGTGTTGTCGCGATCGGCCGAGGCGGTGATCGGCTCCTATCTCGACGCGATTCATGGGCTGGGCGCCGAACTATCGATCTCGACCGAGCTGACGCCCGCCGGTGATGCGCTCGCCGCGCTTGCCGAGGCGGCGCGCGACACCGGGCGCGCGCGGGGCGACGAGCCGTACAGGCGGGCGTTGACCGGCATCTATGCGCGACTCGCCGCCACCTTCGTGGCGATCGTCGGCCATGCGCCGCCACGCCCGGCGAAAGTCGAGGCGGAGGCCTATGCCGATCCGGCCGCGCTGCGCCACGATCTCGCCACGCTGGCGCGGGCCTTGCGCGAACAGGGCGGCGCATCGCTCAGCAGCGGCGGCGCGCTCAGCCGGCTGGTCCGCGCAGTCGATACCTTCGGCTTCCATCTGGCGGCGCTCGATCTGCGCCAGAATGCCGACGTCCACGAGCGCGTCGTCGCCGAACTGCTCAAGGTCGCCGGCGTCGAGGACGATTATCTGGCGCTGGACGAGGATGCGCGCGTAAGATTGCTGCGAAGCGAACTGGCGCATGCGCGGCCACTATCGAGCGCATGGGGCGATTATTCGGACGAGACACGCTCCGAACTCGGCATCCTCCATGCCGCGGCCGAAGCGCATGCGCGCTACGGCGCCGCCTGCATCGGCATCTACAACATCTCGAAGGCCGAGAGCGTGTCCGACATGCTCGAAGTCCACACGCTGCTCAAGGAGGTCGGGCTCTACCGGCCAGCCCGTGACGACGGCGCGCCCCATGCCGCGATCATGGCGGTGCCGCTGTTCGAGACGATCGGCGACCTCGAAAATGCGCCGAAGGTGATGACCGACTGGTTCGCGCTTCCCGAGATCGCGGCGCTTACCACGGCGCGGGGTCACCAAGAGGTGATGGTCGGCTATTCGGATTCGAACAAGGACGGTGGCTATCTCACCTCGGTCTGGTCGCTGCACCAGGCCAGCCGTGCGCTGGCGCCGGTATTTGCCGAAGCGGGTGTCGCGATGCAGCTGTTCCACGGCCGCGGCGGTGCGGTCGGTCGCGGCGGGGGCTCGTCCTTCGCCGCGATCCGCGCGCAACCGCCGGCTACGGTGCAGGGCCGCATCCGCATTACCGAGCAGGGCGAGGTGATCGCCGCCAAATATGGCACGCGCGATTCGGCGATGGTCAATCTCGAGGCGATGGCATCCGCGACATTGCTCGCCTCGCTCGAGACGCCGAGCCTTTCCACACAGGATTATGCCCGCTTCGCCGAGACGATGGCGGCGATCTCCGGCACGGCCTTCGCCGCCTATCGCGATCTCGTCTATGGCGACGACGCCTTCCGTACCTTCTTCCGCCAGATCACCCCCCTGCCCGAGATCGCCGGGCTCAACATCGGCTCGCGCCCCGCGAGCCGCACCAAGTCCGATCGGATCGAGGATCTGCGCGCCATCCCGTGGGTATTCAGCTGGGCGCAGGCGCGGATCATGCTGCCGGGCTGGTACGGCGTCGGACAGGGGCTGGCGGGCGTCAAGGATATCGGGCTGCTGCGCGAGATGCTCGAGGGCTGGCCGTTTCTCGCCGCCACGCTCGCCAATATGGAGATGGTGCTCGCCAAATCCGACATGGGCATTGCCGCGCATTATCTGCCGCTCGTCGAGGACAAGGCGATGGGCGAGGCGATGTTCGGTCGTATCCGCGACGGCTGGCAACAGGCGCATGACTGCCTGCTCTCGGTGACGCGACAGACGCGGCTGCTCGAGAAACATCCCGGGCTCGATGCCTCGATCCGGCTGCGGCTGCCCTATATCGAGCCGCTCAATCTGCTTCAGGTCGAATTGCTCAAGCGCCACCGCGCCGGCGAAGGGGATCCGCGCATCCGCGAGGGCATCGAACTCTCGATCAACGCCATCGCCACCGCGCTGCGCAACAGCGGTTGACTCGATCAGCTTGATCGACCGCGACGATCAGGCTAGCTGTCGCGCAGTTCTTGGGGAGTAGCCACCCGCATCGCAGCGGGGCCTTCGTCAACATGCTCGGCGGGCTTCGGCCTGCCGTGGCGGAGGCAGCGGACGACCGGTCCGCCCGGCAAGACCAGCGACGCCAACCTCCGCCGAGGCCGGGAGGGGATGCGTCGTGGTCTGTCCCTCGGCCCCGGGAACATACGGTCATGGTCGGTATTCTCACCCTGAGCGGGCTGGGCCTGAGCCTGTCGGTCGATGCCTTCGCCGCCGCGCTGTGCAAGGGCGCGGACGGCGTGCGGCGCGATCTCGTCAAGGCCTTCAGGATCGGCGCGGTGTTCGGGCTGGCCGAGGCGATCAGCCCGGCGATCGGCTGGCTGATCGGCAAGGCCGCGGCAGGCTGGATCCAGCCGATCGGCGACTGGGTCGCCTTTGCCCTGCTGGTGATCGTCGGCGGTCACATGCTGTGGGAGGCGTGGCGGGGATCGCACGGCGCAGAGCTGCCCGTCGAGACGCAGGCGGCGGCGCGCAGGACGGCGGGCGCGCTGCGGCTGATGCTCACCGCGATCGCGACCAGCATCGACGCGATGGCGGTCGGCATCAGCCTCGCGGTGCTGGATATCGGCATCGTCTCGGCCTGCATCGTGATCGGGCTGGTGACGACCGCGATCGCGACGATCGGCGTGCTGGTCGGTCGCAAGGCGGCCGAGAGGCTCGGCCCGATGGCAGAGGTGCTGGGCGGCCTCGCGCTGATCGCCATCGGCGCCGCCATCCTGATCCAGCATCTGATGCGCTGAGCCGTGTCAGGCCGCCAGCGGCAGGTCCAACGTCACCTCGAGGCCGCCTCCCGCCCGGTTTCGCGCGCTGATCGCGCCGCCATGCGCGAGGGCGATGCTTCGCGCGATGGCGAGGCCAAGCCCCAGCCCGCCGGTCGAGCGGCTGCGCGAGGGCTCGTGCCGCTCGAACGGCTCGAACATGCGATCGAGCTCCGCCTCGGGAATGCCCGGCCCGCGATCGGCGACGGTGAGCTGGGCGCGACCATCCTCGTGACGGACGAGCAATTCGGCGCCGCCGGCATATTTGACCGCATTGTCGATCAGGTTCTGGATCAGCCGTTCGAGCGCAGAACGATCGCCGCTGACCACCGCGCGCTCGATCTGGGCGATCGCGACCACCGAACCGGTCGCGGTCGCCTCGCCCGCCAGCCGCCCGGCGATCGCAGCGAGATCGACAGGGCGCCGCTCGCCGACGCCGGCATCGCCGCGCAGGAAGCCGATCGTGGCGGCGACCATCTGACGCATCTGCTCGATATCCGCCTGCACCGGAACCCTGATCGCGTCCGGCGCGGCTTCGATGCGGAAGGCGATACGCGCGAGCGGCGTACGCAGATCATGCGCGATCGCGCCGATCATCGCTGTACGCTCGCGCATCGTCGTGCGCAGCCGATCATGCATGGCGTTGAGAGCCAGCGCGGTAAGCCGCAATTCCGAAGGACCTTCGACCGGCACCGGCGGCGCATCGCGATCATGGTCGAGCCGCTCCACCGCATCGGCAAAGCGGCGGATCGGCCGCGTCAGCCGCCGTGCGAACGCCCAGGCGAAGGGCAGCATCGCCAGCGCCGAGATGCCGAACCACAGCGACGTGCGCGCCTGCCATCCGCTGATCCGCGGCGGCGGCGGCGTGCGCAACATGCGCCAGCCGCCCGCCGGATCGCGTTCGGCGGCCACCAGCGTATTGAAGAAATAGGGCTGACCATGATGGATCGGGACCGCGCCCTGCCCGCGCTGGCGATTGAACGGAAAGATCGCCGATTGATCGGCGAGGAAGAACAGCCGGACATCGACGATCGGCCGATCGAGCTCCATCGCGAGCCGCCGGGTGATTGCGGCGTCGGCGATCATCCCGCCTTCGGCGACGGGCACCGTTGCGACGCGGCGGACGACCAGCCTGGATCCCGATCCCGGCTCGAGCGCGAGCCGCTCGGCGATCTCGCTCATCGTATAGAAATCGGGGCGCGGCGCGGGCAGATAGACGATCAGCAGCACCGAGATCAGCTGCGCGACCGCAAGGCCGCCGAGCAGCAGGATCAGGGTCTGCCAGAAGATCGGCAGCGAGCGGAAGCGCATCCGGCTCAGCCGTCCTCGGGCCGCAACGCGAACATATAGCCTTCGTTGCGGATCGTGCGGATCGGATCGCCCGGACCGAGCTTCTTGCGGAGCCGGCTGATCGTCACGTCGATCGCGCGATCGAAGACGTCGGCATCCGATCCCTTCGCGATCTCGATCAGCGTGTCGCGCGAGAGCACGCGCTGCGGCCTATCGAGGAAGGCGGTCAGCACGCGGAATTCGGCGTCGGTGAGCGGCGCGGTCGGATAGCCCGCGCGATCGAGGCTGCGTTCGACCAGATCGAGCGACCATTCGCCGAAACGGCGGCGCGGCGTGGTGCTGGTCGCCGCGACCGGGGCTGCAACGGCATCGTCGCCGCGTGCGGTACGGCGCAGCAGCGCGCGGACGCGGGCGAGCAGCTCGCGCGGATTGCAGGGCTTGGCGAGATAGTCGTCCGCGCCGACTTCCAACCCGACGATGCGATCGATGTCTTCGCCCATCGCCGACAGCATGATCACCGGCGTGCGATCACGCCCGCGCATCCGCCGCAGGATCGACAGGCCGTCCTCGCCCGGCATCATCAGATCGAGGATGACGCAATCGAACTTCCCGCGGCCGAGCGCGGCATCCATGCTCTCGGCATCGGCCGCGGTCTCGACGTCGAGATGATGGTCGCGTAGGAAGCCCGCGATCAGATCGCGCAAATCCGCATCGTCATCGACGACCAGCAAGCGGGGCGGTGTGAGCTCGTTCATCGTTTCTTCTTATCGCCCGCGACACGGCAGGCGTCGATCTCCTTCTGCGCGGGAGATTTCGCCAGTGTTTCATAGGTGAGATACCCACGGCTCGCGGTATCGAGCGCAGGAAAGCGACTGGCCGCGACGGTCGCCAGCTCGGCGCGCGAGACGCCGCGGTTGAGATCGAGATCGGCGGAGACGATCGGCTCGGGAATGTTGAGCGAGGCGTAGCGGCCGGCACCATAAGGTGCGACATAGTCCGAACGCTGTTTCGCCGCCTGTTTGGCATCGTGCTTCTGCTGGCGATTGCGCGGGCGCGGATCCTGATCGGGCTGGTAGAGCTTGATCTCGGGCGCGATGTTGTTCTCGTAGTTCGCCATCTCCTGCGGATCGATCTCGCCGGACCGGTCGAGGTCGAGCGTGGTGAAGAATCGGTCCGCATCGGCCTGCAGCTCGTCGAGCGTCAACCGGCCGTCGTGATTCGCATCGGCCTGCGCGAACCACACCGCCATCGGATCGGTCCGGCCATCGGTGCGGACGGGTTCGCCCATCGGGGCGATGTAGAGCCGTGCGAAGGGCGGCCCGCACCCGGTCGCCGCGTTGACGACGATGTCGGGCTGCGGCGGAGTCTCGGGCACCGCCGCCTGCAGCAGGGCGAGCGCGAGCAGGATCATTCGTAGCGCAACGCGTCGATCGGATTGAGGGCTGCGGCCCTGCGCGCGGGAAAATAGCCGAACACCACGCCGATCAGCCCCGAAAACAGGAACGCCGTGAGATTGGTCCACGGATCGAACACGAACGGTACCTTGAGCAAGGCGGTGAGTCCGATCGAGGCGAACAGCGCGAGTATCAGCCCGATCAGGCCGCCCAGGCAGGACAGCACCACCGCCTCGACGAGGAATTGCAGCATCACCTCGCGCGCGACCGCACCGATCGCGAGCCTGATGCCGATCTCGCGCGTCCGCTCGGTGACCGAGACGAGCATGATGTTCATGATCCCGATCCCGCCAACCAGCAACGAGATCGCGGCCACCGCGCTGACGATCGCGGTCAGGATATTGGTGATGCCCGACAGCGTGTCGGCGATCTGGCGGCTGTCGAAGATGGTGAAGTCGTCGAGCTTGCCGCCCGAGATGTTGCGCCGCTCGCGCAACAGCTCGGCAATCGATTCCTGCACGTCGGCGCTGTCATAGGCGGGATCGGCAGAGACGATGATCGCGCGAATATCGCGGTTGCCGGTGAAACGACGCTGCACCGCCTTGATCGGCATCAGCACGGTATCGTCATTATCCTGTCCGAACCCGCCAGCGCCGCGCGTCGCCAGCACGCCCACCACCGTACACGAGACACTGCCCAGCCTGAGCGAACTGCCGACCGGCTCCTCGTCGGGATAGAGATTCTGCTTCACCGTGCTGCCCATCAGGCAGACCGATTTGCCCGCCTGCTCCTCGCCGTCGGTGAAGCGGCGGCCGTCCTCGATCTTCCAGTCCTGCGCGTCGAGATAGGCGTCGGTGGTGCCGTTGACCGTGGTCGACCAGTTGGCGGCATTGTGGACCGCGATCGCCGACGATTGTGCCTGCGGGGCGACCGCGGTGACGCCTGCGACCTGATCGCGGATCGCGTCGAGATCCTCGAATTTGAAAGGCGGCGGTGCCTCGCCCCCGCCGCCGCGGCCATTGGCCTGGCCGGGCAGCACGGTCAGGATATTGGCCCCGAGGCTGGATATTTGCTCGCGTGTCGATTCGGTGGCGCCCTTGCCCAGCGTCACGATCGTGACCACCGCGAACACGCCGATGACGATGCCCAGCACGGTCAGGATCGAGCGCAGCAGATGCCGCCGGATCGCACGCAGCGCGAGCAGGATGGTGGTGCCGACGAAGCGCGCCGTCGAGGCGTGGCCGGGGGGCGGAGGGGCGTCGGCTTCGATCACCAACCCAATTCCGCGATGAAGCCCGCTGCAAGAAACCCGTTCGTCCTGAGCGCAGTCGAAGGACATGTTCCGAACGCTGACCCCGTTCGCACTGAGCGCAGTCGAAGTGCAGCCGCCGATGGCGCATAGCCTTCGACTGCGCTCAGGCCGAACGGAAGTGGGGTGGTCCGTATCACGCCGCCACCTGTCCCTGCGTCACGCGCTCGACCAGCCCGTCGCGAAAATGCACCACGGTGCGCGCGAAGCGCGCCATCTCGGCCTCGTGCGTGACCATCAGCACGGTGATTCCGCGATCGCGGTTGAGCCGCGTCAGCAATTCCATGATCTCGAGCGAGCGTTCGGTGTCGAGATTGCCGGTCGGCTCGTCGGCGAGCAGCACGTCGGGGTGGGTGACGATGGCGCGCGCGATCGCGACGCGCTGCTGCTGGCCGCCCGACAGCTCGGAGGGCGTGTGGCTCGCCCAATCGACCAACCCGACCTGATCGAGGGCCGCGAGGGCGGCGGCCCTCCGCGCGCGTTTGTCATCGCCGCGATAGAGCAAGGGCAGCTCGACATTCTCGAGTGCGGTGGTGCGCGCCAACAGGTTGAACCCCTGGAAGACGAAGCCCAGATAGCGCCGTCGCAGCAGCGCGCGCTGGTCGCGGCCGAGGCTCTCGATATGATGGCCTCGGAACAGGAAGCTGCCGGTGGTCGGCACGTCGAGGCAGCCGAGGATGTTCATCGTCGTCGATTTGCCCGATCCCGACGGGCCCATCACGGCCATGAAGTCGCCCGCTCTGATATCGAGATCGACGCCCTTCAGCGCCTGGAACGCGGCCTCGCCGCTGCCGAAGCGTTTGGTGACGCCGATCAGCCGGATCAGGGGATCGGGCGCCGATCCGGGCATCACCGGGCTCACTTGCCCTTTTGCGCCAGCTTGCCGGTCGCGACCTGCATGCCGGGCTTGAGCGCGTCGCTGGTGACGCTGGTCAACGTGCCGTTGCTGTCGCCGACATCGACTTTCACGGGCGCAGGATCGCCCTTGCCCTCGATGACGTAGACGGTCTGCTGGCTGCCGCGGCCGATCACGGTCTTCTTCTCCTGGCCGGCGACCCCGAAGCCGCCGGTACCGCCCTTGGGCGGACCGAAGATGCCGCCGCCCGAGGCCTTGACCATGCCGTCGGGCACGAAGCGCAGCGCAGCGTTGGGGATCAGCAGCGCATTGCGATGCACGGCGGTGAGGATGCTCGCGGTTGCGGTCATGCCGGGACGGAGCACCGTATCCGGGTTCGCGACTGCAAGCGACGCGGTGTAGGCGACGACAGTGCTCGACGAATTGGTCGTGGTGCCCGCGCTGTTGACCGTCGGCGTCGCGTTGGCGCCGAGATCGATCCGCGTCACCTGCCCCGCGAAGCTGCGATTGGGGAAGGCGTCGACCGAGAAGGTTGCGCGATCGCCGACCGCGACACCGCCGACATCCGCCTCGTCCACCTTCACGTCGAGCTTCATCTGCGTCAGGTCCTGCGCGATCGTGAACAGCGTGGCGACGTTGAACGAGGCCGCGACGGTCTGCCCGGGCTCGATCTGCCGCGACAGCACGACGCCATCGACGGGCGAATAGATCGTCGCCTTGAAGAGATTGGTCTGGTTGGTCGAGACCGCCGCCTTCATCTCGGCGACATTGGCCTTCGCCGATTCGAGATTGGCGACCGCGCGCGCCGCGTCGCCGCGTGCGGTGTCGAGTTCGGTCGCCGACGGCACCTTGCCGCCCGACAGCCGCGCGACCTCCTGATAGCGGCGCAGCGTCGCGCTCGATTGATCGACGGTCGCCTGATTCTGCAGCACCGCGGCCTGCGCGGCGAGCAATTGCGCCTGGCTCTGGACGAGCGCGTCCTTGAACCGCGAGGTATCGAGCCGGGCGATCGGCTGGCCCTTGGTCACATGATCGTTGTTCTGGACAAACACGTCGGTGACGATGCCCGATTCCTCCGAGCCGACATTGACCTGCTTGGTCGGCGTCAGATTGCCCGTCGCCGACACGGTGACCGCGAGATCGCCCTGCTTGACCTCGGCGGTCGCATAATGCGGGCGCTCGCGCGCGCCGGTGACGCAGCGCACGACGAGCAGCAGCACCAGCACCACCGCGACGACGATCGCGACCCGGCGCGCGATCCGCCGGCCGCCATGCTGGCTCTCGACGCCGAGAAAGCTGTCGAGATCGGAATCGGGGGCCGGGCTCGGCTGGTCCAAGTCAGGGCCTTTCGATCGGGGAGGTGGGGGCGGTCATGTCGTTCGCCGCGATCGGCGAGGGCGTCGCGGCGATGTCGGGCAGTTCGATCGCCGCCGGCGTGTAGGGCAGCGCGCTCGCCGGCAGCGGCGCGGCCTGCCAGCCGCCGCCCAATGCTTTGTAGAGCTGGATCAGCCCGGTCGCCCGATCGGCGCGTGCCTGCGCGAGACTGTCCTGGCTGGTCAGCAGCGTGCGCTCGGTATCGAGCAGGCTCTGAAAGTCGATCAGTCCGGCGCGATACTGGCTCTGCGCGAAGATCAGCGCATCGTGCGAATCTTTCACCGCGGCGGTGAGCGTCACCACGCGGCGCCGGCTGTTGGCGAGCGCGACCAGCGCGTTCTCGACGTCCGACAGGGCGGTCAGCACCGCCGAGCGATATTGGGCGAGCGCGAGATCGGCGCCGCCGCGCGCATTCTCGATCTGCGAGCGGATCTTGCCGCCATCGAAGATCGGCGCGGTGACCGCGGCGAGCAGCGTGCCGGTGGCGAAGCGGCTGATGTCGCCGATCGAGGTGCCGTTGCCCGCCAGCGTGCCGGTGAGCTGGAGCGCGGGATAGAGCTGCGCCTTGGCGACTCCGATCCGCGCGGTGGCGGCCGCCAGCGTGCGCTCGGCGGCGCGCACGTCCGGGCGCTGGGCCAGCATCGCGGCGGGCACGTCGGCGCCCAAGGCGCGGTCGGCGATCGGCACGGGACGTGGCGGATCGAACAGCGCGGTCAACGATCCCGGCGCGACACCCGCCAGGATCGCCACCGCATTGACCGATTGCGCGAAGCTCGTCTCGAGCGCGGGGATGGTCGCGGCGGTCTGCTCGCGCTCGGCCCGCGCCTGCGCGAGATCGAGGCTGGAGACCAGGCCCGCCTTGACCCGCCACCCGACCAGCTGGAGCGTCTCCTCCTCGCTCCTGAGGTTGGAGCGCGCGATCGCCAGTCGCTCCTGCGCCGAGCGCGCATCGACATAATCGAGCGCGACCTCGGCGACGACGGTACGCTGCGTATCGCGCAGGCTCTCGGCGGAGCTCGCATAGTCGCCGCGCGCCGCCTCGATCGAGCGGCGCACGCCACCGAACAGATCGACCTCGTAGGAAGCATCGAGCCCGGCGTCGTACTGGTTGTAGCTGCCGCTGGTCGCGAAGGAGGTGGCGCCGACGCTGCTGCCCGTGCCCAGCCCCGGCGTCGCCACCGTGAGCGACGAGCCCTTGCCGAGCAGCGCGGTGCGCCCCGCCGAGCCATTGGCGGTCAGCGTCGGGAACAGCGCCGCGCGCGCGCCCTTGTAGCTGGCGCGTGCCTGGCGCAGCCTGGCGCCCGCCGCGTCGATGTCGGGATTGGCGACGAGCGCCATCGTCACCAGCCGGTCGAGCAGCGGATCGCCCAGCGCCGCCCACCAGGTCGCCAGCTCCTCCTCGTCGGGCGCCGCAGCGCCGGGCGCGATGTCGGCGTAGAATTGGTCGGGCACGCCGAGCTTCGCGGCAGAGGGCGCGCGATAGTTCGGGCCGACGGCGCATCCCGACAGGGCGAGCGCCATCGTCGCGGCCCATGCCCCGTGGCGCCGTGCCCCTGCCGCTACGCTCCCCATCGTCATGCGCACCTGATAGCGTCGCCTGCCGCAGTTGCGAAAGCCCAAACAAAATCGCAGCGGAATCAGCGTGTCGCTTCTGCCACAAGGGCATGCACCAGTGCATCGGTGCTATCGACGAGCGGCACCGGGCAATCGGCCGGGCCAAGCAGCAACGGCACCTCGGTACAGGCCGCGACGATCAGCTCCGCACCGCGCGCGACGAGATCCGAGGCCTGCGCCGCCATGGCGGCGCGGGCGGCCTTGCCGATATCGCCCGCCTTGACGCCATAGACGAGCGCCATGAAGCCAGGCTGGTCGTCGCTGACCAGCACGGCATGGCCCGCGGCGATCAGCGGCGACTGGTAGAGATCGGCGCCGAGGCAGGCATCGGCCGCCAGCAGACCGATCCGCCGCACGTCGGGATGATCGCGTGCGATCGCCGCGATCGTGGCGTCGATCATCGACACCAGCGGGACGTGCGTCGCGCCCCGGATGTCTGCGGCCCAGGCGTGCGCGGAATTGCAGGCGATCGCGAGCATCTGCGCGCCCTGCCGCTCCAGCCCCCGGGCCATCGCGACCAGAGCCGGCGACGGCGACGGCCCTTCGCCGGCGATGGCCCGGTTCCGATCCGGGATCGACGGATCGCTATCGACGAGCAGCCGCAGATGGCCGGCATCGCCCCCGGCCGGGGTCGCCGCGACGATCCGCGCCATCAGGTCGATCGTCGCCGCCGGCCCCATGCCGCCCAATATGCCGATCGCGCGGCTCACCGCGCCATCTTCTCCGGGAGTACGCCCTTGGCCAATACCGGCCGGTAGGCATAGAGCGCGGGCGACCCGCCGGTGTGGACGAACAGGATATTCTGACCCTTCGTCCAGCGCCCCTCGCGCACCTGGCCGATCAGCCCCGCCATCGCCTTGCCGGTATAGACCGGATCGAGCAGCACGCCCTCGGTGCCCGCGAGCAGCCGCACCGCCTCGATCATGCTCTCGGTGGGCAGCGCATAGCCACCGCCGACCCAGCGATCATCGACCATCGTCTTGTCCGTCACCACCGCGGCGTCATGACCGAGCAGGACCGCGGTGCGCGTCGCCAGCCCCTCGACCAGCGCGACCTGTTCAGGCTCCGGCCGCCGCACGCTGACACCGACCAGCGGCATCGCGGATCGTGTTGTCTCCAGCCCGACGAGCAGCCCTGCATGCGTTCCCGCGCTGCCGCTGGCGCAGACCACCGCATCGAACGCCACGCCCATATCGGCCGATTGCGCGACGATCTCGCCGGCACACGATACATAGCCGAGCGCGCCGAGCGGATTCGATCCGCCACCGGGGATCACATAGGGCGTGCGCCCCTCGGCCTTCAGCGTCTCGGCGATCCGCGCCATCCCGGCGGCGAGATCGGTGCCGGCGGGAACCACCTCGATCGATTCGACGCCGAGCAGATCAAACAGGAAATGATTGCCCGTGCCGTCCGGGTCATAGCTGCCCGCGGTACGCTCCTCGATCAGCAGCCGGCATTTGAGGCCTTCCCTGACCGCAGCCGCGGCGGTGAGCCGGCAATGATTGGATTGCGGCGCGCCCGTGGTGACGAGCGTGTCGGCGCCCTGCGCGAGCGCGTCGGCGACGAGGAATTCGAGCTTGCGGGTCTTGTTGCCGCCCCCCGCCAGCCCGAGCTGGTCGTCGCGCTTGATCCACAGCGTCGCGCCGCCAAGCAGATCCGTGAGCCGCGCCATGGGCTCGATCGCAGTATAGCCGGCAGTATAGCGGCGGCGGGGAAAGCGGGCGATACGCATGCGGACACTCCAACAGGGAAGACTGGCCATGAAACCCCCGGACGATACTCGCAAGCCCAAAGGACTCGACGCGCCGTGCATGCGGGAGCATTGTGTCGCCGCCGTCCCAATAAACGGCGCGTATACGGTTCGTTAGAGACATTGCGGCCATGATGAAGGGAATCCGCCGCTTCTCGACCTCGAAGATGGACCTGCCCGCTGATGGATTTGCCCCTTATCAGGCCCAACCCTCCGAAGCTGAGTACGCTCGTCGGCGGGCTGGAAGCGATCGAATCGTCGGGGACGTTCAGCAATAGCGGTCCTGTCGCGCGCCGCTTCGAGCAGGCCGCGACGGACCAGATGTTCGGCGGCCGCGGCGCCTGCCTCGCCGTCGCCAACGCGACGCTCGGGCTGATGATCGCGATCAAGCAGGCGACGCTGCACCAAGAGCCCGGCCGGCACCTCGCGCTGATGCCCTCCTTCACCTTCGCCGCGACCGGGCAGGCCGCGGCCTGGGCGGGGCTGACGCCGCTGCTCGCCGACTGCGATCCCGACGACTGGGCGCTGTGCCGCACCGCCGAGGAGCGGCTGCTCGCCGAATACGGCCGCCGCGTTGCCGCGATCGTGCCCTATGCGACGTTCGGCAACAGCATTGACCTCGATCATTATGCTTGGCTCGCGCGGCGTCATGACGTCGCGGTCGTCATCGACGCGGCGGCGTCGCTTGGCTCGCTCGATTCCGAAGGCCGCGGGTTCGGGACGGGCAGCCCCTTCCCCGTCGTCTATTCGATGCATGCGACCAAGACCTTCGCCACCTCCGAAGGTGGGCTCATCCACTGCGCCGACGCCGACGTGATCGACAAATTGCGCGCGATGGCCAATTTCGGCTTCGAGGGCGGTCGCTCGGCGACGCTGCCCGGGATCAACGCCAAGCTCGCCGAGATTTCCGCGCTGGTCGCCGAGGCCAAGCTCGCCGAGATCGCCGCCATCGTCGCGCACCGGGAGGCGCTGGCGCAGCATTATCGCGCGCGGCTCGCCGCCTTCTCGCTACAGAAGCCGGGCGGCCATGCGCAGGCGATGCAGTTCATGGCGGTGCTGCTGCCCCGCGCGCTCGCCAGCCACCGCGCCACGATCGTCGCGCAGCTTGGCGAGAGGGGCGTCGGCGCCGGGACGTATTTCAGCCCGCACCTCGCCGAGCAGCCCTGGTTCCGCGAGACCTGCGTGATCGACGCATTGCCGGTCACCGACGATATTTCCGCGCGCATGCTGGTGCTTCCACTGACCGACGACATGAGCTTCGCCGATGTCGATCGCGTCGCCGATACGCTGATCGCGGTCTGTGCCGCGCTGCCGCGCACGCAGTCGGTCGCCGCCACGCCGCGCGATCATGTGCTGGCCGCCGTCGTCGTCGGCGGCGGCCCCGGCGGCGCGGCGCTGCTGTGCGCGGCGGGCAAATCGGGACGGCTCGACGCGCTGGCGCGCGCCGGCATCGCAATCGTCGATCGCGGCGAGACGATCGGCGCAGGCCGGCTCGGCGGCTACGAGATCACCTCGGACAGTTCGGCCGAGACCTTCCTCACCGCCGACGGCGCGCTGCCCGCCGGCCTGGGCATCGCCGACGAACCGGCGGGGCTCGCCATCGCCGAGCACAAGGGCGCGCTCGGCGTGCCGCTGCCCAAGGTCGGCGCCTATCTCGACCGGCTCGGCGTGGTGCTCGGCCAGCGCTTGCGGACGCTCGGCGGCAATGTGCTAAACCGCCACGAAGTCGTCTCCGCGCAACAGACCAAGGACGGTCTCTGGCGGACGCGCGCGCGCAGCCTCGCCGACGGCGGCTCGATCGAACTGCTCTCGCGCAGCCTCGTCATCGCGACCGGCGGCCACCAGCCTGCGATCCGGCTCGCCGAGCAGAAGGTCGCCGGCATGTCGCTGGTCGAGCGCTGCGGCGATCGGCTGATGCAATCCGACACGGTGCTGGCACGGGGCGGCATGGAGGCGATCCGCGCGCGCCTGCCCGAGGATCGCCCCGCCCGCATCGCGATCGTCGGCGGATCGACCAGCGCGGTGACCGCTGCGGTGCGTCTGCTCAAGGCGTCGCCTTCGCTCGCGCTGGAGGCAGGCGGCATCGCGCTGCTGCATCGCCGCCCGTTGCGCCCCTTCTACCCCTCCGCCGACGCCGCGCGCGCGGACGGCTATACCGATTTCGGGCCGGACGACATCTGCCCGATTTCGGGCTTCGTCTATCGGCTCGCGGGATTCCGGCTCGAAGCGCGCGAACTCGTCGTCCATGCGCTTGGCATCGGTGGCCGCGTCGGCGATCCCCGGCTGCGGATCCACCAGATCACGGACGAGGACGACCATGCCGCCGCCGACCTGCTCGACCGCGCCGACCTCGTCGTCGCCGCCTTCGGCTATCAGCCGCACGCGCTGCCGCTGATCGATGCGCGCGGTCGCGCGATCCGGCTACGCTGCGAGGGGCCGGTGCGCGGCCGCATGGTCGATGACCTTTGCCGTGTCGTCGATACCGACAGCATCGCCGTCCCCGGCGTCTTCGGCATCGGACTGGCGGCCGGATTCGTGCCGCACGGCAAGCTCGGCGGCGAGCCGAGCTTCCGTGGCCAGGCCAACGGGCTGTGGCTGTGGCAGAATGACGTCGGCCAGCTGATCGTCGAGCAATTGCTGTCTGCGGCCGGCGCCGCGCAACATGCGCACCGCGCGGTGGCATGACGCGCGAGGCGACCGTCAGCGTGGTGATGGCGGCGTATAACGGCGCCGCCTTCGTCCGCGAGACGATCGACAGCGTCCTTGCGCAGACAATGCCCGATTTCGAGATCGTGGTCGCCGACGATTGCTCGAAGGACGATACGCTGGCGGTGCTGGCGACGATCGACGATCCGCGCGTCCGCGTGGTCCGCGCCGCGCGCAACGGCGGCCCCGCCGCGGCCCGCACGCTGGCGATGGCGCACGCGCGCGGCCGGTTCATAGCGGGGCTCGACCAGGACGATATCTGCCGCCCCGATCGCTTCGCCAAGCAGCTCGCCTATCTCGACGCCCATCCCGACATCGCCCTCGTCGCCACCACGATCGAGATGTTCGAGGGCGATGCGGTTCGCCGCGATCCCTATCCCGATCTCGTCGATCCGGCCGAGATCGACTGGACGATGTGGCTGCTCAATCCGCTCGCCTGGTCGACCGTGCTGATGCGCGGCGCGGCGGCGCGCGCGCTCGTTCCGTTCGAACGCGACGATTACCGCTTCGCCGAGGATTTCGATCTCTACGTGCGGATTCGCGCGCATGGCGGCATCGGCCGCATCGCCGAACCGCTGGTGCGCTACCGGATGCACGCCGGCGGCGCGTCGCAAGCCTATGAGGACGGCATGATGGCGTCCGCCGCGCGCGTGCTCGCCGATCGCTACGGTGCGCTGTTCGGCGACGACGCCATGCCTGCCGCGCTGCTGATGAGCCGTCACGCCGCGTCGGGCTATGCGCCGCCCGACGTCGCGACCCTGACGCGTTGCGGTGCGATCATCGCCACGCTGCTCGCCGCGCACGGCGCCGCTGCCCCCGGTTTCGCGGAACGGAGCGCATCGCGGCTGTGGTGGCGGATGGCGCGATCGGGGTTGCGGACCGGGCGTTATGGCGTAGCCGCAACGCTGCGCGCCTGCCCCGCCTTCGCACGGCCATCCGATGCGCTGCAGCTGAAGATGGTGCGCGATACGCTGATCGGCGCCGCGCGCCGAGGCGGCGTTCGCCGCTGATCGCGAGGACGATCGTAAAGACTGGTGCGGTCGAGAAGACTCGAACTTCCACGGCCTTTCGGCCACAGCGACCTCAACGCTGCGCGTCTACCAATTCCGCCACGACCGCACGTCGATTTGCCCGCCCATTCCTTCGTGCGAAGGACCCGGCGGCCGGTAGGGGCGTGCCTCTAGCAAAGCCGCCCCCCCCACGCAATGCGCTTTCGCGCGCCACCCCGATCAATGCCCTTCGGGATTGGCAAAGCTGAGGTTGAGCGCCTTCGATCCCTGCGGAACATCGACTTCGGCGCTGTCGAAATCGGCCGACCCCTTGGCCGGCAGCGCATGAACCGGCGCGCTGATCGTCCAGCCATAAACGATGCGGCCATGCGCATCCTGCAATTCGGCCCGGATATCGGGCACGGGCTGCGCGACGGCCGTGGGATTGACGATCCGGCCCGAGACCGCGAACAATTCATTGCCGGTGGCCAGCGTGCGGCGCTCGGGCTTGCGGAGCACCTGCAGCATCAGGGGACTGGTCGCGCTGTCGCCCCCCATCCAGCCGGCGAACGCCTTGGGGCCGAACCAGGCGATTGTGGCCGCCGCGATCAGGATCAGCATTGCGGCGAGCCCGGCGAGAATGGTCATCACCGTGTTGCGGTTGCGGCGCGGGCGGAAGGGCGCCGTCGCGGCATAGGGATCGATCGACGGCGGCGCTGGCCCGAGATCGTCGAAACCGTCGGATGGCGGACGCGTCGCATATCCCGCCGGAGGCGTGCCGAGCGAACGGCCGCCCTCCGCCCCCGCAGCGGCCCGCGGAACCGGTGCAGACGTCGGCGCGGACGGCGCGAAGCTTTCGGGCGTCGCAAGATCGGCGGCGCCGGGCTCCTGGAACCAGCTGTGGCGGCAGGACGCGCAGCGCACCTGTTGCCCGTTTACGCCCACTGCGCTGTCGGGCACCAGATAGCGGGTGCTGCACGCCGGGCAGGTCAATATCATGCCTTTGTCGTCCCGGCCTTTCTTCGCGCAACGCAACGTCTTGCGCCGGTCTAGGACGGCGGGCGGCCGGCTGGCAAGCGCCGCGCTTGCCCCGGGCTTGCGGCTTGTGCGAAAGCGCGATGCTAGTCCCGGGTTGAAAGGTCAAGGCGGCGAATGGCCGGTATCGTGCAGTTCGAGAATGTCGGCCTGCGCTATGGCACCGGAGCGGAGACGCTGTCGGACCTGAGCTTCAGCCTGGCGCAGGGCAGTTTCTATTTCCTCACCGGACCTTCCGGCGCGGGCAAGACCTCGCTGCTCAAGATGCTCTATCTCTCGCAGCGCCCGTCGCGCGGCAGCATCCGGCTGTTCGGCGAGGACGTGGTGCAGCTGCGGCGCGCGCGCCTGCCCGGCTTCCGGCGGCGGATCGGCGTGGTGTTCCAGGATTTCCGGCTGATCCCGCATCTCTCCGCTTTCGACAACATCGCGTTGCCGCTGCGCATCGCAGGCGTCGACGAGCGCGACCTGGTGACGCCGGTGCGCGAGATGCTCGCCTGGGTCGGCCTCGCCGATCGCGCTTCGGCGCGGCCGCCCACGCTTTCGGGCGGCGAGCAGCAGCGCGTCGCGATCGCGCGCGCGGTCATCGGCCGGCCCGAGATCCTCGTCGCCGACGAGCCGACCGGCAATGTCGATCCCGAAATGGCGGCGCGACTGCTTCACCTGTTCGACGCGCTCAACACGCTCGGCACCACGATCGTCGTCGCGACGCACGACATCCATCTGCTCAGCCGCGTCGCCTCGGCCAATGTCATGCGGCTCGATCACGGCCAGCTGCAGGATCCGACGGGGGCGCTGCGCTATCCGCCCCGCCCCGAGGATTATGTCGAGCAGGATTCCGGGCGTGGGGGCCACGCCTGATGCTCGGCGCGTCGCAGGCCGATCGCCGGCTGCTTCCCGAAGGCCGGCTGGCGGGGCCGATGCCCTGGGTGATCGCGATCATGATGTTCCTGACCGCGCTCGCGGCGGCGGGCGGCCTTGCCATGGGCGACGCCGCGCATCGGCTGGGTGGCGATCTCGGGCGGCAGGTGACGGTACAGATCGTCGCCGCCGATCCCGCGGTGCGCGACAGAGAGGCCGATGCGGCGCAGCGCCTGCTGGTCCGCGAGGAGGGCGTGTCGAGCCTTCACAAGCTTGGCGGCGGCGAGATGCAGGCGCTGTTGCAACCGTGGCTGGGCGATGCCGGGCTGGATCGCGACCTGCCGATGCCCGCGATGATCGACGTCGATCTGACCGATGCCGGCCGTGCACGGCTCGATCGCATCAAGGCCGAGCTCACCACCACGGCCCCGCATGCCCGGATCGACGATCATGCCAGCTGGCTCATGCCCCTGGTGGCGCTGATCCGTTCGCTCGGGCTGCTCGCGGGCGGGATCGTCGCGATGATGATCGGCGCCACGGCGGCGGCGGTCGTGCTCGCCGCGCGCACCGCGCTCAACACGCACCGCCAGACGATCGACGTGATGCACATGATGGGATCGACCGATGTCCAGGTCGCACGGCTGTTCCAGCGCCGGCTCGCGCTCGACGCGCTGTTCGGCGCGGTCGTCGGCCTGGTCGGCGCGATCGTCGTCATTCTCGGCATCGGGCGGCGGCTGGGCGAAATCGGATCGGGGCTGATCGGATCGATCGCCTTGCCGTGGACGGCCTGGGTGGCGCTGCTCGCGCTGCCGATCCTCGCCGGGCTGCTCGCGCTCACCGTCGCGCGGGTCACCGTGCAGCGCGCGCTGGCGAGGACGCTATGATCGCGCGCCTGATCGGCTTCCTCGTCATCCTGTGGGCGCTCGGCTTCGCGCTGTTCGCGCTGACCCTGCCGCGCCCCGCCGACGACCGGCAGACCGACGCGATCGTCGTGCTGACCGGTGGCGCCGGACGGCTGGATCGCGGGATCGCGCTGCTTGCCCGGCACCGGGCGCGGCGCCTGTTCGTATCCGGCGCCGATCGCACCGTGCGCAAGAGCGAACTGGCCCTCCGCACGCATCAGCCGCCCGCGCTGTTCGATTGCTGCGTCGATCTCGGCCAGGAGTCGGTCGATACGCGCTCGAACGCGGTCGAGACCGCAGCCTGGCTGCGCGCGCATCACTATGCCACCGTCCGGTTGATCACCACCGACTGGCACATGCCCCGCGCCCATGCCGATCTGGCGCGCCAGCTTGGCCGTGATCCCATCGTCATCACCCCGGATGCGGTGCGCAGCCACCCGAGCTTCCTGACGCTGTTCACCGAATATCATAAATATGTGCTGCGTCGCATCGCGGCGCCGTTCGGTTATTGAGGGGCGCGATGACGCTGATCCGCTCGCTGCTCTTCGCGGCGCTCGCCTATGCCGTGACGCTCGGCACGATGCTGCTCGGCATCCCCATCGCGATCGCGAGCCGCCGCGGCTTCTCGCATTTCGCGCGCGGCTGGGCACGCACGCTGGTCTGGCTCGCGCAGGCGCTGCTGGGCATCCGCCCGGTGATCGAGGGGCAATTGCCCGAGGGGCCGACGCTGATCGCGGCCAAGCATGAATCCGCCTATGAGACGCTGCTGCTGATGGCGCTGCTCGACGATCCGATCATCGTGCTCAAGCGCGAACTCGCCGACGTGCCGCTGTTCGGGCGGCTGACGCGGCGCCACGGCGTCATCCCGGTCGATCGCACCGCCAATGCCGCGGCGCTCCGCCTGATGCTTCACGCCGCCGACAAGGCCAAGACGCAGCACCGCGCGGTGCTGATCTTCCCCGAGGGCACGCGCGTGCCGCATGGCGAGATGCCGAAGCTGCAGGCGGGGTTCGCGGGGCTCTACGGGCGGCTGGAGATGCCCGTCGTGCCGGTCGCGACCGACGCCGGGCTGCACTGGCCGCGCGGTATCCGCAAGGCACCCGGCGTGATCCGCTTCCGCTTCGGCGCGCCGATCCCGGCCGGCCTGCCGCGCAAGGCGATCGAGGCCGAAGTCCACGAGGCCATCAACGCGCTCAACGGGTGATACGTCCACTGACCGGTTACCACATCGTTCGGCCTGAGCCGGGCTGAGCTAAGTCGAAGCTCCCTATCGAAAGACCGGCACCGAGCCAGCCTTCCTCGATACGCCATTTGGGCAAGCTCGATGCCTGTCCGGAGCGCCTGCCTTGGCAGGCCGTCGAAGGGCTACTCAGGGCGACCGGGGTTTACGGATTGCAACGTCCTGGGTCTGTTTCGACAAGCCGCCGCCAGAGATGGCGATGCCGACCACGTCAGTGCTTGCGCCCGAAATCGGGAGCCGGATCGTCCTGCCCCTGTTCGAGGATCGATCGCCGCACCGCGCGCGTGCGCGTGAACAGATCGAACAACTGCTCGCCGTCGCCCCAGCGGATCGCGCGCTGGAGCATCGTCAGATCCTCGGTGAAGCGCTGCAGCATCTCGAGCACCGCCTCCTTGTTGGAGAGGAACACGTCACGCCACATCGTCGGATCGGAGGCGGCGATGCGGGTAAAGTCGCGGAAACCGCCGGCCGAGAATTTGATCACCTCGCTTCGCGTCACCTCCTCCATATCGGAGGCGGTGCCGACGATCGTATAGGCGATCAGATGCGGCAGATGGCTGGTGATGGCGAGCACGCGATCGTGATGGGCCGCGTCCATCGTCTCGATATCCGAGCCGAGCCGCCGCCAGAATTCCTCGACGCGCTCCACCGCGATCGGGTCGGCGCCCTCGGGCGGCGTGACGATGCACCAGCGGCCCTGGAACAGGCTCGCGAAGCCGGCATCCGGCCCGCTGTGCTCGGTGCCCGCGACCGGATGCGCCGGAACGATGTGGCGGCCCGGCAGCGCCTCCAGCAATGCCGCCAGCACCGCCGCCTTGGACGAGCCGACGTCGGACACCACCGCATCGGCGGCGACATCGGCGGCGATCTCGCGCGCCACCGTGCCGATCGCACCGGGTGGCACGCACAGGATGATCAGATCCGCATCGGTGACCGCCGCGCCCGCGCTGTCGGCGAGATCGTCGACGAGCCCGAGTTCGAAGACGCGCGCGCGGACCACCGGATCGGCGTCGTGTCCCGACAGATGCACCGTCGGCATATAGTTGCGCACGGCGCGCACGATCGACGAGCCGATCAGCCCGAGCCCGATCACCGAGACGCGCGCGAAGGGCAGCATCAGCCGCCGACGATCTCGCGGATCGCCACGACGATCGCGCGCATCTGCTCGCCGGTGCCGATCGTGATGCGCAGGCCGTGACGCAGGCCCTGCCCAGGCAGCCAGCGCACGATGAAACCGCGCTCCATCAGCCCGGTATAAGCCTGCTCCGCGGTCGTCTCGCCCTCGAACAGCACCAGCACGAAATTGGCCTTGGACGGGATCGCGCGGAGCCCGCTATTGTCCATCTTGGCGATCTCGGCGTCGAACCAGCCGCGCCACTCGGCATTGTGCGCGCGGCTCGCCTCGACGAAGTCCGCCGCCGCGAGGCTGGCGACCGCCGCGGCCTGGCCGCCGGTGGTAACGTTGAACGGGCCGCGGATGCGGTGCATCGCCTCGATCACCTGCGCCGATCCATAGCCCCAGCCGATCCGCTCTGCAGCGAGGCCGAAAATCTTCGAGAAGGTGCGCGTGACGAGCACATTGGGCTTGGTCCGCGCCAGTTCGAGCGCGCCATCGTCGTCTTCCGGATCGAGATATTCGGTGTAGGCCTGGTCAAGCACGAGCAGGCAGTCGTCGGGGATGCCTGCATACAGGCGCGCGATCTCGGCCTTGCTGGTGTACGTACCCGTCGGGTTGTTGGGGTTGGCGACGAAGACGACGCGCGTCCTCGGCGTGATCGCGGCGAGCAGCGTATCGACGTCGGTCGCATAGTCGCCGTCCGGCGCCTCGACCGGAGTCGCGCCGACGCGCCGCGCCGCGATCGGATAGACCGCGAAGCCGTAGCGGACGAACAGCACCTCGTCGCCCGCGCCCGCAAAGGCGCCCGTGGCGAGATGGAGCACCTCGTCCGATCCTGTGCCCTGGATCACCCGATCGGGCTCGATCCCGTAATGCGCGCCGATCGCCTCGCGCAGCGCGGTCGCGCCCGCATCGGGATAGCGCTCCAATGTGGCGGCGGCGGCGGCATAGGCCTTGCGCGCTTCCGGCGCGGTGCCGAGCGGGTTCTCGTTCGACGAGAGCTTGGCGGCCTTCACGCCGCTATCGGTGGTGGCGCGGCCGGGCACATAGGGCGCGATCGCATCGATCCATGGTTTGGGAGCAAGGGTTGTCATGGCCGCGTGCTGTAGCGGCGAAGCCGCGCGGTGCAAACGCCTGTTGCGCGCGCCGGCGCGGATGCGCGTGCCTGCCCCAAAACGGAACGGCGGCGATCGCATCGCGGGCATCTACGATCGCGGTGCCGCGTTAGGAACCGCATCGCCCCCGTCGGGTCGCGTGAGAGGTGCGTTGCGATGATCGCCGAAATGCCGGTTGCTTCCTTCTATCTGATGATCGTGGGCGGGTTGGTGACCGCGCTGGGTATGGCGGTACTGCGCCGCGAATGGTCCTGGGTGCTCGCGCTCGGCCTCCCCTTGCTGCTTGCCGCCGAGCGAGCCGGGATACCCGCTGCGATCTTCGCCTGGGGCTGCGCGGCTTATGCCGTCGCCTTCCTGGTCTTCGCCGGCGCACTGGTGATACGCATGGTCGGCCTGCCGGTCGGCGCGACGCTGTTCGGCGCGGTACTGCTGATGGGCCTGTCCTCGATGCCGGCGGACGCCCGCTATCGCGAGGAGACATCGCTTTCGCTGCACCAGCCGCCGACCTTCGGCGTCGATCTCGCGACGCTGCTCGGCCAGCTTGCGGACGATCCGCGCTACGCCGCCGATTGACAAGCTTGCCGGCCGCCCCCTAGCGGCACGACCATGGAGCATGACGAGCGTTTCGGCCGCGCACGCAGCGTAACCCTCGCCGGGCCGCTGGCGCTCGACGGCGGCCAGAGCCTCGCGCCGGTCACCATCGCCTATGAGACCTACGGCACGCTGAACGCAGAGCGTTCCAATGCGGTGCTGGTCTGCCACGCGCTGACCGGCGACCAGCATGTCGCCAGCATCCACCCGACGACGGGCAAGCCGGGCTGGTGGACGCGGATGGTCGGCGAAGGGATGCCGGTCGATCCGGCGCGGCATTTCATCGTCTGCGCCAACGTCCTCGGTTCGTGCATGGGCTCGTCGGGCCCGGCGATGGCGGCGGCCGACGGCACGTCCTTCGCGATGCGCTTCCCGGTGATCACGATCCGCGACATGGTGCGTGCGCAAGGCCTGCTGCTCGATCATCTCGGCGTCGGGACGCTGGCGGCCGTGGTCGGCGGATCGATGGGCGGGATGCAGGTGCTCGAATGGGCGGCGACCTATCCCGCACGCGTCCGCTCAGCCGTCATCATCGCGAGCGCGCCGCGCCATTCGGCGCAGAACATCGCCTTCCACGAGGTCGGGCGCCAGGCGATCATGGCCGATCCCAAATGGCGCGGCGGCGACTATTATGAAAGCGAGGATCCGCCCGCCGCGGGCCTCGCGGTGGCGCGGATGGCGGCGCACATCACCTATCTGTCGGAAGCCGGGCTGACCGAGAAATTCGGGCGACGGCTGCAGGCGCGCGACACCAAGGGCTTCGGCTTCGATGCCGATTTCCAGGTCGAAAGCTATCTGCGCCATCAGGGGATCAGCTTCGTCGACAGGTTCGACGCCAACTCCTACCTCTACATCACCCGCGCGATGGACTATTTCGATCTGGCCGAAGAGCATGGCGGCCTGCTCGCCAACGCCTTCCGGGGCACGAAGACGCGATTCTGCCTGGTGTCGTTCGACACCGACTGGCTGTATCCCACGCGCGAATCGCGCAGCATCGTACAGGCGCTGAACGCGGCGGGTGCGGCGGCGAGCTTCGTCGAGCTGTCGTCGCCATTCGGGCACGACGCCTTCCTGCTCGACGTGCCCGAGCTCAACCGCGTGGTGGATGGGTTTTTAAGGGCGGGCGAACGGTGAAGGCGCGTTTTCGAACACGGACGGCGGCCGGGCTATTGGTGCTGCTCTCGAGTTGCGATCGACCCACGGTGCGTCCCGCGGACAATGTCGGCATTCGAGAAGAGTCACGCGCGGATGCGGCGCGAACCGCGCAACATTGCAAAGTCCACCATGCCGAATGGAACGAGCGAGCACGGATGCTGTATGTCGCTCGCGACGAATCGCTCACGGTGCGGCAATGCGTGGCCGACCAGGCTTATTGGGCCAGCATCCGACACGAGCCATCGACTATCTATCGTCTGATAGTCGGCGGCATCTGATGGCGCTTCGTCCCGATCTCGCGATCATCGCCGAGCATGTCATGGCTGGATCGCGCATCCTCGATGTCGGCTGCGGCGACGGCGCGCTGATGGCGGCGCTGCGCGACCAGCGACAGATCGACGCGCGCGGGATCGAAATCGACGCCGCCAACGTCGCCGCCGCGGTAGCGCGGGGTTTGTCGGTAGTGCAGGGCGACGCCGATGTCGATCTCGCCGGCTACCCCTCCGGCGCATTCGACTATGCGATCCTCAGCCAGACGCTGCAGACCGCGCGCGCGCCCGACAAGGTCATGGACGAGCTGCTCCGCATCGGCCGCCGGGCGTTCGTGTCCTTCCCCAATTTCGCCTATTGGCGCGTGCGGATGTCCCTGCTGTGGGGCGGCCGGATGCCGGTGACGCGGACGCTGCCCGAGGCCTGGTATGCGACCCCCAACATCCACCACGTCACGATCGACGATTTCCGCGCTTTCCTGCGCGAGCGCGGGATCGAGACCGAGGGCGCCTGGTTCCTCAACGGCGACCGGCTGACCAGTGCCGCGGCGGCGAATTTTCGGGCGGATCATGCCGTGTTCCTGATCCGGCGGTGAATTGAAGTCCCTCCCTTTCAGGGAGGGGGGCTTACCCGCGCAACACCGCGCCCAGCTTCGCCGCAGCCGCCACCACCTTGTCCGCGATCGCCTTGAGATCGGCCTCCGCAAAGCTCTTCTCGCCGGGCTGGAGCACCACCTCGACGCCGAGCGACTTGTGGCCCTCGGGCACGCCGGCGCCGGTGAACACATCGAACAGCGCGACCTCGGCGATCGTCTGCTTGTCCGCACCGGCGATGGCGCGGGTCAGCGCGTCGGCGGCGAGGTCCGTCGGGACGAGGAAGGCGAAGTCGCGCCGCACCGCCTGCAGCGTAGCGGGCGTGTAGGCGGGACGGGCACGGCCCGATTCGCGCTTGGCGGGTATCGCGTCGAGATACACTTCCGCGGCGACCACAGGCCCTTCGACATCGAGCGCCTTGAGCGTTTCGGGATGCAACTCGCCGAAGGTGGCGAGGATCAGCTCGGGGCCGAGCCCAAGCTGCCCCGAGCGCCCCGGATGCCAGGTGTCGCCGCCCGGCCCGACCAGCTGCAACCGCTCGACCGGCGCGCCGGCTGCCGCCAGAATCGCGATCGCCTCGGCCTTGGCGTCGTAGGCATCGGCCGGGCGCGCCTTGCCGCTGCGCCAGCCCCGCCCCTCGGCCTCGCCCGCGATCAGCACGGTCAGTGTCGGCCGCTCGGCATCGGCCAGATAACGGCGGCCGAGCTCGAACAGCCGCACCGAGCGCTCGCCACGATCGCGGTTGCGCTGCGCCGCGCGGGCAAGACCGGGGATCAGCGACGGGCGCATCACCTTGAGATCCTCGCTGATCGGATTGGCGAGCACCCAGGCACCGCCGCCGAACGGCGCCGCCTCCTTCTGCGAAAGAAAGCTCCACGTCACCGCCTCGGCAAAGCCGCGCGACGCGGCCGCGCGTCGCGTCTTGCGCTCGACCCGCTGTTCGGGCGTCGCGGTCGGCCTGGCGACGCCCTCGGCGCGCGGCAGCGGCGTCGCGGGGACATGCTCGAGCCCGACGATGCGGATCACCTCCTCGACCAGATCGGCCGAGCCGTCGACGTCGCGGCGCCAACTCGGGACCGTGACGGGCCACGCACCCTCGATCGTCGCGAACAGCGCGTCGCTATACGCATCGGGGCTGGTGATCGCGCCGATCGAAAAGCCCAGCGACAGCAGGATGCGCGCCTGGCGCTCGGCGGCGACGTGCAGGCCGCCCAGCTCGGCGACGCGGCGGGGGTGATAGGAGATCACGCGCGGCGCAAGCGGCGGCTCGCCCGCGCGCGTGATCGCGCTGGCGGTGCCGCCGCAATGATCCACGACCAGCTTCGTCGCGATGGCGAGGCCGTCGTCGAGGAAGGCGGGATCGACGCCGCGCTCGAAGCGCTGGCGCGCATCGCTGGTCAGGCCGAGCTTCTGGCCGGCCAAGGCGATATGGTCGGGATCGAAATAGGCGCATTCGATCAGCACGTCCGTGGTCGTCTCGGACACGCCCGAATGCTCGCCGCCCATGATGCCCGCGATGTCGTGGACCTGCACGTCGTCGGCGATCACGGTCATCGAGGCGTCGAGCGTGTACGTCTTGCCGTTGAGCGCGACGACCTGCTCGCCGTCGGTGGCGCGGCGCGCGACGAGCGGACCCGACAGCTTGGCGCGATCATAGACGTGCAGCGGGCGGCCGAGATCGATCGACACGAAATTGGTGATATCGACCAGCACCGAGATCGGCTTCTGGCCGATCGCCTTGAGTTTATCCGCCATCCACTTGGGCGACGCGCCGTTGCTCACGCCCGACACCGCCTGCGCGAAGAAAGCGGGGCAGCCCTCGGTATCGTCGGTACGCACCTCGGGTGCCGGATCGCCACCCGCGATCGGGGCGAGCGACGCCATGCGATAAACCTGCGCCAGCGGCTTGAGCGTCCCCAGCCCGAAGGCGGCGAGATCGCGCGCAATCCCGCGCACGCCCATGCAGTCCTGCCGATTGGGCGTGATCGCGACGTCGAACAGCGGATCGTCGAGCCCGGCATAATCGACATAGGCTGTGCCGACCGGCGCGTCGGCGGGCAGCTCGACGATGCCGTCACGGTCCTCGCCGAGTTCGAGCTCGCGGAACGAGCACATCATCCCGTTCGATTCGACCCCGCGGATCGCCGCCACCTTGAGCGTCATCCCCGAGCCGGGGACAGTGGCGCCCGGCGGCCCGAATATCCCGGTCAGCCCCGCACGCGCATTGGGCGCGCCGCAGACCACCTGCATCGGGCCGTTACCCGCATCGACCGACAGCAGCTGCAGCTTGTCCGCCTGCGGATGCGGCGCGGCGGTCAACACCTTGGCGATCACGAACGGGCGCAGCTTTTCGGCGGGATTGGAGACGTCCTCCACCTCGAGGCCGATGCGGGTCAGCGCGTCCGCCACCGTGGTGGTATCGGCGGTGGTGTCGATATGCTCCTTGAGCCAGCTCAGCGTGAACTTCATGCGCCGACTCCGCCGGACAAGGTGGGTACGTCGAGCGCGGCGAAGCCATAATGCCGCAGCCAGCGCAGGTCGCCGTCGAAGAAGGCGCGCAGATCGTCGATGCCATATTTGAGCATCGCCAGCCGGTCGATCCCGCAGCCGAAGGCAAAGCCCTGCCATACCTCAGGGTCGAGCCCGCACGCGGCGATCACCTTGGGATGGACCATGCCCGACCCCAAAATCTCCATCCAGCCGTCGGGTTCGTTGCCGCCGATCACGCGCTTGCCCTTGACCAGCGTGTAGCCGACATCGATCTCCACCGATGGCTCGGTGAAGGGGAAATAGCTCGGGCGCTGGCGCAGCACGATGTCGTCGCGCTCGAAGAATGCCTTCACGAAGGTCTCGAGCGTCCACTTGAGATGGCCGAGCGTGATCCCCTTGTCGATCACGAGGCCCTCGACCTGGTGGAACATCGGCGTGTGCGTCGCGTCGCTGTCCGAACGATAGGTGCGGCCCGGCGCGATGATGCGGATCGGCGGCGGCGTGGTCACCATCGTGCGGATCTGGACGGGCGAGGTGTGCGTGCGCAGGAGCATCCGCTTCTTCGCGGACAGCTCAAGATACTCGAGCGACTTCTGGTCAGGCGTCGGCTCGAAGTAGAACGTATCGTGCATCGCCCGCGCAGGGTGCGCGTCGGGGATGTTGAGCGCGGTGAAATTGTGCCAGTCGTCCTCGATCTCGGGCCCGGTCGCGACCGCGAAGCCGAGATCGGCGAAGATTTCGGCGAGCTCGTCCATCACCTGGCTGACCGGATGCACCGATCCGCCGCCGATCCCGCCTGGCGGCAGCGACATGTCGAGCGTCTCGGTCGCCAGCCGCGCGTCGAGCCCGGCGCGCTCCATCGTCGCCTTGCGGTCGCCGATCGCCTCGGTGACCGCGAGCCGCAGCGCCTGGATGCGCGGACCCTGCACCTGCCGCTGGTCGGCCGACATGCCGCCCAGCGTCTTGAGCAGCCCGGTCACGACGCCCTGCTTGCCGAGCGCATGCACGCGGCACGCTTCGAGCCCCTCGAGCCCGGGCGCACCGGCAATGGCGGCGAGCAGGTTGGCCTGCAACTGGTCGATGTCGGTCTGGCTCATCGCATCATCCACTTATCGTCATCCCCGCGGACGCGGGGATCCATACGCACGGCGCCGATCAGGGCGGACCGAAGCTCAACCCGATCGACAGATCGCTCCAATCGGATTGCTCTCCTCGATCAGTCCGATCTTCCACGCACGCCGCCATTTCTTGAGCTGCTTCTCGCGAGCGATCGCGGTCGGCATGTCGTCGGCCATCTCGAAATAGACGAGGCGCGTCACGCCGTAGCGGCTGGTGAAGCCTTCGATCAAGCCTTCACGATGCTGGTGGAGGCGTCCGGGCAGGTCGGATGTGACGCCGGTGTAGAGCGTGCCATGCTTGCCGCTGGCAAGGATGTAGATGCAGGGCTGGCGTTCGCGCGGCATCGTCGCGCTTTACCAGTGGATGCCGCGTTTATGGATTCCCGCCTCCGCGGGAATGACGGGGTGGATGGCGGTACGAAAAAGGGCACGGCAGCTTCCGCCACCGCGCCCCTTCAGAGCCTCCGCGTATCAGCTTACGCCGCGACGCGGGCGCCCTCGGGCAGCGCGGCTTTCGCCTGCGCCACGATCGTCGAGAACACCGCGCCCTCGTGCATCGCGAGATCGGCAAGCACCTTGCGATCGAGTTCGACGCCGGCGAGCTTGAGGCCGTGCATAAACACGCCGTAGGTCAGCCCCTCGGTGCGGACCGCCGCGTTGATGCGCTGGATCCAGAGCGCACGGAACGAGCGCTTCTTAACCTTGCGATCGCGATAAGCGTATTGGCCGGCCTTCTCGACGGCCTGACGGGCGATACGGATCGTGTTCTTGCGACGGCCATAATAGCCCTTCGCCTGATCGAGGATCCTGCTGTGCTTTGCGCGCGTGGTTACGCCGCGCTTGACGCGTGCCATCTATCCGTACTCCTCAGCTAAGACCGTAGGGCGCCCAGAGCTTCACCCGGGGCGTATCCGCCTCGGAGAGAACGCTGGTGCCGCGGTTGGTGCGGATATACTTGCTGTTGTGGCTCATCAGGCGGTGGCGCTTGCCAGCGACACCATGCTTGATCTTGCCGGTGGCGGTGAGCGTGAATCGCTTCTTCACACCGCTCTTGGTCTTCAGCTTGGGCATTTTCGACTCCTCGTAAGGTGGTTCCGGGACTGGAACCGGTCGATTGCAGATGCGCCGCGGCAGCCCACACTGGCCGGGCGATCCCTCGATCGAAGCGCGGGCCTATAGGCACAAAGTGGTGTCGGTGCAACCACATCACGGAACCGCCTCGTTTCGCACCCGTTCAACGCCATCGTGGCTACGATCCTGACCCCGCAAGCCGGCACGCCGGCCCCCCCGCCCCCCGCGAGGCGCCGCATGCGCAGCCGATGGGATGCGCCGCTGGGGATCGGGCTGTCGATCCTGGCCTGCCTGATCGGCCTGATCTTTCTCGCCTGGGCGATCCTGTTCGTCACCAAGGGCCGCTTCCTCAAGCATCGCGTCGAGAGCATCGCGAGCAGCATGTCGCAGCGCCAGGTCCGCGTGGCGGGCGATTTCCAGCTCTATCTCGATCCGATCAACGTCAAGTTCGTCGCCGACGGCATCACCGTCTCCAATCCCGACTGGGCGTCGAAGCCCAATTTCTTTTCCGCCGATCATATCGACACGCGGATTTCGACGATTCGCGCGATCTTCGGCCATTATCATGCGCGCTGGCTCAATCTGGCAGGCGCCGCGATCGATACCGAGTGGGACAAGACCCACACCCACAATACATGGACGTTCGGCGACCCCGACAAGAAGGGCAAGCCTTTCCAGATGCCCGTGATCGAGCGCGCTGCGGTGACCGGCACGACGCTGCGCTACCGCGATCCCAAGATGCAGATCGCGACCGATCAGAGTTTCGGCAACGTCGATTCGACCGGCACGCATATCGACGATGCGATCAGCTTCAAGGGCGACGGCGACTATCAGGGCCATGCCTTCACCAATTCGGGCGCGCTGCTTAGCCCGAACACGACGGTGACGCTGGGCCGCACGCAGATCGAGCTGCACGCCGATACCGGCAAGACGCATCTCGACCTCGCAGGCACGATGCCGACGCTAACGTCGATCGACGGCGCGCAGGCCGATCTGGCGGTGCGCGGTCCCGATGCGCGACTGCTCGCCGATCTCGGCCATATCGTGATCCCCGACACGCGCGCCTATCATCTGCGATCGCATCTCGAAAAGGTCGACGGCGAGTATCGCTTCACTAAGCTGGCGGGCGCGTTCGGCGACAGCGATCTGGCCGGCAGCATGACCATCTCGCTGCCCAACGACCGGCTCAAGCTCGATGCGGACATCGCCTCGCACAAGCTCGACATCATCGATATCGGGCCGTTCATGGGCTATGATCCCAACACGCTCGCGACCAAGGGCGCGACTGCGGCAGCAACGACGCAGGGTACCAAGACCGACCATCCGCGTATCCTGCCCGACGCGCCGCTGCGCATCGAGGCGATGAAGGCGTTCGACGCGCATGTGGTCTACAAGGTCGATACGATCCGCGCGCCGCATGTGCCCGTCTCCAACGTGTCGCTGACGCTCGATCTCGACCACAATCGTCTCAAGCTCTCGCCGCTGACCATGGACATCGTCGATACGGGCCATCTCGCCGCCGACATCGGCCTCGACGCACGCACGCCCGCCGTGTTCACCACTTACGACATCCGCCTGTCGCCGACGCCGCTGGGCAAGCTGATGAGCGGTTTCGGGCTCAAGGATTCGGGCACCACCGGCACGCTCAAGGCCCGTATCCAAATGTCCGGCACGGGCGATTCGGTGCGCAAGTCGCTCGCCACCTCGAACGGACGCATCGCCATCGTTCTGCCCGCGGGCACCTTCTGGACGAGCTATGCACAGCTTGCCGAATTCGACGTCGGCGTGTTCCTGCAGCGACTGCTGCAGAAGCAGCTCAAGCAGCCGATCAAGATCAATTGCGGCCTGATCGCCTTCACCGTGAAGGAGGGCGTGGCGGCGGCCGATCCGATCCTGATCGACACCGATAAGAATCTGATGGCGGCCAAGGGTGGCTTCAGCTTCGTCGATGAATCGATGAACCTTCAATTCCGCGCCGACGGCAAGAAATTCTCGGCCTTCTCCGGCCAGTCGCCGGTCGGCATCGGCGGCTATTTCTCGGCGCCGGCACTGCACATCGTCAGCCCGCAGCTGGTCGAGCGCGTCGGCGCGGCGGTCGCCCTGGGCGTCGTGGCCACCCCTGTTGCCTCGCTGCTCGCCTTCGTCGATCCGGGCGACGCCAAGAGCGCCGCTTGCGGCCCGGTTCTGTCCGCAAAGCCGGCGTCCGCGCAGATCTCGACCAAGGGCAAGGAGATCAAATTGCTCGGTACCAAGCCCGCCAACGACCAGCAGGCCGCCAAGCCCAAGAAGAAGTTCCTGGGAATTTTCTGAGGCTGGCGGCGTAGATTCCTTCACGGCCGTCATTACGGCGAAGGCGGGAATCCACAAGCAGCGCGTTCAAGCGTCGGGCGCCGCGTCTATGGATCCCGGATCAGGTCCGGGAGACGAAAAAGAAGATTTACGCGTTCAACAGCGCCAGGATCGGCTCGAGCAGCCGCGCATCGCCGACCGCGACGACCTGCCCCTTGCTCTCCGCGCCCAGCCTGCCGCCCTGCCAGTCACGCATCGCGCCGCCGGCCCCTTCGACCACTGGCACAAGCGCGGCGAAGTCATAGAGTTTGAGCCCGGCTTCCACGACCGCATCGAGCTGGCCGAGCGACAGCAAGCCGTAATTATAGCAGTCCCCGCCCCAGATCGAATCGCGCGCCGGCGCGATGCAGCGATGATACGCCGCCATCTCGTCAGGCTTGAAATAGGCGGGGCCGGTGGTGGCGAGAATAGCGTCGCCCAGAGTGCCGCAGACGCGCGTGTTGATCGGCGCCCCGTTGAGCGTCGTCGGCCGGCCGACCGCTCCGATCCAGCGCTCGCGCTGCACCGGCTGATCGATCACGCCCAGCACCGGCGCTCCCGCCTCGACCAGCGCTACCAGCGTTCCGAAGATCGCGCGGCCGGCGACGAAGCTGCGCGTCCCATCGATCGGATCGAGCACCCAGACGCGCTCGGCACCTTCCCGCGTCGCGCCATATTCCTCGCCGACGATGCCGTCCTGCGGCCGTTCGGCCTCGAGAATTGCGCGCATCGCGCTCTCGGCGGCACGGTCGGCCTCGGTGACGGGGGAGGCATCGGCCTTGCGCTCGGACGTGAAGCGCGCGCGAAAATACGGGCGGATCGCTTCGCCCGCCGCATCGGCGAGCCGCTGGGCGAGGCGGATATCGTCTTCGGTCATGCCACAGCCGTAGCGGCAGGCGCGGCGCGACGGTAGAGTCGATTCCGCTTAGGAGACCCTGCGATGCGCCCTGCCCTGATCCCCTGCCTGCGCTACGAGGACGCGCCCGCCGCTATCCTCTTCCTGTGCGACGCCTTCGGCTTCGTGCCGCACGCCATCTACACCGACGAGGAGGATCAGCAGATCGTCCACCATGCCCAGCTATTGCTCGACGGCAACATGATCATGCTCGGCTCGATCCGGGACGATGCCGACGACAATCTTTACGGCTGGATGACGCCCAAGGAGGCGGAGGGCATCACCATGTGCGTTTATGCGGTGGTCGCCGACGTCGATGCGCACCATGCCGCGGCGGTGGCGGCCGGGGCAGAGATCGTCACCCCACCCCACGACAATGAAGGCTATCCCGGCCGCGGCTACGACGCGCGCGATCCGGAGGGGCATGTCTGGAGCTTCGGAAGCTACGACCCCTACGCGCCGCCGGTGGGCGATGCGTGACCTTCCCCTCTCCCGCTTGCGGGAGAGGGGAAGGGTGAGGAAGCGACGTATCATCCGGGCGCGGCGCGCGAAGCTACCTCGTGCTCTCACCCTCCCTCCCTCTCCCGCAAAGCGGGAGAGGATAGGAAATTCAATCGAACAGGCTCGACACCGAACTTTCGTCCGCGATCCGCTTGATCGCTTCCGCGAGCAGCGGCGCGATCGTCAGCTGGCGGACTTTCTTGGCATCGGCGACCGCGGGCGGCGCCATGATCGAGTCGGTCACGACAAGCTCGGTCAGCACCGATCCCTCGACCCGCGCGACAGCGCCGCCCGACAGCACCCCGTGGCTGACATAGGCGACGACGTCCTCCGCCCCCGCCTCACGCAGCGCCGCCGCAGCGTTGCACAGCGTGCCCGCCGAATCGACGATATCGTCGACGAGAATGCAGAAACGCCCGGCCGGATCGCCGATGATGTTCATCACCTCCGATTCGCCCGGCCTTTCGCGGCGCTTGTCGACGATCGCAAGCGGCGCATTGTCGAGTCGCTTGGACAAGGCGCGCGCGCGCACCACGCCGCCCACGTCGGGCGAGACGACCATCAGGTTGCGCCCCGAGAAGCGCGCCTGGATGTCCGCCGAGATCACCGGCGCGGCATAGAGATTGTCGGTCGGAATATCGAAGAAGCCCTGGATCTGGCCGGCATGGAGATCGACCGACAACACGCGGTCGGCGCCCGCCACGGTGATCAGATTGGCGACCAGCTTGGCCGAGATCGGCGTGCGCGGGCCGGGTTTGCGATCCTGGCGCGCATAGCCGAAATAGGGGAGAACCGCGGTGATCCGCCGTGCCGACGAGCGTTTCAGCGCGTCGATCATGATCAGCAATTCCATGAGATTGTCGTTGGCCGGGAAGGCGGTCGACTGGATGACGAACACATCCTCGCCGCGAACATTTTCCTGGATCTCGACGAATATCTCTTCGTCGGCGAAACGCCGCACGCTCGCCTTGGTAAGCGGCATGTCGAGATAGTCGCCGATGGCCTTGGCCAGCGTCAGGTTCGAATTGCCCGACAAGAGTTTCATCGATGGGTGTCCCGGCCAGCGCCCCCGCCGCGGGGCCAATGCCCGCGCGCCTTAGCGACGAGTCCCCTCGCTGCCAAGTTGCAGCGCCCAAGTTGCAGGACGGGGACACGCTGCTAGAGGAACCGTCATGTCCTCCACCATCACCCGCTTCGCGCCTTCGCCCACCGGCCGGCTGCATGTCGGCAACATCCGCACCGCGCTGATCTGCTGGCTGGCGGCGCGCGCGGCGGGCGGGAAATTCATGCTGCGCATCGACGATACCGACGCGGCGCGCTCGACCGAGGATTTCGTCGAGGCGATCCGTACCGATCTCGGCTGGCTGGGGTTGGTGCCCGATGGCGAGGTCCGCCAGTCGGATCGCTTCGCGCTCTACGAGGCGGCCTTCGAGACGCTGCACGCCGCGGGCCGGGTCTATCCCTGCTACGAGAGCGAGGAGGAGCTGTCGGTCAAGCGCCGCATCGCGCTGGGCCGCGGGCTGCCGCCGATCTACGATCGTGCCGCGCTCGGACTGACCGCCGAACAGCGGCAGGCGCATGAGGCGGCGGGCACGGCGGCGCATTGGCGCTTCAGGCTCGACGCCGCGCCCATCGCCTGGACCGACCTGATCCGCGGCCCCCAGACATTCGACGGTACGCTGATGTCCGATCCGGTCGTCCGCCGCGCCGACGGGAGTTGGCTGTATCTGCTGCCGAGCGTCATCGACGATATCGACATGAAAGTGAGCTGCGTCGTGCGCGGCGAGGATCATGTCTCGAATACCGCGGTGCAGTTGCAGATGTTCGAGGCGCTGAGCGCACGCGTTCCGCAGTTCGCGCACATGGCGCTGCTCGTCGGCACCGACGGCAAGCTCTCCAAGCGCGAGGGCGCGATCGGCGTCGGTGCGATCCGCGACGAGGGGATCGAACCGCAGGCGCTGCTCGCGCTGCTCGCGCGACTCGGGACGAGCGATCCGGTGATTCCGGTCGCGCGCGGTGCCGATCTCGCCGCAGGCTTCGGCTTCGACCGGATGGGGCGTGCGCCCGCGCGTTTCGATCCGGCCGAGCTCGCGCAGATCAACGCGCGGACATTGCACCTGCTGCCCTTCGAAGCGGTGCGCGCGCGGCTTCCCGAGGGGACCGACGAGGCGAGCTGGCTCGCGATCCGGCCCAATCTCACCACGCTCGCCGAGGCGGCCGGCATCCTCGCGACGATAGACGGCCCGATCGCGCCGACCATGCTGGACGCCGACGACAGGGCGTTCTGCAGCCAGGCAGCCGAGGCGGCGGAGACGCTCGACTGGTCGGACGCGCCTTGGGCGGCGCTGACCGCCGCGCTCAAGGCGACGACGGGCCGCAAGGGCAAGGCGCTGTTCCTGCCGCTCCGCCTCGCGCTTACCGGACAGGATCACGGCCCGGAGATGGCGGCCCTGCTCCCGCTGATCGGCCGCGAGCAGACGGTCGCGCGCTTGCGCGCCGCCGCCGCCTAGCCGCGAGGCCCGCGCCGCCCTATCTAGTCGCGCATGTTCATCCCGACGCCCCGCAACATCGCCGCGAGCTACCGCGACCTGCGGACCTTCCTCACCACGCGCGAGCGCCACGAATGGTTGTTCGCCGCGATCTCGGTGGGCATCACCGCCTTCATCATCTTCGCCTTCTGGCATGATTCGCGCTTCGAACGCGGCGAGGACATCATCTTCGTGCAGAATTGGCCGGCGAACCGCACCGACGCGCAGATCATCGCCGACCAGAAGAAGGACCGCGTCGCACGCGACCAAGCCGAGGCGCAGCGCCGCGCCGCCTTCCAGCGCGTGCAGAGGGCGACGACGGGCTGGCTGTGAGCGCCGCCGCCGACGAGCGCTGGATGGCGAGCGCGATCGCGCTTTCCGAACGGGGTCGCGGCCGCACCGCGCCCAATCCCAATGTCGGATGCGTGGTCGTCCGCGACGATATCGTCGTGGGGCGAGGCTGGACCCAGCCGGGCGGACGCCCCCATGCCGAGGCAATGGCGCTCGCGCAGGCCGGCGCCGCGGCGGACGGCGCGACGGTCTATGTGACGCTGGAACCCTGCGCCCATGAGAGCGCGCGCGGGCCGGCCTGCGCGGACCTACTGCGCGCGGCGAGGCCGGCCCGAGTCGTGGCCGGGCTGACCGATCCCGATCCGCGTACCGCCGGCCGGGGTTTCGCGCGCCTTCGCGCTGCGGGGATCGCGGTGACCGAGGGTGTCGGCGCCGAAGCCGCGCGGCGCGCGATGGCGGGGTTCCTGACGCGGCAGGCGCTGGGGCGCCCGCACGTCACGCTCAAGCTCGCCACCTCGCTCGATGGCCGCATCGCCTTGCCTTCGGGCGAGAGCAAATGGATCACCGGCGCCGAGGCGCGCGCGCATGGGCATCTCGAGCGGGCGCGGGCGGACCTGATCGTGGTGGGGCGTGGCACGTTCGAGGCCGATCGGCCGAGCCTCGACGTGCGCCTGCCGGGCCTCGAAGACCGCAGCCCGCAGCGCTTCGTCCTCCGTCGCATGCGGATGCCTATTTCCGAAGGGTGGGGCGTGCTCAGCCGGCCGGAAGACGTCGCTTTGCCGAGCGGCGATCTCGTCCTCGTCGAGGGCGGCGCCGGCGTCGCATCGAGCTTCCTCGCGGCCGATATGGTCGATCGGCTGCTGCTTTACCGCGCGCCGATCCTGATCGGTGAGGGCAAGGCGGGCATCGCCGATATCGGCCTCGCACGCCTTGCCGATGCGCATGGACGCTGGTCGCTGGTCGATGCGCATCGACTCGGGCAAGACCGACTCGAAATCTACGAGCGGCGGCGCTAGGGGGACAGCTATGTTCACGGGGATCATCACCGATATCGGCACGATCGAGCGGATCGAACGGCGCGGCGACCTGCGCATGGTCGTCGCCAGCGGCTACGACATGGGCTCGGTCGATCTCGGCGCCTCCATCGCCTGCTCGGGCGTCTGCCTGACGGTCGTCGACAAGGCGCCAGCCGGCCAGCCCGGCTGGTTTGCGGTCGATGTCTCGGCCGAGAGCATCTCGCGCACCGCGCCGGCGATGTGGACCGAAGGCGCCCGCCTCAATCTCGAGCGTGCGCTGAAAGTCGGCGACGAACTCGGCGGGCATATCATCACCGGCCATGTCGACGACATCGGCGCGGTGGTCGGCGTCCGCACCGAGGGCGATTCGCGGCGCATCGACATCGCCGCCCCGCGGACGCTCGCCCGCTATCTCGCGGCCAAGGGATCGATCACCGTCGATGGTGTGTCGCTGACCGTCAACGCGGTCGCCGACCAGCCCGATGGCCAGGTCCATTTCGCGATCAACATCATCCCGCACACCGCCGCGCTGACGACGCTCGGCGCGCTCGGCGTCGGCGACTGCGTCAACCTCGAGATCGACATTCTCGCCCGCTATCTGGGCCGCATGGAGCAGCTTCGCACATGACCGCCGCCGAACCCTTCAAGCGTGTGCGACACGCTTTCCTCTCCTCGACCGAGGAGATCATCGACGAGGCCAAGAACGGCCGCATGTTCATCCTCGTCGACGACGAGGATCGCGAGAATGAAGGCGATCTCGTTATCCCGGCCCAGATGGCGACGCCGGCCGCGATCAATTTCATGGCGACCCACGGCAAGGGCCTGATCTGCCTCGCGCTCGGCAAGGAACGGGTCGATCAGCTCGGGCTCGATCTGATGAGCCGGCACAACGGCACCCGGCACGAGACCGCCTTCACCGTGTCGATCGAGGCGCGCGATGGCGTCACCACGGGCATTTCGGCGGGCGACCGGGCGCGCACCGTGGCGGTGGCGATCGATGCGTCGAAGGGCAAGGAACATATCGTCACGCCCGGCCACGTCTTCCCGCTGATCGCGCGGCCGGGCGGCGTGCTGGTCCGCGCCGGACACACCGAAGCCGCGGTCGACGTATCGCGCCTGGCTGGGCTCAATCCTTCCGGCGTGATCTGCGAGATCATGCACGAGGACGGGACGATGGCCCGGCTCGACAATCTCGTCTCCTTCGCGCAGCTGCACGGGCTCAAGATCGGCACGATCCGCGATCTCATCGCCTATCGCCGTCGCCACGACCATAATGTCGAGAAGGTCGCGGAGGCGAAGTTCGAGAGCCAGTGGGGCGGCGAATGGACCGCGATCACCTACCGCAACAAGGCGATCGACACCGAGACGCTGGCGCTGGTCAAGGGCCGGCTCGATCCGGGCAAGCCCGCGCTGGTGCGAATGCACGCAATCGATCTGTTCGCCGACACGCTCGGCAAGCCCGGCGCGCGCGAAGGCCTGCTCCAAGGCGCGATGGAAGCGATCGCTGCGGAAGGCGCGGGCGTCGTCGTGGTGCTCAACAACCGCCATCTCCCGCTCTCGCAGATCGTCCGCGCGCAGGCCGGCGAGAAGGTGCCCGATATGAACGAACTGCGCGACTACGGGGTCGGCGCGCAGATCCTCGCGGAGCTCGGCATCCACGACATGATCCTGCTCACCAATTCACATCATACGCTGATCGCGCTCGACGGCTACGGCCTCAACATCGTCGCCGAACGGGCGATCGGAGAGGACCGAAACTGATGGCACGCATTCTCATCGTCGAGGCGCGTTTCTACGAGCATCTCAACGACCTGCTGCTCGACGGCGCCCGCGCCGCGATCGAGGCGGCGGGCCATACGCACGAGACGATCACCGTCCCCGGCGCGCTGGAGGTTCCCGGCACGATCGCGCTCGCCGCCGACCATTATGACGCGTTCGTTGCGATCGGCGTGGTGATCCGCGGCGAAACCTATCATTTCGAGATCGTCGCGGGCGAAAGCGCGCGCGCGATCATGGCGCTCACGCTCGACGGCCTCGCCATCGGCAACGGCATACTCACCACCGAGAACGAGGCGCAGGCACTCACCCGCGCCCGCCCGACCGAAAAGGACAAGGGCGGAGAGGCGGCAAAGGCCGCGCTCGCGATGCTGGCGCTGAAAAAGACTTACGGTTGAACCGAGCCTAAGTTCGCTGAACAGCGACTCATGCACATCGTGCTCCTGCGCCGGCAGGAGCCCAGGGTTGCAAACGATGCGCTTGCCTCACCTGGGCTCCCGCCTGCGCGGGAGCATGACATCCGCGATTACGCCGCCACCGTCTCTTCGGCAAACGGGTAGTCGGTATAGCCTTCCGGCCCCCGGCTGTACCATGCTGCGGCAACGTCGGGGTTCAGCGGCAGGCCTTCACGCAGGCGGCGCGGCAGGTCGGGGTTGGAGATGAACGGCCGACCGAATGCGATCGCATCCGCCGCACCGCTATCGAGCGCCTCCCGACTCTTCTCGCCGTCGAAATCCGAATTGAGGATCAGCGCGCCCTTGAAGACCTTGCGGATCTCGGGCGAGATCTTGGGCACGTCCGTCCTGCCGAAGGTGCCGTCCGGGCCGGGCTCGCGCAGCTCGAGGAAGGCGATGCCGATCTGATCGAGCCTGGCGGCGGCAGCGGTGAACAGCGGCACCGGATCGCTGTCGTCGACGCCCTGCGACGCGCCGTTGGGCGACAGCCGCACGCCGGTACGGTCCGCGCCGACGACATCGGCCAGCGCCTGCGCGACTTCGCCCAGCAAGCGGATGCGATTCTCGATCGGGCCACCATAGATGTCGTCGCGTAAATTGGCGTTGTCGCGCAGGAACTGGTCGATCAGATAGCCATTGGCGGCATGGAGCTGGACGCCGTCGAAGCCGGCCCTGATCGCATTGGCGCCGGCGATCCGATATGCCTCGATCAGCCGCGGAAACTCGGCGAGCGCGAGCGGACGCGCGGTCTCGAAATTCTGTTTGCCCTCATAGGTATGCGCCTGCCCCGGGCTCGCGGTCGCAGACGAGGAAACCGGCTGCGTCTTGATCACGGACGAGTGGACCTGGCGGCCCATGTGCCAGAGCTGAGCGACGATGCGGCCGCCCGCGTCGTGGACGGCATCGGTGACGGGCTTCCACGCCTCGACCTGTTCGTCGGTCCAAAGACCCGGCGCATAGGGCCAGCCGAGCCCTTCCTGGCTGATCCCGGTCGCCTCGGTGATGATCAGCCCTGCCGAGGCGCGCTGCCGATAATAATCGATCATCAACTCGGTCGGCACATGCGCCTTCGTCGCGCGCCCGCGGGTGAGCGGCGCCATCACGATGCGGTTGGGCGCGACGATCGCGCCGAGCTGGATGGGATCGAAGAGCGTCGGCATCAAACCAGTCTCCCTTTGCAACGGGACAAGCCGTCGGAGGCGGGTATATGGGGCGCGATGCGTCACCGTCCATCCCCGCCAGAGCCGGTCTTCGAACAAGAGATACTTGTCGGCGAACCACCATTGATTGTTGCCGGCCCGCTGCCACGGATCGCGTTCGCGGCGTTGCTGCTCGGCAATGTCGTGCTCGCGATCGGGCCGTGGTTCGTGCGGATGGCGGATGTCGGCCCGGTCGCATCGGGCTTCTGGCGGCTGGCGCTGGCGATCCCGTTCCTGCTGTTGATCGCCCGGGGATCGGGGCAGCGTTTCGGCCGGATCGCGCCGGCGCTCTGGCTGGCGACGATATTGGCAGGCGGTTTCTTCGCGCTCGATCTCGCCTGCTGGCACGTCGGCATCCTCCATACCAAGCTCGCCAACGCGACCTTGTTCGGCAACGTCTCCAGCTTCTTCTTCGCGGGCTATGGTTTCATCGTCACGCGCCGGCTGCCGGGCCGGTGGCAGGCGCTCGCGATCGCGCTGGCCGCGATCGGCACGGTGCTGCTGCTCGGCCGCTCCTACCAGCTTTCCCACGATCGGCTGGCGGGCGACCTGTTCTGCCTGGCGGCGGGGCTGAGCTATACCGGCTACATGGTCGCGATCGATCGTGCGCGGGCGACGCTGGGCACCTGGCCGACGCTGGCGATCGCGACGATCGTCGCCGCCGCCTTGCTGCTGCCCGCCGCGCTGCTGATCGAGGGATCGATCTGGCCGCACCATTGGGGGCCGCTTGTCGCGCTCGCGATCGGCAGCCAGGTGATCGGCCAGGGCCTGCTGGTCTATGCGATCGGCACGCTGCCGCCTTTGATCGTCGGCCTCACGCTGCTCACCCAACCGCTGGTGGGCGCCGCGATCGGCTGGGGCGTCTATGGCGAACGGCTTACCCCGCCCGACATCGCCGGTGCGCTCGCCATCGCCGCGGCGCTGGTGCTGGTCCGCAGGCGACCGGCAAGCTAGAAGGCCCCATGGCCGACACGATGACCCCGCCCCTGGCGCTCCCCGCCGATCCCACGCTCGACGAAATGCGCGCCGCGCTCGGCGCCGCGATCCCCGCGCAAGCCATGTTCGACGGCTGGGGCGACGCGGCGCTGGAAGCGGCGGCGAACACGCTCGGAATCGATCCCGGCCATGCCCGACTCGCTTTCCCCGACGGCGCGATGGGCATGATCGAGGCCTGGTATGCGAGCATCGATGCGCGGCTGGCCGCTGCCTTCCCGGCAGAGCGCATCGCCGCGATGAAGATCCGCGACCGCATCGGCGCGCTGATCCTCGCGCGGCTCGACGTGATGCGGCCCGACAAGCAGGCGGCGCGCACCGCCCTGAGCCTGCTTGCCCGCCATCCCGCGACCGCCGCGAAACTCGGCTGGCGCGCGGCCGACAGGATCTGGCGGATCGCGGGGGACAGCGCGACCGATCTCAACCATTATAGCAAGCGGCTGACGCTTTCGGCGGTCTATGGCGCGACGATGCTGGTCTGGCTCGACGACGAGAGCGAGGGCGAGGCCGACACGCGCGGCTTCCTGGAACGCCGGCTCGTCGACGTGATGCGCTTCGAGAAGATCAAAGCTCAGTTCAAGCCCGATCCCGAGCGCATGTTCAGCATGACGCGTCTGCTCGGCCGGCTGCGCTATCCCGCCACCTGAGCGCGCGCCCTTTTTGCATCGCCACTGGCGCATCGCTTTCGTTATTGATAATGACTTGCACGGGAGTTTTCTCCACCGAATTGGATTCGTGCCCGTGCGTCTCGATCAATTGCCGCTCAACCGCCCCGCTCGCGTGCTTGCGATCGCCTGGGCCGATCTCGCCGACACCGCCGCGCGGCGGCTGCGCGAACTCGGCCTCGACGAGGGCGTGACGGTGGAGGCGCTGCATGTGGCGCCGTTCGGCAAGGACCCGATCGCCTGCCGCGTCGGCCGGATGACGGTAGCGCTGCGTCGCGCGCAGGCGCACGCGATCTCGGTCGAAGCACTGGCGGCCTGACGGAGCGATGAACCCCGCACCGATGGTCGCGCTTGTTGGCAACCCCAATGCCGGCAAGAGCGCGCTGTTCAACGCGCTGACCGGCGCCCGGCAGAAGGTCGGCAATTATCCGGGCGTGACGGTGGAACGCAAGGCGGGGCGGATGAGCCTGCCCGATGGCCGCCCGATCGAGCTGATCGACCTGCCCGGCACCTACAGCCTCGAACCCGCCAGCCCCGACGAGCAGGTGACTCGCGACGTGCTGTTCGGCAAGCAGGAGGGCGAACGCCTTCCGCAGGCCATATTGATCGTCGTCGATGCGACCAATCTCGACAATCATCTCCGCTTCGCATTGCAGCTGATCCGGCTTGGCCTGCCCGTGGTGGTCGCGCTCAACATGATCGACATGGCCGAGCGGGACGGGCTCAAGATCGACGCGGCGAAGCTCTCCGCCGAGCTCGGCGTGCCGGTGATCCCGACGGTCGCGGTGCGCAAGCGCGGCATCGACGCGCTCAAGGCGGCGATGGCGGATCTCGTCGGCGATGGTGCGGTGCGCAGGATCGCGGCCGGACCGGGCGTCGTCCACGAGGACATCGTCGTGCTCCAGCGCCGCGCGCGCGCGATCGCGCTCGCCGCCACCACCGAGGAGAAGGGCGCGCGGGCCTGGAGCCACCGCATCGACGCGATCGCGCTGCATCCGATCGGCGGCCCGCTGCTGATGGCGGCGATATTGTTCGTGATGTTCCAGGCGGTCTTCGCCTGGGCGCAGACTCCGATGGACGCGATCACCGCGCTGTTCGACATGATCGGCAAGGCGGCGCAGACCGCACTGCCCGCCGGCTTCCTGCGCAATCTGCTGACCGAGGGCGTGATCAAGGGCACCGGCGCCGTCATCGTGTTCCTGCCGCAGATCCTGATCCTGTTCTTCTTCATCCTGTTCCTCGAGGCGACCGGCTATATGGTCCGCGCCGCCTTCATGATGGATCGCGTGATGGCGCGCGTCGGCCTGTCGGGCCGCGCCTTCATCCCGCTGCTCTCGAGCTTCGCCTGCGCGGTACCCGGCATCATGGCGACGCGGACGATCGACGATCCCAAGGATCGGCTGACCACGATCCTGATCGCGCCGCTGACGACCTGTTCGGCGCGGCTGCCCGTCTACACGCTGATCATCGGCGCCTGCATACCGGCGCGGAAGGTGCTGCCGGGAATCGGGTTGCAAGGGCTGGTGCTGTTCGGTCTCTATGTGCTCGGCACGCTCGGCGCGCTCGCCGCCGCCGCGGTCCTGCGCAAGACGGTGACCAAGGGGCCGAGCCAGGGCTTCATGATGGAGATGCCCAAATATCAGATGCCGTCGGTCCGCGACGTCGGCATCGGGCTATGGTCGCGCTGCATCATCTTCCTCAAGCGCGCGGGCACGATCATCCTGCTCTCCAACGTCATCCTTTGGGTGCTCGCCTCCTATCCGGTCGCGCCGGCGGGGCAGAAGCAGACCGAATATTCGATCGCCGGCCGCATCGCCGACGCGATCGAGGTCGTCGTCAAGCCGATCGGCTTCAACCACAATATCGCGCTGGCGCTGCCGCCGGCGATGGCCGCGCGCGAAGTCGCGGTCTCGGCGCTGGCCACCACCTATGCGATCGACGCGGGCGATGCGGCGGACAATGACGAGGAAAAGACCGACGAGGCGCTCGGCAGCAAGCTCCATGTCGATTGGCCGCTACCTACCGCGCTGGCCTTCCTGATGTGGTTCGTCTTCGCGCCGCAATGCTTATCCACAATCGCGGTCACACGCCGTGAAACCAATGGCTGGAAATGGCCGGCGTTCATGGTTAGCTATCTTTTCGTGCTCGCCTATGTCGCGGCAGGGGCAACCTTCTGGATCGCGACCTGGGCCGGGCTCTAGCAAAAGAGAGAGATATCATGGCCGGCGTCAACAAAGTCATCCTCGTCGGCAATCTGGGACAGGACCCCCAGTCACGGTCGTTCCAGAACGGCGGCAAGGTCGTGAACCTGCGCATCGCCACCTCCGAGACGTGGAAGGACAAGCAGTCCGGCGAGCGCAAGGAGAAGACCGAATGGCATTCGGTCGCGATCTTCAACGAGGGCCTCGCCAACACCGCTGAACGCTATCTGCGCAAGGGCTCGAAAGTCTATATCGAAGGCAAGCTGCAGACCCGCAAATGGCAGGGCCAGGACGGGCAGGACAAATATTCGACCGAGATCGTGCTCCAGGGTTTCGACGGCACGCTGGTGATGCTCGACGGCCCCGGTGGCGGTCAGGGCGGCGGAGCCGGTGGCGGCCAACGTGCATCGGGCGGTGACGAATGGGGTGGCGGCGACCAGAGCGGCGGTTATGGCGGCGGTGGCGGATCGAGCTTCGGCGGCGGTGCCCGCTCGGGCGGCGGCGCGACCAAGCCCGGCAGCGCGTTCGACAGCGATCTCGACGACGACGTGCCGTTCTGAGGCGAGGACGGGCGGCGACCGGACTCTAGTCGGGCGACGTTCGGCCGCCACCCTCGGCCTGCTCGCGGACGGTGCGGCCCGAGATCACCGTCTCGACCGAGAAGGCCATCAGCGCGAGCGTCGAGCAGATCACCGCGCCGCCGAACAGCGAGAAGAGCAAGGTCGCCGCCGCCGCGTTGCGCAAGGCGCCCACGAACAGCGTCAGCGCGGCGGCGCAGGTGAGCCCGCCCGCCAGCGACGCCAGCAGCACGGCGGTATCGAGAAAGCGCGAGCGCAGCCGCAGCCGGCGCAACTGCTCGCGGTGCTGGCCGGGATCGTGGCGCAGCACCGCCACCTTGTCGGCGACGCGCCCCATCCGCGTCGAGAAGACGTTGAGCAGCGAGGCGACGCCGGTCAGCAGGAAGATCGGCGTCAGCGCCAGCTGGACGACATGCGCGGCGCCGTTGAGATCGATCGCCGGTATCGCGCTCACTCGCTTGCGAGCCCTTTCAGGCCCGCGAACGGGCTCGCCGCGATACGCGCCGCCTCGGCCTCCTCCTCGGTCAGCACGCCGGCCGCGCGCAGGTGCATGTCGGCATCGGCGACGCGCGGGAAAGGATCGAGGGCCAGCGCGAAGCTCTGCGCCACCGCCTCGCCGAGATCGACCGCGCTGCCTTCATAAGGAATGACGTCGAGATCTCCCTCGTCCAGCTCGAGTTCCTCCGGACGGCCTTCGCCGGCCGGCTCGAAGCACAGCGCGAAGGGTTCGTCGATCCGTGCGGGCACCGGCTCTCCGGTGGCGACGCAGCGCTGCGTCGCCACCGCGCGCAGCCGACCTTCGACCACCACTGCATCGCCCTCGCGCTTGAGCGTCGCGTCGGCTTCCAGCGAAGCGATCGCAGGCAGCGCGAAGCGGGCCGCGAGTGCGGCACGTTCCGGCTCGTCGGCCGCGATCGACAGGCCGGATGCGCCTTCCCCGATCGTGTCGAGCCGGATCGGTCGTGAAAATTCGGGCGCCGCGCTCATGCGATGTCTCCCGTCAATATCGTCGCGAGATCTCGCGAATCGAGCCGGGCGACAAGCCCGCGCAATTCCCGCTCGACATAGGCGTTCGCGCCGGCCGGCACCTCGGCCCCGCGATGGATGTTGCGATCGATCGCACCGGCCAGATCGCCGCCGGGCGCCAGCCCCTCGCGATAGGCGGTGAGTCGTCCGCCGAGCTGGCTCATCATCCGCCCGATATGCTTGCCGACGACGAGATCACCGATCCCACGCTGGCGCAATTGCCCGTCCATGTCGGTGACGAACAATTCGGTCAGCCGCGCGGATGGCCCGCGCGCGGGCTCGCCGAGCGCCTCGAGCCGCAGCAGAACGAGCGACAGCACGCTCGACACCATGTCGAATCGCCCGTCGATCGTGTCCGCGACCCGACCCTCGACATACCAGTTCGGCCGCCGCGCCACCGCGACGATCGCCTCGTAGAGCAGGGCCAGTGCATCGGCGTCGCCGCGGGTGCCCATGAAGCGTTTGAGGAGCGTGACCAAATTGCAGATATCTCCCAAGCCCAAGCGCCTTGTGCGGCGCGGGCGCAGGGCATATTGAGCGGCGTGAGCGCCGATGCAATGGCGTTCGAGTTCAGGCCGGGGCGGGGGCGTCCGGAGTTTTTCTAAGGAGATACGGATGACGGCCAGCAAGCGTCGCGCGGGGGTTGCCGCAACGGCGGCCCTGGCGCTGGCCGCGGGGCTTTCGGGGTGCGCGGAAATCCGCAACCACCAAGGCTATGTCATCGATCGCACGCTGGTCGCCTCGGTGCAGCCGGGCGTCGACAATCGCGATTCGGTGCGCAGCACGCTCGGCGACCCGAGCCTTGCCGGCGAGTTCGACGACAGCACCTGGTATTATTGGTCGCGCGCGACCAAGCAATTCTCGTTCGGCACGCCCAAGCCGGTCAACCAACTGCTGCTCGCGGTGCATTTCGATCCGTCCGGTACGGTGTCGAGCGTCGATCATAGCGGGCTGGAGACGGTCGTGCCGATCCACCCCGCGCCCGGCAAGACGCCGACGCTGGGCCGCACGCGCAGCCTGTTCCAGGAGCTGTTCGGCAATATCGGCGCCGTTGGCGGCGCGGGTGTCGGCGGGCCGACCGCGGACAATCCGAATGGCCACAGCGCGGGCGGCGGCGGCACGCCGTAAGGCGGATGATGATCGCTGGGCCTTCCGCCGAGGCAGCGCGCATCGCGGCGCTGCATGAGCTCGAGCTGCTTGATTCGGCACCCGAGGCGGGCTTCGACGATATCGTGGCGATCGCGCAGGCGCTCACCGGTGCGCGCACCGCGCTGATCAGCCTCGTCGATACCGATCGCCAATGGTTCAAGGCCCGCATCGGCCTCGACGTGTGCGAGACGCCGCGATCGGTCGCTTTTTGCGACTATACGATCCGCGAGCGCGACGTGCTGGTGACGCTCGATGCCTCGCGCGATCCGCGCTTCCGCGACAATCCGTTGGTGACGGGCGATCCGTTCATCCGCTTCTATGCCGGCGCGCCGATCCACACGGCGGACGGTCACGCGATCGGCACGGTCTGCGTGCTTGATCCGCATCCGCGCGAGCGATTCGACGGCGCCGCAGCGCTCGCCGCTGTCGCACGCCAGGCGTCTTCGCTGATCGAGCTGCGCCGGATCGCGCAATTGGGTGCGGTCGTGCGCGCGGATGCGATACGTGATCGAGACCGGCTATGGGCGCTGACCCACGATCTGATCCTGGTCTGTAATCTCGACAGCCGCGTGATCACCGCCAACCCGGCGTGGCAGGAGGCGTTCGGCGAGCTCGACCCCGCCGTTCCCGTCCACATGTTCCAGTTTCTCGCCGATCCGAGCGCGCGCCCCCAGCTTCACGCGATCGCCGACGGGCAGACTATTCCGATCACGCGCGAATATCACGATCGCTTGGGCGCGCCGCGCGTGATCAGCTGGACTCTGCGCCGCGAAGGCATGCTGGTCTATGCGATCGGTCGCGACGATACCGCGCTGCGCTCCGCCGAGATCGAGCTGATGCAGGCGCAGAAGATGGAATCGTTGGGCCAGCTCACCGGCGGCATCGCGCACGACTTCAACAATCTGCTGACGATCATCGTCGGCAATCTCGACATCGCCGGGCGGCGGCTCAAGCTCGGGGACACCCAGCGCGTCGAGCGCGCGCTGTCCGACGCCGGCGAGGGCGCCGCGCGCGCCGCCACGCTGACCGAGCGACTGCTCGCCTTCGCGCGGCGCCAGCGGCTCGCGCCCCGCGCCGCCGACCTGACGCTGATGCTCGCCGAGATGCGCCCGCTGATCGAGCGCGCGATCAACGAGACGATGATCGTCGAAATCCTCGTCGAGCCCGAGGCCTGGCCCGTCGAGATCGACGTCAACCAGCTCGAAAACGCGATCCTCAACCTTGCGGTCAACGCACGCGATGCGATGGCAGGCGACCCGGCCGGCGGCACGCTCGCGATCCGGCTCGGCAACAGCATCGTCGATGCGCGCGAGGCCGCGCGCCAAGGGATAAGGCCGGGCGACTTCGTGCAGCTCAGCGTGACGGACAGCGGCGGCGGCATGACCGAAGAGGTGCGCGCACGCGCCTTCGAGCCCTTTTTCACCACCAAAGGCGTCGGCCGCGGCACCGGGCTGGGGCTGAGCCAGGTCCATGGCTTCGTCCGCCAGTCGGGCGGGTTCGTCACCATCGACACGCGCGCTGGCGAAGGCACCGCGGTCCATCTCTGGCTGCCGCGCACGCTCGAGGAGCCGGTCGTGCCCGATCGCGCCAGAGAGGCCACCGCCGGCACGCGGGCCGCCGCCGCCACAGTGATGGTGGTCGAGGATAATGACGCGCTGCGCGAGCTCGTCGTCGAGACGCTGCGCGATGCGGGCTACCGCGTGATCGAGGCGCATGACGGCCGCGCCGCGCTGTCGCTGTTCGCGCGGCAGAGCCCGACCCCCGATCTTGTCCTGTCGGACGTGATGATGCCGGGGCTCGACGGCTTCGCGCTTTCCGCCGAGATCAGCGCCCGCGCGCCCGCCACGCGCGTGCTGCTGATGAGCGGCTATGCCGGCAGCGACGCGCCGCATGCGGGAGCCAAGCCGCTGCTGGTCAAGCCCTTCGCTCCCGATACGCTGCTCACGCGGGTGAGGTTGCTGCTCGAGGCCTAAGGCGAACAGCCCCAACACCTCAAACCCTGGACTCCTGCCTTCGCCGGAGACCGGAAAAGGCCGAATGTCGATCCGGCGCTAGCGCGCGATCCCGGCGGCGGCGAGCACCGCCAGCGTCACCAGTTCGGACGCGGTCGAGGTCATCGCCGCGATCTGCACCGGCTTCTCCATGTTGATCAGCATCGGGCCGATCATGGCGTCGCCACCGAGTTCCTTGAGCAGCTTGGCCGAGAGATTGGCCGATTGCAGCCCCGGCATCACCAGCACGTTTGCAGGCCCCGAGAGGCGGCTGAACGGATAGCGCTTCGCGGCTTCCGGATTGAGCGCCACGTCGGGCGCCATCTCGCCCTCATATTCGAACTCGACCCCGCGCTGATCGAGCACGGCGACGGCATCGCGGATGTTGCCCAGCCAATTGCCGGTCGGGTTGCCGAAGGTCGAGTAGGACAGGAAGGCGACGCGCGGCACATGGCCCATGCGCTTGGCGACCTCGGCGGTCTGCTCGGCGATGTCGGCGAGCTGTTCGGGGCTCGGGCGCTCGTTGACCGTGGTGTCGGCGATGAACACGCTGTGGTTGCGCCCGACGAGCAGGTGGATGCCGAACGGCGTATGGCCGGGCGCCGCATCGAGCACGCGCAGCAGCTCGATCATCGTCTGGCGGAACGGGCGGGTGATGCCGGTCAGCATCACGTCCGCCTCGCCCATCGCCAGCAGCAGCGCGCCGAACACGTTGCGATCGCGATTGACCATCCGCTCGACATCGCGGCGCATGTGACCCTTGCGCTTGAGCCGATCGTAGAGCCGCTCGACCATCTGCGGCACCAGCGGCGAGTGGCGTGCATTGTGGAGCTCGTAGCCCGAGGGATCGGCGACGCCGAGCTTGGCGAGCATGTCGCGCGTCTCGTCGACGCCGACCAGCACCGGGGTGCCGTAGCCGCCCTCCTTGAACGCGATTGCGGCGCGCAGCACCACCTCTTCCTCGGCCTCGGCAAACAACACGCGCTTGGGCCGCGCCCGCGCCTGCTCATAGGCCGAGGCGAGCACCGCGGTGGTCGGGTTGAGCCGACCGCGCAGCGTCTCGCGGTAGGCGTCCATATCCTCGATCGGCTTCAGCGCGACGCCCGAATCCATTGCCGCCTGCGCGACCGCGACCGGGATCATCTCGATCAGCCGCGGATCGAACGGCGCGGGGATGATATAATCGGGGCCGAACTTATGCGCGACGCCGTAGGCGGCCGCGACCTCTTCCGGCACCTGCTGGCGCGCGAGATCGGCGAGCGCGTGCGCCGCCGCGAGCTTCATCTCCTCGTTGATCGTCGTCGCGCGCACGTCGAGCGCGCCGCGGAAGATGAACGGGAAGCCCAGCACGTTGTTGACCTGATTGGGATAGTCAGAGCGCCCGGTGGCGACGATCGCATCGGGCACGGCGGCGCGGGCATCGGCCGGGCTGATCTCGGGATCGGGATTGGCCATCGCGAAGATGATCGGCCGCGGCGCCATCGTCTTGACCATCTCGGGCGTGAGCGCGCCGGCGACCGACAGCCCCAGGAACACGTCCGCGCCCTTCATGGCGTCGGCGAGCGTGCGCGCATCGGTGTCGGCGGCGTGCGCCGATTTCCACTGATTCATCCCCTCGGTACGCCCCCGGTAGATCACGCCCTTGGAGTCGCACATGATGACGTGGCGCACGCCGAGCGCCTTGGCGAGTTCGGTGCAGGAGATCGAGGCGGCGCCCGCGCCGTTCACGACCACCTTCATGTCGGCGAAATCGCGGCCGGTGAGATAGGCCGCGTTGATCAGCCCGGCGGCCGAAATGATCGCGGTGCCGTGCTGATCGTCGTGAAAGACCGGGATGTTCATCCGCTCGCGCAGCGTCTGCTCGATGACGAAGCATTCGGGCGCCTTGATATCCTCGAGATTGATGCCGCCGAAGCTCGGCTCCATCAGCTCGACCGCATCGATAAAGCGGTTCACATCCTCGGTGGCGAGTTCGATGTCGATCGAATCGACGTCGGCGAAGCGCTTGAACAGCACCGCCTTGCCTTCCATCACCGGCTTCGACGCCAGCGCGCCGAGATTGCCGAGTCCGAGGATCGCGGTGCCGTTGGTGATCACCGCGACGAGATTGCCCTTGGCGGTATAGTCGTAAGCGAGCGACGGATCGGCAGCGATCGCCTTGACCGGCACCGCGACGCCCGGCGAATAGGCGAGCGCGAGATCGCGCTGCGTCGCCATCGGCTTGGTCGCGACGATCTCGATCTTGCCGGGCCGGCCCTGCGAATGGAATTCGAGGGCCTCGCGATCGGAAAATTGGAGCCGGTCGGCCATTCGTCTCTCCGCTTATATCGTTTCGGTGCCCATGCGGCATGACGCTGGCAGGGGCAAGACAAAGCCGGTAGCAGGCGGTTATGACGGGGAAGACCGCACCGCCGGCCACGCTGACGCCGATGATGACGCAATATCATGGCCTCAAGGCCGAGGCACCCGATTGCCTGCTCTTCTACCGGATGGGCGATTTCTTCGAACTGTTCTTCGAGGATGCCAGGATCGCCGCCGCCACGCTCGACATCGCGCTGACCGCGCGCGGCGACGGCGTGCCGATGTGCGGCGTGCCCGTCCACGCCGCCGACGCCTATCTCGCGCGGCTGATCCGCGCGGGCCACCGGGTCGCGGTCGCCGAGCAGATCGAGACGCCGGCGCAGGCCAAGGAGCGCGGCGGCTACAAGGCGCTGGTCGCGCGCAAGATCATTCGCCTGGTGACGGCGGGTACGCTCACCGAGGAGAGCTTGCTCGATTCGCGGACGAGCAACTGGCTGGTCGCGCTCGCCGATGTCGGCGGGCGGATCGGGCTGGCGGCGTGCGACATCTCGACGGGCCGGTTCGAGCTGGCCTCGGTGCCGGCCGCGAGCCTCGACGCCGAGCTGGCGCGACTGGGGCCATCCGAGGTGGTGGTCGCCGAGGGCGGCACGATCGGCCCCGAGGATCGGGTGAGCGCGTCGCGTGCGTCGTTCGCGAGGGGCGAGGGCGAGCGGTTGCTCAAAGGCCGCTTCGGAGTGGCGACGCTCGACGGCTATGGCAGCTTCGATCGCGCCGCGCTGGCGGCAGCGGGTGGCCTGCTCGCCTATCTCGAGCGCGTCGCGCAAGGTGGCGAAACCTTTCTCCAGCCGCCGACCCCACGCACCGCCGACGACCATATGGCGATCGACGCGGCGACGCGCGACAGCCTCGAACTCACCCGCACGCAGACCGGCGAGCGCAAGGGCAGCCTGCTCGATGCCGTCGATCGCACCGTGACGGGCGCGGGCGCGCGATTGCTCGCCACCGATCTCTCCGCGCCGCTCAACGATATCGGGGCGATCGAGGCGCGGCTGACGCTCGTCGGGCGCTTCGCGGAGGACGGCGGTTGCCGCGACCGGTTGCGCGCGTCGCTGCGCGCGCTCCCCGATATCGGCCGCGCGCTGGGGCGGCTGGTGGCGGGGCGCGGCGGCCCTCGCGATCTCGGCCAGCTGCGCGACGGTCTGTCCGGCGCGCGCGACCTCCACGAACTGCTGGAAAGGCTCGATCAGCCGCCCGCGCTGCTCGCCGACCTGCTGCCCGCGCTGCGCGGCCACGGCGCGCTGGTCGATCGGCTCGGTCGCGCGCTCGTCCAGGCGCCGCCGGTCGACGCGGCGCAGGGCGGCTTCATCGCCGAGGGCTACGACGCCGCCCTCGACGAGCTGCGTGCCCTTTCGGGCGACGGCCGCCGCGCGATCGCCGGGCTGGAGGCGCGCTATCGCGACCAGACCGGCATCGCCGGACTGAAGATCCGCCACAATGGCGTGCTCGGCTATCATATCGAGGTCGGGGCCAAGCATGCCGATCCGCTGATGCGCGCCGACAGCGGTTTTACGCATCGCCAGACGCTCGCCGGCGTCGTCCGCTTCAATGCGCCTGCGCTGCACGAGCTCGCGCTCAAGGTCGGGCAGGCCGGCGCGCATGCGCTCGCCGCCGAACAGGCGCATCTGGAGGAGTTGATCGCGCTGGCGCTAGGCCAGCGCGATCCGATCGCGGCGACGGCCGACGCCATTGCCCGGCTCGATGTTGCCGGAGGCCTTGCAGAGCGGGCGATCGAAGGCGGCTGGTGCCGCCCCGATATCGTCCTCCACGCCTGTTTCGAGATCGAAGGCGGTCGCCACCCGGTGGTCGAGAGTGCGGTCGCGGCCTCGGGCGAGCGTTTCGTCGCCAACGACTGCCGGCTCTCCGAAGATTCGCGGCTATGGCTGGTCACCGGCCCCAATATGGGCGGCAAATCGACCTTTCTGCGCCAGAACGCACTGATCGCGGTGCTGGCGCAGGCAGGCAGCTTCGTGCCCGCGACGTCGGCGACGCTCGGCCTCGTCGATCGCCTGTTCAGCCGCGTCGGCGCGTCGGACAATCTCGCACGGGGCCGCTCGACCTTCATGGTCGAGATGATCGAGACAGCCGCGATCCTGGCGCAAGCGACACCGCGATCCTTCGTGATTCTCGACGAGGTCGGCCGCGGCACTTCGACCTATGACGGGCTGGCGATCGCCTGGGCCATCGTCGAGGCGGTGCACGAGACCAACCGTTGCCGCTGCCTGTTCGCCACCCATTATCACGAGCTGACGCGGCTTGCGGAAAAGCTCGATGCGCTGTCGCTCCATCACGTCCGCGCCAAGGAGTGGAAGGGCGATCTCGTCCTTCTCCACGAACTCGCAACCGGCGCCGCGGATCGCAGCTACGGGCTGGCGGTGGCGCGGCTTGCGGGGTTGCCCAAGCCGGTATTGGCGCGTGCGAAGGACGTGCTCGCGCGCCTCGAAAAGGGCCGGGAGAAGACCGGCGGAATCGCCGCAGGTCTGGACGATCTGCCGCTGTTCGCCGCCGCGGTCGAACGCGAGGCGGAAGCGCCCGACCGCTTGCGCGAGGCGCTCGCCTCGGTCGATGTGGATGCGCTGACCCCGCGCGAGGCGCTGGACCTCGTCTATCGGCTCAAGAGCTTGGACACCGACCCCGGAGGATCGTCATGAAGATCAGTGCGCGCAACCAGATTCCCGGCACCGTCGTCGCGATCGTGCCGGGCGCGGTCAACGGCAGCATCAAGGTCGATATCGGCGGGGGCATCATCGTCACGTCGAACATCACCGAAGAGGCGATCGCCGATCTTGCGCTCGAAGTCGGCGATAGGATCATCGTGATCGTCAAGGCGAGCGACGTGCTGATCGGGAAGTAGCCCGCGACACCTTCTTCTTGATCCCGGACTCGGTCCGGGATCAACGGCTTCGTCAGGTGACCGAGCTCTTCCGATTACCCTGGCCACTGGCGCTTAACCCTCCGTGCGCTACATGCTGCACATGCCCGCCCGCTTCGACCAGCTGCCCAACCGCCGCGCGATCGTCGATCGCCGCAAGCTCGCCGACGCGCTGGCGGCGCTGCCCGACGATTCCGCGACGCTGCGCCGCGAGGCGACGCTGCGGCTCAAGCAGGCGCTCGACGATGGGCGCGCCGAGATCGCACGCCGCCTTGCCGAACATCCCACGCGCGGCAACGAGACCGCGGCGAGCTACGCCTTCCTCACCGATCAGATCCTGCGGCTCGCCTATGACCTCGCGATCGAGCGCCTGCTCCCGCAGACCAACCGGACCACCGGACAACGGCTCGCGCTGATGGCCGTCGGCGGTTACGGCCGCGCCGAGATGGCGCTGTTCTCCGACGTCGATATCGCCTTCCTCACCCCGGGCAAGCAGACCGGCTGGGCCGAGCGCGTGATCGAGACGATCCTCTACATCCTATGGGATCTGGGCCTTAAGGTGGGCCATTCGAGCCGCTCGCTCGACGAGATGGTCAAGATCGCACGCGGCGACCTGACAGTGCGCACGGCGCTGCTCGAAGGCCGCTTCGTGTGGGGCGACGAGGCGTTGTACGACGAGGCGGCCAAGCGCTTCGATGCCGAGGTGGTGCGCGGCACCGGGCCGGCGTTCGTCACCGAGAAGCTCGCCGAGCGCGACGAGCGCCATCGCAGGATGGGCGACAGCCGCTACGTCGTCGAGCCCAATCTGAAGGAGGGCAAGGGCGGTCTGCGCGATCTCCACACGCTGTTCTGGATCGGCAAATATGTTCTCCACGTCCGCTCGGTCGCAGAACTGGTCGGCGCCGGGCTGCTGACCGCCGTCGAACTACGCCAGTTCCAGAAGGCCGAGAATTTCCTGTGGGCGGTGCGCTGCCACCTCCATGTCGTCGCGGGGCGCGCCGAAGACCGCCTCACCTTCGATCTGCAGCGCGATATCGCCACGCGGATGCGCTATAACGATCGCCCCGGCCGGTCCGCGGTCGAGCGTTTCATGCAGCATTATTTCCTGACCGCGAAGATGGTCGGCTCGCTCACCGGCGTGTTCCTGGCGCATCTCGACGAGACGGTGGCGGGCAAGGGCCGGCGCTTCGCGATGCCGGTGCTCGGCAGCCGCAAGCGCCCGCGCAAGCTCGATGGCTTCACGATCGAGCGCGACCGCCTCTCGGCGCCGAGCGAGACCTTCTTCGCCGAGGATCCGGTGCGATTGATCGAGCTGTTCACTCTCGCCGATCGCCACGGCCTCGAGGTCCATCCGTTGACGATGCGACAGGCCGCG